>Ga0208413_1000561_pt1 | contig 27647 bp, 25 predicted proteins | sample AntAceMetag02UKD_FD_184761 | JGI IMG/M metagenome (GOLD analysis project Ga0208413, IMG submission 184761) | Saline lake microbial communities from Ace Lake, Antarctica - Antarctic Ace Lake Metagenome 02UKD (SPAdes) (version 2) | ecosystem: Environmental > Aquatic > Non-marine Saline and...
GACGACCGACAAATTCGCCCTCGACGGTCACTTCGCCTTTTTCATTCACCTCGGCCAACAGGCTCTCCTTTTGTTTGAGCCGGCGAAGCAGGATGCTGGTCCGCCGGTCCACAAATCTTTGCGTCAATGCGCCATGCAGCGCATCCGATAACCGGTCTTCTACAGCGCGGGTTTCATCGCGCCAATGAGAATCGTCAACAAGCCAACCTTTGCGTTGGGCCACATAGGTCCAAGTACGGATATAGGCCAGCCGTTTGGACAAAGTATCAATGTCTCCGTCGGTGCGGTCAATCCGGCGGACCTGCAAAGCAAACCAATTGGCTGACACATGCCCAAGCTGGTGCAGATCATTATAAATCTGCGTCAGCAATCCGGCATGTTCGCCCGCCGAAATACCCCGGAAATCGGGGATGCGGCAGACATCCCACAGCAGTTTTACCGATGGCCCGTCGGTGGCTCGCGCCGCGACCTCTGCATCCTGTGCCAAGGTTTTCAGCGCGGCCAGATCATCGCTTTCGCGCACGCGGGTCAGCCATGGATCGTCGGTGCGGTCTTCAAGTGATCCAATCAACCGCTTGACCGATCCGAACTGCAACCGGCTGTTGCGCCATTGCAATTTGGCGACAGGGCGGAACTGGTGGTTGCAGATCGCCTCGGCCACGGCGTCGTCCAGCGGCGGGGCTTCGCCTGTCACGCCGAACGTGCCGTTCTCGATATGACGCCCCGCGCGGCCCGCGATCTGCGCCAGCTCCTGCGGTTCCAGATGCCGCATCCGGCGGCCATCATATTTGGTCAGCGATGAAAACGCGACATGGCTGATATCAAGGTTCAGCCCCATCCCGATGGCATCGGTGGCCACCAGAAAATCGACATCGCCGTTCTGGTACATCTCGACCTGCGCATTGCGGGTGCGGGGCGACAGCGCGCCCATGACGACAGCGGCGCCCCCCTTGGTGCGGCGCAACAATTCGGCGATGGCATAGACGTTATCGACCGAAAACCCCACGATGGCGGACCTTGCGGGCATCCGGCTGATCTTTTTCGATCCCGTATAGGTCAGTTCCGACATGCGGTCGCGGACCATGAACTGCGCACCCGGCACAAGCGCCGCAATCGCGCCGCGCATGGTTTCGGCCCCCAGAAACAGGGTCTCATGCAAGCCGCGCGCATGCAGCAGCCTGTCGGTGAAGATATGGCCGCGTTCGGGATCGGCACAAAGCTGGATTTCATCGACAGCCAGAAAATCACAGCCCATGCCATCGGGCATCGCCTCGACCGTGCAAACCCAAAAGGCGGCGCGCGGCGGCACGATCCGTTCCTCGCCAGTGACCAATGCCACGACCCCCGGCCCCTTGATCGCGACGATGCGGTCATAAACCTCGCGCGCGAGCAGACGCAGCGGCAGGCCGATCACGCCAGTGCGATACGACAGCATCCGCTGGATCGCGTAATGGGTCTTGCCAGTATTGGTCGGCCCAAGAACGGCCGTGATCCGGGAACCTTGCATTTTCGTCCCCGTCAGGGCCGGGCGGTCAGATCGCCTGGCCGTCCAGCTGTTGGTGCAAACGCGCGCGGTCTTCGCGGGCCTGCATTGAATATGGCACGATCTGAAGGATCATGTCGTAAAGTTCAAGTGCCGCTTCGGGGCGGCCGGTTTCTTCCATCATCACCGCCAGCCCGCGCATCGCCTCGAAATGGCGCGGATTACGGGTCAGCACCTCTTCAAGGTCGGCCATGGCGGGGCCGATTTCATCAAGCAGATAAAACGACGTGGCGCGCAGGAAATAGCCTTCGGCGAATTCGGGGGCATGATCGACCAGCGCCGAAAAATGATCAAGCGCGACATCGGGTTCGCCATCATCCAGCGCATCCTGTCCGCGCCGCAAAAGCAGATCGATAGAGGCCGACCCGCTCTTGCTCCATTCGTCGATGATCTGCTGTTCGATCCTAAATGACCCGTCTTCATCACTCTGTGACAATTCCGCGAAAAGCTGGTCCAGCCTTTCGGTTTGTGCGACCACGGGCAGGGAAACGCCAAAGGCCAGCACAACTGCCGCAACGATACATTTGAAGCCAAGACGATCTGCCATCATACACAGCAATGTAGCGCATCACGCGGCGGACGCCAGAGCCATGCCACCGCAATTCATCACGAAAGGATCAAAATCATGAGCGATGTCATCAACGAAGCCGTCACCCAGCTGAACGCCAAGATGGGCGGCAACGGGTTCGACGGGACCGCCAAATTCGTCATCGAAGACGAAGGCGCGATCATCATCGACCAGACCGGCGCACGCGCCGCCGATGACGACGCCGATGTCACGCTGACCGCCAGTGCGGATGTGTTCAAGGCGATCCTTGACAATGAATTGAACCCGACAACTGCCTTCATGACCGGCAAGCTCAGCGTGGACGGCGATATGGGCGTTGCGATGAAACTGACCAGCGTGCTTGGCTGATGGCACCCGCGGCCCCGTTTTTCGATGATGTCGCAAACGGCCCGGCGGGCGGGGCCGCACATTGGCTGACCACCCCCGACAATAGGCGCATCCGCGCCGGTCACTGGCCGGGGGACGGTGCCAAAGGCACCGTGCTGATCTTTCCCGGCCGCACCGAATATATCGAAAAATACGGGATCACGGCACAGGCGCTGACGGCGGAAGGCTATAGCGTGCTGGCGGTGGACTGGCGCGGCCAGGGGCTGGCGGACCGGCTGATCAGCGATACGAACCTCGGCCATATCGGCGATTTCGCGGATTATCAGCACGATGTGGCGGCTTTGCTGGACCATGCCATGGTGCTGGGCCTGCCGCGTCCGTTCTTTCTGATCGCCCATTCCATGGGGGGCTGCATCGGCCTGCGGTCGCTGATGAACGGCCTCGATGTCAAGGCTGTGATGTTTTCCGCGCCAATGTGGGGCATCCAGATGCCCCCTGCCACGCGCGCCTTTGCCTGGAGCCTGACAACGCTCAGCCTGTCATTCAAATTTGACGAAAAACTGGTCCCCGGCCAAGCCGCCACCAGCTATCCTTTGATCCAGCCCTTTGCAGGCAATATGCTGACCAATGATGCCGAAATCTACGCCGCCTTGCGCGGCCAGATCGCGGCGCATCCCGCCCTCGGCCTCGGCGGGCCGACCCTGCGCTGGCTGAACAGATCGCTGCATGAAATGCGTGATCTTGCCCGCCTGCCCGCCCCCGCGATCCCCTGCATCACCTTTCTGGGCAGCAGGGAATCCATCGTGGACCCTGCGGCGATCCGCGCCCGCATGGCGCGCTGGCCGGGCGGCGTGCTGCATGACATCAAGGGCGGCCTGCACGAAATGCTGATGGACCGAACCGAAATGCGCGACACCGTCACCACGACAACCATCGCCCATTTCGACACACACCGCTGACGGCACAATCCACATCTTCTTATTTCCCACAATACTCCCGCCGGAGGCTCAGGTCCCACCACCGCCACACTGGCCCGCCATTGGCAGACCGGTCACAAACCCTATCTATGCACCATGGCGGATGTGCTGACCTTCACCGAAAGCGGGATCTACTGCCCCGCGGGCGATTTCTACATCGACCCCTGGCGCCGTGTGCCACGGGCGCTGATCACCCACGCGCATAGCGATCACGCGCGCTGGGGGATGGACAGCTATCTCGCCACCCCCACCACCGCCGCCGTGATGCGGCACCGGCTGGGCGATATCGCCGTGCAGACGATTGCCTATGACAGCGCCCTGCGCATCGGGGATGCAGTGGTGTCCTTCCACCCTGCGGGCCATGTGCCGGGATCGGCGCAGATCAGGGTGGCGGTCAAAGGGCAGGTCTGGGTCGTCTCGGGCGATTACAAAACGGTGGATGACGGGCTGTCGGAACCCTTTGCCCCCGTTCCCTGCCATGCGTTCATCAGCGAATGCACCTTCGGACTGCCGGTTTTCAACTGGACGCCGCAGGATGTACTGCGCGACCAGATCAACCGCTGGTGGGCCGAAAGTGCCGCTGCAGGCAAGACCGCGATCCTTGGGGCCTATGCCTTGGGCAAGGCGCAAAGGCTCTTGCGCCTGCTCGACACGGACATCGGCCCGATCTTGACGCACGGGGCAGTGGAAAACACCAACGAGGTCTTGCGCGGCATCGGCATCCCCCTGCCCGCCACGACCCGCGCCGATGCCGCCATCACCGGCAAAACCCACCCCGGCGCTTTGGTGCTGGCGACACCTGCCGCGCTTGGCACGCCCTGGGCGCGGCGGTTCGGGCCGTCCTCGACCGCCTTTGCCAGCGGCTGGATGGCCCTGCGCGGCGTGCGGCGCAGGCGGGCGGCGGACCGGGGGTTTATCGTATCAGACCATGCCGATTGGGCCGGGCTGAACGCGGCGATCACCGCGACGGGGGCAGAAAAGATATTCGTCACCCATGGCTACACCACCGCCTTTCAGCAATGGCTGCGCGATCAGGGCCATGACGCCCATACCGTCAGCACGGATTATCAGGGCGAAGGGTTCGACAGCGGCGAGGATGCGGCATGAAAGCCTTTGCCGCCCTGTTCGCGCAACTCGACGAAAGCACCAAGACCAGCGTCAAGGTCGCGGCGCTGGCCGATTATTTCCGCACCGCGCCTGACAGCGACAAACTCTGGACCACCGCCCTGTTCACGGGACGCAGACCGAAACGGGTGATCACGGCCGCCAAATTGCGCCTCTGGGCGGCAGAGGTGGCGGGCCTGCCCGACTGGCTGTTCGAGGAAAGCTATAGCATCGTCGGCGATCTGGCCGAGACCATCGCACTCGTCCTGCCACCGCCGCGCGCCACCAGCGACGCCAGCCTGACAGACTGGATCATACATCTGCGCGCCTTGGGCATGCAGGATGATGACGCGCGCAAGGCCGGCATCATCGCTGCATGGGACCGGCTGCCGCCTGCGGAACGGTTCCTGTTTACCAAGCTCTTGACGGGCGGTTTGCGCATCGGGGTCAGCGCGAAACTGATGACCCGCGCGCTGGCACAGGCGACAGGCCAGCCGGAACCGGAGCTGACCCATAAACTGATGGGCAACTGGACGCCCGACAATGTCACATGGGCCAGCCTGATCGAGGCGGATGATCCCGGCACCGACGCGTCGCGCCCTTATCCGTTCTATCTGGCTTACGGCTTGGAAGATCTGGCCGCCCTTGGCCCGCCTGCCGATTGGTCGGCGGAACGCAAATGGGACGGGATCAGGGGGCAGTTCATCCTGCGCGGGGGCAGCCATTACCTGTGGTCGCGCGGCGAAGACCTGATGACCGACCGCTTTCCCGAACTCGCCCAGCTTTGCGACGCCCTGCCCGACGGCACCGTGATCGATGGCGAGGTGCTGGCCTTTGCGGGTGATGCCCCCCTGCCCTTTGCCGCTTTGCAAAAACGACTCGGGCGGAAAATAGTGCCGCGCAAACTGCTGGCCGAGGCCCCCGTGATCCTGATGGCCTATGACCTTTTAGAACACGATGGGCGCGACATCCGTCACCTGCCGTTTGCAGACAGACGCGCTGCCTTGGCGGGGCTCGTTGCGCGGGTGTCCACCCGCGCGCCCCTGCGGTTGTCACCGCAGGTGACGTTCAGCACCTGGGACGATCTGGCCGCCGCACGCAGCCAGTCGCGGGATGTGGGGGCCGAAGGGCTGATGCTCAAACGCCACGACAGCCCCTATCTGGCAGGGCGCAAGAAAGGCGATTGGTGGAAATGGAAAGTCGATCCGCTGACCATCGATGCGGTGATGATCTATGCGCAATCGGGCAGCGGGCGGCGGGCGAACCTGTTCACCGATTACACATTCGCGGTGCGCGACGGGGACGGATTGGTGCCCTTCACCAAAGCCTACTCCGGCCTGACCGATGCCGAATTCCGCCAGATCACCGCCTGGGTGCGCAAGAACACATTGCAAAAATTCGGCCCCGTCCGGCAGGTGCCGCCGGTGCATGTGTTCGAGATCGCCTTTGAAGGGATCAACGCAAGCCCGCGGCACAAGTCAGGTGTTGCCTTGCGGTTTCCGCGGATGCTGCGCTGGCGGCAGGACAAACCCGTGGCCGAGGCCAATACGCTCGACGATCTGCGCGAAATGCTGCGGCTTTACGGCTGACAGGGTTCCCTGCGCCAGTGCGACACCCTAAGTAGTGGATCAAACAGCAATGAAAGCCGCCCCATGCAGAACCCCGTCTTTGATGCCAATACCTCTGGCAAGAACGCTTTTGGCGATCTGCCCGAATGGGACCTGACCGACCTTTACCCCAGCCCCGACAGCCCCGAAATCACCCGCGACATGGCATGGCTGGAAACCGAATGCGCGGCCTTTGCCGCCGATTACGAAGGCAAGTTGGCCACGCTGGATGCGGCAGGGCTGCTGCGCGCGGTCCAGCGCTATGAACAGATCGACGTGATCGCGGGGCGGATCATGTCCTTTGCGGGTCTGCGCTATTACCAGATCACCACCGACAGCGATCGCGCCAAGTTCATGGCCGATTGTCAGGACAAGATCACCCGTTTCACCACGCCTTTGGTGTTCTACGGGCTGGAGTTCAACCGGCTGGACGACGCGCATCTGGCGGGTCTTTTGGCCGCCAATGCCGATCTGGCGCGCTATAAACCCGTATTCGACCGGATGCGCGCGATGAAGCCGCATCAATTATCCGACGAGCTGGAAAAATTCCTGCATGACCAATCAACCGTCGGGGCTGCTGCGTGGAACCGGCTGTTCGATGAAACCATGGCGGGGCTGGAATTCGTCGTGGATGGCGATGTGCTGGGCCTTGAAGGCACGCTGAACCTTTTGACCGACCCCGACCGCGCCAAGCGCGAGGCTGCGACCCATGCGTTGACAGCGGTTTTCCGTGAAAACATCAAGATCTTTGCCCGTGTCCACAACACGCTGGCCAAGGAAAAGGAAATCCACGACCGCTGGCGCAAGATGCCCAGCCCGCAGGCCGCGCGCCATCTGGCCAACCATGTCGAACCCGAAGTGGTCGAGGCCCTGCGCAACGCCGTCGTTGCGGCCTATCCGCGCCTGTCGCACCGGTACTATGCGCTAAAGGCGAAATGGCTGGGGCTGGAGCGGATGCAGGTCTGGGACCGCAACGCGCCTTTGCCGATGGACCAGACCCGCGTGATCGGCTGGATTGAGGCCCGCGACACGGTGCTGACCGCCTATGCCGGTTTCGATCCGCGCATGGCCGAAATCGCAGGCCGGTTTTTCGACAAGGGCTGGATTGATGCCGCGACAAAACCCGGCAAGGCGCCCGGTGCCTTTGCCCATCCCACGGTGACGCCGGTGCATCCTTACGTGATGCTGAACTACCTTGGCAAACCGCGCGATGTGATGACGCTGGCGCATGAATTGGGGCATGGCGTGCATCAGGTGCTGGCCGCCGAACAGGGCGAATTGCTGTCATCCACACCGCTGACGCTGGCCGAAACGGCATCTGTTTTTGGCGAGATGCTGACCTTTCGGCAGCTTTTGGACAATGCCAAGACGCCGCAGGACCGCAAGGTGCTGCTGGCCGGCAAGGTCGAAGATATGATCAACACGGTCGTGCGCCAGATCGCGTTTTATGATTTCGAATGCAAGTTGCATGCGGCCCGCGCGACAGGCGAACTGACCCCGGATGACGTCAACGCGCTGTGGATGTCGGTGCAGGCCGAAAGCCTTGGGCCGGTGTTCGATTTCACGGATGGGTACGAGACCTTCTGGGCCTATATCCCGCATTTCGTGCATTCGCCATTCTACGTCTATGCCTATGCGTTTGGCGACGGGTTGGTAAATGCGCTTTACGCCGTTTTCGAGGAAGGCGATGCCGATTTCCGTGACAAATATTTCGCGATGCTGCGCGCGGGTGGGTCCAAACATCACAAGGAGCTGCTGGCCCCGTTCGGGTTGGATGCCTCGGACCCTGCCTTCTGGGACAAGGGGCTGGCGCTGATCGAAAGCATGATCGACGAGCTCGAGGCGCTGTAGTGCCAGCGCCTCCGGCGGGGGAGTATTTTTAGAAATAAGAAGTAGGGTGGCGCGTGGTTAACGCCTCGCGCCCGCCGCAAAGACCATGTCCATCATCGCCTGCGTGCCGCGTGAAAATTCCAGCGCGCAGGGATAGGGGGCGGCGCTGCGCAGCGTCCGGCCGAAGTTTTCGACTTGCAGGATATACTGGTTCACGCTGGGCCAGCGTTCGGTGATTGTGCTGCTGCCATCAGTTTCCAGTATCAATTGCGCCATGTCGAAGACATTGGCGTTGAATGGACAGGTCAGGCGCATGATCCCCTTGTCACCGTGAAAGGTGATCTGCTGGCGCGGATGCATCCGCATCGAGACAATGGCAGAATAGGAAAAATCGGGGAAACGCGCGGCGACCTGCGCGAAGACATCGACATCATTTTCCAGCCGCAGATCGGCGTGGGTGATAGCATCGGGTTCCTGTCCTGTCACGAAACGGGCGGCTCCAAAGGTGTAAACGCCAATATCGCGCAGCGCGCCGCCTGCGGTTTCAGGCCGGTTGCGGATATTGGTCACATCATCCGCGTTGTTATAGGTAAAGGTTGCATCGACATGCACCAGCTTGCCGATCGCGCCTTGGGCATAAAGGTCGCGCGCGCGGGCGAATTGGGGGTGATGCACGATCATGAATGCTTCTGCCGCGAGCAGCCCCGCCGCATCGCGCGCGGCGATCAGCCGGTCATAATCCGCCGCCGCCAGCCCCATGGGTTTTTCGCACAGCACCGGTTTGCCCGCCGCCAGCGCCTTGAGCGACCAATCCACATGCAGATGATTGGGCAGCGGGATATAGACCGCATCCACCGCCGGATCGGCCAAAAGCGCGTCATAGCTGTCATGCACAATGACGTTCGGCGCGAAATCCACGAAATGCGCCGCCTTGGCGGGGCTGTATGTGGCCAGCGCGTAAAGCTCGGCCCCTTTGGCGGCATGGATGGCGGGGCCCATGAAACGGCGGGCGAATTCGGCGGCACCCAGGATGCCCCAGCGGATTGGTGTCATGGTCATCTCCCTTTTGGTAATGGTAGCGCTATCATCCGGCCGCCGCCACGCCCCTTTCCCATCTTCAGAGAAAAAATATCCCCGCCGGAGGCTCCGACGGGGATCACAGGGACGACGGGTCGCGGAAAAGCTCAGGCGCTTTCCAGCATGCCTTTTTCGCGCGCCAGCTGGGTCATGCGCGATTGCAGCTTTTCAAACGCCCGCACTTCAATCTGGCGGATTCGTTCGCGGCTGACCTCGTAGCGCGCGCTCAGATCTTCGAGGGTGACAGTTTCATCCGTCAACCGGCGCTGCACCAGAATGTCCTTTTCGCGGTCGTTCAGCACGGTCATGGCTTCGGCCAGCAGGGCGCGGCGCGCGTCGAGTTCGTCATGTTCTTCATAATCGGCGGCGGTATTGGCGCTGTCGTCTTCGAGCCAGTCCTGCCACTGCATCGACCCTTCGCCGTCCGAGCCGATCTGCGCGTTCAGCGAGGCATCGCCCCCCGACAGGCGCCGGTTCATCGAGATCACCTCGTCCTCGGTCACGCCCAGATCATTGGCGATCTGTTTGACGTTCTCGGGGCGCAAATCGCCTTCTTCCAGCGCGCCAATGCGGTTCTTGGCCTTGCGCAGGTTGAAGAACAGCTTTTTCTGCGCCGATGTTGTGCCCATTTTCACCAGCGACCAGGACCGCAGGATATATTCCTGGATCGAGGCGCGGATCCACCACATCGCATAGGTCGCCAGGCGGAACCCTTTTTCGGGGTCGAACCGTTTGACCGCCTGCATCAGGCCCACGTTCGCCTCCGAGATCACCTCGGCTTGCGGAAGGCCGTAGCCGCGATAGCCCATGGCGATTTTGGCAGCCAGTCGCAGGTGCGATGTGACCATCTTATGCGCGGCTTCGGTGTCTTCGTGGTCCACCCAGCGCTTGGCCAGCATGTATTCTTCTTCGGGTTCCAGCATCGGGAACTTGCGGATTTCCTGCATATAGCGGTTCAATCCGCCTTCCGGGGTTGGTGCGGGAAGATTTTTATAGTCGCTCACTGTCGTGCCCTCCATTATGTATAAAGGCTTAACATGGATATGGTCGCGCTGCGGCCGTTTTCAAGTCTCAGTCTTTACATCTGGTCAACGCAATATGAACCATTCGGTTCAGTTTTACGAGTGGCCTTTATGTGCGCTCACGCAGATGGGATAGCGTATTTCAGACCGGCGCGCCCATTGCGGCCAGCAGAGCCTGCATATCGGCGGGCAAAGGTGCTGAAAATTCAAGAAATTCTTCGGTCACCGGATGCACGAAACCCAAGGTCGCGGCATGCAGCGCCTGACGCGGAAAGGCGGCGACGGCGTCGACGCCGGCCTCGCCCAATGCCTTGGGCGACATCTTGCGCCGGCTGCCATAGGTCGGATCGCCGATCAGCGCATGGCCGCAATGGGCCAGATGCACGCGGATCTGGTGGGTGCGGCCGGTTTCCAGCCAGCATTCGACCAGCGCCGCAACAGGCATTGCGCCCAAAGCGGAAAGGATTCGCACCCGTGTCACCGCATGCCGCCCGGCGGTAAAGGACACCGCCTGCCGCTGCCTGTCAGTGCGGTGCCGGCCCAGCTGGGTCTGGATTTTCAGGATGTTGCCGGGTTCAAAGGACGTGCCTTTGATGCCGCGCAGGCGGGGATCGTTCGCTTCGGGGACGCCATAGCAAACAGCGATATAGCGCCGTTCCACCGTGTGATCGGCGAATTGATCGGCCAGATGGTGATGCGCGCGGTCGGATTTGGCCACGACCAGCAGGCCCGACGTGTCTTTGTCGATCCTATGCACGATGCCGGGGCGTTTGAGGCCGCCCACACCCGACAGGCTGTCACCGCAATGGTGGATCAGCGCATTGACCAAGGTGCCATCCGCCGTGCCGGGGGCAGGATGCACGACCATGCCGGCGGGTTTGTTGATGACGATCAGGTCGTCATCCTCGAACACCACATCCAGCGTGATATCCTGCGCCCCGATATGGCTTTCGACGGCAGCGGCGACGGTGACGGCGACCTGCGCGCCCTCAGCGATGCGGAAACGCGGGTCGGTGACCACCTGCCCGTCCACGGCCACGGCGCCATCCGCGATAAGACGCGCCAGACGCGACCGGCTGAGCGCGGCATCATCCGGCACGTCGCGGCCAAGCGCCTTGTCCAGCCGTGGCGGCGGGTTTTGGGCAATCGTGAATGTGATCAGGGTCGGCCCCATCAAGTTCTCCGTCATCATCTGCGGGCTGAAAAGGGGGTGGTACCACCTGCTGGTCTCGAACCAGCGACCTCTTGATCCACAATCAAGCGCTCTAACCAACTGAGCTAAGGCGGCACTGGCGCCGGATTTAGCCGCATGACCGCATGATTGCAAGGGCTAGTCACGGCTTTTCGCGCGCGGCACTTGCCAAGCGATCGCGCGGCGCTGTAGGCAGGCAAAAGACAGCAAGGAACAGATCATGGGTATCAACAGCGAACGCGATATCGAGGCCAATATGCAGATCGGCCCGACCGAACTGGGCATGGTGCGCATCTTCATCGAGGCCGGCGACACAGAGATCCCGATGGATTTCGAACCCGAAGAGGCCGAGGAAATCGCTGACGAGATCCGCGCCGCAGCCCAGGCCGCCCGCGCCGTCAAAAAGCGCTGACAAAGCCCGGATCGCGCGCCACTTGTGCGCGGATCGCGCGCCACTTGTGCGCGGATCGCGGCATGGCGCGCGAATTTCTGCGTCAGCAGCTTGCGCCTTGCGGGGGGCAAAGGCCGGTCCGGCCCCATCCGCAGAATTTCGGCGTCATAGCTGTCGGCGATGATCAGGCCCGTGTCATCGGGCAGCAATTCCAGCGGAAAAGCGGCATCTACCGCCCAGAAAAACCGGTCGCACCAGTCCAGATAGCCCTGCCATTTGCGGTCGGTCTGGAAATCGGCACGACTGGATTTGCATTCGATCACCCAGATTTCACCTTTCGGCCCCAGCGCCATGACATCGACGCGCAGCCCCAGTGTCGGCACCAGTTCTTCGACGCTGACGAAATCATGACCGCGCAGATGACGGCACACGCCACGGGCCAGAGTCTGGCCGGGCAGCAAGGCGGGGGATACGAAACCAGAGGACATGGTGCGATACTGAACAATAAGTGAACAAATTGCAATCGGGGGCGGTGCAACAGCATGGTGGCGCGCCGGATTTCTGCGTCCGACAACCCGCCATCTTTATGATTTGGTCAGGTTTTGCTGCGACATATGTTCCCGTCACGAAAGTAGGGCGGACATGTCTGCGATTGCCAGTATCACCTTTTTCGACATCTGCATGGCGCTGGTGACAATCGGTCTGGCCGAACGGGTCTTGCTGGGCTACGCGCCTGCGTCGATGGTGGGCCGCAATGGCTGGTTGATGCGCGGCGATATCGAAGAATAAGATCATCCCACTTGTGGAACCCAGTGTTGCGCCCTAACTGTCTGTCAGACGGGTTTCTGCGCTGCATGTATACCATCGGTACAAATCCAGTGGCCTTAAGCAACTCCGAGGGAGCTGGCTCTGTTCTGGCCCTGGTCAGTCTACCTGGCGCCCACCTGTAAAAACAGGTCCTCGGGATTAGCTACCGCTACGGCAGATGTGGTGCCCGTCGCCTAACGCCCGCGCCGCGACCCAGCGGTCACGCGGATCGGGATCAATTGGCCGCCGGATTGGTCGTCGTCATCGTCATCCTGCGCGTCCAGCATGATCGAAATGGCAAATTGCACGCTGCCGAAAACGGTGCCGTGGAAAAACCACAGCAGGAACACGGCCAGCCAGCCGATATCGGAATTGGCGACAAGGCTGCCAAGCCGCGCCACGTCATGCCACAGTAACAGCGCGACAAATCCTGCGGCGATTACGAATCCAACCGCGCAATGGCGCAGGTAAAGCCGCATCAGGTCCGGCTCATTATCATGTGTCATGTCATCGCCCCCTCGGTCAAAAGCTAAGCCATGTGCCAAGGAATACAAGACGTGCCAATGTCGCGGGTCTGCATTCCCGTCAACCGCCCCCGCGTCTGGCCCTGCGTGTGGCCAAGCCGCGACTGTGATGACCTTAACCTTTGATTCATATTAAAACCGGCTAACAGCCTCAGAATGGACAGATTTCAAAATCATCTCCGTGGCGCATGCGACGCCAGAGTGTTGCTGCAATTTACCAGTGAAACAAGGAACGAGTATGATGCAAAGACGAGCCGAATATCTGTCGCGCTTCACCACACCGATTGGCGCGGCCTGTGCCGCGCTGATCATCGCCGCAGCACCGGTGCAGGCGGACCCAACCATCGGGTTTGGCCTGTCCGTCAGCTATGGCCAGCAAAAGGTCGATACGGGTGTCGGTGTCCGCCTGTTTTCGGACAACGAGCGTGACAGCAATGTGGCATCCATCGGTCTGGATTACATGCTGACCAGCCAGTCCTGGCGCGCCACCATCGGTGCGGCACATCTGGACGATGATACCTATGTAGGCCTCGATCTGGGGTTTGACGGCAATTTCGATTTCGGCGTCTCGGCGGGTTGGCTGAAAAAGCAAAGCGCGCGCGCCAGCGCGCTGGGCGATATCCTACCACTCCCAGATGGTGGAGGGCTATCCCAAGGAAACGGTGACGCGCCTCCCAAGTAAGGCGGACCTTGTAAAGGCAGGATTATGACCGGTCAGCTTGACCGGCTGATCCTGCCGCCATTGGTCATGTATCGCTTGTGGCGTGACCATCCGCGACACATCACGCTGCATCCGGACCATGACGATCTGGGTGCTACCAAAGCGGAAAGATTAATCAAAACCCCCAGCCCGCCGGTCGCAGGCAGGCTCAGAACGCCTCGGGATGGGCTTCGCGAGCCATATGGTCCAGCACGGCATTGACGAATTTCGGTTCCTTGCCGTCATGGGAAAACGCCTCGGCCACGGCGACAAATTCGCTGATCACGACCTTGGGCGGCGTGTCCTTGTCCAAAAGTTCCGCCCCCGCCGCGCGGAACAACGCGCGCCATGTCGGGTCGATCCGCGCGATCGGCCATTTTGCCACCAATGCGCGATCGGTCATCTGGTCGATACTGGCCTGCAAATCGACAGCGCGGTCCATCATCCGGCGGAAGGTATCGACATCGCCTTCCACCAGTTCGACATCGTCGATCACCTCGCCGAAACGGTGGTCTTCGAATTCGCGCACGATGCCTTCGACGGTCTGGCCGGTGGCTTCCATCTGGAACAGGGCCTGCACGGCATAAAGCCGTGCGGCGGATTTCATCTTGCGGCGCTGGTTGTTGGAAATCGTCATGCGGTTGTATGACCTGTCATCAGGATGTCGCGGGTAAAGCCCACGCCTTTTTCGGCCTTGCCCCATTTGCGCGCCAGCGCGACCAGATGCAACGCTGCCGCCGCCGCCCCGCCGCCTTTGTTCATCTGTGCTGCATCCGCACGCACGACCGCCTGCGCATAGTTTTCCACGGTCAGGATGCCGTTGCCGATGCACAGGCCCTGCAACCCCAGCAATTGCAGCGCGCGGCTGCTGTCGTTGCAGACGGTGTCATAATGCGTCGTCTCGCCCCGGATCACGCAGCCAAGGGCGACATATCCGTCAAAATCGCCCATCCGCGCGGCAATGCCGATGGCGGTTGGGATTTCCAGCGCACCGGGGACATGCACGATTTCATGGCTGGCACCGGCCTTTGCAATCTCGGCCAAGGCTCCGGCGATCTGGTGATCGCTGATATCTTTGTAATAGGGCGAGGCGGCGATCAGGATCTTCACCGGCTTGTCGAACTCCGGCATGGGCATGATATGGTGTGTGGGTCCGGCCATCAGCCAATCTCCGAAATTTTGCGCGTGCCGACGATTTCGAGACCGTAAGCATCAAGTCCGACGACACGCGGCTTGGGTGAATTGGTCAACAGCGTGATGTCGTGCAGGCCCAGTGCAGACAGGATCTGCGCGCCAAGGCCGTACTGGCGCAGGGTCTGGGGTGTCGCCTCTTCGCTCGGGTCCAGTTTCATATGCAGATCGCGCAGCAGCACCAATGCGCCGCGCCCTTCATCGGCGATCAGCTGCATGGCATCGCCAAATTCGTTACGCCGCCCCTTGGGGCCGACACCGACGACATCCAGCATCGGGTCCAGCGCATGCATCCGTACCAGCACGGGGTCCGGCGTGGTGATATCACCCTTGATCAGCGCGATATGTTCGGCCCCTTGGGTTTCATCGACGAAAATCCGCATCTCCCAGTCACCGCCGAATTCGGATGTGATGGTCTGGCTGTCGCGCAGCACAACCAGATTATCATGGCGGCGGCGATAGGCGATCAGATCGCTGATCGTGCCGATCTTCAGCCCGTGCAATTGCGCAAAGGCGACCAGATCGGGCAGACGCGCCATTTCGCCGTCTTCTTTCATGATCTCGCAGATCACGCCCGACGGGTTCAGCCCCGCCAGACGGCTGATATCGACAGCGGCCTCGGTATGGCCGGCACGGACAAGCACACCGCCATCGCGCGCGCGCAGCGGGAACACATGGCCTGGCGTGGCGATATCGGCCGCCCCCTTGGCTGCGTCAATCGCGACCGAGACGGTGCGCGCACGGTCGGCGGCGGAAATGCCGGTGCTGACGCCTTCGCGGGCCTCGATGCTGACGGTGAACGCTGTTTCATGGCGCGATGAATTGTTGGACGCCATCAAAGGCAGGCCCAGCGCATCGATGCGGCTGCCGGGCAGCGACAGACAAATCAGCCCGCGCCCGTGCTTTGCCATGAAATTGATCGCGTCAGGTGTGGCCATCTGGGCGGGGATCACCAGATCGCCTTCGTTCTCGCGGTCCTCGTGATCGACAAGGATGAACATCCGGCCATTGCGGGCATCATCGATGATATCCTCGATCTTGCTGATCGCATCGGACCAGTCCTGTTCAACCGGACCCGGTGTTTCGAAAGTGATGGACATAAGCGACCCCGCAGCTTGGTTGCCTGCCAGATAGCCCAGCATCCACGGTTTGAAAAGGGGCGCAGGGCGTAGGGCGGGTCTTGACCCACCTTACGCCAAAAACGCCACAGCCCGGCAGGGCTGCGCCATCAGGCGTAATCCTGCAACCGCGCGACATACCGCGCCATCGTGTCGATCTCGATATTGATCAGATCGCCCACCGCAACATCGCCCCATGTCGTCGCGGTCTTGGTATGGGGGATGAAATTGATCCCGAAATCGCGGCCCGCAACCTCGTTCACAGTCAGCGATGTGCCGTCCAGCGCCACCGACCCTTTGGGTGCGATGAACCGCGCTAGCGCCTCTGGCGCGCGGAATGTCACGCGGGTGCTGTCACCTTCATCGCGCAGGGCCACAACCTCGGCGACGCCATCAACATGGCCCGACACGATATGCCCGCCCAATTCGTCACCCACCTTCAGCGCGCGTTCCAGGTTCAGCCTTTTGCCCACCGCCCAGCCGCTGACATTGGTGGCCCCCACGGTTTCCGCCGAAATCTGCACATCAAACCAGTTCTGTGGATCACGGCCCAATGCGATCACCGTCAGGCACACCCCGTTACAGGCAATCGACGCCCCGATGTCGATCCCTGCCACGTCATAGCCAGTGCCAATCCGCGCGCGCAGATCGCCCTGCTGGTCCAGTACCAGCACCCGCCCGATATCGGTGACAATTCCTGTGAACATGCGCTTTCCTTTCCGCTTGCTCCTGACCTAGCGGCTTGCAGGCGTGCAGGCAAGCAGGCGGCTTGCCGCATTACCGCCAGAATTGCCGTGTTAAGCTGGCGTTCAGTTTGTTCAGTCAGTTCAGTGTTATGAGTTCCCAACGCCGCTTCCTTTTCCTGCAAGGGCCGCATGGCCCGTTCTTTCGCCAGATCGCAGCGGCCTTGCGCAAATCGGGGGCCGATGTCTGGCGCGTCGGGTTCAACGCGGGCGATGCGGCTTTCTGGTGGCGCAGCCCCGGCTATCTGCCGTTCCGCGACAGCCCTGACGCATGGCCCAGCGCATTGGCCCACATCCTGCGCGACAAACAGATCACCGATATCGTCCTTTACGGCGACACCCGCCCGATCCATGCCGAGGCGGTGCGCCAAGCCCGCGCCACCGGTCTGCGCATCCATGTCTTTGAAGAAGGCTATCTGCGCCCCTATTGGGTCACCTATGAACGCGGCGGCAGCAACGGACATTCGCAGCTACTCAGCCTCAGCATCGCTGACATGCGCGCGCATCTGGCCCAGCCGGGGCAAGACCAGCCGACGCCGCCGTCCCATTGGGGCGACATGCGCCAGCATATCTTTTACGGCGCGCTTTATCATTGGTTCGTGATGTTCCGAAACGCGCGCTATCCGCAATTCCGCCCGCACCGCGCCCTGCCGGTGCGCACCGAAGCGCAGCTTTACACAGGCCGTCTGCTGATGATGCCGGTTATGGCGCTGCTGCGCGGGCTGGCCACCTTGCGGATCAAGGCAGGCGGCTATCCCTATCATCTGGCGCTGCTGCAACTGGAACATGATTCGAGCTTTCAGATCCATTCACCGTTCCGCGACATGGAAAGCTTCATCGACATGGTCATCACCGGTTTTGCCAAAGGCGCACCGGCGGGCCATCATCTGGTGTTCAAGACGCATCCGCTGGAAAACGGGCGCAAACCGCTGCACCGCCTGATCCGGCAGGCGGCGGCAGCGCAGGGCATCGCGCATCGCGTGCATTTCGTGCGCGGTGGTAAACTGGCGCGTTTGCTCGATTCCGCACTCTCGGCGGTGACGGTCAATTCCACCGCGGGCCAGCAGGTGCTGTGGCGCGGGATTCCGTTGCGGATTTTCGGCGCCGCGGTCTATGACAAACCGCAATTCGTGTCCGACCAACCGCTGCCCGCCTTTTTCGCAGCCCCACGCCCCCCCGACACCCAAGCCTATCGCGATTTCCGGCAATTCCTGTTGCAAACCAGTCAGGTACCCGGCGGGTTCTATTCCGCCAAGGGCCGGCGCAACCTGATCCGGCATCTGGCCCCGATGATGCTGGCGGATGTGGGTCCCTATGCCGCGCGGCACGGTGATGATCAGGCGCGCGATCTGCAAACCGCCGCGCTGGCCAAGATACAGCGCGTGGCCTAACCTGCCGCAATGCCGGATGAAAACCGCCATAACCTTTATGTCTATTCGGGGGGTTTCCTGACCCAGCCCCGCATCCGGCGCATCCTGACGCTGGCGGGCTTCGACATCCGGCTTGGCGCGCCCGGACCCCACGACAATGTCGGCGTCTGGGGCCAAAGCTCGACCGCGCCACGCGGCGAGGCTGTGGCGCGGCACAAAGGTGCGGGCCTGATCCGGGTCGAGGACAGTTTTCTACGCTCGGTCCGGCCCGGACGGTCCGGTGACCTGCCCATCGGGCTGAACATCGACCGGCGCGGCGTGCATTTCGACCCGACCGTGCCGTCCGATCTGGACCTGATACTTGCGCATGATCCGCTGGACGATACCGTCCTGCTGAACCGCGCTAAGGCGGGGATCAGCGCCTTGCAGGCGGATCATCTGTCGAAATACAATTGTTTCGATCCCGCCACGCCCGTGCCCGATGCAGGCTATGTGCTGGTCATCGACCAGACCCGCAAGGATGCGTCCATCACCGCCAGCGGTGCCGACAGCAACACATTCCGCGAAATGCTGTTTTACGCCCAAACCGAACATCCCGACCAAAGGATCGTGATCAAGACCCATCCTGAAACCATAGCAGGCAACAAGGCGGGCTATTTCACCGCCGCCGATACCAGCGACAGGATCAGCCTGTGTGCTGCCCCCGTCTCGCCCTGGGCGCTGCTTGCGGGGGCGATCGCGGTCTATACCGTCACATCGCAGCTGGGGTTCGAGGCGATTTTAGCTGGCCACAAACCCGTGGTTTTCGGCCAGCCATTCTATGCAGGCTGGGGGCTTACAGACGACCGCAAACCGGTCCAACGCCGCCAACGCCGCCTGACGCGGGCGCAGCTTTTCGCGGGCGCGATGATCCTCTATCCATCTTGGTACGACCCCTACCACGACCGTCTGTGCAGCTTCGAGGAAGCGACAGCCACCCTGTCCGCGCTGACCCGCGCCTGGCGTGACGACCACCAAGGCTGGGTCGCCGCCGACATGCGGCTGTGGAAACGCCGGCCCTTGCAACAGTTCTTCGGCCAATACGCGCAGGTCCGGTTCGCGCGCGAGTCCAAGGCGCCCACACAGGCCGCACAATCCAACCGCCGCCTGATGCGCTGGGCCAGCACGGATGCACGCGACGCAGTGCTGGTCGAGGATGGTTTCCTACGCTCGCGCGGGCTGGGCGCCGATCTGGTGGCGCCCTTGTCCTTGGTGCTGGACGATCTGGGCATCTATTACGACGCAACACGCCCCAGCAGGCTCGAGGCGCTGATCACCGGATCACCCACGCTACCCCCCGCCGCCCGCGATCGCGCAGCGGCGCTGATCACACGGATCAGGGCGGCGGGCCTGTCAAAATACAATCTGCAGGGCAAACCCCTGCCCGAGCTGCCCAAAGGGCGGCGCATCCTTGTGCAGGGGCAGGTCGAGGACGACGCCAGCATCCGGCTGGGCGCAGGCGAAGTGCGTAGCAACGCAGCGCTGCTGCAAGCGGTGCGTATGGCCAACCCCGCTGCCGTGATCATCTACAAACCGCACCCCGATGTGCGCGCAAACCTGCGGCCCGGCCATATCGCCAACGCAGGCGACTGGGCCGATCTGGTGCTGGACGACGCCGACCCGATCGCCGCCATCCAGGCCTGCGATTGCGTCTGGACCATGACATCGCTTCTGGGGTTCGAGGCGCTCTTGCACGACCGCCCGGTCACCAGCCTTGGGATGCCGTTCTATGCCGGCTGGGGGCTGACCGATGACCGCGCGCGGCCGCTTGCACGGCGCAACAAAACACTGGACCTCACCGCGCTGGTCCATGCCACGCTGATCGCCTATCCGCGCTACCGCGATCCGGTCAGCGGCCTGCCCTGCCCGGTCGAGGTGATCGTGGACAGGCTCACCCATGACGATGTCCCGCCCGCCACGCGCCTCAACCGCGCCACAGCGAAACTGCAGGGCCTCTTTGCGAGCTTCGCGCCCTTGTGGCGTTGACTTCTTATTTCCAAAAATACTCCGGGGTACGGGGCAGCGCCCCGTGCAACCCTAGACCCGCCGCCAATGCGTCATGACATCATCGCCCAGACGCGCCAGATCATGCAAGGCAAAGCGCGGCGCATCCGCCAGACGGCCAATGCCCATCGCGGCCAGTGCAGGCGTGCCTTCGGCCCCGATCGCACAGCCTGCGGTCATCACCACCAGATCATCGACCAGCCCTGCGCCCAGCAATGAGGCAGCCAACATCCCGCCGCCTTCGCAAAACAGCCGGGTGATCCCCGCGCTTGCCAGCGCCTGCATCATCGCCTCGGGTTCGACCTGTCCTGCACGCACTGCACAGGGCAGGCTGACAGCGCCCAGCGCCAGCCAATCGGCCACATCCGCCTCCGCCCCGTGGCAGATCCAGACCGGCGATTGGCGCGCGGTTTGCGCCAATTGGCTGGTCAGCGGCAGTTTCACAGCGCGCGATACGACGATGCGCACAGGCTGGCGGGTGATGCCCAGACCGCGCACGCTCAGCGCCGGATCATCGGCGCGCAGGGTTCCTGCGCCCACCAGCACCGCATCATGGCGCGCGCGCATCATATGCACCGCGCGGCGGGCCTCTGGCCCGGTGATCCACTGGCTTTCGCCACTGGCAGTGGCGATCCGGCCATCCAGCGTGCCAGCCAGCTTCAGCGTCACAAAAGGCCGCGCTGCCGTGATCCGCGACAAAAACCCCGCATGATCGGCGCGCGCCTGATCTGCCAGCAACCCCGTTTCCACGACGATCCCCGCCTGTTCCAGCATCGCGATCCCGCGGCCTGCGACGCGCCCATCGGGATCACCCAGCGCAACGACGACCCGCGCCACACCCGCGGCAATCAGCGCCTCGGCGCAAGGCGGGGTCTTGCCATGATGCGCACAGGGTTCCAGCGTGACATAGACAGTTGCGCCGCATGCATCCGGCCCGGCTTGCGCCAAGGCGACGGTTTCGGCATGCGGACGCCCGCCATCCTGTGTCCAGCCGCGCCCGACGATGCGGCCATGGTTGACGATCACGCAGCCAACAGCCGGATTGGGCCAGACACGGCCCATCCCGCGCCGCCCCAGTTGCAGCGCGAGAGCCATGTAGCGGGCGTCGGTCACTCGTCTTCTTTGGCTGCGTGCGGGCGCAATTCGCTGACGAATTTATCGAAATCATCCGCCGCCTGAAAATTCTTGTAAACGCTGGCGAAGCGCACATAGGCGACCGTGTCGATCCGTGCGAGGCTTTCCATCACGATCTCGCCAATCGTGCCAGACGGGATGTCGGTATCGCCCAGACTTTCCAGCCTGCGCACGATGCCGCTGATCATCTGATCCATCCGTTCTGGTTCAACAGGGCGTTTTTGCAGCGCGATCCGGATCGAGCGTTCCAGCTTCTGGCGGTCGAAATCCTCGCGCCGCCCATTGGATTTGATCACCACCAGATCACGCAATTGCACGCGTTCATAGGTGGTGAAACGCCCGCCACAGGCCGGACAAAACCGCCTGCGCCGGATCGCCACATGGTCCTCGGCGGGACGGGAATCCTTGACCTGAGTATCGACATTTCCGCAAAATGGGCAACGCATAAGGGGGTCCTTTGGGTCTATGTGTTGGGGCAAGACCCCACTTATCCACAGCCACTATAAGAACCCGCCTTGGTTTTGGGTAGGGGGGATTTTAGACCGCTAGATACAGCATGAGACAGGCAGCTCAATCGCGACCGGCCAAGAAACTGCCATGCTTTCGCAGACAGAGGTCTCGACGCCTTGTCGCGTCAAACCAAAGCCTGACGCTATCGTTTAATCTGCTATTTCACTGGGCCAGAACACGGGTTGCCACGCCAGATATACGGCTTGGGTCAGCCCCGCCCAGCCGATACAACCGACTGGGCAAGGCCTGACTGTATCACTGGTCCAGGAACGACCGCAATTTGCGTGACCGGCTGGGGTGCTTCAACTTCCGCAGCGCCTTCGCCTCGATCTGGCGGATGCGTTCGCGGGTAACGCTGAACTGCTGGCCGACCTCTTCGAGCGTGTGATCCGTGTTCATCCCGATCCCGAACCGCATGCGCAGCACACGTTCTTCGCGCGGCGTGAGCGAAGCCAGCACGCGGGTCGTGGTTTCTTTCAGGTTTTCCTGAATGGCCGAATCCAGCGGCAGGATCGCGTTCTTGTCTTCGATGAAATCGCCAAGCTGGCTGTCTTCCTCGTCACCAATCGGCGTTTCGAGCGAAATCGGTTCTTTGGCGATCTTCATCACCTTGCGGACCTTTTCCAGCGGCATTTGCAGCTTTTCTGCCAATTCCTCTGGCGTCGGTTCGCGGCCGATTTCATGCAGCATCTGGCGGCCGGTGCGGACCAGTTTGTTGATCGTCTCGATCATATGCACCGGAATCCGGATCGTGCGGGCCTGATCCGCGATAGACCGCGTGATCGCCTGCCGGATCCACCATGTCGCATAGGTGCTGAATTTATAGCCACGGCGATATTCGAATTTGTCGACGGCCTTCATCAGGCCGATATTGCCTTCTTGAATAAGATCAAGGAATTGCAGGCCGCGGTTGGTGTATTTTTTGGCGATGGAAATGACCAGACGCAGGTTCGCCTCGACCATTTCCTTTTTCGCCTGCCGCGCTTCTTTTTCGCCTTTTTGGACCTGCTGGACGATACGGCGGAATTCGGTGATATCGACGCCGACATATTGCCCGACCTGCGCCATATCATTGCGCAATTCTTCGATCTTGTCGGTCGATTTCTCGACCAAAGCCTGCCAGCCTCGGCCCGATTTGGCGGCCATCTGTTCCAGCCAGTTCGGGTCCAATTCGCGCCCGCGATATTCGTCGATGAATTCGCGTCGGTTAATACGGGCCTGATCGGCCAGTTTCACCATCGCGCTGTCGATCGACATGATCCGGCGGTTGATGCCATACAACTGGTCGATCAGCGCCTCGATCCGGTTGTTGTGCAGGTGCAGCGAATTGACCAGCACCACGATTTCAGAGCGCAGCGTCTGATAGCGTTCTTCCTCTTTGACCGAAAACGACGAATCCTCGTTCAAGGTCGCGGACATCCGCGCGTCCTGCATATCGGACAGATCGGCAAAGCCGCGCGCGATAATTTCCAGCGTTTCCAGCACGCGCGGTTTCAGCGCGGCCTCCATCGCGGCCAGCGACATATTGGCCTGATCGTCATCGTCGTCGTCATCGTCCTTGCTGATCGGGTTGCCGTCAGCATCCAATTCGCTGCCGCCATCCTCCTTGCTGTCGGACACAGAGGCGGCGGTGACGACGGTTTCAACCTCGCCCTCCTCGCCCAATTGGTTGCCAAAGGTCGTTTCAAGGTCGATCACGTCGCGCAGCAGGATGTCCTCTGACAGCAATTCGTCGCGCCAGATGGTGATCGCCTGAAAGGTCAGCGGGCTTTCACACAGGCCCAGAATCATCGTGTTGCGGCCAGCCTCGATCCGCTTGGCGATGGCGATCTCGCCTTCGCGCGACAAAAGCTCGACCGATCCCATTTCGCGCAGATACATGCGGACGGGGTCATCGGTGCGGTCCAGCTTTTCCGCCTCGGCGCCGCCGATGGTGACATCGCGCGACCCAGATACGGTGGCAATGTCGGTGCCGCCGGCGCCATCATCGCTTTCTTCTGATTCTTCTTCCTCGGTGACCTGAATGCCCATTTCGGACAACATCGACATCACGTCCTCGATCTGATCGGACGACACCTGTTCAGGTGGCAGGACCGCGTTCAGCTGGTCATATGTAATGTAGCCGCGTTCGCGGGCATCGGCGATCATTCGCTTGACCGCGGCCTGGCTCACATCAAGAATGATATCCCCATCCTGGTCGTTGTCCTTGCGATCATCGGTGTCTTTCGCAGCCATCAGAGGGACCCTTCCAAGTCGTCGTTACGCAGCCAGGGTGATTCGGCTGATTCGGTCATTCCCGAATCAACCCTGCATCGGCGTGAACCGCAAGCAGGCGACCGCGTGTTTTTCAGTTCTGTTGCCATGTCATGACCTAGGCCGGTCCTGTCCTTTGGCAAAATTGATCTGGTCGAGCAATTGGTCCAATGCACTGCGCTCGTCCTTTTTCATTCGCGCCCCGTTGGGGCCAACCGCATATTCGGCGCGGTCCTCGTTATCGCCGCGTCCGGCCTTGTCTACCGCCGCACTGGCCTGTGCCAGCCGCCACGTCAGCCCCTCATCGGCCAGCCCGCCAAGGTCTTCGACCGCATCTTCGATCTCGCGGGCATGGCCGCGGCGGGCGGTCAGTTTCGCAAACTCCTCGGCCAGGCACAGGCGCGCGACCTCGGCCTGCCCTTTGCGGCGCACCGCGGGGCTGATTGCGACATGGCTTTGCGTCAGCAGCTTTTCAAGAGCATCTGCTCCCAGATCAGCCGAAATAGCGGTTTGCAGATCGGCATGTCCAAGATGGCGCAAAATCGCTGCCTGCAGGTCACGATGCGCCGGATCGCGGCAATCAATACGTTCCAGCGCATCACCGAATTCCACCGCCACACCGGGGGCGACGATCATCGTGGCCAGAATAACCGCCTCGCGCAGATGTTCCTGGCTGACGGCCCCCGCCCCCAGCATGGAATTGCGCGCCGTGGCCACGGGGCTGATCGTGCGTTTCCACGGATCGGCATTGCGCGACCATGTCCCGCCTGGGGCCCTGGGCGCGGCGGGACGGCGGGTGCTGAACAAGGCCCAGCGCATCTCTTTGATCGCCTCGCCATAATGGCTGCGAATCGATGGATCGGCGATCAGCTTGATCTTGTCACGCAGCGCCTTGTCCAAAGCGGCCTTGCGTTCGGGGCTGTCGAAAGTCTTGCCTTCGGTCTCGCGCTGCCACAACAGCTGCACCATCGGGATCGCAGCATCGAGCAGTTTTTGCATCGCGCCCGCGCCTTGCGTCTTGATCACATCATCAGGGTCCAGCCCTGCCGGCATCAGCGCAAACCGCAAGCTTTGCCCCGATTCCAGCAGCGGCAGCGCAACATCGATCAACCGCATCGCGGCGCGCAGACCGGCGGTATCACCATCCAGCGCGATGATCGGCTCGGGCGCGATCCGCCAGAGCAGGCGCAACTGATCCTCGGTGATCGCGGTGCCCAGGGGGGCCACCGTCGCGGTAAATCCCGCCTCTGCCAGCGCGATCACATCCATATAGCCTTCGGCCACGATCAAAGGCTTGCCCTTGCCCGCCGCCTCGCGCGCGGGGCCATGGTTGAACAGGCTGCGGCCCTTGTCGAACAGCGGCGTTTCGGGGGAATTGTAATATTTCGCAGGCGCGTTGGGGTCCATCGCGCGCCCCCCCATCCCGATGGCGCGGCCTCGCGCATCACGGATCGGAAAGATGATCCTGCCCCGAAACCGGTCATAAGGCGCACCACCTCGGTCGCTTTCAGCGGCGATGCCCGCGGCGATCACCAGCTTGGCATCCACCCCCTGTGCGGTCAGATGCGCCAGCGCCCCGCCCTGCGCAGGTGCAAAGCCGATATCCCACCGCGCCAGCGCCTGCACGCTCAGGCCGCGCCGTGCCAGATAATCGCGCGCCTCGGCCGCCGCCGCTGTCTGCAATTGCAACCGATGCCATTTGATGACCTTTTCCATCACCTCGACCAGCTGGCCGCGCAGATCGGCCTTTTGCTGGGCGGCCGGGTCGCGTTCGGGCATCGGCATTCCCGCCTCGCCCGCGAGAATCTTCACCGCCTCCATGAAATCGACATTCTCGGTCTCGCGCACGAATGAAATCGCATCGCCCTTGGCATGACAGCCAAAGCAGTAATAATACCCTTTGCGATCATCGACGTGGAAACTGGCGCTTTTCTCTTGATGAAACGGGCATGGCGCCCAAAGATCGCCCTTGCCGGGGTTGGATTTGCGGGCGTCCCACATGACCTTGCGCCCGACAACCTGTCCAAGCGACAGCCGGTTGCGTAATTCGTCCAAAAATCCAGGTGGCAGGCTCATGCGCGCAGTATCCGCCTTTTGCCCCTGCTTTCCAAGGGCTGCTATCGACCGAAAAGGCCTTTGCATCTTCCGAGCAAAAATATCCCCGCCGGAGGCCTCGGTCAGACGCGCAGCGTCAGGCCGATCCGCGCGCCGCCAGCCCCGCCATCGCCTCTTGCAGATCATGCACCAATGACGCCGCCATTGACCGCATCACCATCACCTCGAACGCCTGCGCACCGGTGCGGGTGATGCTGACCGGCAAATGGCCCAGCAGGCTGCGGGCGGTATGGTTGATCTTGAAACCGCTTATGCGCAGATCAAGCGGGACCAGCCGCGTCAGCACCGCCTCGCCCCCCGCCCCCGCGATCTCCAGCGCGGCATAACCGTCGGATTGATCAGTGACCGCCGCCAGCCCGTCCAGCATGACAGGCGCGCTGACGATCCACGCATCATGGCCGATCCATTGGCAGATCACATCGCCCGCAATGGTCCGCCGCCCAACGGCGGGCAGGCTGAGGCCAAGCTGCGATTTGATCGCCGCCGATACCGGCTTGTGCTGGCCACGATAGGGGGCAATGGAAAACAGCGTCTCGTGCGTGACCTCGGTGCAGGTCACATCGCCTGTCTGCAACGGCAACAGATCGCCAAAAGCGCCAAGTGCGATCAATCTAGCCACGGGCGCGTCCTCCTTCGGGGTCGAAGAACACCGGATGGCAGACCTCGGCCAATGTATCCACACCGCGCAAATGGTCGACCATGCGGATCACCTCGCCATACCTTTCGGGGCCGTTTTTCAGAAACCCAAGCCCCAGATAGCAATCCAGCGTCGGCGAATAGCATGCGGATGTGACATAGCCCTGATCATTGGCGGTCACGGCCTTGGCGTCTTTGGCAAACAGATGCGCGCCCGCGGTCAGACGCCGCCCTTCTTCTACCGCACGCAGACCGACCAGCCGTTCGCGGGCAGGGTCCAGCAGACCGGGACGCCGGGATGCGGCTTGCCCGACACAATCTTTCGCGGTGCTGACCATCCCCGCCAGCCCCAGATCATACGCCGTGGTGCGCCCGTGCAGTTCGGCATGGGTCAACAGGCCCTTCTCAATGCGCAGGACATTCAGCGCCTCTAACCCGTAAGGGCCACCGCCCAAGGTGCGCGCCTGCGCCACCAATTGCCGAAACAGGCTTTCGCCGTACCGCGCAGGCACCGCGATCTCGTAGGCAGTTTCACCCGAAAACGAAATCCGGAACAGCCGCCCCGCCACACCGCCGATACCTACAGCGCCACAAGCCATGAAAGGCCAATCCTCATCGGTAATCTGGTTATCCAGCACGGTGTTGAGCAGCACCTGCGCGCGGGGTCCGGCCACGGCAAACTGCGCCCAATGATCCGTCACCGACACGATGCGCGCATCCAGATCGGGGCGCAGCACCTGCCCCGCGAATTCCAGATGGCGCATCACCTGCCCTGCCGCAGCCGTCGTCGTGGTGATCACAAAATGATCTGGCGCCAGACACGCGGCCGTGCCGTCATCCATGACGAACCCGTCCTCGCGCAGCA
>Ga0208413_1000562_pt1 | contig 27622 bp, 26 predicted proteins | sample AntAceMetag02UKD_FD_184761 | JGI IMG/M metagenome (GOLD analysis project Ga0208413, IMG submission 184761) | Saline lake microbial communities from Ace Lake, Antarctica - Antarctic Ace Lake Metagenome 02UKD (SPAdes) (version 2) | ecosystem: Environmental > Aquatic > Non-marine Saline and...
TGACATGGTCTTTTATGCGTGGCGGGATATGCGCTACGGGTTCACCGGAAAGTTTGAACCTTTTCGATTCATTGGCGCTAACCCTTTAGGCGAGACCTTCAGGCTGAGTGACCTCAAAGACCTCTTCGAGGTCGTTCGAGGACACCCCATCCAGGCAGACCAGTTTCGAAGAATGGCCACCGGGTCCGCAGCCTTTGTTCAACCTGCTGGCAGTGTGGATAGCAGTGGATCACGGCCCGGCAAACCTGCCGGGCTCTACCGGGCTATTCGGACCGAACGACGGAGATAGTTTGTGACTGCTGGCGTCGCTGAATCTCCCATCGGGGACCGAGCGCTCAGAGGAGCAGAGGAGCACAGTGGTCAGACCACGCTGACCAGACGGTTGTCTTGAAGGACCTCCAATTTAGGGCAGAACCCCTCCCCGCCAGTTGCGAGCCATACGAGTGGGAATGGTGCCTGGAGGGGACGCGCCCCGGCGGATCTCGTGTGACATTTTGCACGCTACCCGAGTCGGAGGGTTGCCTCCCCCCGCCTTTCGTTTTCTTGCCCGGTTTCCGGGGTCGGGCGCATGTCACGCTATTTGATATTTCCCGTGACGAAACGGCGGTTGTTACCTCGCTGGGGTGGTACATATTTCGCCCAATGCTGGGCGTTGATTTCTTCGTCTCAGACAAAGACCAAAACGAGGCAACCGAGAATCTCAACAATTTCCTCTCTCAGAGGGTTGGACCACAATAATGACCCGGTGATGCATCCGATAAATCGGGACTGACACGTGTCAGAACACTCCGAATGAGGTGGCGTTCACCCGGGGCTAACCTGTTTGCCGTGACCGTGTGGCGTTCGGGCTTAATGCCAGTGGTGCACCGCCGATACAGAAGCAATCACGATGGTCAGTCGCCTTCTGTTGTCGTTGAAGCGGCAAATTTGGCGGCCATGGTCGGGTTCTTCCGGGTGAGTTTTTTCACGGTCACATCCTCAAGCTTGTTGCTGGCAAGGCGAAGTTGGTTTTCCGAACTGACCAGGGAGTCCCTGACTTTCTGGAGGTTTTTCATCGTGGCATCAATGTGTTTGATTGCTTCACCAAACCTCTTTGATGCTTGCTCGTAGTTTCGGCCGAATCCCGCTTTGAATTCATTCAGATCATTCTCAAAGTTGGTCACATCGATATTTTGGGATTTAACCACCTCAAGTTCTGACCTAATGGCCAGCGAATTTTGAGCCGCATTACGCAACAGAGTAATCATGGGGATGAAAAACTGTGGCCTGATGACATACATCTTCGGGTAGCGGTGAGAAACATCCACAATTCCGGAGTTATAGAGCTCGCTATCGGGCTCGAGGAGTGTCACCAAAATGGCGTATTCGCAGCCTTTTGACGTTCGGTCTTTGTCGAGCTCCGCGAAGAAGTGTTCATTCTTCTTCTTGGTCGCTGTGGTGTCATTTTCGTTTTTCATCTCGAACATAATCGATACCGATTCGAGGCCTGACTCATCTAAGTCCCGGAAGATGTAGTCACCTTTGCTGCCATCCTTAGCGTCATTATCTTTTTCAAAATACGCGCCAGGGAATGCGGCGGCGCGAATTTCATTGAACTGGTTTTCGCAGTGTTGCTCGAGCGTCTCCCCCACCATCTTCGTTGACAGTTTGGCTTTCATCTCTCTCAGCCGCTCGATGGACTCGTCCCGATCGTTGATTTGAGTCTGGTACTTATCGATGAGCGATTTCTCCGCTAATTCCCATTGAAGCTTCTGGTTTTTGACGGCATTCGCCAGGTCATCGCGTTCTTTTTCTATCTTTGCAAGCGCTTCGGTAATGGCTAATTTTTGCTTGAGCTCTTGCGCGGATCGCTCGGCTTCAAGCTTCGCTATCTCAGCCTCACGCTTCACCAGTTCGTCGTGAAGTTTCTCAGTGATTTTGGCTTCGGCCAATTCAAGTTCAGTCTTCTTCTGGACCTCGAAAGCATCCATCCGCTCCTGCAAACTGCTGGCAAACTCTTGGTCGCGCACCTGCTTCAAAATGTTGTCATAGCCGGCTTCATCAATGGTGAAGGATTTGCCACAGTGTGGACATTTGATTTCATTACCCGACATGAGGAAAACCTTCCGGTTAACGAGCGAGGATGCATGAATGAACTAAGGCTTCCTCAATTCTATGCGGTTCGGTGAGTGCGGTGTCCCCATGATGCCCACATGTTCCCGCCACCCTCTCCGCGAACCGCGGGGTACTCTGTGGGTTGATGAAGGGGTGGCAAAACTCATGATGGAAAACCTCGTTGAGATTCATCGACACTCTGCAGCGTCTGCGGTCGTTATTCTCGCCCCGCATGGTGGCCGGGTCATCCCCGCTGAACACCGTGATGCTTTCCTCATCTCCCCAGAAGCTCTTGAGGTGGAACAGGACCTGATGATTGACCACCACACCGACCTGCTCGCACGCGCTCTGGTGGAACGAACCGGTGCCTCCGCGGTCATCAACACCCTGTCGCGCTTTGTGGTGGATGTGGAACGGTTCCCCGATGAACGCGAAGAAATGAACCAGGTAGGAATGGGTGTTCTCTACACCCATGGGAGCCAGCGCCAGCCCATCCGAAATATGGAACGTACTCACCAGGGAGCTCTCCTAGAGTTTTTCCACGATTACTCCGCTGCGATCACCAACCTTGTGGGGGAAGTCTTGGACCGCCACGACCACGCACTCATTCTCGACCTCCACTCTTTTCCCCTCTCCCCATTACCGTATGAACTCCATCACGACGAGCGCAGGCCGCAACTCTGCCTTGGTCATGAGGAACCCCACGTTCCTTCGGTCTTTATGCAACAGTTGCGGCATGAGCTTGCCGACTGGGACATCACCGACAATGAGCCGTTTCACGGCTCATACGTCCCCCTTCAGTTTTTAGGGTCCAATCCTCGCGTCACCTCTGTGATGCTTGAAATTCGGCGTGACACCTATCTCACCGAACCTGCGGGTGAGCCTCTCCCCGGTCGCTTAGAAGTCCTAGAGGACGCCATCGTGAGAGCACTGGACCGACTCTTATCTGTATCGCCCATCCACGACACCCAGGGCGATTGAAAGGCCCAGCTCTTTTTTTAGCCTTCTGAAGCGTCTCTCAACGAAAGAAACACTGATTATGAGTTCGATGCCGAGGTGTTAGCTGGTGTTAGGACGTGTTAGCTGGCGTTGCGGATGCCCGTAAACCACTGTGGTTTGGCGTGGATGGTGTTGGAGAGTAAGAGATGGTGATGTGCACATAATGTGCACGTAACGCCCGTCGAATGGTTGGTTCAGTGCCGTGGCGGCGTGGCGGTCACTCTCGAGGACTGGAGTCTGGCCTCTTACCGAGCTTTGGACTACGCTACTCATGCCATGAATTTGCCCCGTGCGGGGTCGCCATACCCCGAAATATGGGTACAAAAAAGATGAACACGTGGAGGAGGATTATGAGTGAATCAGAGCCAACTCCGAGGAGCTTTACACCTAGGAGCTTCACACCTATCTCTGTGCAGGTAGAAATACTCAACTACCTATTTCAAAATCGATTTCCCGACCGCTGTCCCGGCTCTGGACGTTATAGCAACTCTTTTTGGGAAGATGCGCTAATCGGGGCTGTGCAGGCACACCTAGTCGATAGAGGCGATATTTCTTTAGATGGTGCTAAAGCCGACATCATGACAGCATTTGGCGTTTTGATTGAGCACTGGATGGGTCACTCTACCAACGATTTTGGTTTCACCTCTCTCGAAGAAATTGAGTCTGACGAAACCCTCGACAGGCTAGAAGAACTTGGGCTTGTAGAGCCTCAGTAACGGAAACACGGCGAAACCGTAGGCTCTGGCCCGGTAGAGCGGACGAGACTGGAACAGCAATCGAATCTTCAGCTCGAAGCTATTTCAATCCATCCAAAACGGAACTGTCCGTGGGGGCGTGGTCATCGAGGTCGACCCAGATGTCTCCCATTCCCTCACAGTGGTCACAGGGTTCCCCATCGATGTCTCCAGTTGTCTCGCACGCGGCGCAAGGGATATTGACATCCGAGGTAATCACTAAGGTTTTGCCTTCGCTCCAGGGTCGCCTCGTAACGTGGTAGCCGACCACCGACATCCGACCAGAGGGTACAACCCCATTGGTGACAACGCAGGAACCATCGTTATCATCGAGCACCGTCCAAATCAGCTTTTCCGGGACCCCTTTTTTCTCTAGTTCTCGAAAGTCCGCAGTCCAAAAAACTCGGTCGTAGTCTCTTGCCCAGGTCTCGAATTGAGCGCGGGCCTCCGACAAATCATCTGACTCTAGCCTCTCTTCACCGCGACCAAACTCCCTAGCAAGGGCCCTCAGGTTATTCGCTGCGGTTGGGTGCCCTGAGACATCGGCCCGCTCCCACCAGATTTGAGCCGCCTCACGATCGCCATTCCCATATGCGATGTTCCCGAGGTTATACATTGCGACTGCGTTCCCTGAGTCAGCGGCCTTTTCGAACCATTCCTGGGCAAGAGCTGGATTGCTCTCATTCTGTGCCAAGACCCCAAGGTTGCTCATCGCATCCGTGTTCCCTGCGTTAGCGGCTTGCTCCCACAATAGGCGGGCGGTCGCAACATCGCCGTTCTTGAAAGCGATTTTCCCACGATTCTTCATTGACTCGGCGTCTCCGCCAGAGCCTTGTCCCATCGTCTCCAATAAGCCTTCAAGCGAATACGCAGGAGCTCCACCTGGGTATCGGATGTTGGGAATCTCACACCATTGGTTTCCAGTGCCACTGCAGTGGCCTTTTGCCATCGGGCAGTCCGAACAGGTAACACCTTGGCGTGAGGCCTGATCATGGTTTTCGCAGAACTGCCTTACCTCGGTAATGACCATCGCGCCCTTATCTTCCTCAGAACATGGGCGCGATGTGAACCAGTAGCCAGAAACGTCGTCTCGACCAGATTGGTGAAGGCCAGGAACGAAGCTTTCGTTGTACTCGCCATCAAACTCTGTCCAGATGGAATCGGGGTCTACGCCCTCTGGAACATTGGTGAGGGTTGCCCCGGTGAGGTACGCCACTGGTTGATACTTGTCCCACCATGCGTCAAAAGCTGCAGCCGCAGAGAGGACCTTGGGGTGATCTGGGCCAAGATGTTGATAATCAGTCACGTTGCCAGAGTATTCGGTTATGAGTTCGATGCCAAGGTATTAGCTGTTGTTAGAGGGTGTTAGCTGGCGTTGCGGATGCCAGTATGCAGGTGAGGTTTGGCGTGGTTGGTGTTGGAATGTGAGAGATGGTGTTGTGCACTTAATGTGCACTGCCCAGCTGAGGTCGTTTCAAGCCATGCCTCGTTTGAACGGCTCCGTGAAGGTCTAGTCGTCGTCAGTGCTCTGGGATATCCTCAACATCACAAGGCAAACGGGCACAGACAGTGTTGGGAGAAAAACGTGAAGCGCTATTTCGAGTTTGTTGATGATGCTTCGTCCAAGTTCTGGGAAACATGGGTAGAAGACACGACTCTCAGTGTGAGGTTTGGCAAGATCGGTACGAACGGTCAAACCACCGTCAAAGAATTCCCTGACACTGGAGCTGCTGAACAGGCTAGGGATAAAGCAATCGCGGAGAAAACCAGGAAAGGCTATGTGGAGGTGACCCCGAACACAACGACAACAACTAATCCAGAAAAAGACTGGGACGACTTTTTTGTAGACTCCGAAACTGGATTGGTTATCGAACTAGACGACCACGAGGGCGAACTTATTATTGACTCCGAAACTGGATTGGTTACCGAAGTGTCCATTGAAGATGAAAGCAGCCGGGAATGAATTCTTTGCCAGAGGCAGGGACAACTTATGAAAACAAGTACGAAATCCTTGACGATATTGCTACTGATTCGGATCTTTCCTTTAGATGGGAACAGTCCCTCGACCTAGAAGACGTGATTCGGAGCTTGGAAGAAAACGACAAAGAATCGATAGCTCATCATTTTGCGGATCTGTTGGATAGTTTGAACCTCACTGACCAGGGATATGAGTCTTACGCTGACATTCTGGTCGCGCTGAACCGCAAAGGGTCTTCTAATGGGTAACAGCAGGAAAATACACTGCCGGTGATTATCTGCCCTCAACCACCTCAATAAAGCTGGAGAGCAAAGCGAGATTCTGTGGCGTTTTGGGCAAGAACTCTGTCAAAGCAGGGGAATACACCACATAAGCGGCCCACTGCGCCCGGGAAAGCGCCACATTGATGCGATTGCGCATCAAGAGAAAATCTAGGCCCCTGGGGGCCTCGTGGGCAGAAGATGCTGACAGGGAAAGAATGGCGATCGGTGCTTCTTGTCCTTGAAATTTATCGACTGTCCCCACAGGAATATGCTCACAACCAGCTTCAGCAAGCTTTTTGGCGATGAGATTAACCTGGGCGTTGTAGGGGGCAACGACAATGATGCTCCTATCCCGATCCCCCAGTCTTTCCGTGCGACCTGCCTCACTCCACTGTTGCGGGAGCAGGCTTTTCACTAGCTCCACCACCGCATCCGCTTCCTCGGTGGATTCGATCGAGTTGCCTCGATGCGAAACGGGGTGGGAATGAACACCGGGCTCAACCCCCTCCAGGTGGCGATCACTCGGCCGGGAGGTGAGTTTCCCGTCATAGGACAGGCGCGAGACCGTGCTGCACACCGCCTCGTGCATCCGCCACGACTTATCCAGGAATATGCCTAACTCGCGAGGCAAGACGTCGTGGCCTTTGCTCAACCACCCGAGGGCCGACTCGTTGACCGGTTCTGGATGGGTGCCCTGACTCACTTGCGGCAACTGTTGTGGATCTCCCAAAAGGAGCAACCGCCGTGCGACCGTGCTCGCGGCAATGGTGTTGGCCAGCGAAAACTGCCCGGCCTCGTCAATGACGAGGAGGTCAAGGTCCTGATCCCCAAAGGATTTACGCGAAGCGAAGTTCCAGATGGTCCCACCCACCACCAGGCCCCCCAATTTTCCGACGAAACCGGGCAGTGCCCCGGGAGCGGATAGCTCGGTCCAGGGCTTCTCTGACAAATCACCGCCCCGGGATTTCTTCCCCACCTGGGAGGCAGGCAGTCCCGCCTTCAAGACAGAATGCAACAGGTTCTCCACGGTGGCGTGAGACTGAGCCACCACACCGATTTTCCAGCCCCGTGATCCGGCCAGTTCGGCAATCACTTCTGCAGCGTTGTGGGTCTTACCTGCTCCTGGCGGGCCTTGAACAGCAAGGTAGGAGGACTTAATAGAGAGCAAAGACTCAATGATTGCTTGGGAGGGGGAAATTCCGTCACCCGGATGGGTTATCTGGCCCCGCGGTGGCGCCAAGCGCAAGATGTCAAACGCGGCGTCTTGGGGAATATCGGGCAACGTGGTGGCGATGCGCTCAGCCCATTCGAGAATTCGAGCCCGAATGTCTTTGGTGAGAGGTGGGGTTGCCGGCCCACTCGCCATCGGAAGGTTTTGCCAGGTGGTCTCTGCTTTGCCCACCCGCTCTTCCACGAGGAGTCCATCGTGGAAGACTTCCAAAACCTTCATCTTGCTGTGCGCTGCTCGGGGAGCAGGATCCCCGCTATCCCGAAGCTCCAGGGGCGGTGGGTCATAGATGGCAAAGGGCGTATCGCCTGGCCTGGGAGTTGAACCCGGCGCAAACCGTCCGCGAAGCGTCAGGGTGCGCTTGATTGACCGGGCAGAAGGAGCCCAGTCCGAGTCAACATCCACTGAATCAATCACCAACACTCCGCGATTGTCTTCCCAGGTGTCGACGGGAGCGCTGAGGCGGTTGAAGTGCTCCCACCAGAAGCTTTTGGTCTCTCTGCGGTGGTATCGAAGCGCTGCTATCGCCAATGCCACTGCAGTGTCATTCGCGCTGCGATCGGCGACGCTAACACCCTCAATCATTCCGGCAAGCTTTTCTTCTATCGGCTCAGCATCGTCGACGAACTCTTCTTCGTCCGTCGAGGCGACAAGAAAGCTTCTGGATGGTGTCGTCTGCTCACTCAGAAGCCAGTCTCGAAGTTTCCTAGTGGAGACACAGTCTTCGGTGTTGTAGTTCTCCAAATCGGCGAGTTTTGCCTGTGCCTCTCGGTTACTGCCGCTGGCCACCAGGTCCCGGTATGTGTTGTATTCCACGATCGAGTCGGCAGCGTTAGTAACTCCGTCGCCCCCGTGGGCCTCGGGGTCATAGATTTTCTCTATTTTTTTCAGGGAGTAGCTGGGAGCTCCGACCCTAATCGAGCGCCTCAAGATGGGATAAAGATCGACCAAAACATGCTCCCGAACCAGGTCGTCCACTTCTTCTTCGAATATTCCGTGGCGTCGGGCAAGTTGTAGCAGATGCGTCTTTTCATACGCGGCGTAGTGATAAATGTGCATATCAGGGTGAGCATCGCGCTTGGTGGCGACGTATTCCATGAATTTCGTCAGCGCAATCTTTTCTTCCGCAATGGAGTGTGCCCAGAACCCAAAGAAGGTGTCTTCAGCATCGACAAGCCCAAAGAGATAATCCAAGTTCCAGAGGCCACCCTCTTCATAGAGCGGGTCACCTTCGAAGTCGAAGAAGATGTCTCCAGCATTGGCGGTGGGCACAACGTCGAGAGCGTCGGGCCGATCAACGACGTAGTAGGGGGTTGCGCCCTCAGGAAGGCCCATGCTGACTAACTGGGCCTGCGCTTGCGCGCGCAGGGTGTGCAGAGTTCCGTCATTAATGCCCACGACGAAGCCGCTGTGCAGCGCCAACTCTTCAAGGGTGTGAATTCCCGCCTCACGCAACTTCTTTCGCTGGCTCATACGCATTCCAGCCACCAGCAGCAGGTCTTTGTGTTTCTGCACCTGCTCGTCACATACTGCGCAACTGCCGCAGGCTTCATATATTGGGTCATCCCACGGGGCTGGCTCACCACCGGAGGAAAAGTTCATCCGCCTCGCTTCCACCAGCGAGTGCAGCTTGGCTCGGCGCTTGAGATAGACGGGCATGATGTCGGCAAGCGCGTGGGAGCTCCGCTGCCCATCCCCCAAAATCAGGTGCACATGTTTCCCCACCTCATAACCGGCGGCGTGGAGCTGGTGGGAATACGCGGCCAGTTGTAGAAGAGCGGTGACTTTTGCTTTCCGAGCCAGCTTCGCATCAAACACTTCATAGAGTCCCTCCTCATTGAGAATGAGGAAATCAGCAAAGCCCTGAAAGTCACCGTCAAAGAACGTCGCTTGGAAGATTACTTGCGCCCCCGAATCCAGTGCGTTGGCTGTTTCTTGAGCGCGAAGGGCCAACCCATCCGCGTCGCTCTCCTCACTTCGTTGGTCAGAATCGACTGTGGGTGGTCGTTGGATTTCCACCACCTGACGGGGATAAGCCTCGCGGTAGTGCTGGAGAAGCTTGTCCTCATGAACATCCCCCAAAACCGCAGCTTTAGCTCGCATTGGGTCCTCATCGCTGGGCACCACCATCGGGTGGCCCAGCCGCTGGTCGAGACGCCGCACAAAAGCCCACTCGCATTCTGAGGCCGCGGTCATATCGCTGGCGGAGAGAATGACCTGACCGTTACTGAGTACCTTCATTGCTGTGTCCTTTTCTTCGAGCAGGGGACGACGATGAAACGATTATTTCCCTCGGAGTCCGCCCCAAATGTATTTCCACGCAGCCCACGCCCCGGTTTCGGGCGCGTGTTCCCTGGAATAGTTGTTATAGACACTCATTTCGAACTGCGCACGCTCTGGCAACAAATCTCGGCCAAAAGTAAAGCGACATCCCACCAGAGCGACTCCTCCGGTCTTCCAGAGGGAGTCAAAGTAGATGTCCCGTTCCAACCTGCGGACTTCGCCGAGCACCAGGCGGTCGTGGGCTAGCACGATCCCGTGATCTCCAGTGGGTGTGCGGTAGCACAGCAGGGGCACATTGAGGGTAATTTCACCAGGTCGCTCCACCTGAGCGGTTTCCCTAAAGCGCTCCCAGTTGTCTCGATACTTATCCAACTCGACCAAGTCCACTTCGAAGCTGCTGGGTCCAACGGTGAGGGAAGCTTTCTCGGCTAATTCCCACACCGCCGCGGGAATTTCCGTGCCCGGTCGATAAACCATGGTGTTCTCCGCTCCCCGGGTGGCGCTTCTGGCGATGACCCACACGATGAGGAAGATAAGAAGGGCAAAAACAAAAATGGCAAGGTACCAGGCAACAACTGCTGCAGCGATGCCGACCACCAACATCAGGACAAATACACCCCGAACGAAAACATCACCGCCCATGAACGTACCTTCCTTGTTTTCAGAACAACTGACCAAGACTCACCTCCCAGAGTACCGACCCGGGTCTGCTTTCCAAGAAATCACTACCCCGGTGATGCCCACAAACATGAGTGCTCCTACTGTTATAAGAATAGGAAGAACACCTGACACCCGCGAAGCGGGCTGGCAGACCAAGAAGGGGGTCGCTATGGCCGAAGCGCCTAAGTATTGCGAAAAGTGTCGTGCGCCCTGGGTGTGGGGCAATGATTTCTGCGTCCAGTGTGGCTATCGCCTTCCCGCATCCTCTTTTCCCATTTCCATCGCGCGGTCAGGTGTCAGCACAGCGACTGACACGTGAAGCGGAAGAAAACACGGGTCATTAACGCCGCCACCGACTGCCAGCAGCTCACACCGTGGCAGTCCATTCCCCCTTCGGCCAACGCGAACATGTTCACGTTGAGATAGCCTCGTCAAGCTCTTCACGGGGTGTCTTAGAGACGGTGAGTCTCGACTCAGCGCGAGATCGCGCTCTCCGTGCCCGCGCACCAAAGGAGTCGAGTGCACCGAGGATCTCGGTGGCTTGCCAGTGCCGGTTGCGCCGGCCGGTACTGGACTGGATGAGGATGCCAGCGTTGACGAGTTTCTGAATGGATGTATCAGCGGCCGGCTCACTCACACGGAGTTCCGCAGCGACAAGGGCAACGGTCACGACGGGCTGGCGTAACAGCAGCTTCTTGAGGGCGTGCACGGAAGATTCGCTCCGCGCCTGGACGGCGATGTCCCAGCCAGCAGCGATAGCATTGACCTGTTTCTCTAGGCTGCTTTCGGACTTCTTCTGTGCGCAGAGCATTGCTGGCTTCTGGATAGAGGGGATCCGGAACAAATACCCCAGATTGCCCCATCGCTGCGCGGGCGTGATCCCCGACGCTTGTTGGGTCCAACAGCCCATCGACCACGACACTGGCATCGACAACCATCGAAGCGGCCACTATCCGAGCAGTCGCCTGGTGCGATCTTCACGTCCCTCGCGAATACCTGCCACTATTTCCTCAGTGGTTATCGAGGGACGAGGGTGCACAGCACGGTTGGCCTCACTCTCCGGCATCCCTTCCGCCATCGTGGGTTTGCCGGCCGACTCCTTCAGCAGAATCATCACATACTCCTGGAGCGATTTTCCTTCACCCTGAGCACGACAAACCAGAGTTTGGTGGATATCAGTGGGAACAATTTTCACCAAAAGGTTAAAGCTCATGGCTTCCCCATAAGCGTCATGCGTACGTTTCGCCAGCACATATGAGTTGGATAATGACATTCCCACACGGCAGTGCTCTGGGGTACCCCCAGGACACGCTTCAGGCCTTCTGTAAATAAGTCAGCAAAGCTACGAATCTGGAAGCCACTTAATGCCGCATCCCATAGCGGGGCGGTGGGGTAAAGGAACACGGGAGCCTTCCAGGGTCAAATCCAACGCCCTGGTGAGGTGATTTCCCGTGAGGGGGAGTCCATTCTTAGGAGAGGACTCATCTAGTGCCCCTCGGTAGGCGACGACGTTGTGCTGATCGAAGAGGAAGAAGTCTGGGGTGCACACCGCACCCAGCGCCCTGGCAAAAGACTGATCACGGTCTTGAAGGTAGGGGAAGGTCCAGCCAGCTCTGCTGGCTTGGTCCTTCATTCCCGCAACGTCATCCTCTGGATAGGACGCCACATCGTTGGACACGATGGCCCGAATCGCCACACCTTTGGCCGCATAGACAGAAGCCAGTTCGCCGAAGAATCCCTCCACGTGCTTCACATAGGGGCAGTGATTACAGACGAACACAATAAGGGTGGCCTGAGCTCCCCCGGCCCTCACCGATACGAGGTTGCCACCAATGTCGGGAAGGGAAATATCGGGAAGCACGAGGTCCCGGGGAGTCAATGAGGATTCAATAGCCATAGGAGTAATCCCTTCGTCGCTTTACGTTACCAAAATCCCTCATCGCGCCGAATCCCCTCCTCTCACGCTGGAAGGGGGTCCGGGCACTCCACACGGGGCAGGGCGTGAGGCGCTGACCGGGGGTAGCGGCTCAACTCTGCACCACCAGCATCCCCCGTAAGGGCCACGATCAGGCATCAAAACGCCACTCGAGACTCGAGCGGAATTCCATCAGCATCGATTTCACATACGAGCGGGCAACATCTTCACACGCCGACACCCCGTGCGCCACTCACTTCACCAACCGCTAGCGCAGCACCTTCACCGCAGCCATCAGCTCTGTGACACGAGACTCATCTGCCTCGTTTTCGAAAACGCCGTCCTTCTTGAAGAACGTGCCAACGACCGCTCCGTCGGCAATCGCCAATTGCTCTGCAGCGTTTGCTGCCCGCATCCCGGTGTTGACGAAGACGGGGACATTGTTGGCAGCCGCTTTCACACGGGTCAGGATTTGGGTGTCTGTTGAGGCCCCTGCGGTCAAACCCGACACGCACAGCGCATCGGGCAGTGTGGCGAAAACAGTGGTTTTCGTCACGTCATCAATGTCCCGGTGCGCGAGGTACGTGGCTGATTCCGGAACGATATTGAACATCAATTTCACATTGCTCGCACCCATTCGAGCTCGGTGTCGAGCCGCTTCACCAACATTCGTGTTCCAGAGCCCAAAGTCGCTGGCATAGACCCCGGTGAAAATTTCGCGCACAAACGAAGCCCCTGTGGAAGCAGCAAGGTCGATTGAGGCAACGCCATCCCAGAGAACATTAACGCCAAAAGGAACCTGGATGTCACGGCGAAGCTCGCCGATCACGCGCGCCATGGCCATCGAGGTGATGGGCTCTGTCTTGGTGAGGTAGGGGAGACTGAACTCGTTAGAAAACATCACCGCATCGACTCCACCGCCCTGAAGGGCGGTGAGCTCGCGAGCCGCGCGTTTGATAACACCGCTCATTCCCTCACCCTGGTCAAAGCCGGGATCCCCGGGGAGGGCAGACAGGTGAAGCATCGCGATGACCGGTTTGTTCACCCCAAATGTGTCGTCAAGCCAGCTGTGCACGAGTAACTCCTTCTATTGACAAGTCCAGCGATGATTGCGAGAAGTTAATTATTCCCAAGAAACTCTACTGTTTGGAATATTTTTACACAAATGTGATCATTTCGGTGTGATTTTTTCAAACTTATAGGTTAGTTTTTACTCATGGACGTCACCGAACGACGGAAATTCATCGTCGAACAAGTCGCCCTCCACGGGGAAGTGGAGTTCTCTGCGCTCGCAGAAGTGTGTGCGATGTCAGAGATGACAATCCGCAGAGACATCGATGTGCTTCAAGCAGAGGGCCTGGTTCGCCGCGTGGTAGGTGGCGCCATCGCTGCGAGAGGAACCGCACAAGAGCCTCCCTTCCAATCCCGTGCCTCCGATGCGGCCCAAGAAAAAGAACACATCGCTACTGCGGTAGTGGATTTGCTCTCCCCCGGCGAGACCGTTCTTCTCGATAGTGGCAGCACCGTGTTAAGCGTGGCACGCGAAATTCGCCAACGCGATATGGCGCTGACAGTGGTGACCCCCAGTGTGCTGGTTGCATTGGAGCTCTCCGATGCGCCACATATCTCGGTCTACCTGGCAGGCGGGTTATTGCGCCCCGGTGAACTGAGTTTGATTGGGTCAGACACCGTGGAATACCTCGGACGCTTCAACTGCGACACAGCGGTCTTAGGGGTTGCAGGAATTGACGACGTCGGTGGCATCTCCGACTACCACCACGATGAGGCATACGTGAAAAAGGCCGCGATGGCTATCTCCAAGCGCACGATTGTCGCTGCCGATCGCACCAAGCTCGGGCGTGGGGCGCTCGTCAAAATTGCCGACTTGCATTCGATTTATGCTCTTGTGACCGACGCTGACCGCCGCAACCAGACCGTTAAAGCCGCTGAATCCCTCGGGGTGTCCGTGATCACCGTCAAGCCCCGGGAAACGGTATCGCCATGAGTTTCTACACGATCGGCATCGACATCGGCACAACCGGAACCAAGGCTGTGCTGATGGAGGTCGGTGGCGGTGTCGTGGCTTCGGCCAACGCTGCCACAGACCTGCACTCCGAGAAAGCCGGATGGGCCGAAGCAGACACGAACCAGTGGGTCTCCAACGTGCACACCACCGTTCGAGAGCTCGTTGACTTTGGGCACTGCGAACCCGAGTCAATCCTCGCCCTTTCCACGACCGGAATGGTGCCCGCTGTAGTGCTGCTGGGGCATGATGGCGCACCCCTTCATCGAGCTCTCCTTCAAAACGATGCCCGCGCCGTTCACCAAATTTCTGATCTCGCCCACGAGCTCGAGTCCCTCGATATTGTGGGCGACACCGGGTCATCACTCAGCCAACAGTCTGTAGCGCCCACCGCGCGCTGGTTCCAAGAAAACCTTCCGGATACTTGGGCTGCCGCATCTCACATCGTGGGTAGCTATGACTTAGTCCTCATGGCTCTGGGCGCCAGGCCACACGTCGAGCGGAACTGGGCTCTCGAATCCGGCCTCTACTTCATCGACGGGCGCCCTCACAGCGCCATCCTCAGTGCCGCGGGAATAAAACCGGAGCAACTGCCAGAAGTTGCCTCAGCGGGGGACGTTGTCGGTGGGCTGGCGGCAGAGCACGCCATCGCCATGGGGTTACCCGTAGGCACACCGTTAGTGGTCGGTGGGGCGGACCACGTTTTGTCTGCCTACAGCGCCGGAGTCTCCGGCGAAGGCGATTGGCTCGTCAAGCTTGGTGGTGCCGGGGACATTCTCGTGGCAACCAACACTCCACTGATTGATAGCCGGCTCTACCTCGATGCCCACCCCATTGAAGGAACGTGGCTTCCCAATGGCTGCATGGCAACCAGCGGGAGCCTGATCAGGTGGTTTCAAAACCTCACCGGGATTACCGACCTCGCACAGATGGACCTGCAAGCAGAGGCGCGCGAACCGGCGTCCGTGCTGTGTCTGCCCTACTTTCTGGGAGAAAAAAGCCCCCTCCACGATCCAAATTTGCGGGGAGCCTTCTTCGGAATGCACCTGGGCACCACAAAAGCCGACCTGTATCGCTCGGTTCTCGAGGCAATTGCCTTTGGTTTCCGACACCACGTCGAAGTCTTCAGCGAACGAGGAGTCCAGTTCAAGCGGGCCATGGTTACCAACGGTGGAAGTAAATCAACGCTGTGGAAACAGATCCACGCCGACGTTCTCGGAGTGGATCTTCACCCCATTGTGAACCATCCTGGAGCCTCGCTCGGCGCTGCCGTCATCGCGGGTGTTGGTGTAGGGAAAATAGAGTCTCTTTCCTCGATTGGCGACTACGTGACTCTCGGGCCCACCGTGGTTCCCCAGCAGGGCAACCTAGAAATCTATGATCGCGCCTTCCAGGAATGGCGAGATTTTGCTGAGACCACCGCTCCGATAGCTCACCAACTCTCAGAAAGGACACGTTCATGACCCAAACCGTTGTTGTTACAGGAGGCGGCTCTGGCATAGGCCGCGCAGTATGCCGCGAGCTTGCATCGCTGGGATGGCAGGTCATCGTCACAGATATTCGACAGGATGCGGCCAGCGAAACTGCTGCGACTCTCTCCGGAGATGGCCACGAGGCACACGCTTTAGACGTGACGGATTCGCTGTCAGCTAAGGCACTTGCACGCGATGTTTCGACCCGTCTCGGGCTTGACGCGTGGGTGAGCAACGCTGGGGTATCCAAGATGCGTCGCTTCGTCGAGATTACCGAGCAAGAGTATGACTTCACCTTGAACATCAATCTCAAGGGGGTATTCCTCTCCGGCCAGGCGGCAGCCGAAGTCATGATTGGCCAAGGGCGCGGCGGGCGAATTGTGAACACTGCTTCCATGGCCGGGAAACAGGGTCGTGTTCCCTTCCTCGCAGACTACGTCGCCTCCAAGTTTGGCGTGATCGGCCTCACTCAGGCCATGGCTTTTGAACTGGCCGAGCACAACATCACGGTCAATTCGGTGTGTCCAGGCTTTGTGGCCACACCGATGCAGGATCGCGAATTAGCGTGGGAGGCGGAGCTCAAGGGCACCACCGTCGACGACGTGCGCACATCATGGGTTGCTGACACTCCTCTTGGACGTCTACAGCAACCCGAGGACGTAGCCCATTCCGTCGGGTTTTTGCTGTCGGATAAGGCTGAGTTCATCACAGGCGAGGCGCTATCGGTCAACGGTGGCGCCTACATGGACTAGAGCCCAACCTGGGTTGCTAGCCACCACAAAGAAATGAAAGGAAGTGAATGCTCGTGAAACGTAACCTCACGAAAGCGTTCGCCCTCATCGGCACCACAGCACTTCTTGCTGCTGGCTGCGCGACGGGCACAGGAACCGAGGCTGAATCCTCGGGAGTGGGAGAAGTTCCCACGGACACTTCGGCAACGGTTCGAATCCTGATGGAGGCTGTTCCTGACACCGATATTGTGCAGGGTCTGATCGCAGACTTCAACGCCCAGTACCCCAACATCACTATCGAGGTTGAGGCACTTGCCTTCGATCAGATGCGGGACAAATTGATCGCGTCATTCCAGTCTTCGGAACCGACCTACGACCTGATCGTGGCGGACAACCCTTGGATGGATGACTTCGCACCGGCCGGTTTCCTCGAGCCTCTCGATGACCGCATCGCCAACACCCCCGACTTCGACCACGAGGACTTTTTTGGCCCTCTGCGTGAGATCGCCGATGTTGATGGTGTGACCTACGGGGTGCCGTTCTACAACTATGCCCTGGGCTACCTGTACAACGAGGCACTTCTGGCCGACGCGGGACTCAGCGTCCCGACAAGCCTGGAAGAACTCGTTAGCACGTCGCAGGCTTTGACCTCCGGTGACCAAACTGGTTTGGCTATGCAGCCACAGCGCGGTTACAAAATCTTCGAGGAGTGGGCAAACTTCCTGTTTGCAGCGGGTGGCTCTATTTACAACGAAGACGGAAGCGGCGCACTGGATAGCCCTGAAGCACAAGCTGCTCTCGAGGCCTACATTGAGCTCTACAACACCGCAGCGCCAGAGAACAGCCTGAACTGGGCTTTTGACGAAGCGTTCCGCTCGGTGTCAACTGGTCAGTCTGCAGCAATGGTGAGTTACAACTGGAACTTGCCAGCGCTGAATTCCCCGGATGCCGGTGACTTTGCCGGAGACTTCAAGCTCGCCACCATGCCCGGTGGTAAGCAAGTCCTCGGCTCGTGGAGCTGGGCAATCCCCAGCAACTCCGCCGCATCCGATGCTGCCTGGGCCTTCGTGTCCTGGTTGACCTCGAAAGAGGTTGACGTCCAGCGTGTGACTGCTGGTGGAGCGGCCGTTCGTGAAAGCACCTTGCAGGACGAAACCGTCCTCGCCGAGGGCTTCGGAGCCGACTACTACGCCGCCATCATTGCCATCCTCTCCAACGCAGCACCTCTTTCCGAGGGCGCTGGCGGTGAGGAAATGATCCAGGCCGTGGGAACGGAACTGAGCGAAGCAGTTGCTGGCACCAAGAGCGTTGCCGATGCTCTTGCTGCTGCTAACGCAGCAATTAATGACATTCAGGGCTAATCGACTGAATCCATGATGAGTAACCCGACAGCGACCGAGAAAGCAGCCCGGAGGTTTCAATTCCGGATGCTCCTGCCCTTGCTGGCAGTCTCTGGGGTCGCTGTCGGGTTACCTCTTGCTTATGCGTTTTACCTCAGCCTCACAAACTTCAGCCTGACCCAACAGGGTCCGGCCGGGTTTGTCGGGGTCGATAACTACCAAGGCAGCCTGACCAATGAGGGCCTGTGGAGTGCCATTGGCACCACGGCGACCTACGTCGTGATCGCCGTCACGCTCGAGACCATATTGGGTCTGCTCATCGCCCTTTCCCTTCAAAAACAAAAATGGGCCAGAGACATCACGCGCTCAATGCTGCTGGCCCCGATGTTCATCACGCCGATCGCCGTGGGCCTGACGTTCCGATTCCTGTTGAACGACCAACTCGGCGCAATCCCCTACCTCCTGGATGGGGTTGGTATCAGTTACGACTTCCTTGGCACCGGGAATGCCCTTCTCACCTTGGCCCTGATTGACGTGTGGCAATGGACACCCTTCATGGTGTTGCTCCTACTGGCAGGTCTCGAGTCGATCCCCAAGCAGCCCATGGAAGCGGCGAGAGTCGATGGGGCAGGCGCTCTCTATATTTTCCGGCGCATCACTCTTCCCCTGCTGGTGCCAATCCTGAGTGTTGCTATCTTGCTGCGATCCCTCGACGCCCTCAAAGTCTTCGAATATGTGTATGCCACGACCCGGGGTGGACCAGGTACGGAGACTGAGACGATTCAGTACTTTACCTACCAAACCGGTATTCAGTTTTTCCGGCTTGGCGAAGCCAGCTCGATGGCCTTCATTCTGTTGGCCATCGTGTTGCCCTTGATCATCATCCTGTTCCGCCGACTTGACCGGGCGAAGTAGTCATGAGTTCTCGCACCCTGATGAGCGCCCTCCGCGGAGCCTTCTTGATCTCCGCACTCGCTGCGGTGTTATTTCCTCTCACCTGGGTAACGCTGGCTAGTTTCAAGACACCTCAGCAACTCAACGACCCGAGCCTGATTGTTTTCCAACCTTCCCTAATTAACTGGTCTTATGTCTTCGAGGCGGGAATCTTGCAAGCCGCCGGCCGGAGCGCCTTCGTCGCGGGGATTACCGTGCTGATTAGCGCCATCGTGGGGTCGGCTGCCGCCTACGTGATTTCTACCTACAAGGCCGGGGGCTCCGCGACCCGGTTCGGAATCCTTGCTGCCCAGGTCCTGCCGCCAGCGGTTTTAGTTTTTCCTTTTCTTACCCTGGCCTACGTGCTGCGCGTCAATGACACTTTGATTCCCCTGATTTTTGCCCACCTGAGCTTCGTGCTCCCCGTCGTCACCTGGTTCCTGATCGGTTTCTTCGACTCGGTGCCTCGCTCCCTGGAAGAACAAGCGCGGGTGGACGGGTTCACGCGGTTTAAGGCGTTTCTCCTTGTCGTCCTCCCCCAGGTGTATCCAGGGTTGGGCGCAGCCGTCATCTTCGGCTTCACCCTGTCCTGGAATGACATGTTTTACGGCCTCATCCTGACCCCCTCGAAATCAGCAATATTGCCCGTTGCAATAGCCGGTTTCAACACCTTCCGAGGCGTGGAACTAGGCAGCATGAGTGCCGCCATCCTTGTCGCGGTGGTGCCGGTCGTCATCGCGAGTTTCTTCATCCAAAAGCGGCTGGTGCAAGGCATCAGTGGCGGAGCAGTTAAGTACTAGAAAGGTAACCCGTGGGAACAGTAGGGCTCAAAAGCGTTCAAAAATCATTTGGCGACACCACCATCGTCGAACAGCTCGACCTCGACTTTCCCGACGGTTCCTTCACCGTGCTGGTGGGGCCCTCGGGTTGCGGTAAATCTACGACCCTCCGGATGATTGCGGGGCTGGAGTCGGTGAGTGGCGGAACCATCACCATCAACGGCAAAGATGTCACCCACCTCGAGCCCAGAGATCGAAACATTGCGATGGTCTTTCAGAACTATGCGCTCTACCCGCATCTCACCGTGTTGGAAAACATTGCTTTCCCGCTTCGTGCGACCAAGATCCCCCGAGAAGCCGCCCGCCAGCGAGCCCAAGAAATCGCTGACTCCCTTGGCCTTGGTCATCTGACCCATCGCAAGCCCAAAGAACTTAGTGGTGGCCAACAGCAACGAGTCGCCATTGGTCGAGCAATCATTCGAGAGCCCGCGGTATTTCTCTTTGATGAGCCATTGAGCAATTTGGACGCGAAACTTCGGGTGGAAACCCGGAGTGAACTTCTCGCTATTCAAAGGCGGCTCGGGGTGACCTCCATCTACGTCACCCACGATCAAGAGGAAGCTATGACGCTATCCGACCGCATGGTGGTCATGCGTGAGGGAAAAATTGCGCAGGTGGGAACTCCCTCCGAGGTGTACTCGTCACCGACAAACGTTTTTGTAGCGACGTTTGTGGGGAGCCCCAAAATGAACATCCTGCCCGGCGTCCTCGAGGATTCCACCTTCACCATAGAAAGTGGTCACTCGTGGTCACTCCCCCACGCCCACGCAGGATCGGTGTTTGTGGGGCTCCGCCCCGAGGATCTGCTGCTGGTCCCAGACGACCGCGGGCACGCCGTGATTGAACAGATTGAACTCCTCGGGCCACGTGCCGTCGTCGCCTTGAGGCTAAGCGGTGTCAAACTCGTCAGCGTTGTCGAAGCCGCAGAACTCGCCAGTCTCGCTGTCGGAAAAGCAGTTACGGTCACCTTTAGGCCCGAGTCAACGCACCTTTTCGATGGTGACACCGAAGAACGAGTGCCGACCCAAGTTCTGCAGCGAGAAGGTTGAACGTGGACGGGCGCAACGAGAAGATTATTGACGTAGCATCGATGTCAAGCAAAGAAGGACGCCTGCCCCACGCACACGACAGTGGCCCGCGATTAGGGGTTTCTGCCGTGTACCAACCGGAAACACATCAGACTTCCTCATTGGAGAATCCCTATCCGCCGTTGCAGGCGCATACATGGATTGAGGCCCGTGAAGGAGCCCATCCGCGCCAGCGGATGGGAAGCACCAGAAAGAAATGGAGAAAATAATGTCTCACACGACGTTATCAAGCAAGGTAAAGTTCTTGGCCTTGCTCGGAGCAGCATCCCTGACGCTAGCCGCCTGCGCGGCTCCCGCAGATGATGCAAGCTCGGAAACACCCGCAGAAAACACCGAAGTTGTTGAAGCGGTTTCTCAAGTTGCTGCCCCGGACTACCTGGCAACAGCGGGAGAAATTAAGTACTGCGCCACCCTGGATAACCCTCCCCGTGGATCTCTTGATGAAGGTTCACGGCCCGTTGGGTTTGAAGTGGAGCTCGGAAAAGAAATGGCCGCACTCATGGACCTCCGTGTCGAATGGGTCCAGCTGAAGTTCGATGGCATTATTGCTGCGTTGCAAGCCAACCAGTGTGACGTGATCGTTCAGGAACTGTTCATTCGTGAAGCTCGCCTTGAGATCATCGACATGATTCCGTTCTCCAACACCGGACAGCGACTCGTTGCAGCCTCCGGCGTGGAACTGCCGGGAGACACTCTCGCTGACCTTGGCGGAGTGACGATTGCGGTTCCTAACGGAACAAGCATTGCCGACTTGGTGGACGAAGCCAACGCAGCACTCGCAGCGGCGGGAAGTGAGCTGATCGACGTTCAGGTCTTGCCCACCACCACCGATACGTTCGCAGCTCTTGACGCAGGAACAGTTGATGTTGTGGGAACCACCACGACGGCCGCTGCCTACTACGTCGGACTCAACCCTGACCGTTTCGAATCTCTCGGAGCGGCCTTCGGACTCATTGAGACTGGGTTTGGCATCAACAAAGAAAACCCAGAGCTCACAGCAGCCATCGAAGAAGCCTTCAACATCCTTGTTGAAAATGGCACCTACGACAGGTTGATTGCTGAGTTCAACATGGAGGGTTCTGAGCTGTAAATGTCCTTCGATTGGTCATTCTTTATGGAGAGGTTGCTCTTCCCCAACGAGTTTTATCTGTGGGGATTGTTGAGGACCCTCACGATCGCAATCCTGGCTCAGCTCATGGGAATTGTGATCGGGTTGGTCGTGGGTTACGGACGGCTATCGCGTTTCGCGCTCGTCCGGGCATTGAGCGGTTTTTACGTGTGGTTGTTGCGTGGAATTCCCGTCTTGGTGTTACTCGTCCTCCTCTTCTCCGGAGTGGCCGCCGCCGGTTTAGCCGGATTCGAAGATATCCAGATTGGGTTCCTCGAAATTCCAGCAAACTACCAAGCTGCCGTTGTAGGCCTCGGAATTCATTCCGGGGCCTACATGGCAGAAATTGTGCGAAATGGCATCCAGTCGGTTCTTCCAGGCCAAATCGAAGCGGCGAAAGCTTTGGGCTTCACCCCAGCTCAAATTGCCCGCAGAGTGGTCATCCCTCAAGCCGTGCGGGTAATCATCCCCCCCACCGGCAACGAATTCAACGGACTCATCAAAACAACATCCTTGGTCAGCGTCATTGGGGTCCAGGAAATCTTCCTAATCAGCCAAAGTGTTGCCTCCACGACGTTCAAAGTGTTTGAAATGATGATTGTTGTTTCCATCACCTACATCGTGCTCACCGGGCTGTGGACCCTGATCCAGGGTGTCATCGAAATAAAAATCCGCGCTTTCGCGTCGGATACTCCCGCCTTCACGTGGCGCCAAGCAACTGTGCAGTACTTCCGACTACCCGCGAAAACCAGGATGCGGACGCAGGAGCAGCGCCAGGCAACAGATGTGGGGCGGCGATGAATCACAGAGGAATTCACGCGGATCTAGCGCGTTCAGCGGAGCCACTGCGCGATGCTGTCCCCTCTGGCATCTGCTCCTTTGCCCGGGCGCGACGAGAGAGAGTGCTGATCCATGGGGTTTGACTGGACCTTCTTTTTTGACCGATTGTTTTTTCCCGAAGAGAGATTTCTCTGGGGCCTGTTTCGCACCATGAGCATCGCCATCTTGGCGCAACTGCTTGGAACAGCTATCGGATTTATTGTGGGCTACGGGCGCTTGTCCAAAATTGCCCCCATCCGGGCCCTCGCGGGCCTCTATGTCTGGATTATCCGCGGGATACCCCCCCTGGTCATCTTGGTCCTCATCTTTGCCGGTGTCGCTGCAGCGGGACTACCGCGATTTGAAGAAATCACACTGGGTTCTTTTGAAATACCCGCCAATTACCAGGCCGCGGTCGTGGGGCTGGGAATTCACACCGGGGCCTACATGGCCGAAATCATCCGCAACGGCATCCAGTCCGTTCTGCCGGGCCAAATTGAAGCAGCCAAGGCTTTGGGAATGCGACCGAGCGAGATTGCTCGCCGGGTGGTCATCCCGCAGGCGGCCCGCGTCATCATTCCACCCGCTGGAAACGAATTTAACGTGCTCATCAAGCTCACCTCACTGGTCAGCGTGATCGGTGTTCAAGAAATCTTCCTGATCTCTCAGAGCGTGGCGTCCAACACCTTTCGGGTTTTTGAAATCATGATTGTGGTCTCGATTTATTACCTCATTCTCACCGGGTTTTGGTCCCTGGTGCAAGGGGTTGTTGAGACCAAACTGCGGGCGTTCGAATCACCAACGCCCGCACGAACCTGGGGACAAGCCGTGAAATATTTCCTGAGAAAACCAGCAACCTCGAACCGAAAAGTGGTGAAAGATCGTGCCTAACCCAACAGTCATCGAAGCCAAGCAACTCCAGAAATGGTACGGAGACCTGCACGTACTCAAGGGAATAGACCTCACGGTCGCTGAAGGCGAAGTGCTGTGCATTATCGGTCCCAGTGGTTCGGGTAAGTCAACCTTCCTTCGATGCATCAACCAGCTTGAGGAATACCAACAAGGGTCCCTCACCGTCGGCGGCGAGCTCATCGGATTCAAGGAGGTCGGCGGAAAACGGGTCGCACTAAAGGAGTCCGAGAAAACGCGTCAGCGCAGAAAACTGGGAATGGTCTTTCAGGGCTTTAATCTCTTCTGGCACAAAACGGTCATGGAGAACATGATCGAAGCCCCGGTACTGGTTCTGGGCGAGAAAGAAGAGGATGCTCGGCAGAAAGCAGCTGCTCTGTTGGACCGGGTCGGTCTGGCCGGCAAAGAAGACGTTTTTCCCGGCAAGCTTTCCGGCGGCCAACAGCAGCGAGCAGCAATTGCGCGGGCTTTGGCCATGAACCCCGAAGTGATGCTTTTTGACGAACCCACCAGCGCGATCGACCCCGAGACCACCGGAGAAGTGCTTGAAGTCATGACCGAACTTGCCCAGTCGGGAATGACCATGATTGTGGTGACCCACGAGATGGGATTTGCCAAGAAGGTCGGAGACCGCGCGGTCATGATGGAGGGCGGTTTGGTGAAATTCGAAGCACCAACCTCCGAGTTCTTTGACCGCGATCGCAACCCACGGCTTGACGCATTTCTTTCGAGTATGGAGTAGCCGATGGGACAACCTGGCGCCATTGCAACCCCGCACCATCTCGCCTCCGCAGCGGGCGAAAAAGCCCTGGGAGCGGGAGGCTCTGCCGTTGATGCCACGATCGCAGCGGCTGCAGTCCTAGCCGTGGTGTATCCACACATGACCGGCCTGGGTGGTGACTCGTGGTCTCTCCTGCGCTCGAGCGCAGGAGAGACGCTCGCGATCAACGGAACAGGCATGCATCCCCGAGGCGTCGATGTCGAGGCCCTCACCGCCACCCACGGTTCCTCTATGCCACTTTTTGGCGCAGCTTCCTCACCGGTCCCCGGTGCGGTGAAGGCGTGGGGTTCCCTACACGCGGCAGCGGGCCGACTGGACTGGTCGACACTCATGGCGGATGCCCTAGCGCTCGCCAAGGAAGGCGTCGAGGTCGCCCCGTCCCTCGCTCGCGACCTCGAATCTTTGTGGCCAGAAATCAGCATCGATCCCGGTGTTCGAAACATCTTTTCCTCGGCGCGCGGCGGGCCCAAAAAAGTCGGCGAGACGCTCCACCAGCCTGAACTGGCCCTGTCCCTGCACGCTCTTGCCAGCGATGGTCCCGATGCTTTTTATCACGGTGACCTTGCCCGCCAGCTTTCCGAGGGAATGAGGACTCTGGGCTCGGAAGTATCCGCGGAAGATTTCGCCCTCCAAGAATCCGAGATTCTGTCCCCCCTGCAGGTCATCTACCATGACCACCAGGTGTGGACGGCACCACCGAACTCGCAAGGCTTCACCCTCGCGCAAATGCTGAAGATTCTCGAGCGCAACGATGTCGACCTTGATGACCCGGATTACCGGGGGACACTCGCCTCGCTCTTTGGGTTGAGCAACACCGAGAGAGAGGAGTATTTGGCTGACCCTCACTTTGCAGAGGTGAACCTGGAAGAACTCCTCTCAAACCACCACACTCAGGAGCTGTTTGAGCGGGCTCGCGTGGGTCAATCTGAATCAGGCAACTCCCAACCCCGCGCCTCGGGCGACACGGTGGGAATTGCTGCGATCGATGCCAACGGTGTCGCGGTGTCCAGTCTCCACAGCATTTTTTACTCCTTCGGGGCACGGGTACTCGATCCTGCTACAGGAATCGTGCTTCAAAATCGCTCCGCCTCCTTTTCCCTCAATCGCCACCACCGGGCATATCTGCGACCGGGCAGCAGACCACCAAGTACCCTCCTTCCAGTGCTCATCGACCACCCCGATGGCACACTTTCCTCGATAGCAACAATGGGGGGTCGCTCACAGGCTCAAATTCAGGCACAACTCATTGGTCGAATCACTCAGGGCCAATCACCCGAGGCTGTTGTCGCCGAGCGTCGATTCGTTGTCGGAGCTTTTGGGCCAGACCTTGAAGAGGCTCTCGTTGGTGAAGAAACGGTGTCAGACCCGGTGCGAAAAGAGTTAGGGGGGCGTGGCTTCATGGTGACAGACTCGGACGATTTCGACGACCGCTGTGGCCACGCTCAAATTGTCCAAATCAATTCCCGCGGTTTTGCCGTGGGAAGTGATCCTCGAGCAGATGGGAAAAGAACCAACCCATGACATTGGAAACGATTGCTCTGATTGCCCTGGCCGGTGTGATTGCTGGGGCCCTAAACTCCGCAGCTGGCGGCGGCACCCTCGTCAGCTTCCCCGTTCTGGTGTGGCTGGGTATTCCCCCGATCACAGCCAATATTTCCTCGTCCGTAGGACTTCTCAGTGGATACCTTGGGGGCAGCCTCGCCTACCGCCGGGAACTGAGTGAACAAAAACGGCGGGTAGCAACCTTCACCATCGTCAGTATTGTCGGCGGTGTTCTGGGAGCAATACTTCTGCTCTCTACCTCTGCGGCTGTGTTTGCAGGCCTCGTGCCGTTTCTGGTGCTCGGATCGGCAGCTTTGCTGGGGCTTCAACCATTTCTGAGCCGCCGGCTGGCCCGGCGGGAGGAAAAGGTGAAGCTGGCAGGACAACCCCTGGGATTGCAGGGTGGCATTTCGGTGTGGGCGCAGGTGGGCGTTTTACTCGCGGCGATTTATGGTTCGTATTTTGGGGCGGGACTGGGCGTCATGTTGCTCGCCGTGCTCGCGCTAACCGTCCAAGAAGAACTGCAAAAACTCAACGGCCTCAAGTCGCTGCTGTCGCTTTTTATCAACTTCATCGGGGTCATCGTTTTCGTCTCCACAGTGAGCGTGGACTGGGGTGTTGTTGCCGTCCTCGCGCCAGCAGCACTCGTTGGCGGTGTTTTTGGAGGCTCGCTTGCCAGGAAGCTTCCCCCCACGGTGCTGCGGGGCCTCGTCGTCGCCTTTGCCACGATTTCGGGCATCGTCCTTTTCTTTTAGTCCGCAGCAGCGATGCTATTCATAAGGTTTTACTGAGGCACCCTGCGTTGAAAGAATGGGAAGAACATCTGGCACTGATCTATCAGGCTGGTGCAGCCAGAAAGGCGGCCACCATGGCAGAAGAACCCCGGTATTGCCCGAAGTGTCGCGCTCCCTGGGTCTGGGGCAATGACTTTTGTGTGCAGTGTGGCTTTCGCCTGCCCTCGCCCTCTGTCTCCCATAGTGATGGCGCACGGTGACGTGTCAGCACAGCGGAATACACTCTCAGTGAAGGAAACACGGGCCACCAGTCCCTCCACAGACTCCCAGGAGCTCACCCCATGATCCGTTTCTCGCTTGTTGCCTCGGCAGCTGTTCTGGCCATAACCCTCGCGGCCTGCACCCCAGCAACCGAAACCCCCGCGCTGAGCGAGGAAGAAACAGCCCTTTTGATGACGGGGGATCGAGACCTTACGCCCTACCTGAATCAAGACTTTTCCTGGGGTAGCTGCCCCACCGACTGGATAGTCAACGGCCCCAGTTCGGTGTTGGCGCAATCTGAAGTGGAATGTGGCACCGTATTGGTCCCTGCTACCTACCAGGGCAACCAGGACATCCCTGATTTCGCCCTTGCGGTGATGAGGGTCATCCGTGACGGTTCCGGCCTGGAACAGGTGCAAACCTCTAACTTCCCTAAAGAGCTTCACGATGAATTTCCCTTTATTGGCTTTGACCCCCGAGGGGTGGGGTTCTCTGACTTTTCTGATGGCACCGAAATCGAATGCTCGGATGAATTGGACTTCATCAGCTATTTCCAAGAAGGGTCCCCTGCAAGCGAGGCAGAACTCGATGTCCTGATTGAAGGCAGTGACGCTTACTACCAAGACTGCGTTGACGCCAACCCCTATTGGTGGACGCTGTCTACCGACAATGTCGCCAGGGATCTCGACCTTCTTCGCCAAGTTCTCACCCCCGGAGAAGCGCTGAACTTCATTGGTGCTTCCTATGGCACGACCATTGCTGGTCGCTACGTCAGCCTTTTCCCCGAGGGGGTGGGAAAAGTCGTCTTCGATAGCCCCACCACCGTTGATGACGACCGGATCGCCAGCGCAGTGGAGGGCTTTGCAGCCGACGAAGCGAAGCTTCGTG
>Ga0208413_1000568_pt1 | contig 27469 bp, 23 predicted proteins | sample AntAceMetag02UKD_FD_184761 | JGI IMG/M metagenome (GOLD analysis project Ga0208413, IMG submission 184761) | Saline lake microbial communities from Ace Lake, Antarctica - Antarctic Ace Lake Metagenome 02UKD (SPAdes) (version 2) | ecosystem: Environmental > Aquatic > Non-marine Saline and...
GAAGATTTATTGCCTTTACTAGAGCCACTCTGGGGCAAGGTTCCCTGTGTAGAGTTGTTGGTTATCTGTCGCCACGGTGAAGGAGGCGAAAGCTCATTTAAAAACCAAATTGATTACGAGGATTTCATCATCCAGCAGGCAACTGAATATACCTGGCCAGAAATAGATGAAAATTCACCTATGGGTCTGTGCTACACCTCCGGCACAACCGGAAAACCAAAAGGCGTGATGTATACAAATCGCTCCACTTACCTTCATACGCTGGCCGAAGGTCTTACAGATTCGCTAGGCCTGTCGGCATTAGATTCTGTTCTTGGCATCGTACCGATGTTTCATGCAATGGGCTGGGGCTTGCCGTTCTGCGCTTCGATGTTGGGCTGCAAACAGGTCTTCCCACATAAATTCATGACACCCGACGCTTTCTTACAGTTGATGCATGAAGAGAAAGTGACTATATCCGCCGGCGTTCCCACGATATGGCAGGGTGTTCGCGCCGCCCTTAACGCCAACCCCGACAAGTATGACCTGTCTGCCTTAACCCGACTAACTTGCGGAGGCTCAGCCCCGCCTGTTGAGATGATGCGTTGGTACTGGGATAAATACAATGTAGAGATGATTCAAGGCTGGGGAATGACGGAAACAAACCCTCTCGGCACCCTGTCTCGCAAAGTGGCCAAACGGTCACACATCGGCATCTCAGAGGATAAGCAATTTGAAAACATCGCCAAAGCTGGCTTGTCTATGCCTGGCATTGAGATCGAAATATTTGACGAGCAATGGAATAAACTACCACACGATGGCGAAGCCGTTGGTGAGCTTTGTATCCGTGGCCCATGGATTGCAGCAGAATACTATAACGATCCGCAGCCAGAGAAATTCCATGATGGCTGGCTGGTAACTGGCGACGTTGCAAAAATTGACTCTGAGGAATACATCCTTATTTCTGACCGCTCAAAGGATTTGATTAAGTCTGGAGGCGAGTGGATATCATCAGTGGATTTAGAAAACCACATCGTTGGTCTTACCGGCGTTGATCAGGCGGCTGTCGTTGCCCAACCTCATCCAAAATGGGATGAGCGCCCTGTTGCCCTCGTGGTTATGACACAGGGCCACGCATTAGACCAAGATGCGGTGATGGAACATTGCAGCAGTATTTTTGCAAAATGGCAGCTTCCGGATGAAGTGATCGCGGTAACAAGCATCCCATTAACGTCTACTGGCAAGATAGACAAGAAGGCCATTCGAGCCGATCTAGACGCCCAGAGCTACAAATTGCCAAGCCTACGCTGAACAGTAAACAGCGACTGAAAAAATAGAAAAGGGCCTCGTGGCCCTTTTTTATTATTCGAATCTAGATGTAGGAGTAAACATGGTAAAAGTAAAACCCTTACCATGGTTACTCCTACATCCTTCTAATATTTACTGACCCGGGTCAGTGGGGGCATAGTCAATACCGTCAGCGTCGGCTCTTCGCGCACCGGCCAAAATACCAGGCAAAGCATAGTTACCCTCGTGACAGGCGTATTCAAACATCTGCTGCGCCGAATTATTCATTGGTAATTCGCCACTCCAAGGCTGGCTATAGTTCTCAGGATCTTCAACGGTAAATTGATACAGAACTGAATCCTCTGCAGTACGAGTGAACCGTTCGGTAACCTTCATTTTTACTGAACCGTAAAAGCGATGCTCAAGCGAAGACCTGAGACTCTGCTGCGGATGAAAATCGGTTGTTTCAACCACTAACGTATTCCCTTCATAATAGCCAATTGAATCCCCGAGCCAGGGATACTGGGGCGGATCAGTATGCTGAGAATTCATTCTGACTATTCGCGCGTCGTGATTCATTTCTGCTACCAGCACTACATGGTTGGCTGTTTGGATAATCTGCGTGAGATTGTTATACAGCACTGGCAGTTTAGGCGGGCCTCCTGAGGAGCCGAAACCCACAACACATCGCTCTCCCAGTGGACGAACTTCTGGGCCATCGTAGGATTGCCGGCGCTGCATTGCTGCAGCAAAATTTAGCCGCCCCTGCTCACTATAAGGAAGCTGCCCATCCAGTGGATCGACTAATATAGAGGTTCGTATTTCATCACCGACCACCAAAAGTTGACTGCCCGGGTCCATCCAAAAAGTATTATATCCGCCTACATTTTGACCGGGAGTCGGCGCTTCTCTGTTTGGGTCGCTAGGTCGCAAACTTGCTTGCGTTCTAGCTTGAACTTGAGCTTCTAAGCGTATGGCTTCCTCTTGAGAGATAACCAGCGACCCATTAAATCGAGCCGCTCTTTCTAAGTTAGTTTGAGTTGCTATGGACCAAACACCTTGAAAATCAGGCGCGCCAAATGCAGTGCGCTGTGGGATATAGCCTATTTCAGCGGCATTGGCCTGAAACAGTGAGCTGTTAACTGCAATAATCGAGAGAGCAATAATAAGTTTTTTCACGTGCGGTCCTCGCTATAGCCACGCAGTTCGCGTTTCTGATTAGAAACATTATGACCTCTTATTCGATCCGACTCTATCCCTTTAAATCAAAAACTAGTATCGCGCGCGGGGAATTCACCTGCGTGTAATATTGATGGCCAACTGCGGGTTTATTGCGATGACCAGAGCAAAGCAATCTATGCTAAGAGGAGCCCAAATCGCGTTTCTTTGCTAGAATGAAAACATCAATGACCTACGTGTCCAAATTAAAAGAGCTGAACCACTTCATCTATGAGTAATTCAAAAGACCTTGCTGGCGGATTTGCATTTGTTGTAGTCATCGCTTTAGTGGACAACTTACTTATTATCGAGGACGACATCGACACCTCAGCAATGATTTGGCTAGATTCCGCCAGATTCGTGATGGGCTCGGACAGCGGTATGGCTGACGAGACACCTGCTCATCAGCTTGATTTGTCTGGCTTTTGGATGGATAAATTTGAAGTCAGCAATGACGACTATCAGACATTTGTTGATACCACAGACTATGTGACCTATTCAGAAAAAATCGGTGATTCATTGGTTTTCGAATCACCTGAGCAAAACCACGCCATGCGGATGGGTCCTCTAGATTGGTGGAAACTCATCAAGACAGCACACTGGCGCAAACCTCAAGGGTCGGAATCTAGCATCGATGAAAAAGCCGATCATCCAGTGGTACACGTTAACTACGATGATGCGCTGGCTTACTGCGATTGGCTTGACAAAGAACTGCCCACCGAAGCACAATTTGAATATGCAGCTCGCGGCGGCAAAGAAGGCAATATTTATAGCTGGGGAAACCAACCTTTGCATCTTACCGAGGCTATTTCGAATACTTGGCAAGGAGATTTTCCAAATAAGAATAGCCAAGTAGACGGGTTTCCAACAACCGCCCCTGTAGGTAGTTTCCCTGCCAATGATTTTGGCTTTCACGACATCACCGGCAATGTCTGGGAGTGGGTTGGCGATTGGTATCACCCACAATATTATTCTTTCGGGCCCTCAAAAAATCCTGCTGGTGTGGATATGGCAGCTAGTATCGATCCAAACGAGCCCAACATTCCTAAACGAAGTATTCGAGGCGGCTCTTTCCTGTGCGCCGACAATTACTGCAGTGGATTTCGAGTCAGTGCCAGAATGCCAGCAGACCCTACATCTGCGACAAATCACACGGGGTTTCGCTGTGTTAGCAACCCATCAGCGATAACCCGATTGTTCCGTGGCTAAATTTGGCAGCTATTCATAACTGACTGTTACTTATAACTGCCAATTCCCTATTTCTGCCAAGCTCTTCCATTAATGCCGTGCCCGACTAGATTTCCCTGGCGATTAGTAATTTCATAATTTCGTTACTGCCGCCATAAATCTTTTGAATCCGACTATCAGCATACATCTTAGCAATTGGGTACTCCATCATGTATCCATAACCCCCAAAGAACTGTAAACACTCATCTATAATTTCGCATTGCTTTTGAGTCGTCCACCATTTGGCCATCGAGGCTGTAGCATCGTCCAACTTACCCTCAGCCAGTTTTACCGCACAATCATCGACAAATACCCGTGCAATCTTAGCTTCGGTGTACCGTTCAGCCAACTTAAACTGAGTATTCTGGAAATCCAATATCCGTTTTCCAAACGCTTTACGCTCTTTCACGTATTCGGATGTAATTCGCAGTGCTTTCTCTATCGCCGCACAAGCCCCCGCTGCAATAATAACGCGCTCTTGCGGCAGCTGCTCCATAAGTTGAATAAATCCTTTACCCTCGAGGGAACCGAGCAAATTCTCGACTGGCACTTTCACATCGGCAAAGAAGACCTCTGACGTATCCTGCGCCTTCATTCCAAGTTTTTCTAAGTTGCGCCCGCGCGAGAAACCTCCCTCGCCCTCGACGCCTGCAGTCTCCACCATGATAAGAGAGATACCTTTACCGCCCTCAGTTGGATCTGTTTTAGCAACAACGCAGATTAGATCTGCCATCTGGCCATTACTCAGAAATGTTTTTTGACCGTTAAGCACATAATTGTCACCGTCGCGTATCGCCGTGGTAGAAACGGCCTGCAGATCCGATCCGGTACCTGGTTCGGTCATTGCGATAGCGGAGATAATTTCACCTTTCGCCATTTTTGGCAACCAGCGCCCTTTCTGTTCTTCAGTACCGTAGGAATTAATATAATGAGCCACGATACCAGAGTGAACGCTATTGCCGAAGCCACTAATATTGGCAAAGCTAAGCTCTTCGACTAGCACCATTTCATGTTTAAAATTGCCGCCGCCGCCGCCCCATTGTTCCGGAATTGACGCACAGAGAAGTCCCGACTCACCTGCCTTTAGCCAAGCCTCACGGTCAACAAAGCCCTGTTTTTCCCATTTTTCCATATGAGGGGTAAACTCACGTTCGATAAATTTACGAACAGCATCACGCATAATATGCAGCTCTTCGTCCATCCAGGGTGACTCGTAGTTTTCTAACAGCATTCTAGTTTATTCCCTTTTCGTCTATCGTCTTCGTCTGATAAACAGCTATAAATCAATAACAGCAGTGTTTGCTGTAGCTTAGGTCAGGAGCTTAGGCCTGAACCGAATCCATACGCTCAATAATCATTGCATTAGCAGTACCACCGCCCTCACAAATGGCTATCAGGCCATATTTTGCTTGTCGGCGCTCCAGCTCATGAACGAGAGTGGTCATCAATTTAGCACCAGTTGCTCCCAGCGGGTGGCCAAGTGCCTGAGCTCCACCATTCACGTTCAACTTATTCAAATCGGCATTCATGGCCTTTGCCCAAGCAAGCGGTACTGAGCCAAAAGCTTCGTTAACTTCATAAAGGTCAATATCCTCTATCTTTAAACCAGCTTTTTCTAACACTCTCTGGGTGGCAGGTATTGGCCCTTCTAACATAATAACCGGGTCAGAGCCGACCACAGCAAGAGAGTGTATTTTCGCGCGAACCGGTAGATTATAAGCCTTAACTGCTGACTCATTGGCTACCATAATTGCAGCCGAGCCATCACTAATTTGACTAGCCGAACCAGCAGTAATAACACCCCCTTCACGCAAAGTATTTAGTGCTTGAAGCCCTTCTAGCGATGCCCCGGCGCGGATTCCCTCGTCTTTAACATGAATATCGTCACTGCCATCTTCCAAATGGATGTTCAAAGGTAAAATTTCTCGTTTAAAGAACCCAGCATCGGTGGCCGCTGCCGCACGCTGATGACTAAGAAGAGCAAAAGAGTCGAGATCGTTTCGCGTTATTTGGTATTTTTCGGCTAATAACTCGGCACCATCGAATTGGCTAAATTGAATCCCAGGATACTGAACTTCGAGACGTTCGCCTTTAGGTACTCCTCTACCGTGTGCCAAACCATCGCGAATATTTGAACCGATTTCCACCGTGCTCATCGCTTCAACACCGCCGCAGATGATAACGTCTTGAGTTCCTGACATAACAGCTTGCGCACCAAATTGAATTGCTTGCAATGAAGACCCGCATTGCCGGTCGACAGTTGTACCTGGTACCTCTAAATCAAGCTTGGACGCCATGGATACATTTCGGCCTAAATTTCCAGCCTGTGCCCCAATCTGGCTAACCACCCCAAAAATAACATCATCAACGGCACCGGTTGGAATGCCGGTTCTATCGACCAGCTCGTCTATCACCGCCGCGCCCAAATCAACAGGGTGAATCCCGCTAAGCCTACCCTTGCGCTTGCCAGTCGCCGTTCTGACAGCGCCTACGATATATGCATCGGCCATCTATAATTCCTCTCGTCTGATTCAAACTAGTTTTAAATAGTGTTTTGGATCTTTCTTAAAAAAAACGTTCTTTGTGTAGCAGTTGATTCTGTAATAGCACTACCTACAACGCTGGCATTCTTATACCAGCGTCGAGTCTAATCGTTTCTCCGTTAAGATAGCCGCAGTTCACAATATGAGCCACTTCTTCTGCGAACTCGGCTGGATTGCCTAAGCGTTTCGGAAACTGAGTGATAGCAATCAAAGGGTCACGCACTTCATCTGGCGCTTGAGCCAGTAGTGGTGTTTCAAAAACCCCTGGTGCGATAGTCATAACGCGGACTCCGCGCTTCGCCAAATCTCGGGCGATGGGTAAAGTCATTGCCACAATGCCACCTTTGGAAGCGGCATAAGCAGCCTGCCCAGTCTGACCATCGAAAGCGGCAATAGAAGCGACGTTGATAATCACGCCTCGCTCGTTATCGTCTGTTTGCACATCGTTGGTTTGCATCACCTGCGCGCATAACCTAAGCACATTAAATGTCCCTATAAGATTCACTCTGACGACATGCTCGAATTTGGCCAGTGGCATCGGTCCGTTTTTTCCAACGGTACGCGACGCGCCGCCAATACCTGCAGAGTTCACATTGATATGAATAGTGCCGAACACTTCCTTGGCCTTAGCAACCGCAGCAGCAACGGCTTCTTCATCCGCAACGTCTCCGGCATACCATGCCGCGCTGGCACCAAGGCGATCCGCTTGCTGCTCTAGTTGCTCAGCGTTTAAGTCATACAGCAGGACATTGGCGCCGGCTGCAATAAAATTCTCGGCTGTCGCCAAACCAAGGCCTGAAGCGCCGCCAGTGATAAAAGCTGTCTTACCTTTTAAATCCATAATGAAGGAATCTCGCTAGAGTTGTTTTTGTGGCTAATAAGACATTCAAGCATAAATGATCAATTGCAAAAGTGAAACCAATCAAATTTAACCTTAACAACGTTAATTCAGTCAAAATACCAGCTGATTAAGTTTATTGTTCGCCGTGTATCCCTTATTATCTGACGTTTAGACACCAAATTGAGGGATCTGCATGGGGCCGCTTGAGGGGATACGTATTGTAGAAATGGCTGGCATTGGGCCTGGCCCATTTTGTGCCATGATGCTGTCAGACATGGGCGCGGAAGTTATTCGTATTGACCGACTTAGCCATAAGGGCACGGGACATGCAGCTAACGTTCTCAATCGCGGCCGTAAATCAATCGCTCTAGATTTAAAAAACCCAGCAGCAGTTGCCGCCGCTCTGCGACTAATCGCCAGCGCCGACGGGCTTCTTGAGGGCTTTCGGCCAGGCGTAATGGAAAGGCTTGGCTTAGGACCGGACATCTGCCTCGAACGCAATCCAGGTCTGGTATATGGGCGCATGACAGGCTGGGGGCAAACCGGCCCGCTCGCGCAAACGGCTGGGCACGATATCAATTATATTTCTATTGGCGGCGCACTAGGCGCCATGGGCTATTCAGATCGTCCGCCCGCGCCTCCGCTAAACCTGGTTGGCGATTTTGGCGGTGGGGCGATGTACCTTCTTACCGGCATGCTTGCAGCGCTTATAGAGAAAAGTAAATCAGGCAAAGGCCAGGTGATAGATGCAGCCATGACCGACGGCACCGCAAGTCTGTTAAGCCCATTCTACGGTCTCATGGCAATGAATATGTGGACCACCGACCGCTACAGCAACAAACTCGATGGTGGCGCACATTACTATGGCAGCTACGAGTGTAGCGATGGCAAGTACATTTCCATCGGTTCTATTGAACCGCAGTTTTACGCACTGTTACTTCAGAAATGCGGCATCACTGACGAAGCTTTTTTGGCACAGCAAGACCAATCACAATGGCCAGAACTGCGCGGTAAGCTTACCGATCTTTTTAAAACCAAGACTCAAGCTGCTTGGTGCGACTTAATGGAGGGCACCGACGTTTGCTTCGCCCCCGTTCTTGATTTAAAAGAAGCGCCTGCTCATCCTCATAACAAAGCCCGCAATACCTTTATCGACATTGATGGAGTAACTCAGCCAGCGCCTGCGCCTAGATTCAGCAGGACACAAGGGCAAGTTCAAGCACCCGCGGCAATTGCAGGCGAGCATACAGAATCCATCTTGCAAGACTGGGGTTTCAGCGAATCGGACATTGAAGACCTTAAGTCTGCAGAGGCGATCTAAGCAACCTCTATGGAAAACCTAGCCCTCACAACCGCACTAGCTTTGGTTTCAGTTGTAGGCACTGCCGCACTTTTTATAAACTGGGCCGGAAACAAAAAAGTCCCTGGCCTGCTTCTCATCGCGGCCGCGTTTAGCGTAACCAGCACGGGCATTTTATTACTCGCTACGCAAGGCATCTGGCCGGCAATTGTGTCGGTATTTCTGGGTAATTGCCTTACCCTGCTAGGCGCAGTTCCACTTCTAATCGGTTTAGCCAAGTTCTGGAATCAAGAATCGTCGAAGTTGGTGATGACAATAATTGCGCTGTGCTTATTAACAATCACCGGTATTTATTATTTCACACTCGTTAGTGATCAGGCCATATGGCGAATCCGGCTTTTTACGGTAATGAGAGTGATCTTCGACCTTAGCTATGTTTACGTTATATCGAAGGGCCTTCAACAAGAACGTAAGCGTCGGCCAATAATGAGCATGAATCCAAATTTTGGTGCTTTTACGGCCATAGCACTGTCTTCCTTCACTGCCGCAGCAGGACTGGTGATGATGTTCTTGCGCGCTGATGCAGCCCTGAATTCTACCGACATTGGAACGTCAATTTCCCTACTTGGCGCGATTTTTTCCGTTATCGTATTCCCGTTCACCGTCATCATAATGACGGTGGAAGAAACCAATCTAGAACACCAAGAAAACGCCATCTTTGACTCGATTACCACCATCTTTAACCATCGAACCTTTCTGGAAGTTGGCGAGAGGGTAATGGGCATAGCACTGCGTTACAGAAAACCGGTGTCTCTGCTTACCATCGAAATTGACGACATGGATAAAGTAGTAAAAAAATTCGGCACTAATATTGCGAACGAGATGCTCAGACATTTTTCTTTAATAGCAAACGACCGTCGCCGTAACGAGGATGTATTAGCACGAACAAGTTTCAAAAAATTTGGAATGCTACTTCCAGGGGTAGATCAAAAAGGCTGCGAGGTAGTAATTAGGAGGATTAATAAAACTCTGCGAGAGGAAACCTTCTCGTTTAGGGGCGAGCAAGTGCCCATATCGGTAACTATTGCCGCTGTCACTAGAAAAGAAGAAGACTTAAATCTCACAGATATGTTGCACGAAGGCGAGATCGAATTACATCGGCTAAAGTTAGCTGCAGTCTAACCCCCTTATATAATTCTCTTAAACAGACCATCAGCAAATACCCATCTCCTAAACCAAATCAGGTATAAGTATGACCTTCACTACATTACGTCATGAAATCGAAAATAATATTCTAACCGTCACACTCAATCGGCCCGACCAGTTAAACGCCTTCACAGTCGACATGGCCAATGAACTCATTAGCGTTTTTACGCAGGCTAATGACAATGATGAGATACGCGCGATCGTCGTCACCGGCTCAGGCAAGGCGTTTTGTGCTGGCATGGATTTGTCTATTGATGGCAACGTTTTCGGTTTGGATGAAAGCCTGCAACCTACTCTTGAAGACATGAAAACGCGGCTGCATGAAAAAGAAATCGAAGAGGGGGTCAGAGATACAGGGGGCCAAGTAGTACTTGCTATTTTTAACTGCAAGAAACCCGTTATTGCTGCCATCAACGGCGCTGCAGTGGGTATTGGAGCCACCATGACCTGTGCCATGGATATTAGATTAGCATCGAAAAATGCGAGGGTCGGTTTTGTTTTCAATAAAATAGGCATCACACCGGAGGCATGCTCGTCCTGGTTCCTACCTCGTATCGTGAATATGGGCACAGCGCTCGAGTGGGTTTACAGTGGAGACCTCATTAAAGCCGATGAGCTAGAGCGCAAAGGGTTCTTAAACTCCGTAGAGACATCTGAATCGCTTTTAGATAAAGCCTATGCAATCGCGGAACGCATCACTCAGCATAGCCCTGTTGCAATCGCTTTGACCCGTCAGATGATGTACCGCAATGCGGCCCTACCGAGCCCTCTCGAAGCCCACCAAATTGACTCACTAGCAATTTACTACGCATCACAAAATAGCGGCAAGGAAGGAGTTAAGGCCTTTCTGGAAAAGCGACCAGCGAACTATACGGACAAAGCATCCTCTGATATGCCTGCGTTCTATCCATGGTGGTGAAAATAATTTGAGCCTAGTAGTAAAGCTATTCTGCGCTTGGCGGAAAAAACAATCTAGGACCGAGGGTTAATTTATTATTAGTTAAAACAGGTGAGCGCTGTCCTCAAGGCCGAGACATTGCGCGGTAAATTGCTGATACTACGTTGCCAGTATTGTGACTATGTTTTTATAATGGGTCGGCGGTCTGAATTAACGGCATAATCAGGCCGTCAGGGGCCGAAATATTATTTGCTCACACTGCTATGCGTCTGATCGCTCGCAAACAAAAGCCAACCCCTGACTCGCAGGCTTGAATTCTAAAAAGATCAGCTAGGCCCAGCCGTATAAGAAAAGTTTAACGAATTAGCCTGGTGCTTTTCTGGAGATATAACAGCGTCATATCTCAGGGTCTGAATTTAGAGTAACAAATTATTATTAAAAAAATAAACTCAAGGATACAAGCATGTTGGACACTTTCGAAAAAATTAACGTTACCGCCGGCCGAGTTTTATTAGGCTTGTATTTCTTTTTGCCTGGTGGGGTTAATAAAGTCTTTGGCTACCAAGGTACGGCTGACTATATGGCAGACAATGGCATGATTTATGTCCCTTTTTTCTTAATCCTGACCATCATTATCCAGCTCGGCTGCGGCGGCGCGATGATAGTAGGATATAAGACTAAGGCCGCGGCATTTTTGCTGGCAGGACTGACTCTCATCATTAACTTAGTAATCCATGATTTTTGGACATTACCAGCAGGCGAGCTACAGACTGCCCATGAAACCCAAAACTTTGTAAAGAACCTTGGCATCGTTGCAGGACTTATGGTGGCGGCAGGTCTTGGTGGCGGAGCATGGAGTCTCGACAACCGCAGGGCTTGAAATCTGACTAATAGCCCTTAGATTAGTAATAGTCAGCTGTGATTAAGCTAAAACCGGGTATAATCATGGTCATCCTCCAATCAAAGAGAATTAAACCGCTATGATTATGGTACAAAGCACGTTCCAACTGCTGCCTGAAGGTAAATCAACAGTAATAGACCTTATGAAAAACATGGTTCAGCTAAGCCTCGCTGAGCCTGGCTGCATGAGCTATGAGTACTTTGAAGGCATCACCAATACCGATCAGATTGTTCTGTTACAAGAATGGGAAAATGCTGAAAGCCTGCAAGATCATTACCAAACAGAACACATGGATGATTTCTTAGCCGAACTGGGACAATATCTTGAAAGCCCCGTAGTAACGCGCAGCTACGTGTCACCCGAAGAGCGAGCAGTAACTGTCAAAATGACCGAGGATGAAGCAAAATCCAAGCAAATCATTCACTGATTTACGGTTGCTTCAAATGCCTTAATCTCGTCTGTAATTTTATCGGCGAGTGCATTTGGAATAGGAAATACAAGATGGTATTGAGATATTTTCCAGCCTGAACCCGTCTTAATAAGCACCCCTGTTCCGCGGCTTGTACCGTAACTTGCGCTCAGCAAAACCTCATCAAACCATGCAGTATTGCCATCAGGGGTGAAATTTATATTGCGCATTTGAGCGACATAGGTCCATCCGAAACTACTGCTGGCATAGCTTTGAAACTCGGCCTTGGGCCAACGTTCGCTAACATCAGAGCCTAAGAAAACGCCATCATCGCTCATCAAGGAAAAATATTTCTGCCAATTTCCAGCGGCGGCAGCAAGATGAAAGTCATCCAACACTGAAGCCACTCCGGTCGTAGTAGTCAAAATCGACGTCGAAATAGTAGCGGGCACAGCACTGTCATCTTGAGAAACCGCGATAGAAGAAAGAAAAAGACCAATCATTAGCAAACCGATTTTTAAAAATCGCATCTCTAACCCTCCGCCACTTTTTCGGCATCTTGCGTCTCGATCATTTTTTGGCACTCAAACTCCCCAGCATTCAATCTTTTAAAATAGTCTCGAGCTTTTTCCCGGACTTTCGGCGCTAGTAGTATAGTAGAAATCATAGTAGGTATGGCCATAGTCGCATAAGCGCCATCAAAAAGATTAATCACTACTTCCATTGATGCTACGGCGCCAATAGTAATTAGCATCATATAGCCTACGGTATAGTATTTTTGCATGGCTGTTCCAAATAAAAATGCCATACACTTACTGCCATAGTACCAATAGGTCAGCACCGTGGTCGTACTCATCGCAAACACCATGCCTAGAACCAGATAAGAGCCTATCCCAGGAAACGCGTGTTCATAAGCGGCTGAGGTCATCGATACTCCTACCGCATCACCTTCCCACACTCCCGTCACCAGCAGCGCCAACGCAGTGCAAGTACAAACTATCAGGGTATCAATCACCGGCCCAACCATAGCTACCAAGCCTTCTCTAATCGGCTCGTTAGTTTTGGCGGCGCCGTGTGCTAAAGACTCAGTGCCGATGCCTGCCTCATTGGAGAATACGCCACGTTGCACACCAATAAGAATTACCGCACCTATGACGCCTCCAGACACGGCATCACCGGTAAAAGCATCAGTGAAGATTAGCGCAAACATTGCAGGAATTGCGGCCGCATTGATGATCAGTAAATACGCTGTAATAAGAATATAGAAGACAACCATGAATGGCACAATCTTACCTGCCACAGACGAGATTCGTTTGATCTTTCCGGCAATTACCGAGTAGACCAAGGCGGCCATCAACAATCCCATCACTAAATCAAAACTGAAGTGATCTTCAGCCGTAGCAACCCCTGCAGGCACCGCCACAAGATCCCTTAGCAGCTGAACTAGCTGATTGATTTGAAAGATTGGCGAGGTGCCTAGCAAACCCGCAAAGGCAAACATGACAGCCAGCGGCATCCACTTCTTACCTAGACCTTCTCGAATAACATACATCGGACCGCCTTGAAGATCGCCTTTGTCATCATTGCCACGATACATAATGGCTAGTGAAGCAGTATAAAACTTAGTTGAGGTCCCCACTATAGCGGTGATCCACATCCAGAATATTGCACCTGGCCCGCCAAGCGTTATGGCGACCGCAACCCCGGTAATATTACCGAGACCGATCGTGCCCGATAGAGCGGTAGCTAATGCGCCCCAATGAGAGATCCCACCTGCAGCCACATTAGCCGCCTCGTGATATTTACCCCGCAGCAGATCTAGGCTATGAACAATATAGCGATACTGCGACAGTCGCGAGTGAATCATGAAGAACAAACCGCCACCTACCAATAAGACGACAAGAGGTGGACCCCACATAAAACCTGAAAAACTTGCTGCGGCGTTTTCGATTTGTTCCAAGAAATTCTCCGTGGTAAAACTTAGTTAGTATTACTTTATTGGTAATAACTGCTTGGTAATAACTGCTTGGTAATAGCTGCTTGGTAATAGCTGACTATAATAGTTAGCTATTAACCTAACTAAAGCACCAAGCTTTGCTTAGGGCTGCGCAGCAGCCTTAGCATCAGCTTCCCCGCGACGCTCTCCTGCTAGAATCGCCGGCATAGCATAATTGCCCTCATGACAGGCATATTCATACAGACCATCTGCAGTATACATTGGCAGTTCTCCCGCCCATGGCTGGGTATATAGGTCAGGGTCTTCCACGGTAAATCCATAGTGGATTTTGTCGTCTGCAACTCGAGTAAAACGCTCGGTCAGTTTCATATTTTCAGATGTTAGCCGCTCTTTGGCTACCTGCCACTCATGGAAGTCTCTGGTTTGGACAACCAAAGTATCGCCTTCATAATAGCCTATTGAATCGCCCATCCATTGCTCAAAAGGCAAATCCCGAAACTCATCACCAATTCGAACAACACGCGTGTTGTGAACCATTTCTGCAAGAATCATTACGTGGCTTGGAGACTGTACGATCTGCATATTATTGTTATACAAACTGCTCAAAAAGGGAGCTGTAGACGCAAAACTCATTAAGCATCGGTCAGCTAGGGTACGTCCTTCTGGCCCGTCACTTTCCGCTCGGCCCATAGGCAATGAATAGCGCTGAGAGCCGCGTACAGCCTCTCCCTCCTCAGTCCATGGAATTTTCCCATCAACAGGATCTACGATAATAGATGTCCGGAATTTGCCGTTCATATTAGCAAGCGCATCTCCCGGGGTAATCCAAAAGCCATTATAGCCGCCTACGTTTTCCGGTCCTGGCGCTTCGGCACCAGTGGCCTCTAGAAAGGCGAGAAAGTCAGGAGTCGATACCATTTTCTCCAGCATAGTGGCTTCATCAACTTCCAGCTCGCCCGCATAAGCATCCGGCCGCTCGAGGGAAGTTCGAGTCTGATAATTCCAGACCCCTTGCACGTCGGGGGCGCCAAAAGACGTCTTCGGCGGCGTATAATTATCTTCCGCCGCTGTTGTTAGGCTTGCAGCTAAAACTGCGATTGCCGCGCTGCACAGGACCAGCCATTGCTTGAGCTTATTCATCTCGGGCACCTATTATTTTTTTCATGCGAGTGAACCTGTTACCGAGTTCTCTCTTACAAAACTCATCCTTACCAAATTCATCCTTCCTAAACGCGATTTGGCTAAACTGACTCGCTTTAATTTTATCTAATATTGTCAGCGAAGCGATGCGTTAGCGGCTCCATTTTCGCCAGATGCCGAACGAAATAATCCCAACGCTTTTTCATAAAATATCGTCGATTGCCAAAACCATGACCGGCATTTGGCAATACTAATAAATCGAAATCTTTTTCTGCATCAATCAATGCATCCACTACCAACAAAGTGTTCGAGGGATGAACGTTCGTGTCCATCATGCCGTGGGCTAGCAAAAGCTTACCCTCTAAGTTTTCCGCTAGCAGTTGATTCGCTTGATTATCATAGTTGGTTCGCACCGATTGTGAATCACTGTCATCATCGCCGGTCTCCGTTTCTGGAAATGTTTCTAACAAGCCCTGCCATTTCTCACCCCAGTCGTCTTCGTAATTTCGATTGTCGTGATTACCAGCGCCTGACACGGCGACCTTAAAGAAATCAGGATATCTGAGTATGCCAGCGGTTGACGCGTAGCCGCCACCTGAGTGGCCCCAAATGCCCACGCTGTCGATGTCCATATACGAGCGATCATTCGCTAGCTGCCGGATAGCTGTAATTTGATCCGCAAGACCGTTGTCCCCCATATTGCCGTAGTAGGCATCGTGAAATTCTTTAGACCGGCCAGGTGTGCCCATGGCGTCGACTTCAACAACGATAAACCCCAACTCTGCAATGGCTTGCTTGTCCCCTCTGGCGGAAACAAATGAGCGGGTGCCGACGCTGCCGGACTGAGGGCCCGGGTAAAGGTAATTGAGAATAGGATATTGGCGGCTAGGATCGAAGTTGCTTGGCTTGTACAACAATCCATAAATATCGGTAAGCTGGTCTCTTGCTTTTACGACAATTTGTTCAGGAGGCACCCAACCGGAATCGAGTAACGGACTCATATCAGGAGTTTCCAGCTCTATAACTACAGCCCCACTAATATCTTTGACAACTACAGAGCCTGCGTCAACGGGGGTAGAATAGCTGTCAACGAAATAACGCTTTGACTCAGACCAGTCGATACTATGATTGGCAGATTCGGGCGTTAGGTTAACCAAGTCACTGCCATCGAACCCAATTCGGTATAAATATTGGTAGTAGGGGTCACCAGCTTCCAAATTCGATCCGGTGAAATAGACCTGCCGCTGGTCCTTATCCAGATTGACGACATCAAGCACACGCCAATCACCATCTGTTAACTTAAGCTTAAGCTCGCCATTGCTTAGGTCATGTAAATACAAGTGACCCCAGTTATCTTTTTCTGAAAACCAAATAAAGGAATTTTCACTAGACAGAACTCGCCAATTCTCACCACTAAAACCTGACTCGAAGTAAGTTGCCGACTTTTCGGCAAACACATCCCTAACCTCGCCCGTTTCAATATCGGCCATTCTCAGTTGAGCGACTTTATGGTCTCGTGAAGATGAAACAAATGCCAGATTTTGGCTGTCTCGGCCCCACTGCACATCAAGGAAAACCCCGCCACGACCAGCAATATGATCACTGGTTGTTGATCTGTGAGGGTCAGGTGGCATATTTAACCTCACAAGCTTAGGCTCAGCACCCAAATGAACTACAACGCGCTCGATCATGAAGATGCTGTCATCGCCAGGCAAAGGGTACTTCCACACATCAACATCGACATGGCCTACTTTTGTGTTATACACGGCCATCTCACGAACATTACGAGCGTCATGGCGAAAAGTCGCTACTTTAGAGGAATCAGGCGACCACTTAAGAACCGGCCCTTTGTCTCTCAACCAACCCGCATTATTAGTAGCGTAACCATAGTCAGGGGCGCCATCAAAAGTAAGCTGACTAAGGGCATTGTTTGCCGTGTCGCGAACCCATAAATTATAGGTATCAATAAAGGCCGCCTTGCTGCCATCCGGTGACAGGTATTCATTTGCGTCGGAATCTGCCCGCTCGCTCAATTGGTAAGCCTGAAGGTCGAGAAGAAAATCCTTTCCGGAAAAACTAAATTCAAGCACCTGCTGAACGACGTTTAATTTAATTGCAGAAAGAGAAAGGTTAGCTTTGTCCCATTGAACGCCCGAATAATAGCGTTCCAACAGCGGTGCAAGCCGACCGACATCGATAACGGCAGCCTTGGATCCATCATTAGGATTGGCAAGGATGTATTCCGATCCCTGCATCGTCGCTCGCCGATAAATTAGGGTGTCGTTTTCCTGCCAGAACTGAGAGATAACTCGGCCTGGCAGCAACTTATCGGTGTTTGGTCTTAAATTACTTTCAGCACGCTCATAATCCACGCCGGTCAAGCTGCTCACAGAGGCTGTCATAGGGGGCTCGGTCTCACTGTTCGGCGGCTGCTGCGAACAGGCTGCCATAGCTAATGCACTCACAATCAATAAAGTAGCTTGTGTTAGATGACTCATTGAAGCCTCCCCTTAAATCAAAAAAACTATCAGTGCGAAAATGCAAACTACAGCAGCGCATCAAGAATTAAATTTGTCGACTCGACAATGCGTTCATCTCGGCCACGCAGATCCGGGATAAATTCTTCACCGGTCAAATGCTGCAACCCTTGTATATACCGGACCGCGATTTCGTTGGCCTGGTCTAGGTTAAATTGCTGATTCACCTCAGTGACCATGCCTCGCGCGAACTCTTTAGAAAAAGACACCGGTTTACCATCACGTAACTCTAACGATCCTTGATCATTCAATCGCCAAAATCGCGATGAGTCCATTGTATAAAGCTCATCCGCAGAGACAATTTTGCCATCCTGGTTAATTCCGTGTTCGGTTTTAGTATCGACAAGCACCATTCCTTTCGTGGTGAGGTACTCAGAAACAATCCCAAATGCCATTAAGGATGAATTTCGAATTTGTGTGTATTGATCAAAACTACAAACGCCAGCATCGACCAACGATCTAGCATCTGTCGTATGGTCTACTTTAGCCTTAGTGCTAGGGGTATCCATTACATAGGGCAGCCTGCCATTTATCGTTAAATCATCAATCGAGATCTGATGGCCTGCAAAACTCAACGTTAGCTGTCCTGACTGTTTAGCCGCCAGCCAATGCTGATAGAGCGAGGTGGAGGTTGAGCTTTCGGCGTTGTAAAGACGAAGCACATTTTCAAGAGCTATTAGCGTTAAATTTTCGGCGGGTATTACTGTTGAAGTAGGATTCAAACCCTCAACTGGGAACTGCGAAGAGCCTAATACTTCGTCGAGAAGGTTAAGCATCATGTCGTGATTTATAGCCAAAACCTGATCTTTGAATGGGATGGCGCCACGATTGACATCATGGGTAGAAATTCGGTTGTTCCTGAACATTAATCGCAGTGGCCGGCCACTCTTGCCTACCAAGCCTTCGCCATAAACTGAGTCGGAGACTTTTCCTTTTGCCACAGCGCAGTTCTTCAGACGCGGCAGCTCACCGTCAAGAATAAGCTCTGCGATAGAGCGCCCTGTGCTTACCGAGCGCCCATGATTGATGACCAAGTCATGTATTTGCAAATCACTGAGCATAGATACGGTCTCACACTAAAACTTAAGGATGAAGAATAGAGGAAACCGCCATTGACTACAATTTACACGGCACGATCCAAGAAGAAAGAGGCGAGTAATGAAAATGGCTGAAAGGTACAAGGAGGGGGAAGGTGCTGGGACAACTAAAAAACTAGACCTTACCAAGAACCAAGCAGCGCACTCGCCGATACGGATAACCAAAATCGGTTTGGCAGGGTCCAGAATTTGATCATTTTAATGCGGTAGCAAAAAGTTACCTTGGTAGATATTTGCTTGCTTCTCAAGGTAATTGGGCTTGCCGACTGGGCTTCTGATCGTGCTTAGAAATAAAAAAAGTGGTGCCGCCACCAAGAGTCGAACTCGGGACCTGCTGATTACAAGTCAGCTGCTCTACCACGGCTGAGCTATAGCGGCATTGTGAGATTGAAGCAAGATCTTACCTTTGCTCTGATCAGTACAATCTCAGACATCTGATCAGGTCGCGCATACTACATAAAATCGAACACAGGTTCAATAGTCAAAACTCATAACAGGTGCACTAATTTTCATAAGAGAATAAAGAGATTATTATTTCTAGCTATAACAAAGACTTACCAATTACTTGCCGATCTTACTCCAAACTGAAATCGATCTTTGACAAGCCCGATACAGAAGCAGTTTTCGCAGCCCCGCTCCTATTTCAGCTAGCTAAGCAGTGCCAACACTGCCACTTACAGATTTATAGCCAACATTAAAGCATTCAAGCACCCTGCCAGAAAAGAGGAATATTAACTTCACAGCAACTTTGCTAAAGTTCATGCAGAAATTCAGTGCTAGCCGCCTTTGGAATCGCTTTGTCTTTTATGGTTTGCTCTCATATTAGCGATAAGAGATTAAAATGCGGCCCTGAATCAACTTGCACCTTTTGAAATCAAAAGACGCGACAATCCATTTTAGCAAGCACGGACTCTTAATTGACCATGGCAAACCCCACCAAAACACCAGCCTGGCAATCTTTAAAAAGGCACTCACTGCAATTTAAAAATACTGAGTTCCGCCTTGCCTCCCTATTTCAAGACGGTCGGTTTGATGAGTTTAGCGCCAACCACGGGGAGCTACTACTCGATTTTTCAAAACATTATCTAAGCAGCGAAACGTTACAGCTGCTGACCCAGCTAGCGCATGAATGTGGCTTACAAGCTGCTATCGATGCCATGTTCGCAGGCGAAAAAATTAATGCCACAGAAAACCGTGCAGTGCTGCACACAGCATTAAGGGCCCCAGCGGCAGATCAACGAAGCGAGGTAACTGATGCGTTAGACAAAATGGCAGCGTTTGTGGCGGATGTTCACAGCGGGAAGTGGGCCGGTGCTGATGGCGCCAAGATACAAGATATCGTCAACATTGGCATTGGCGGCTCAGACCTAGGACCAGCTTTTGTAGTGGATGCGCTGGCAACCTTTGCAACAGATGATGTGAAATTACATTTTGCATCCAACGTCGACCCCTCCCACTTAAATGATATCTTGGCTTCGCTAACCCCCAGCACCACCCTTTTTATTATTGCCTCTAAGTCATTCAACACTCTAGAAACTCACCAAAATGCCCTGCTGGCAAAGCGCTGGTTTTTAGGCGCGGGCTTTACTCTTGATAACGTTGCCAATCACTTTGTGGCTATTACTAGCAATCTCGATGCCGCTGAAAAATTTGGCTTAGCAGAACAAAATTTATTCCCTATGTGGGATTGGGTTGGCGGTCGGTACTCATTGTGGTCTGCTATTGGCTTGTCCATAGCCTTGTCATGCGGCATGGACAATTTTAAACAGCTGCTTGCCGGCGCCAACACCATGGACGAGCATTTCCGCAGCACCGATTTTAGTCACAACCTCCCCGTAATAAGCGCTCTGCTCTCAGTGTGGTACATCAACTTCTTTGATGCTCCCAGCGCCGCGTTGGTGCCTTATAGTCAGAGGCTGAACTTACTACCCGCATTTCTTCAGCAACTGTATATGGAAAGCTTAGGAAAAAGCGTTAATGTCGATGGCCAAGCCCTCGATTACCGCACAGGGGAAACCTTGTGGGGCACCCCAGGGACTAATGGACAGCATTCCTACTTCCAATTATTACATCAGGGCACTGAATTCATCCCAGTAGAATTCATCGCTTTTATCAAACCAGAAAACCCAAAAAATATGGAGCAGCACAACCACCTATTAGCAAACTGCCTTAGCCAAAGCATGGCGTTAATGACAGGCGACCCGCAATCGAATCCCCACACTAATGTCGCTGGTAACAAACCAAGCAGCACCCTGCTAATAGACGAACTAACGCCAACTAACCTAGGCAGCCTGATTGCTTATTTTGAACACAAGGTCTTTGTTCAAAGTGTTATCTGGAACATCAATGCTTTTGATCAATGGGGTGTACAGTTAGGGAAGGTTTTGTCGAAAAAAGTTGTTGAGGTTATCGAAGATGGCAATACTGCGAATCAATTAGATCAGTCAACAATGCAGCTGATCAAACATATCCGAAAGATTGATAATCCGCAGTAAGGTATAAATCTAGAGAGAGAGAGAGAGAGAGAGAGAGTAGCGCCCCACTTTTTAATAGGCGCAAGCACGACTACATTTCAATCTTAACCTCTGTGCTGCCTCACTTAAGCGCTCTACTGCAGAAACTTTAGCGAATGCAAACTCGAACTTTGGACTAAACCCTTTGCGCACATTCAAAATAGCTGGTTCGATTATTACAGGTAACCTCGAAAATTAGTGCCGGAAACAGTGCCGAAACTTACTTAGATGCTCAGATTAATTTTTGCCCATTGGGCACTTTTGCATCAGGAGAAATCAGGACTATCGCGCCTTGTGAATCATTAAAACCGGTAACCAAGCATTCAGACATGAAAGGTCCAATTTGTTTGCGCGGGAAATTCACCACCGCTACCACTTGCTTATCTATTAAATCTGCCTCGTTATACAACTCAGTAATTTGCGCGCTAGATTTTCTGATTCCGATTTCATCGCCAAAATCTATAGTCAGTTTCCAAGCTGGTCGCCTTGCTTCGGGAAATTCGCTTACCTCGATAATGGTCCCAACTCTTAATTGTACTTTCTCAAAATCTCCCCAACTGATCTCTTCCATCACCGCTCTCCGCAAGCAACTATTATTATTTTGTGTCCCACTGATAATACATGCCTTCACTTCCCGGACTGCTGAAGACAAATCCAAATTTCTCGTATAAGGCTGGCACATCGGCCATGAGAGTAATGTAAGCGCCAGGTGTCGCAGTAGCATTTAAATACGCCATCAATGCCTCCATGATCATTCGGCCCAAACCAAAGCCTTGATATTCAGGGTCAACTGCAACATCCACTACGTCAAAATTAAGGCCGCCATCTCCTATAACCCTGCCCATACCAACTACCAAGGCCTGGCGCCTAATGTGCACTCCATACAAGCTGTTCTTTAAACCCATGGCTGCAGCAGATTCAGGCCTGGAAGAGAGGCCTGACACTTTGCGCAATCGCATGAAGTCGCAGGCCATGACCACTTCTGGAACCAGCTCGTAATCATTGGTATTTTTCATTTTATATTATCGTCAGTTATCTATTGTTAGGGCTGCGCTGATAGGGTTGTCGGTCAACGGGACAGATTATTGACAGGATTAATTAGTAACAGGATCGATGGATTTGACCTTGCACGCGAGTTCCACGATTCCATTTTGAGTATATTCTGTAACGATTCGCTTCGCGGATGCCACCTAAAATTCTTAACTAGCACCTTCTCTTCGTGCGTTTTTTGATCTCACCGGGCGCTCACAAAAATCACCGCCGCAGTTCAAACAAACATTGCCTAACACAGTCTCAACACTGTTAGCGCACAAGGTGCATTCATACGTGCAGATGCGCGCATCAGAATGATCAGCCGGCAAGGCTTTATCGCAAAGCTCACAGTTAGGTCTTAGCTTTAGCACTTAGCAGAAGCTATCGAGCAATACAAACGAATGGCGCAAACGCGAGCTTGCTACTCAGATGCAGTTTCACCGGCAAGGCTTCGGCGTAAAACCAAATAGCCTATAATCCCTGATACTAGCGACCCCGCAATAATACCTATCCTTTCATCGAATGCCGGTGTGGCTCCGGAAAACGCTAAACCACCAATGAACAGGCTCATAGTGAAACCAATACCACAAAGTGCAGCGGTCCCGTAAAGCCTGGCAAATGTCATTCCTTTGGGCAATGTCGTTAACCCTGATTTTACCGCAATAAAACATAAGCTAAAAATACCCAACTGCTTGCCTATGACCAAACCCAAGGCGATGCCGACCGGGGCGCTATGCAAAAGCTGATCGGCATTTAATCCTCTCAAGTTTATGCCAGCATTGGCAAAGGCAAAAACTGGCAAAACAAAATAGGCCACAACAGAATGTAAATCGTTCTCTAGGTTTTGCAGGGGGGAACAGCTAGGGTCTTTTTTTGATCTCATCGGGATAAACATCGCGACCAAAACGCCAGCAAGGGTCGCATGCACGCCAGACTTCAGCATCGCAATCCACATGATTATGCCAATAACCATGTAGGGGCTATATTCGATGACATTTTTCCTATTCAGCGTATAAAGAATTGGTAAACAAGCAGCAACTACCGCCAGACCAGCAACCGAAATAGAGTCCGTGTAAAAAACCGCAATAATTACTATCGCACCGACATCATCAAATATAGCTAATGACGTTAAGAAAATTTTAATCGAAGTGGGCACCGACGAGCCAAGCAAGGTTAGGACACCCAGAGCAAAAGCAATGTCTGTTGCAGCAGGAATAGCCCACCCCTGAATCGCGACGGGATCGTTGTAATTAAAGTACACGTAAACTAGCGCTGGGAATGCCATTCCACCAATCGCGCCGACCCCAGGCAAGATAATATTGCGCGGGTCTGACAGCTCCCCTTCCACCAACTCCCGCTTTAGCTCTAAGCCAACTAAAAAGAAAAAAACCGCCATTAAGCCGTCGTTAATCCAAAGCGAAAGCGGCTTCGCAATAATCAAAGGACCAAATCTCGTCTCTACGGGTATATCTAAAAAACCCTGATAAAAACCGTTAAGCGGTGAATTGGCCATTGCCATGGCCAGTAAAGCTGAGGCCATCAACAGAATCCCGCCAAATGACTCAAGCCGAAAAAACGACAAGATGTAAGTCTGAGCATCCTCGCTTACTATTTTATTTATCATGACATCCAAACTTAAGTAGATTTTTGCGGTTAATTGAGGTTGTTGCCGTTAATGATAGCGAGCAATTCCTGAGTCTTTTCATTCATCAACGCCATATCGGCCTTTGATTCTACATTCAGTCTCACCACAGGTTCGGTATTGGACATTCGAATATTGAATCGCCATTTATCAAATTCCATAGACAGGCCATCAGTGTGGTCAACCGCCGTCGCACTGTCCTGATACTGCTTTTGTATGAAAGCAATTAACACTGCAGGCGCCTGTATAGTGCAATTAATCTCGCCACTAGCCGGAAACGCCTGCATGCGCTCTCCAACTAGCTGCGCCAGTGTCTTGCCCTTTGCCGACATTATTCCAGCAACCAGCAACCACGGTATCATGCCACTATCGCAGTAAAAGAAATCTTTAAAATAATGATGTGCACTCATCTCACCGCCATAAACAGCATCTTCTAAGCGCATCCTTTCCTTTATGAAGGCATGCCCGGTTTTGCACTGAATAGCGTCGCCGCCAAATTCCTCGACAACCTGAATAGTATTCCAGGTTAATCTAGGATCATGAATAACTTTAGCTCCCGAATGCTTCTCCAAAAAAGCTTGCGCTAACAACCCAACAATATAATAGCCCTCGATAAATCGTCCTTGAGCATCAAAAAAGAAACATCGGTCAAAGTCTCCGTCCCAGGCAATCCCTAAATCTGCGCCGTGTTCAATAATCGCATCAATAGTGGGTTGGCGATTTTCTTCCAGAAGAGGGTTAGGCACGCCGTTAGGAAAATGGCCGTCGGCTTTATGGTGCACCTTTATAAATTCAAACGGCACATGTTTTTCCAGCAGATCAAGTGTTGGCCCAGCACCACCATTGCCTGCGTTGCACACAATTTTTAGAGGCTTAAGCGCCGCTAACTCTACATAACCCAACAGGTGATCAACATAGGCAAGGGAGGTATCTTGCCTACTAAGCTGCCCTTTGTTTGCAGGCTCTGTGAACTCATTTTTTTCTGCTAACGTCTTAATGTCATTTAGGCCGGTGTCGCCACTTATCGGTTTGGAGTTTTCCCTAACCAATTTCATGCCGTTATAGTCTTTAGGATTATGACTCGCGGTCACTACGATCCCACCGTCGGCTTTCAAGTGAGAGGTAGCAAAATAAACTTCCTCAGTTCCACACTGACCTATGTTAATTACATTGGCTCCGGAGTCAGTCAAACCACGAATCAATTCGCCGCTAAGACTTTCGCTACTGAGTCTAATATCAAAACCAACCACTACTGTTTTTGGCTTCAAGAATTCGACAAAAGCCCTGCCTATTCGATAGGCAATATCTTCATTCAACTGATCCGGCACTCGGCCGCGTATATCGTAAGCTTTGAAGCAGGTAATCTGGTTTTTCATTGTGCTGCTTCTTTGGATTTATTCAGTGAATAGGTAAAGTTGGTCGCTTCGATATAACCCTCGACACTGCCACAGTCAAAGCGCTTACCTTTAAATTTATAACCAAGCACTTTTCCCTGCTTAGCCTGTGTGAGCAGGGCATCGGTAATCTGCATTTCTCCATTCTTACCCGGTGCTGTATCCCTAATAATATCAAAAATATCTGGGGTAAGAATATAGCGCCCAATTATTGCTAAATTACTTGGCGCATCTTCTGGGGCTGGTTTTTCGACCATATTGTGAATTCTGTAAATCCCTTCCTCTTCTTCCACGCCTTCAATCACGCCATAGCGATAGGTTTCATTTTCCGGGACTTCTTCAATCGCCACAATGCTGCACTGATGAATCTCAAACAGCTTAACCATTTGAGTAAGCACAGAGTCTGGAGCCGAGACACAATAGTCATCTGCCAAAATAACGGCAAAGGGCTCGTCGCCAATAAGATTTCGGCCTACCAAGATCGCGTGGCCAAGCCCTTTCATTTCGACTTGTCTGGTATAAGAGAAGGTACACTGATCCATTATCTGCCTTGTCTCGCTGAGCAAATCTTCTTTATCGGAACCCGATATTTGGTGCTCTAATTCATAGCTGATATCGAAATGATCTTCGATTGCCCGCTTGCCACGGCCGGTAACTATCGACATTCCAGTGATGCCAGCTTCCATGGCTTCTTCGACGGCGTATTGAATTAGTGGCTTGGTGACAATAGGTAACATCTCTTTCGGCATTGCTTTGGTCGCAGGTAAAAACCGGGTGCCATAGCCAGCAGCAGGGAAAAGGCACTTCTTAATCGTAGTCATCGATAACCTCTTTGGTAAGTTTTTTTGCTTTAACTCGCTCGTCGGTTAAATTAACACGACTCATCCTCACAAACATTAATCCCAGTCTGTACTTTAATCCGCTAGATGGCCAAATCACTGCCATTGCTCAGTACGTACTTTGTATCAGGTGAACTCACAGGGGGATAAGAAAAAGTATTTATCCCAATGGGAGCATGCGTGACTTCTTTTACCATGACCTGCGTGCTTCTTACTACCGTGAATAGTTGCTCCACTGTATAACATTGCGGCCCTAAAGAAACCGAGCCTTTGAGGGGCACAAAAAAGGTGCGCTATCTAATCGTCACGGTGCTTCAGAACCAATTCGCAATATCACTATATACAACCTTCCTAAATATCCAGCGCCAAAACCCCTAACTAATTACAATAACAGTAGGTTCGGATCTTGGCTTACGAACGTTGCGCAAAAAGCAGCAGCTGCCGTCGGCTACGCGGTTCGAGAAATGATCTCGAGTAGAATCGATACCGCCGAGCTGGCTTAGTTAAAGTTGGCTTAGCTCGAGTTGAGATGGTTGCTCTGCGGCAAAAACCAATCCCCTCATGACAAATCAACAGAGAATTCACGATACCTAAAACTCCATCCTAACGAAGCATGATTCCTTGAAATAAAGTGATAGCTTAACCCGATAGAGGAACAAAAGGCTTTGCAAAGTAGACTCAGGTTTCAAGTCATAGTCTTGACCCAACGCCTCTTGGCAATCGCACTGGAAATCGCATTGATAGTTAGCTTAAAAGGTAACCATGAATTCCAGCAAATTCGCCAAGGGATAAGTAAGACAGTCTAGCGAGTTCACATCAGCTTCGCTTTGCCAAATTACGGTCGATTATTTGATCTCGTCACGCTAAACTCATCGCCGTCGCTATTACGGAGCTCTCAAGAGCATAAAATCTATGAAAAATAAGAATGAGAGCTTTATCCCGCAAAGCTCCTACGACATGGACGGATTGATAGAGTGCGGGCAAGGGCGCTTGTTTGGACCAGGAAATGCCAAGCTGCCCGTCAATAACATGTTAATGCTCGACCGAATCACTAGCATCACTAGTGACGGTGGCGAATTCGGTAAAGGCAACATAATTGCCGAATTAGATATTCACCCTGATCTCTGGTTCTTTGATTGCCACTTCCCGGGAGACCCGGTTATGCCAGGCTGTTTAGGCTTGGATGCATTATGGCAACTGGTTGGATTCTTTTTAGGCTGGAGCGGTTACCTAGGCAAAGGACGCGCATTGGGCGCCGGCGAGGTAAAATTTACTGGTGAAATATTGCCAGATGCTAAACTTGTCACCTATGAACTTTCCGTCAAGCGCGTAATTGATCGTTCACTAGTGCTTGGAATAGCTGACGGTACAGTTGCTGTAGATGGTAAAGTGATCTACACCACCAAGGCCTTGAAGGTTGGTTTGTTCACTCCCGAAACTTCTTTTTAGCAGCATTTTTTGTCGAGGATAATATGCGTCGCGTAGTCATTACAGGTATGGGAATAGTGT
>Ga0208413_1000571_pt1 | contig 27427 bp, 25 predicted proteins | sample AntAceMetag02UKD_FD_184761 | JGI IMG/M metagenome (GOLD analysis project Ga0208413, IMG submission 184761) | Saline lake microbial communities from Ace Lake, Antarctica - Antarctic Ace Lake Metagenome 02UKD (SPAdes) (version 2) | ecosystem: Environmental > Aquatic > Non-marine Saline and...
GCTTTTCTAACAATGCTTCAGCACCGCCTGAAAGGCTGGTTTCTAGGACTCGAATCCGAGTGTGCGGGAACTGCTCTGAAAATATTTCGAACGCGTCGACTAAGGCACTTACTTGTTGCAAAACATCTACGGCAATAGTGACTTCCGATTCAAACTCTATAGCCATAGAGTTGGCTACTGACTCTGCACTAGAAGCGGCATTGAGTATCTGCTGTGCGTAACGATATAGCACTTTCCCCTCGGCAGTAAGCACGGCTTTTCTACCTTCCAAAACCAAGACTGGCTTGGCAAGTTGCTCGTTCAACTTGGCTAGAGAGTAACTGACGGTAGATTGACTCTTATTGAGCATTTCGGCTGCACGGGAATAGGAGCCTTGATCGACGACGGTCTTAAAGGCGAGCCACTGGTCTAATGTAACGCGGAGTGCTTTCATTCATTTCTTAAAGTATTCAATATTTCGATATAATAAACCAATTAATTGCGACATAACATCGAATTAACTGATTTAAGATAGGTCTATCAACTTAACTTACCCATTCACGCCGGAGAGCATGATGAAAAACCTATTGCGAATTAGTACCAGTCTTTTTGAAGAAAACAGTGTGTCATCTGCTTTGAGCGCAGATTTAATCGTTGCACTTAAAGGTAAAGGAGAAGATTTTACTGTTATCGAGCGAGACTTCAGCAAGCAGGCCATCCCACATTTAGATGGGCAATGGCTAGAAGCCATAAGTACACCGGCAGCGCAGCGCAGTGCCGAGCAGCAGGAGAAAGTTGCATTTTCCGACAGCTTGATAGCGCAGGTTCAGACGGCAGACATTTTGGTTATCGGATTGCCGATGTACAATTTTACAGTGCCTTCCATGTTAAAGGCATGGATTGATCACATAGCAAGAGCGGGGGTTACTTTTGCGTATACCGAACAGGGACCAAAGGGCCTTTTAAAGAATAAGAAAGTGTATCTGGTGTCGGCAATGGGTGGCGTGCATGACACCGCAGCCACTGACTTTCTTCGTCCCTACATGAAATTGATCATGAGCTTTATCGGCTTGGACGATGTGGAAATCATCAACGCCGGTGGACTCAGTATGGGTGAAGAGTTTCGCGCAAAGAGCTTGGCAGCAGCGCAGATGAAAATACAAACGCTAGCCGCTTAAATTAGCAGGGTATTGGCGAACATTTCAGGAGACAAGCAGATGACAACACAATTATTTCGGTCTATTGAAGAGGTTATTGAAGGGCAGCAAACCAGTGATGGAGATGGCGTTGTACTCACCCGCGTCATAGGCGGCAAAAACCTTAATCGCTTCGACCCCTTTCTTATGCTCGATGAGTTTGGTTCGCACGAGGCTGTTGATTATATCGGGGGATTCCCCTCTCACCCCCATCGCGGTTTTGAGACAGTGACTTATATGTTAAATGGCAGCATGGAGCATAGAGATCATATGAATAACGTAGGCAAACTTGATTCCGGTGATGTGCAATGGATGAATGCCGGTTCTGGTGTAATTCATTCTGAAATGCCGCGCCAAGACGAAGGTCTTATGAGAGGTTTTCAGCTCTGGTTGAACTTGCCTGCCGCTGAAAAAATGAAACCGGCGACCTATCAAGACCTCAAGTCTGATTCGATTCCTGTTTATGAAATTGATGGTGTGAAAATTAAAGCAATCGCTGGCGAGCTAGTTGGCAATGGAGTCCAGCTTAAAGGAGCCGTTTTTGGTTTAACGACTGATCCAGCCTATTTGGATGTTGAATTTAAAGCGTCGTGCTCGCTAACGTTGGAGGTCCCCGCAGGTCATACCGCTTTAGTTTATGTCTATGAGGGCGAAATTGCTCTAACGGATAGCGACTATTTACTGGGAAAAGGCCGCTTGGCTAGGCTTAGCAAAGAAGGACTATTGGCACTCAATGCTCGGGAGCACTCTCGAGTTTTAGTAATAACTGGCAAGCCTATCGATGAGCCGATTGTGCAGCACGGACCTTTCGTTATGAATAATATTGAGGAGATTCATCAGGCTGTTCGAGATTACAATCAAGGATGCTTGGTTTAAAATTCCAACAGTAATTCAGGTTTGGTCCGCTTAGGGAATCGTCAATTCTTTCGGAAGGTGGCGTCGGATTAGTTTCGTAAGTTCTTCGCAGTCAGCTTTGCGTCCCGTGCTTTTTCGACTACACAGAACGACTGTTCTGCCAAGGCTATTATCAGCTAAAGGTAAATAGTCTATGAGTGACTTCAGCGGTGGGTTTCTACCGACGGCTAGGTATGGCAGCAACGAATAATTTTTGCCTGTAGCTATCATATGTCTGAGAGTCTCTAGGCTAGTGGCATGCAACCGCTTATCTGCGCGCCTTTTTTCTGCAGGGCAGACCGACAGAGCTTGGCCACTTAAGCAGTGACCTTCCTCAAGCAGTATCATGTCTTCGCCATTTAATTGAGACGTTGCTATTGGCTGCGCGGCAGTCAGTGGATGATTTTTTGGAGCCGCTAACACGAACGGTTCAAAAAAAAGATCAACGCAATAGAGGTTGTGATTCGCAACGGGTTTTGCAGCGATCACAATGTCTAGCGAACCGGCAATTAGTGAGTTTAGTAGATTTTCGGTTAGGCCTTCGGTCAACTGCAGATCCAGGTTTGGGAAATTCTTTGCCAGCGAGCCAAGAACTAGCGGCATTAGATAAGGGCCAAGAGTAGATATTATTCCTATTTTCAACTCACCGGTAAGAGGCTTTGTCTCGTTTCGAGTAAGCTGGTCAATTGATTCTGCTGTATCTAAAATAGACCGGGAGAGGGCAACTATTTTACGCCCTTTTTCAGTAATCAGGACGCTGCGCTTGCTGCGCTCGAAAATCCTGCAGGCAAGCTGTTCTTCAATATGTTGAATCCTGCTGCTCATAGCAGGTTGAGAGATTGCGCAAAGTGTTGCCGCTTTGCCAAAACTTAAATGTTCGGCAACGGTGCAAACGTAGGTCAAATCACGCAGGTTTAGATGCTTTACGCTCATATGTGTTACTTATATAAATAAAAACTAATACTAATTATACATATATATTGGTTAAGACTATAGTGTGCAACATACACAAAGCAACTCGCATAAACACAATTCACGGCAAGCAAAGGGACGCGTAAATGACTGATAAAAAAGAAACTATAGTTAAGCTAAAAGCACTGCTGGCATCTACCTATACACTGTATTTGAAGACACATAACTACCACTGGAATGTGACTGGCCCAATGTTTGCCAACTTGCATATACTTTTCGAGACACACTACACGGAGCTCGCGCTGGCAGTAGATGAGATCGCTGAGCGGATTCGTGCGCTGGGCGCAAAAGCTCCGGGCAGCTATTCTGAGTTTGCGGAATTGTCACTGATCAAGGAGAGCACGGGTGAACCTACAGCAACTGAAATGCTCAAAGATTTAACCAAAGATCAGGAGATAATTGCTAAGCTGGCTTTAGAAGTGGTGGGCGCCGCTAGCGCTGTAGGCGACGAAGCCACTGCAGGAATAGCCACTGATCGCCAGTCGATTCATGAGAAGAATGCTTGGATGTTACGCAGCCATTTGGAGTAATCCCCTCCTCTTTGCCAGCAAATCTCCTAAGGTCTGCTAGCAATGCCGGACCGCTTTACTCAAAGAGGCAAGCGGTCGCCTTCGGCGGCAATGTTGTAACCCTGAGAGCGAACATACTCACTTTGCGCACTGCGACTATCGAGCAAAGGGTTAGTGTGGTTAAAGTGAATGAACCACACCTTATTTTTGTCTTCTGGCTTCAAATGATCGAATGCTGCCATGCTTTGGGAAACAAAAGGATGAGGAATCTGAGACATATCTCGATTGCCTAACTCCCCGTCTGCGTAAAATGTAGCATCCAGCAACGCATAGTCAACAGATTGGACGAGCTCAGCAATGTCTTGATCCCACACCTCCCATTTGTTGATGTCAGGAATAAAAACTGCTGTCTTATTCGGCCCCTCAATGCGGTAGCCGACAGTTTCAGAAAATTCATCGCGATGGGGCACCAAAAATGGCGTCACCAACAGATTTGGAAATTGGTTTTCTTGCTGGTCTTGAATCTCCTTCATGTCAATATTGTTGAGTCCAACGAGCTGACTCCACGGTCCATTGCTGCGGATAAATTCAGCCATTCTAGGCATTGCAAATACCGGAACATTGCTTGCGCCTTGCGCCTCATGTCCAAAGAACATCAGCCCAGCATAGTGGCCGATGTGGGCATGAGTTAGGAATACGCCGTCTAAAGAATACTCATCGTCGTTTGCTTCAATGTGAAGGTCATACAGCTGGGAGGGGAGTTGAGGTGTTGCTTCAAACAGAACCTTGGACTTGGCGGCCGGGTCAATGACAGCAAGTGACGTGGCCCCTCGCCTAAGCGCTTTATCTTCCCAGCCGGGCATACAGTGAGCGGCATAGCAGCTGCTTTGAGGAAACCCTGCGTCTTGGGCTACTCCAAGAATGAAAATATACGGATCAGCCTGAGCTAGCAATGTCGAACTGCAAAGAAATAGACAGGCAAGGCCAAATGACTTGATGGATAGTGTGAAAGTTAACAACATGATGGCGTTGACCTGTTTTTGCTTGGGCTCTGGTTTATTGTGCCGGATTATTGTGCTGTTATTTCGCGTCAATTCTCCTATTTTCGACCTGTTGTTTCCCTAGCCCCTCACCTAGCTATGATTCTTCAATCATGCTGCCGGCAGAAATACTTCCGCTACTTAATATTGTAGCTCGCAAGCCGCCTTTTCCAACTAGCCCGGGCAGGACAGCGCGGTGAACAGTGGCAGCAAGGTAAGCGCAAGGCTCGCAGAGCTCATTACCAAAACAAAGAGAGTCGCCCACTTTGAATTGTTTGCCCACTAAGGCATTAAGATCAATCCCACTAGTTACAATGCTGCGCCGAAAATCACTAAATTCTAAGTCTGAATTGTGGGTGATCAGGAAGGCCTCTAATTCTTCTTTCGCAATAAAGCTAATGTGATTATCGGACGCAGCTTTTCCCTCACCCAGCATTTTTTGGGCCTGTGCGTGATAGCGATCACCCACTATTCCTTTGCCAGCTTCCAACTCGGCGCAGGCCAGCTCAGTGATTTCACCGCGACGCTGTTTAACAATAAAAATTTGTTCAACTAATCCCATGTCAAAAATCCCTCTAGTCAGAAATCAACGCGATAACGGCACCTTCGGGATCTTCAATAACGACAAAGTTACTGCTCCCCATTCGACGAGGACCTTCGATGACTTTGCCCCCCCGAGATTCGCAGGCAATAGCGCTTTGCGCGACATCGGCAACCCGCACATAGACAAGCCATTGGGCTGGCAGATTAGCGTTACTGCCGCGGGCATGGCATATGCCTGCAACTGTGGTATTGGTTCCGGGGAGGTTTATATTGAAATCATCATAGCTTCCCATGGATACACCTTCGCTAGTCCAGCCGACTACCTTGGCATAGAAATCTTTAACGCGGGTGGCGTTGTCCACGGTTAAATCCAGCCATTCGATTTTGCCTATATTGCTGTTCGGCTTTGCGTCTATCTGTTCGCTCTCGACGCTTGCACTTTCCACATCCTCGTTTGTTCCTTCTTCGTCAGACATACATATTCCTTAACATTCTTCTTCGTCGAGTATATGGGTTGGCAAACCATCAATGCTAACTTGGTTTTTAAGTGCCCAGTATTCTTTTATTGTACCTTCGTCTTTTGTCGCTAGCCATTTCGGGAAATTGTCTCTTTCTTTTCTGTAGTCAAAAAATGGTACGCCGAATCCACAGGAGGTTTGTACTAAATCAAATTCAAAGTCGACATATTGGCGCGCGCTGGGATGAGGCTCAAACAGTTTTTCTAACTCTGGCCAAGCGTCATCTCGAGGATGAATTGCGGTGGCGTTACCGTAGAGCCTGTGAATTTTAGGGTTGCCATCGAAGGCGCAAAACATGATGGTCATACGCGTGTTTTGCGCCAAGTGGGCAGCAGTCTCGTTTCCGGAAATGTTTAACCAAACTATACGGTTGGGCGACATAATTCGAAGCGAATCGAAGCCTTTTGGTGAAACGTTTATGCATCCTTCGTTGGCGGCGGTGCCAACAAAGAAAAGTTTTTGCTGAAGAACAAAGTCGCTGTGTTCTTCTAAAAGTTGCTCATAGCGTCGTGCCATGATGGTTCCTTAAAATTGGGCCGAGAAATCCGGGCAGCCAAGAGGCTGCCCCAAACAGGTCCTAGTCAGGCAGGCTGAAGACATAAATCGCATTACCCCAACGAGGGTACTTTATTTCAGTAGCGATCACACCGGGCACTGTCCGCGGGCTGGTGCCACCGAGTGCTGAAGTTACCGCAATATACTGTTTGCCATCAATCGCAAATGATACGGGATGCCCTTGCACGGAGGTGCCTAAGCGGGTTTCCCAAAGCACGTCGCCGTTGGTCACGTCTAACGCTTTAAAGCGGCGGTCGAGATCGCCAACAAAAACCACATTGCCGGCGGTAGACATGGTGCCTGTATGGAAAGACGCACGCTGCTGATGGGTCCAAATTTCTTCCATGGTGTCTACATTGTAGGCGCCAATTTTACCCAAGTTGCCGTTAGTTCCTGGCATCTCGAAAAACTTACGGCTGGCCGCCAAGCCGCCGCCACCTTGGACAAGAGACACTTCTCTAGCCGCGTTCTCCAAACAAGTTTGGCTTAATGGAGCAATCATAGTGCCGCTCGGCTCATGGTAGGTCATCGAATGCCAGTCTTTACCGCCGGTGCTGCTTGGGCATGAAGATGTCCACTCATTCAACTTGGCATTTTGGATGTCCTCGCGGTAGGTCACCTCACCTGTTTCAGCATTGATATTGGTGAATGCATTTTGAAATACTGTTTCTTTATGAGCTAAAAATTTGCCAGAAACACGATCGTTTTTCCATAGGATTCCGTATTTCCCCAATGAAAAAACCAGTTTCTCATCGCCTCTATTAACCAAGACTCTCTCAAACACTTCATCCAAGTCCAATGCTTCTGCCGGTACGTGTTGAAAATGCCAATCTAGTTCGCCGGTGTCAGTGTTAACCGCCACGGTGGAATTGGTAAACAACCCGACATCATGGATTGTTAAATGACGGCTTACCGGCACCCAAGGTTTTTGTTGAGCGGTGCCCCAGTAGGTCAGTTTAAGCTCTGGGTCATAGCTGCCGGTGATCCAAGTCTCGCCGCCGGCACGAAAAACATTTTCAAGCTCGCCCCAGGTGTTTCCTCCGAGTTCATCGGCTTTAGCAATGGTGTTAAAACGCCATTCCAGTTCACCGGTATTAGCATTGTGTGCGCTAATATAACAGTCCTCTGGGATGTAACGGGCGCAGCCTGCTAATCCTAAGATAACCTTGCCGTCGGCAACAATTGGGCCGCTGGAATTAGAAAAGCCTTTGCTTGAATCGGCAACAACGGTTTCCCAAACTTTCTTGCCCGTGCGGGCATCAAGCGCCACCAGTCTTGCATCGGTAGTAGCTTGGATAATCTTGTCGTCATAAATGGCTATATTGCGCATGTCTTGACGGTTGGCAGGCCCGGTCCAATGCTCCCAAATCAGCTCGCCGGTTTTGCCGTCCAGAGCTTGTATTACATTGCCCGGATTAATGAGATAAACGATACCGTTGTACACCAGCGGAGACGGTTCTGAATCTCCTTCATGCATATTCCAAACCCATTCAAGAGACAGGTCGCCCACATTGCCGACGTTAATTTGGTCTAACGGGCTGTAACTGTGTGCCTGATAGTTTCGTCTTATCATCGGCCAGTCGCCGGGATCAGGATTTTCTAACATCGCATCGGTCACGGGTACGAATTTAACGAAGTCATCAACATTGCCAGCAACAGTTAGCCCTTTCGGAGGCTCCGGTTCAGTGCGCTGCCTTTGCGCGGCGATACGGGAAACATTGTCGGTGATGATAAAGTCGGTAGTGGAGGTTAGTGCCTGGGCAACTGCATCAACACCGTTTACAGACAGAATGTGAGCGGTAATGTTGAGATAATCCTCATCAGCTAGAGATTCATTGCCACCAGGAGGCATATTGGCTTGAATGTTATTGAGTAATAACGACGGGTTCTGTGAGCCCCAGCGCTGCAAGAAGCTGCTGCCAGATAAAAGCGGGCCCAAGGTAGTGCCTTCTAGGTTAGTGCCATGACAGGCGGCGCAGTTGCTGGCAAATGCATTTGCACCTGCCGCTGCTTGACTGGCAAAGCCAGCAGTTGAGGAGGCGCTAGCAGCCTCGCTAACATTTGGATTTTGAGCGCTGGGCTCAACCGAATTCTCGGCGCCGCAGGCGGCCAAGCCGACAAGTATTAGCAATCCGGTGCTGGTGTTTTTCAAACGACTAGGGACTCTCATCATGTTGCCTCTCGTGAGTATTGTGCTTATTATTTTTAATTAATAAAAAATCGCTGCTGGGCCTGTTGAGTTGTTGGTTTTATTAAGCTTTTGGTTCTAAAAGAGTCGTGGGTTTATTGGAAATGGCTGCGTAAAAAAACCCAGCCGCGCAATTCACCGAGAGGGTTATTGAGACTATGAATCTGGATATAAAAATTATTCGTTTTCAGTTCGGCTATTTCATTATCGCTTAATTGCAGCTGGGCTGTTATTTCTCCGGCAATAGCGTCAGTAGCGTTTAGAGTATGGATTACCGGCCCGGGTCGAGCGGGAGGCCCGCTGTGCACATGAGCGGCGGTTGCGGTTGAACTCATGCCTTGGAATGAGCCGGCAATTGTTAGGGTATTGCCCGCCAACGTTAAAATCACCTCACCTTCACCGATTATTTCATTTACGGTTTGGGGGGTTGTTGGCATTGGTGAAAGTCGGGCTCTGAAGACTTCGCCCTGCGCCGAGACCGGCGGTATGATAAATAGGCTGGCGAGCAACATTAACTGAGGGGTGAAGAAGTGGTTTTTAGCGTAATGACTAATGTTAGCAAATTTCATAGTTACCTCTGGGTTCTTGTGACTCAGTTTGGGGGTGTGGGCCTTAGTAAAACCTCAACGAGCTATAAACCGCTGAGGTAAAATGTCTTAGCAAAAATCACTCATTGTTGAAGTTTCAGGTTAAAAATTTTAGCGACATTCGAAGTTTTCAGCGCGCCAGTTTTTTGAATCATTAGCGCCGCTGCTTGGCCCTATATAGGCGGCCTTCGAGGGGTAAGCGCAGAGCGGTCTTTCGTTAACAACTTCACCGCCGCTGTTTGTTGCGGTGATTGAGTCTGGGGCTTTGCCATTTTCTACCCAATCAACGAGAGGGGCTAGTTTGTCCCAGCTATTAGGTCCGGACCCACCTGCACAATGTGCCATGCCGGGGGCTAAGAATAAACGAGAGCTTTGATTTGCTGTCGCCAAGCTGCCAGAAAAAGTAGTGTTCACCATATCTTGATAATATTCGACGGTGTCTGACGCTACGATCAAGGTGTCGACCAAACCATGATAAACGATAAGTTTGCCGCCACGGTCTTTGAGGAAACGGCTCAGATCGGGGTCGGTAGCATCGGTGATGGCCATCATAAAATCACCCTTACCTGAAGTGAAATCGTTGATGTCGTAGTCAATCCAATGAAACTCTGGCATTACTCCGCCTTTTCTAGCTTGATAATTAATATCTCGCACATTAGGAACCGCGACCCCCGGATCCTGCTCATAGAACAGGTAGTTCATGTGATCACCGGCAACGCCCATTAACTTTCCGGGCCCGTTGTTATTGCCGGCGTGGGGGATATACAAACCAGTCCAGCGTCTTTCAGAGCCAAACAACTTGCCTGGATAAATTTGCACGCCGTTATCGTCGCGAGGGCCATTATAAAGGTCCTGGACTGTCTGTAATTGAGCGCCGGTGAAGCACTGATCGTTGGCGCCGTTGGCGGGGCACATTAAATCTGCAAGATCTAAAGCCGGATTGAAGTTGCAGCTAAAGGGGTCATTGATCACCCCGTCACGAATGCCATCGCGGGCATCGCATTTATTTAGTACCTGCTCATGAAGAACATCAATTAAGCGAACGCTGTCGAAGTTGCCGTCACCGTTGGTGTCCACCCCTAGATTTCCGTTAAGGTTGTCGCGAAATATTCGTTGTAAATTCCAGGTGCCTGCGGCGTTAAGTGCTTGATAAGCAAAAGCGGGTGCACCAGCCACGATGCCATCGAAGTCATTTGGGTAGCGCTGGGCTTCCATTAAGCCTTGGCGGCCGCCTTGCGAGCAACCTTCGAAATAGGAGTAGTCGGGGCGAGATCCATAATAGGCCTGAATGAGAGTCTTGCCTGCCATAACGGTGAGATGAACAGCGCGGTAGCCAAAATCGATCTCAGCCTGACGATTATTAAAGCCAAAAGACGCGCCAGGTTCGACACCGCTGTCATGACCGGTATTGCTATTGGTCACTGCATAACCTTCGGCAACCCGGTGATTTGCGAAATCCAAATCACCGTCTTTACCTCCATCACCCCATTGCAAAAAGCGGCCATTCCAGTTTTCAGGCAATGGCAGTTGGGCGTGAAAATGGATTGCGGGTGAAATTATGCCGCGGACATAGCAATAAGGCTCCCGGCCCTGATCGTTATCTCGAATAGAGGCTGAGGTTATAGTTAGGTTTCGCAGGTCGCCCAGTGCCTGGCATGCCTGAATCGAAACGCTTGGGTTAAGTGTTGCAGATTGGGAAAGCCCGATCGTAGGTAAAACTAGGGCAATACCGGCGGCAATCAAAATTCTAGAGGTTTTAGCAGACAAATTTTGAAGTATCATAGTTAACTCGGCGCAGTGTCTTTGATTTTATTTTTAAATCGACTTTACCACCAACCGACGCAAAAGCAATCCGCGCTATTGGCGGCCGCTCGTCGGCTATAAGCGCCTGCCATTTGTTGATACCAGTAGATTATTGTGTAGTCCTAAGTGAGCCCCAAGACAGTCTCAAGACACCCCAGCAACAACCAGTTAAAGGAAGAGTGACCAATATGGAAGAAATATCGAGCAATAGAAGCTTTGGCGGCTTCCAGAAACGCTTTACTCACCGCTCATCGGCGCTGGACTGCCAGATGAACTTTTCCCAAACAGCTCAACGCCATTAGTGGTGATGTGAATTTAAAACTGCCAGTGCTGACTTTTTTGGCCGGACTGACCGGTAACGATGAGAGCTTTGCCCAAAAAGCCGGCGCACAGAGGTTGGCGTGCGAGCTGGGAATTGTGATTGTCACCCCCGACACCAGTCCCCGAGGCGAGTCTGTGCCAGATGATCCAGAGGAGGTCTATGATTTTGGCTTGGGTGCGGGATTTTATCTCAATGCCTCACAGTCTCCTTGGAATTCAAACTACAAGATGTATGACTATATAGTCCATGAACTGCGAGATATCGTGGCCGCGCATTTCCCCGTTGATGATAATCGCCATGCGCTTTGTGGCCATTCAATGGGGGGCCACGGGGCGCTTTCTATAGCCATTAAGAACCCCGAGAGATATACCTCTGTCTCGGCCTTTGCACCGATCGTCTCGCCAATGAATTGTCCTTGGGGCATAAAGGCGTTTACACATTACCTAGGCGACGATAAATCTTTATGGGTAGATTATGACTCGGTTGAGTTGCTAAAAAACGCGACTGCGCAGCTTCCAATGCTGATTGACCAAGGTGTGAGTGATAAGTTTTTAGATAAAGAGCTAAAACCCGAGCTGCTAATAGAGGCGGCGCGCCGCTGCGGATATCCGCTGGACTACCGACTTCGAGAAGGCTATGACCATAGCTATTTCTTTATCGCTAGTTTTATTGAAGAACACCTGCGCTTTCACGCGCAGCACCTTGGCTTATAAATAGGCGCTTAAGCTCAACTAAATGGCCAACCAAAGGATGGTGCCGCTTAGTATCAGCAAGATTTGGCTTAAGCGGTCTTGGCTTGCGAATAATACTGGGTCTTCATCGAGCGTTCCGGTGAGTGCTTTGAGCCAAACTCTTGCCAGCATTGCGATCAGTAGGGGGCAGATAGCCCACAAAAGTTCGGGAGAATCGTAGAGGAGGGTTATGTTGTCGGCGTTGATGTAAACAATAAACACGAGTATTGAAGCGGCGCTGGACATCACCCCTAAAACAGTCACAACTAGAAGTCGGTTAGTGTTGTAGTCGCGCCCTTGGGTGCTTACTTGGCCATCTACTACTAAATTACGCAGCTCAGTTGTGCGTTTAAGCAAGGCCAGCCCCAAAAATAAAAACCCAGAAAATGCGATTAACCAATCGGTGGTCGTGATCGTTATCGCTGCGGATCCTGCGATGATACGAAGCGTATAAAGTAACGACAGAGTTACCACATCAATTAGATACAAACGCTTTAAATAAAGGCTATATAGACAGGTAATAAGCCAATAGCCAATGAGGACAGCAAAAAATTCTGTGCCTACTAAACTTGCAAATACCAGTGATAACAGAAATAGCAGGGGCGCGCCAAATACGCCGTATGCTAATGGCACAGTGCCAGCTGCAAAAGGACGATTGGATTTGCTTTTATGTTGGCGGTCGCTCTCCATATCGAGCATATCGTTAACAAAATAAACACTTGATGCGCACAAACTAAAGCTGATAAACGCGAGCCCTGTTAGCATCAGCAAATCTGTCTCGCCGAGTCGGTGTGACAGAATCAGAGGTAAGAAAATTAAAAAGTTTTTTAGCCACTGGTGGGGACGCATGGCTTTAAACACGCGAGGAAGAAGAGGGGGTGGCACATCAAATTCTAGCAGAGGCCGCTGCTGCGTGTTCGAAGATTTTGCTCTTATCGCAATAGAGGGTTCTGCATTCACCACAACAATTTCATCTGCCGCCTGCCATACGGCTAAATCGGCGCCGCAATTACCAGCATAGGAAAAACTTCCACCTTCAAGATACTCTCTAATTCGAGCGAGTTTTGCTTCGGATTTAAGATTGGTTGTGCCATCGCTGCCAATGGCCGCATCGAATAAACCGTAATGATCACTCGCAGCAGTGACGGCCTTTTGATCGGATGCTGAAATTAAAATTAGTTCTCTGCGGTTGTGCTTTTCTTTCTTCAAGAATTCTAAAAATTCAAGATTGACCGGAAGCAAAGCAATGTCGATTATGACAGCTTCGGCCAAATGTCGTTTTAAACTGCTGCGGCCTTTTGCAAGCCAAATTAGTATTTGGAAAATGCTAAAAGGGTTGTCTCTCACCATCGCTAGAATGGCCTCTAACATCCAGTCAGATTTAATGAGTGTGCCATCGAGATCTACAAACAACGGCAACGGATGATTAGCTATGGCCATGTTCTAAAATTTCAAACGCTGGAAAATAAATTCAGGAATCGAGACAACCACCATCATAATCAAACGCCAGTAGCCAGGGGTGTAGATGACTAGGCGTTTTTTACGAATGCCTTTGACTATGCTTGCTGCAACGACCTCTGGCGACGACCACAGTGGGCCTTTTTCAAGCTGGGCAGTCATTGGCGAGTCAACTAAGCCGGGTTTTATGTCGAGCACATGAACTCCATGCGGCAGTAGAGCCCCTCGCAGTCCTTGCAGGTATGTGGACACCAGGGCTTTTGATGCACCGTAGACAAAGTTTGGCTGTCTGCCTCTGTCGCCTGCTACAGAGGTGATTACAGCGATACTGCCAAAGCCCTGTGACTTGAAGATGCCGGCCAAAATTGTCAGCAATGAAATAGTGCTGAGTCCATTAACGTTAATGACTTTTTGAGCTAATTTAAAACTCGTTTCACATGTTGTTTGATCAGGCAAATCGCCATGACAAATTAGCGCGAGATCTATTTGATCAAGAGACTGCAATGCGATTTCAAGCGCCTTTTTATGTCCTGCTGTTTTGCTGAGATCTAGTGCAAGGTGACCGCTGATCTTGGCGCCACGAACATCAAGATCATTAACAAGCTCGCTTAGACGTTCTTCATTTCTTGCAATTAAGAAAAGTTCTGCACCAGCTTCTGCATAGAGTCTGGCGGTAGCTTTGGCTATTGCTGAAGTGGCACCGATAACTAGAATTTTCATGCTCGCCTTAGGTCCTTTTTGTCCTTTTTTTTCTTTTTAATAGTCAATCCTATTCTGTTAGATTGCAACGAGCCAAAAAAGTTTTCAGGGTCGATGGATTTCTTAAGCGTCAGGAATTTTTCCCAATTTGGATAGCTCTGCTTAAAAGTACCCTCGGCCATTCTCGCATCCTTGGCGAGATACAGTCGACCACCATGCTTAAGCACAATTTGATCTAGTTCCTCCAATAGAGGAAACAGGGCTTTTTCTCGTTTAAAATCCAACGTCAGGGTGTATCCCTCTAATGGAAATGAAAGCCAGTTTTTGTTGGCTTTACCAAATTTTTTCAGTACCGATAAGAAAGACCCTTTGCCGGCAGCCGACACTTTCTCTAATACTTGTGTGATTGACGCAAAAGCTGACTCGGTTGGCACCACAAACTGGTATTGCAAAAACCCATTGCGGCCATAGAGCCTATTCCAATTACCGATGTTGTCCAGCGGAAAAAAATAGGAATCATAGTTTACGGTATCTGATTTGGGCAGTAGCTTTTTCAAGTTAAAATAACTGCTGTTAAATAGGCTCATCGAATATTTATTGAGCAGCAAGCTAGGAGTTGTTACGGGGACATTGATCCCCTTTCTAGTTTTAGCTTCAAACTTATGGTTGCTGGCATGATCACCAAGAAAAACAAGTGATCGCCCAAGCGACTTACCCCGAGCTAAACAATCTAACCATGCGACAGAATAAGTACTGGCATGATTCTCGTCGAGTATTTGAAAAGTAGATGCCAGATTTTCACTAACAATAGATTGTCTGTTGATAAAAACACTGGGAACATCTTTCAATTTTAACTTTGCGTCGAGTATTATTCCTGTCAATCCCATGCCGCCGCAGCTGGCGTGAAAAAGCTCTGTGTTTTCTGTCTCGCTGCAGTAGACGCATTCTCCTGAAGCTAGCAGTAAATTGAAGCCAACAACATGGTCACAGAAAGAGCCGTCGAGATGATGGTTTTTACCATGAACGTCCGCTGCGATAGCGCCACCGACTGTGACAAACTTGCTGCCGGGCAGAACCGGTACAAACAATTTATTTGGAATGGCAACTTTTAGAAGCGTGCTGAGATTTACGCCCGCACCGCAATGTACAATGGCATTTTCGCAGTCCAGCGACAAAAAGCCATCTAGAAAACGGCTGCTCATCACACGCTCCGCCAAGGCACTATCGCCATAGCTTCGGCCGGCGCCGCGAGCGATCATCTCACCATCCTTCGCATGGGCTTGAAGCAGGCGCTCTAGTGCAGGGCCATCAAGTGGCTCCAACACGGTTGCTATGGTTTGTGGATAGCGTCCCCAGCTGTCAAGGATCATTTTTATCCTTAAGAATTAAAAACGTAGCGTTTATCGAGGCGGTATTTTATACCATATCCTATCGCGAGTCCGATGATAGCTCCGCTATAGCGAGCGAATTTGGTCCCAAAATAACTGTCAAAGCCAAATTCGAATCCCCAGAATATCAATGTGGTGATCACGCCCGTTAGGCTGTAGGCGCTAAATTTTGTTAGTGAATCGCGGGCTGTTGTGGATTTATTTTTAAAAATGAAGTGCTTGTCCAAAATGTATTTGCTGACCAGGCCAGTGGCAGTGCCGGCGACTATTGCTATTTCTAAACTATAAGTCACATTAATAAGAGAGATTGCGGCCTCTTGCGTGAGCAAATTAACCGCCGTGGCAATGCTTGCAAAGGTGCAATATGCCAGCGCAGTGTTTAAAGCTGTCATGGCTGTGTCACTGGCAGATTAGTCTCAAAACCGAATTGGCTGTATTGAATTGCGTATGTTGAATTGCCTATTATGCTGTCATGTTCGGCGGGTATACTACAGCTCTTTTTAGTTTCCATGGTGTCAGATCAGTGGCTAGGGTGTCACCCTTGCCATTAAACTTTTGACTAGTCTTTCTAATCGCCTTTTCACCAGTCAGTTCATTAGTTTGTTTATTAGCCATTACAATTCCAACGGGAAAATCCTATGACAGTTTTTGAGTTCACCCTAGAGCTTGCCCGCGAGGCGGGTGAGTTAATAGTTGATCAACGAAACAATGCGCAGCTCACTCATCAGTACAAAAATGGCCAAGAGTTAGTAACTAATGCTGATTTGTTAGCCGACAAGCTGATTATCGAGAGCATAAAAGCCAGCTACCCAAGCCACCATATTCTATCCGAGGAGTCTTCCCCTGAGGCTATTTCAATCGGCGATCTTGATGCGCCATTGTGGATTATCGACCCGATTGATGGAACGGTAAATTACGCCCACGGCCATATCCAATCCGCTGTATCCATTGCCTATGTTGCAGCGGGAAATATTCAACATGGCGTAGTGTTCAACCCCTTCACGGATGAGATGTTTTCGGCGCAGCTTGGCGGGGGTGCGTTTCTTAACGGCAAGGCTATTTCAGTTGCCGGCGAAAGCGATCTACGCCGCAGTATTATTGCAACGGGGTTTCCCTATGACAAGGCCACTATCGAGCCGATTTTGAAGCGAGTATCGGCAATGCTGAGAGAATGCGCCGACATTCGGCGTTTGGGGTCCGCCGCGCTTGATATTTGCTGGTTAGCAGCTGGCAGATTGGATGGCTATTACGAGAGTCTAAGTATCTGGGACTTTGCTGCCGCACAGCTTGTGGCTAAGGAGGCGGGTGCGCAGTGGGGGCATTTCAGCGAAGTTCCAGTCGGTGTTGACCCGCAGTTTTACGCCGATGATATTTTGGTTGCAAACCCAACCCTTTATCCTAAGTTACTGAGTCTTTTACAAAATGTTGATTATGGCGATTAATTCCTTATAAATCATACGTTTTAAACGTTCTTTGCGGCGGTCTGAGAGAACTAAAAAAGCGACCAAGCGAAGGGCCATTATTTGACCGAAAGCTTTGTAAACTTTAAAGTGGAGTGACTGGGGCAGCGCTTGATTAATTTTTAATCATTCCGCTAGAGTTTTCTTTGAAAGCCGCAGTACACGGGGCTTTTAAAGCGCAGTTTTGTAGTGTCTAACTAAGAATTTAGCTTAGGTTGGATAGGCAAAGCAATAAAAAAACAGCCACAGCGATAATTTTCAGGAGATTACAGTGAAAACAATGACTTTGTTGAAAACCGCCGCATTTTCTCTGGCTTTGGTACCTGCAATTAGCAGTGCTGCAGACAGGGTAGGCGATTTTTCTTTGTTAGACCAAGACGGCTATAACCACAGCATGAGCTGGCTTGATGATCACAAAGCTGTCGCATTGCTGGTGCAAGCCAATGGCAGCGCCGCTACCGAAGTTGCAGTTCCGGCTTTCGCCGCTTTGAAAGCAGAATATGATGCCAAAGGTGTCGAATTCTTAATGATTAATCCCATGGGTAAGAACAACCGCGCTGAAGTAAAGGCGATGTTGGCTGAATACGGCGTTGAGATTCCAGTGTTGATGGATGACGCCCGCTTTATATCTGAGTCATTGGGTATTGCTCAAACTGGCGAAGTGGTTGTTTTCAACCCGAGTAAGTTTACTGTTGAATATAAAGGCACAGTTGCCGGCGCCCAAGCAGCTCTTGCTGAAATCGTCGCAGGGAAGGCGGTTAGCACAGCAATGGTTGCTGCCACAGGCGAAGCTATTACTTATGCAAACAGCGATTCGATCTCTTACGCTCAGGACATCGCGCCTGTTTTAGCTGAAAACTGCTCAAGCTGTCACCGTGAAGGCGGTATTGCCCCATTTGCTATGGACAGCCATGCAATGGTTCAAGGCTGGTCGCCAATGATTCGAGAAGTACTAATGACTAAGCGTATGCCTCCCGGCCAGATTGACGGTCACGTAGGTGAGTTCTTAAACGGCATGGTTTTAGATGATCAGGAAATCCGCAACGTGATTGCATGGGCTGAAGCCGGTGCTCCTAAAGACGGAGACGAAGATCCACTAACACAGCTTACTTGGCCGGAATCTAAGTGGGCGTTTGGTGAGCCAGACTACATCATCGAAATTCCAACTCAACAAGTTCCAGCAACAGGTATATTAGACTACAGAGATGTTGCGATCAAAATTGAAACTAGTGAGGACCGTTGGTTACGTGGCAGCCAGTATTTGGCAGGCGACCCAACTGTACTTCACCATACAATTAACCGATTAGATTTTCCTGAAGACAGCGGCCGAGGCGGTTTCTTAGGCAGCGGCAATCCTGATAAGGCAAGTATCACGCCTTATATTCCGGGTGCTGATCCGGTATGGAATCCTGACAATACAGGTGGATTACTCAAAGCCGGTTCTGTTCTTAATTTGAATCTACATTACACAACTACCGGCCGCGAAACTATTGATGACGGCAAGATTGGTCTGTGGTTCTATCCAGAAGGTGAAGTGCCAGAAGAGCGCATGTCTGGCGCGTGTGCATGCATCTTCCCACCGAACTGGACGTCGATTCCTCCCAACGATGCAGATTTCGAGCAGCAAGCGTCTATTACGATTCGCAAAGATGCGAATATCATGAGCTTTACCCCGCACATGCATTTTCGTGGTAAGTACATGCGTTTTTATGCAGACTTCCCTGATGGTTCGAGCGAAGAATTGATTAACATCGCGCAGTACGATTACGCTTGGCAGCGTGCTTACACATTAGCAGAGCCAAGATTCGTTCCCGCTGGGACTAAGATCCGTGCGGTTGGTGCATTCGACAACTCAAGCCAAAACCCTGCGAATCCAGATCCAGACCGTGAAGTTCCATGGGGACAGCAAAGCTGGGACGAAATGTTCTTCGGTGCTGTTAATTGGAAATACACTGAACAAGGCGGCGAAGACTAAACTCGCTGTTTAAAAAAGCCCGGCTTAGCTGGGCTTTTTTTTGCCTGAATTTCGATTGCGAATGGGTTTTGATTATGGGTAGACAGTGCTGGGAGTAGGCATTTGCTAGGGTTGTTTCTTTTGCTTTTTGTTGAGTTCGCCAACACAATAAGCTTTCACCCATAGCTTATTGTGTTGGCGTCGCCCTATATAAGAGCGAATCGATTTAAAGTGAGATAGGTATGAAAAGAACCAGCTTAAAATGGCGAAACATACTCCAACAATCATCACTAGAATAATGACGTTTACATAAATATTAGTATTCATTCATCTAGTCTATCAGATTGAGACAATGGCCATTTTGGATGCAAATATGGCTACGGTACTTAAAAATACCGAGTACTGGTTTTGGTATTGAAAATGTGAGAATGGATTTCTAAGAAGGGCTGGGCTAAACAATAAGAAGACTGATTTTAAATTTAGGTAAATTTTTAAGCTGGAGATTAAAAAGGGCAAGGCGCATTAGTATAATGTGCCTTGCTTAAGTACTAGGGTTCAATGACTAATGACGTTTTTGAGCAGAGTTGCCGGTCGGCGCGCGGCGGCGCTTTTTAGACTTCAGCTCTTCCTCAATTAGCTCAGCTTGCGCCACGTCAGCGACAAACAAAGACTCTGTGCGTCTCTTGAACGGTGGGCGGCCACTGTAGTCAACTGTGGTAACGTTGACCCATTCGCCTTCAATTTCATTTGCAGCGGCGATTTTCTCTAATTCTAGCTGAGCCACGTCGACCGCTGACAAGACTTCAACGGTGCGCTTAAACGGCGGGCGGCCACTGAAGTCGGTAGTGATTTTAGTGACACAGTCCGTTTTGCACGGGGTATCAGCAAACGTTGCTCCGGCAACTAAAGTGGCAAAACCACCAATAACAATACTTAGTATTTTCATCTTTTTACCTCCGTTACTTACGTTGACCTTCTATCCTAAGCACCATTATAGGGCTTTAAACGCACTATTATAATGCGTTATTCCCGGCCGTAGAGGTCGGAAAAGCCGAAATATGCGATATGCACAGGAGTGGCGCGGGAATTGCAGGCCAAGGGTACGCGTTTATCGGAACATCACGTCATGCCAAACCTAGTCTCTACGTATTTTAACTTTGCAGATGTCCTAAAAAGCCAGATCGGTACTGCAGTGATATTGATCTTAGTGCTTGGCGCATCAGCCGCTGTTCAAGCTGCAGACTTCGATTCCAAAATCGCGATGTTCCAAGCGGACTCAGGTAATTTTTACGTCAAAGGCCGGTTCGGTAATGAGGAAAGTACAGACTTTTTGGTAGATACCGGTTCTGGTTTGGTCATTCTGTCGGAGCCCGCTTTTAAACGTATAGCGGTTATGGCGGGGAACAAACCTATATCGCGCAAGGCTGCGCGAATGGCAGACGGGCGAACTAAGGCAATAAATGTTTACAGTGTCGAGCAGTTAGTGCTCGGCGAAAACTGCCGAATTGGCCCTTTGGAAGTGGCTGTTATTCCTGGCGCAACAAGAAATATTCTCGGGCTAAGTGCCCTTAACAAAGCGGCTCCGTTCGCTATCTATACTTCGCCCCCAACGCTTGCCCTAAGCGGTTGCTTAGGCGATGTTTTAGCTATCGCTAAAAGTGAAATGTCTCTTACTGACGCAAACTAATACAGCTGAAAAAGATTGCAAAACGAAGGTCATAAAAAACCACCATGAGCACACTAAGAACTTAAGAGTATTGGCAAGTGAAATACCCACACTTCACGAAGTTATTCAACAACTAGAGATCTCCAGTTTCCAAATTTACCCTGCAATAGTGTTCTCGCCCCGAGCCGATGCAATAGTCATTTAAGGTTGCGCGCATTCAAAAAACCGGCCACCGCGCAAGCCACTTCTTCTGCATGAGAAAACGGCATCATATGATCAGCACCCTCTATGGTGTGAAGTAACGATCCTGAAATCTGCGCGGCCAGCAATCCTGAGCCATTAGCCTGCCAAAAAGCCATCTGAGCAGTTGTGCGGTATTGGTACAAGTGAGACTTTGACTGGTCCCTACCACTTTTCATAGCATGCGATTTGAGGCATTTGACTCTGATCTAAAGGTAAAAGAATTGGAAAATAATCAGCAAGCCAGAAGCCAGAAGCCAGAAGCCACGAAACGCAGGATCATAGGTCAAGAAAACTACTTTGTCCCGGGTAACTCGTCGCATTTGCGCAACGCCTCTTTCTTGGTCAGACCAGTGGTGAATAGTGAGAACGGCCATTGATGCGTCAAAAGCATTTTCCTTGCTGGGAATGCTCTCTGCGCAGGCCTGAACAACTAGGGCATTCGCTGTTGTATCATCTTAGTTGAAGGGTCGATGGCGGTGATCTGTCTATTGGCTGGCTAGTATGAGCCTGCTCCTGCCCCAACAGTCAAAACTGTTTCCGCGTTCTCTAGAGCTGACTCAATTGTTTGAGCTATCTGAGGGTCGGGCTTGCGAAGGTCTGCATAGTTCAGACCGATTGAGTCGTACAAGGTATTCATTAAACTTGCGTCTCAATAAGAGCCCAGAGATAGTTGTCAAATGGCAGTGCCGCAGATTTATCGTGTCCCAAAATCATAGTTGGCACCTACTATTTTTCGCGGTGTGTCGAAGTCAGGCTCTAAGCTAGTCTAAACGTACAGCGCTGTGCTGTGAAATTAGCTCAATATTTTAAGCTACAGCAAGCGATGGTTTAGGCCTGGATGGTCGCTTGTTGACCCTGAAGACTTGCCAATATCCGTGTTAGTTCTCAGCAGGAAGTTTCATCACCTTATTGTCAAAGCGTTTTAGAATAGTCGGTAGGTAAAGCAGATCCAGCACTAAGGCCAGAACGACAATCGGTACCAGCAGTTTTGCTGCTTGTTGAAAATATATAGTATTGGCACCAATAAGAATAGTTGTGCCCAGCGCAAGGACTAGCGTTGTGATGGTTAATGCAGGGCCCGCTGTCAGTATTGCATGGTCGATGGACTGAACTTTATCGGCACCTTCTCGCCTTCTGTCCAAATAGTGACTAAGCAAGTGCACCGTGTCATCAACCACTAAGCCGATGCTAATGCTAAAAAGCATCATCACAAAAGGGTCTAGTTGCCCCACCAAAACCGCCCAAATACCAAACACGATGGTGGCCGGAAGAAGGTTAGGCAGTACGCTTAAGATACCAAAGTAGATACTACGCAGACCGACGATCAGACTAAGAGTAATAAGCAAAAGGCTAACTGAGTAGCCTTGCAGCAACTCAATGGTGACCAGTTCATCCATCCGCGAAAAAAGAAGTATTGAGCTGCCATGAAGCAGTGTTAGCTCTGGGAAATCTTGTGCAAATTTTTCGGTAATTTTCTCGTCCAAATCTAGCAGCTGCTGATTACTGGATGGCACTACATTGATGAAAAGATTGATCAAAGAGTAATCTTCGTTAATAAAGCCCAGTAGCGGAAAGTCTTCGCTTTGAACCAGCTGATAACCTGCCAAGTGATTCCCAATGGTGTTGATGGAGTCGGGGATTACGTATTCCTCAGGCTTGTCTTGTCTCAAGTAGCGATTAATAGTTTTAATTACGTCGACAATGCTAGTGGCTGATTCCACTTCGGTCTGCTCGGACAACCACATACTAAAAGTATCGATTCTACGCAGAAGCTCAGGATCAATTGCGCTGTCACGGGCTCCAGTTTTAATGCCGTAGTTAAGTCCCGGGCCTCGGTTCATTCGCTCGTCGATCACGTCGTAGTAATTCCGAAGATCAGTGTCGCCGGCGATAAAATCAATGCGATTAAAATCTGTTTCATTGAGTGGTAAAAGAAACAGTGTCACCACTGCCAACGCTGTACATGACCAAAAAATTCCTTTGTCATTGCGTTGAGTAAATAAACTAATTTTTTTGAGGGGGCCTTGCAGGAACGGCTTGCCTGTTTTAATCAAGGCATCTGCACTAGTAAACCTAATCAACAAGGCTGGAACCAGTAAAAAGGTAAGCAGATAGGCGAAGACAATACCGAAGGCAACGATCTGGCCAAAGTCTTGGATCGCCGGCGAAGAGCACATATTCAGTGACGAAAAGCCAATTGCAGTGGTTAGCGCCGCAAGGCTTACCGGTTTGAAATTATGGTCGAGGCTAATCTCCATTGCCTTTTCTTTGCCGTGACCTTGGCTCAGCGCCTGCTGGTAGATAGAGATGATATGGACAGAATTTGCTACCGCTATTATCACCACAACCAATGGGGCTATGATTGAAATGCTATTGAACGCATAGCCCAACAAACCCAATATGCCGATGGTGCAAATCAGTGTAAAAAGCGTGTGTGTCAAGATGCAAAGTCCGAGAACCACGGACCTAAAGCAATAGCAAATAGTGAGAACGCAAATCAGAATAACGATTGGTAAAAGGGTAGTGAGATCATCAACCATTGCCTGCTGACTAGACTGCTCTAGCAGTACATCGCTGTTAACTAAAATAGTGAGGCCAGGGTTATCACTGCGTAGCTGATCACGCAGGACGATAGCTGCATTCGCGATCTCGCCTCGTTGCTGGGATGTGGCCTCGCGTGCATCTAAAGTTATTGGTGCAAAGCTAATAGATGCATCTTTTGATAGCAGATTGTTTGTTAACAGCCTGTCATTAATCGCTATCTCGGCGATAGCAGCCAATTCATCGTCGCTGTATCGGTCAAGGGTTTTAGTAAACAGGCGCAGTTGTGTTTCGGGAGAATAAAAATCGACTAGCGTGGTCACTCGCTGTGCCATTGGTATGTCTTCATAGCGGGTTTTTAGTGACTGCATAGCATTTAGAATTGGGCGGCTAAAAACAGTAGAGCCTTCATCGGCCAGAAACACATAGGTGACGGTAAGCTGGTTAGGAAACTCGAGGTCCAACTCATTGAACTCTTCAAGATAAGGATCGCTAGTGGAAAGCAGGGCGCTAAATGAGGTGTTGAAGCTTAAGGCGAAACTACCGCTTGCTAGCAGTACGGTAAGCAGAGCAGCGAATAGGCTGAACATGCGTCGATAGCTTACCGTGATTTTCGAAACAGTCTTGCTGAGGGGAGAGCTCATTGAATTGGTTTTATTCCTAAAAAGGTTAAATTATATCGAGAGCGCAGGCGGACTAACTCACGCTTCCCTGCAGTAGTTCATCCAACTCTGAACGCCGCTGCTAAGAAACTTTTGCCGGTGCAGTATAAAGTAAAACTTACGTGTCCAGTTACGCGCAGGTGCATTTAGTGGCACCAAGCTGCCGCGTTTGAAGGCATCCACTAAAGTTATTTTTGATAAACAGCCTATTCCTAAACCGGCTTCAACTGAACGCTTGATGCCTTCTGTGTGCTGCAGCTCTAGGCGTAGGTCCAGATTGGACAGAATGCCTGTCATCGCTCGATCAAACGCCTGGCGGGTGCCAGAGCCCTGCTCACGGACAATCCATTGGGCATCTGTTAAATCTTTGTCGCTAAGCTCATTTTTACTCGCATAGGGGTGATTTGGGGCGCAGAAAAGCGCCAGTTCGTCCTCGCGCCAATAGGAGACTTCCAGGTCTGGTTCCTGTGGTTCACCCTCTATCAATCCTATGTCCAATTCAAACTTTTTAACTTTTTGAACAATGGCAGCGGTGTTCTCCACGGTGAGCTCAATTTTCGCATCCGCATGTTCGCGCATGAATTTGGCCATGATGCCTATCGCTAGATAATTGCCAATTGTCAGCGTAGCGCCAACTTTCAAATCTCCAACCTCGGCATCCAGAGAGAGGGCATGTTCCAATTCTACGGCTCTGGAGATCAATGCGGCGACCTTTGGGCGGATAAGCTGGCCTTGCTCATTGAGTTGCAGGCGCTTGCCAATACGATCGAACAGGCTTACTTCAAAGCGATGTTCGAGCTGCTTGAGGGCAGTACTGGCGGCGGACTGGGACATCGCCAGCTCATTGGCTGCATGGCTTACATTCTCATGAGCGGCTATCGCGAGGAACACCTGCATCTGCTTAAGGGTAAATTTCACTGCGCTTGCTTCCTATATTCATAAAATAGATAAAGGATATAAATAATATCAATTTCACAGATAATAGCTATCCCGCGTACACTTTGCGCCAAACCAATTCAAGGAGTAAACCGTGGCTAAGATGTCCACCCAAAACGTCACTCAGGTGCATCACTGGAATGACTCGCTGTTTAGTTTCAAAACTACGCGAGATCGGTCGCTGCGCTTCGAAAATGGTCATTTCGTGATGATTGGATTAGAAGTGGATGGTAAGCCGCTAATGCGGGCTTACAGTATTGCCAGCCCAAATTACGAAGAAGAGCTGGAGTTTTTCAGCATCAAGGTCCAAGACGGCCCGTTGACCTCCATATTGCAGAACATCAAGGTTGGGGACGAGCTCTTTGTTTCCAGTAAACCTACCGGCACGCTGGTTGTGGATCATTTGCTGCCAGGGCGCAATTTGTATCTGGTTGCCACAGGAACTGGGTTAGCGCCCTTTATCAGTATCATCCAAGATCCAGAAGTCTATGAGCGCTACGATAACGTGATCTGTACTCACGGCGTGCGCTACGTATCCGAATTGGCTTATCAGAACTTGATCGAAAACTCACTTCCCAAGAACGAGTTCTTTGGTGAAGAAGTGAGCAAACAGCTGATTTACTACCCAACAGTGACTCGCGAAGATTTTCGCAATCAGGGGCGTCTGACTGACCTGATGACTTCTGGCAAAATTTTTGCAGATATCGGCCTGCCCAAACCTGACCCAGAGCACGATCGCTTCATGATTTGTGGCAGTCCCAGTATGTTAAAAGACACCTGCGATATTATTGACAGTTGGGGTTTTAAAGAGTCTCGCCAAGGCATTAAGGCCCACTACGTCATCGAGCGGGCTTTTGTAGAGTAAAAGCCTAAGCAGAGAGTGAGTCTGGAATGAGTCCAGCGTTAGAGCGCAGACAGTACCGATTTTAAGATTCGCGCCATTTTCGATAACGCCGTGTTTGTCGCCGCGTTTTCAGCTGGTCACTTAGTGTGGCCAGCAATGGTGAAACACCTATTTTCGGTGGTTTGCCTGAGGCCAATCTTTTTAATTGAGCTTTGGATACCGACATAAGCGCCAAACTTGCCAGTGTTTTTGAAGACCAATTTATTTTCGGCAATTCAACTGAAGAGCTTTGTCCCACCTTCCACAAATTCGGCAGGTCCGGGTTAAATGCTAGCCCGCGGCCAAGCCCCAAAACTTTTACGCCGAAACCTTGATCATCTTCAGCCAGCGCATTTCTTGCGACTTCAGGGCTTAAGATCCCACCTGTAACCATGATGGGGATCGATACGACAGAGGATACCTGTCGTGCAAATTCAATAAAATACGCTTCACGTTTAGCTGTGCTTGTGTGGGCAGTTGTGCCGGTCATGGCAGGACTTTCGTAATTGCCTCCCGACATTTCTAAAAGGTCGAGTCCGATTTTCTCCAACGCCATGGCTACCCATTTCGCGTCGTCTAATTCGAAACCGCCTTTCTGAAAATCAGCAGAATTAAGTTTTACGGATAAACAAAAATCCGGTGACACAGCGGCTTTTACAGCCCTCAAAGTTTCCAATAGAAAGCGCGCACGGTTTTCCAACGAGCCTCCCCATCGATCGGTTCTATTGTTAACCAGCGGCGACAAAAATTGACTAATCAGATAGCCATGGGCTGCGTGAATTTGCACGCCAGTGAAACCTGCTTGTTCCGCTAATTGTGCGGTGCGGGTAAAGCGCAGTATCAGCGATTCTATTTCCGAACTTGTTAGTGCCCTAGGTTTCGCCAGCAGTTTATCAAAACCGGGAATGTTGACGGCGATATCAGAAGGGCCAACTGCTTGCTCACCCATCGCAGCGTAAACCTGCCTGCCAGGGTGATTGATCTGCATCCAAAAATGCGCCCCCGCTGCTTTACCCGCCTGCGCCCAGATTTCAAATAGACCTAAATGGCTGTCATCTTGCAGCACCACCCCTGCGGGGCCGGTCATGGCATCAGGGACTATCATTACATTGCCCGATATTTGTAAGCCAACGCCACCTTCTGCCCAGCGCCGATAAAGCGTGAATAACTCTTCGCCGGGCAGTTGGCCTTCGATTGAGAGGTTTTCTTCCATCGCTGCCTTGCACAATCTATTCGGCAGCACAGCACCATTTGGAAGAGTGAGAGGGCTAAATAAAACATCTGTGATCATGGTGGTTTTCTATCAAATATTAGTGGGTGAATGTGTTGTATAACTAAGTCGTATGATCAGGCGCTATGGTTCTGGGTGCTGATTGGTAATGTTAGCTTAACTAACAGCGGGTTTTCTAAAGTTTCACACTGTTGTCAGTGAGAAACCTGCAGGCTTAGTTATTGCTAGACAGTTCAAACGTCATGCGCAACCAGCCATCTTGATCCAGACCACTTTCGCTGCTCTGAGTTAGTCGAATTCTTTGAGCTGCAAGTGACCCACCTTCTAACAAAAGCTCGACACGCAATTAGCCCGCGCAGCTGCCAAGGCTTGAAGCTCCGAGGCGTCATGGTCTTTTAAATCGCGCAAGTCATTGTTGTAGGCAATGATATCCAGAGCAGGGCTAGTATCGCTTGCAGCGTCGGCACTT
>Ga0208413_1000587_pt1 | contig 27020 bp, 22 predicted proteins | sample AntAceMetag02UKD_FD_184761 | JGI IMG/M metagenome (GOLD analysis project Ga0208413, IMG submission 184761) | Saline lake microbial communities from Ace Lake, Antarctica - Antarctic Ace Lake Metagenome 02UKD (SPAdes) (version 2) | ecosystem: Environmental > Aquatic > Non-marine Saline and...
CTGACCGCAACCCCCTGAAAGACCTTGTCGAGATCGATGAAACAGAGATTCCGTTCCGGTCCCGGCATGATCCCGAGGACCGGCCAAAGGGTGGGCGGAGCCCGGTCGGAAAGATGTTTGTCGTCTGTGCCGTCGAGTTATCAAGTGACGGACATCCGCGCCGTATCAGGATGAAACACATTCCCGACGGCGCATCAAAGACGCTGCACGGGTTCATTGGTCAGGCTGTAGAGCCTGGCGCTCACATCATCACGGACGGTTGGCTCGGTTACGAAAATCCCCCTGCAAACACGCATGAGGCGAAGGTCGTCAGCGGCAAGAAGGCACACGATATACTCCACTGGGTCCACCGCGTGTTCTCCAACCTAAAAACATGGGCAAAAGGCGTCTTCCACGGCCTCAGAAAGTGCCATCTACAACGTTATCTCGACGAATCCGTGTTCCGCTGGAACCGACGGCGACACATTCGCAGTGCCTTCGACACACTGCTGGGGATTGGTGTTGGTCTCGGGCCAGCGACATATCGTGATTTTGTTGAACAGCGCGCCTGAAGGCCCTTGTTCACAGCAAAAGCCACGCCCCATAAACCCAACAGACGTTACAAACTGATCCGACCCGCCTCTCAAGCCACAAGGGCGAGGTTCTGCGCCGCGTCAACATGTGGGGCAACCGGACTAAAAGGGATAAGCCTTCAACTGACAAATATGCCGATTGGGATGTCGAGGCGGACACGATCAAGGCCGCTGCTTTGGCCGGGTCTTGTCTGGCGAATTACATGACCAACGGCTGAACCAAAACCACCGGCAGCGCACACAGAAACCTTGTCAGATAGTCTAAAATTAGAATAACCTAATAATAGGACAAGTTTTATGGCTAGCGCCGTTTTAACGTCTGTGACGTCCCCAGTGGCTGAATGCTGCAATTAGGAGAAGTGTCGATGATTTCGCAAAAGCCGTCAGTCCGAAACAAGCGCCCCGACGGATCGATCCTGTTCAAAGTTTCGATCGTATCGGATACACATGTGAACGAACAAGAAGATTTTTCGACCTCACCTTATGCTGCCAATGCCGAGGCGAACCCGCGTGCGCGCCATGTCTTTTCGCAGATCAACTCGGTAGATCAGGCGTTTGTGATCCATCTTGGCGATATGATAAACCCAGTTCCCGAACTGCCGAGTTATGGACCCGCTGCCGATAATTTCCACGCGCTGGCCAAGGGGCTGAACGCGCCGTTGCATCTGGTGCCGGGTAACCACGATATCGGCGATAAACCGGTTAGCTGGATGCCTGCGGGGATGGTGAACGGGGATTTCATCACGCTTTACCGTCAGCATTTTGGCAAAGATTATTACGCCATCACCCATGCGGGATGTCATTTTATCATGATCAATTCACCGTTGATCAATTCCGGCGATCCTGCCGAGGCCGAACAGGCTGCCTGGCTTGAGGCCTACCTGGATGAGCACAACGGCGCGCGGATGTTCCTGTTCAGTCACTATCCGCCCTATGTCACCCGCCAGAATGAACCGGGCAGCTACGACAATATCGACGAGCCGGGGCGCAGTTGGATTCTGGACCTCATTCGCAGGCATAAGTTCGAAGCATTGTTCAGCGCTCATGTGCATAATTTCTGGTACGATCTGATCGGAGAGACCGAATATTACATCCTGCCGTCGACCTGTTTCGTGCGCCACGATTATTCAGAGATGTATCGCATCGACGGCGGTGATCAGAAAGGGCGTAACGACGCGGCAAAGCTGGGGTTCCTGACGCTCGACGTTTATGAAACGGGGCATGTGGCGCAGTATCATCGCAGCAACGGCGCGGTTTTAACAGAAGGCGGCGGCCAAGCGCCCGCTATCGTGCAGCGCCCGCATGTAAAGACGGCGACGCGCCCGGGTGTATCTGTCGACATGCGTCACGCTTGGGCCGAGGAACTGAGCGTCGCCCCGTCGGGCGCGGTTGATGAATTTCGTCGAAAAATGGCCCGAAACGATTATCCGGTCATGGCCTTGTGGGAAATGGCCCTGCGGGGGATGCGCGTTCCGATTCAGGATCTGGCGGACCCGGCGACGAGGCGGCGAATGGCGCTGATGTGTGGGGTCGGGCATATCTTTCAGGTTTATCTGTATGGCATGCCCGACGCGAGCGAAGTGGCGCTCCTGACAGAGCACGCCGACTTGATTGACCGGCTCGAACTGGTGCTTGGCTGGGCCGATGTGCCGGTGTTGATCCCGCAGATCAGGGCGCTAAAATCCGCAACCGGCCTGTCTTTGTGCCTGTCGCGTGTCAACCGGACAGATGCGGCGAAACATACCGGCGCAAGGTTCAACCATCTGATCAGCCACGGTTTCACAATGGGCGAAACCGTGGAGCTGAGCAGTTTTGCCAGTGATCATCCCGGATTGATCGAGGCTGTGCAGTTTACCATCCCGCGCAGCGCATCGCCGTGGGTCACTGCGCGGGCCCTGCGTGGTTTCGAAAAGGCATCAAGTGTGGCTCCTGTCCTCTACGTTAAATCCACCGAAGCCAGCCCAGCAGAGGAGTTCGGGGATGAGGTGGCCAACGCGCTGCGCTTTGCTGAAACGGTCATTTCTGGTGTCGGAAATGACGTTAATGTCGTGCTCGACACGCTTGATGATGCCGATCGCGGCTATTTCACCCGTGCGGGACTGATTGATCGCCGGTTTAATCCGCGCATCGGGTCTGAGTTGATTTCTACCCTGATGCTTGCTTTGGGGGCCGGAGACTGGCACGCGCAAGATGGCGACACGCCGGCGTTGCGCAATGACGACGGGCAGGTTTTGCGGGTGTTTGCATCCGGAATGGATGTTCCGGACACGGGTGAATGGATTTGTCCGAAAACCGGCCAGCGTGGCACGGGACGGGGCGGTCAGGGCGGGGCGGGCGCATACGCCCCGGCCCATCCGGTTGTGCATGTGGTTTAGGTCGCGCTTTCGCGCGCAATCATCAGGCAATCAACCGCGACAACCCCGTCCGGTCCAGCCAGCACGGGGTTCAGGTCCAGCTCTTCCAGCCAGTTGGCACTGGCCGCGCCAAATCGCGACACCGCCGCGATTGTGCGGCACAGCGCAGCGCGGTCCACCGGCGCAGCGCCACGCACGCCATCCAGCATCACCCGGCCCCGAAGCTGGTCCAACATGCGGCCCGCCGCAGCCTCACTGACGGGCGCGCGGTGAAATACGACGTCTTTTTGCACTTCGATGAATACCCCGCCCAGCCCGACCATGACAACCGGCCCGAACACCGGATCGTGGCGAAGCCCAAGCACCATTTCAACCGTACCGACGCCCATCTTCTGGACGATCAGGCCTGAAATCCGCGCATGGGGTGCCGCGTCTTTTGCGCGGGTCATGATGCGATCAAAGGCGGCGCGCAGGGCATCCGCGTCCTTGATCGCAATCTCTACGCCGCCGACATCAGTCTTGTGCAAAATATCGGGAGACTCGATCTTGAGCGCGACCGGCCAGCCCAGTCGCGTGACGGCTACAACCGCCTCGTCCGCTGTTGTGGCCAAGGCAAGCCGCGCAAGAGAAACCCCCATCGCGTCCAGCATGGCTGCGGCGGCAATCGTCGGGACCGCCGGACCGGCAACTGGGGCGGGCAGGTCAACAGGCGCGATTGGCGTCGTATCTGCAATGGCAGCATCGCGTGCTTCGCCCCAGTCTATCATCGCGGCGATGGCGTCGATCACCGGCTCGGCGCCGCGCAGCGCACAGATCCCAAGATCGCGCAGCGCCTTCAGTCCGTCTTCGGGGGCAGCGACCCAAGCCACGACAAAGGGCTTATCGGTTTCGTCGCGGATTTGGCGAAAGGTTTCTGTCAACGTGTCGACGAACCCGTCCATCAGCTGTAACCAAATGGCGGCGATATGCACTTGAGGATCATCCAGTACGGCTTTGACGCTGTCCTTGAGCATTGACGGATCGGCGATGAACTGGGCGGTGACATCCACCGGATTGCCAGCCGCGCCAAAGGCGGGCAGCACCTCGCGCAGGCGCTTGACCGTTGCGGGTGCCAATTGCGGTACGTTCAACCCGACCTCTTCGGCGCGATCGCTCATCAAGACACCGGCGCCGCCCGATTGGGTGATAATCCCAACACCGCGCCCTTTCGGCACAGCAGTTTTGGTCATCATATCGACGATATCCAGCATGTGTTCTTCATTGCGGGCGCGGATGATACCAAATTGCCGGACGATGCCGTTAAATACCACATCCTCGCCCGCCAGCGCGCCAGTGTGCGAGGATGCTGCGCGCGCTCCGGCTGCTGTACGCCCGACCTTGGTCACAACGAGAGGCTTTCCCATTTGCTGTGCCTGCTGCGCCGCGCGAATGAACCCGGGCCCGTCTGTGATCCCCTCGATATATCCGGCCAACGTAGAAATACGCGGATCCTTCAGCACATATCCGAGACAATCTGCAAAGGTCACATCGGATTCGTTGCCAGTATTGACGAAGTATCCCAACCCGGTACCGCGTCTGCGCGCCAACGCGGCGATGGCGGTTCCGAACGCGCCGGATTGGGTCACAAACCCAACAGGACCGGGCAGAGTTTCACCCATGCCATATTGCGTAAAGGTGGCATAGACACCCTCGAACGCGTTGATCACGCCGAGAGTGTTGGGCCCGCACAGGCGCATATTATGGCGCTTGGCGATGGCAACGATCTCGTTCTCGAGCGCGCGGCCGTCTTCGCCCATCTCACCAAAACCCGAACTGAAAACAATCGCAGCGCGTGCCCCGGTCTGTCCGGCAAGGTCCAATTGCTGCGCGACCGCGTTTGCGGGAACAGAGATGACCACAAGATCGGTCTCGCCCTCGATATCAACCACCGAAGCATAGCAGCGCCGCCCGCCGATCTCGTTATATTTCGGGTTCACGGGATAGATGTCGCCCCTGTACCCTTTCTCCAAAAGGAACTTCATGACCCGGCCGTTCAACTTATTGAAGTTGTTCGATGCGCCGATAATTGCGATAGACGTCGGCGATAACAGGCATTGCAGCGCGTCTTTTTCCGGGGTCGTCATGGAAGGTCTCCTTGCTGAGGGGTATTATTTACCGTGGCGGTCCCAATAGGCGCCGAACACATCGGCCTCGCTGGGGCGGTCTTCAGGGATGGTGCGGACCAGATGAGTGATATTCATAAAATGTCGTGCGTTCAGATTTTCACTGATCGAATTGCCGGCCCAGGTGCCGCCGCCCATGGACAGCGTGAATTCGAGCCCGTTGTCAAAGCTGCCGCCATTGCCAAAGGTATGTGCTTGATTGACCAGGACGCGGACCACATCGATATCTTCGGCTAGACGCCGCGCGTGATCGGGCGTGTTGGTGTGAATTCCGACGGAATGACCCTTGCCACACACGTCCAGAATGGTGCGGATCTGGGTCACTGCATCATCCATATCTGTGATGCGATAAATGGTCAGCACAAGAGACAGCTTTTCATCGGTGAACGGGCTGGCGGGGTCGGGGGTGCCTTCCTCGACCATAAAGAACTTTGCGACGTGGGCCTCGGGGCGTAGATCAAATAGATCACACAGGATTTTAGGATCCTTGGCGATAACGCGACGGTTCAGATGCCCGTCGTCCCACAAAGTGCCTAGAATCTGTGCCTTTTCATCACTGTCACAAAGATATCCACCAGCACGGCGCAAGGCTGCGATGGCGTTGTCATATATTGCGTCGTGGATCAGCAAAGAATTTTCGGATGAACAGGACGTGGCATTGTCAAAGATTTTGGAACGGCAAATTTTGTCGGCGGCATCATCCAGATCAGCGTCTACGTCTATGACCACGGGCACATTGCCCGCCCCAACCCCGATCGTCGGCGTGCCGGATGAATACCCGCGCCGCACGTTGTTCTGCGATCCGGTCACAATTACAAGATCGGCCTGTTCCATCAATTCTTGGGTCAGCGCCTTGTTGACGGGTGCTGGCAAAATCTGCACCAGATCGGCGGGATACCCGGCTTTTTCCAATTGCGCACGCATGTGGCCCACTGCAGAATTGGTCGCGCCCCAGCCCGACGGTGATGGGGCAATGATCACAGCATTGCGGCTTTTCACTGCAAACATCGCCTTGTTGGCAGGTGTCGCCGTCGGGTTGGTCGATGGACTGACTGCCGCAACGACACCCACCGGTTTGGCATATTTGACGATGCCACGTTCGGGCAGATCTTCGATGATGCCGACGCTGGGGGTGCGCATCAGATCGCGCAGGCAGCCAAATGTCTTGCGCTGGTTCTTGATCACCTTGCTTTCGACAGTGCCCAATCCGGTTTGCGCGACCGCCTGCTGCGCCAAGTCGCGGGCGCGCGTCGGTTCATAAATGGCCCAAGCCAGTGCTGTGACGGCCTCGTCGGCCTGCGCTTGCGTCGCGTTTGCGAATGTGGCCATCGCTGTGCGGGCCTTGTCGATTAGCGCGGTAACCTGCGTTTTTGCGTCGTTCATCGGACTGCTCCTATGTTAGGTGGAAAACGCCCTGATGCCGGTTTGCGCTGCGCCCAAAACCAGCGAATGGATGTCATATGTGCCTTCCAGCGTGTTCTCGACTTCGAGGTTCAACATATGCCGTATCACGTGATATTCATCGCTGATACCATTGCCGCCATGCATGTCGCGGGCGACGCGGCACACCTCCAGCGCCTTGCGTGCAGCGTTGCGTTTCACTAGAGAAAACATCTCGGGCGTGGCGCAGCCCGCGTCCTGCAAGCGGCTCAGCTGTAGGGTCGCGTGCAGGGACAGCGTAATTTCGGTCTGCATGTCGGCGATTCGCGCCTGCACCAGTTGATTGGCGGCCAACGGGCGGCCGAATTGTTCACGTTCCATCACGTAATCGCGCGACGCCTGCCAGCAGAATTCGGCTGCGCCCATCGCACCCCAGCAGATCGCCAGTCGCGCACTGTTCAGACAGGTCAGCGGTGCAGAAAGCCCTTTGGCATCGGGCAACATCTGTTCTGTCGGCACGAACACGTCGTTCATGGCGATTTCACCGGTCGGGGAGGCCCGCATCGAAAACTTTCCTTCGATCTTGGCGGTGCTTAACCCGTCCATGCCCCGTTCCAGAATGAAACCGCGCACGAAGCCTTCGTCATCTTTTGCCCAGACAATCAGAACGTCGGCGATCGATGCATGGGTGATCCAGATCTTGTTGCCATTGAGAATGTACCCGCCGTCTACGCTACGCGCACGGGCCCGCATCCGTGACGGGTCCGATCCGGCATCCGGTTCGGTCAGACCAAAGCAGCCGATCAGTTCACCCTTTGCCATACGGGGCAGGTATTTCTTTTTTTGGGCAGTGCTGCCGTACATATGGATCGGCGTCATGACCAGCCCGCCTTGCACACCGCATGCGGACCGGAACGCGGCATCGACGCGTTCCAGTTCGCGCGAGACGATGCCATAGGCCGTATAGCTGGCACCGGCGCAGCCGTATCCATCGATCTGCATGCCCAGAAACCCCATCTCACCGAGTTCGAGCATGATCGCTGGATCAAAGGTTTCGTTGCGGTGCCAGTCGCGGATCAAGGGCATCAGGCGACCCTGCGCGAAATCGCGCGCAGTATCCTGTATCATCCGTTCCTCATCGCTCAGAAGGTCAGAAAAACCCAGCGGATCACGCCAGTCAAAGACGGTTTGCGGGTCCATTCACAGCACCTCGAGCACGATTGCGATGCCTTGCCCCATACCGATGCACATCGACACTAGTGCATATTTGCCGCCACGGCGGCGGGTTTCATGAATGGCTGTCAGCGCGATGCGCGGGCCTGAAGCGCCCAGTGGATGGCCCAGCGCAATTGCCCCGCCATTGGGATTGACGCGGTCATCGTCAAATGCGACGCCGAGCCCCTTGAGACAGCCCAAGGTCTGCGCCGAGAAGGCTTCGTTGATTTCGATCACCGCCATATCGGACAGGGACAGCCCGGCCCGTTTTAGCGCCTTTTGCGACGCGGGAACCGGACCAAAGCCCATGATACGTGGCGGCACGCCGGCCACAGCACTGGCCAGAACGCGCGCAATCGGTTTTTGGCCAATTTTGTCCACGGCAGATTTGCTGCCCATGACCATCGCTACCGCACCATCGTTCAGACCCGAAGCATTGCCCGCAGTGGTCACACCATTTTTTGAAATCGCAGGCAGCTTGGCCAGAGTTTCGGCATCAGTCTGGGCGCGCGGATGCTCGTCGGTGTCCAGTGTCGTGTCCGCGCGACCACGCCCACCCGGGATGGTGATCGGTGTAAGCTCATTCGTAAAAAAGCCGCTCGCCTGTGCCTTGGCCCATCCCTGCTGGGACCGCAATGCGAAGGCGTCGACGTCCTCCCGCGTGATCTCTTGTTCCAGCGCCATGTTGTCGGCGGTCTGGGGCATCGAGTCGGATCCGAATTCTGCCTCGAGTTTGGGGTTTGGAAACCGTGGGCCGACGGCGCTGTCATACCAGTTTATTTTCCGGTCATAAGGACGGCTGGATTTGGCGATGACAAAGGGTGACCGGCTCATGCTTTCGACACCGCCGGTTAGGACTGCATCAGCTTCGCCTGCGGTCAGTGCGTGCGCCGAGGATATGATTGCGCCCAGACCGCTTCCGCAGTTGCGCTGGATGACGGTACCGGGGACCTCTACTGGCAGACCTGCCAGAAGTGCCGCGTGGCGTGCGACACAGCGGCTGTCCTCACCGGCCTGATTGCCACATCCGATGATCACATCGTCGATGTCCGTGCCAGCAAGGTTGCCGCGCGCCAGCAACGCGCGGATCACGTCGGCTAGCAGATCGTCGGGGCGGATCCCCGCAAGCGACCCTGCGGAGCGGCCAAAGGGGCTGCGCAGGCCGTCGTAGATATAAGCGTCTAGCATGGTGTGTCCTTTCGGGAAGTCTGGGTCACTTTTTTTGGGGGGTCAGGGCAACGGGGTGGCAGGCGTAATCATCGGCAAATTCAACGCCGCACGACGCCGCAGCCACAATCCGGGGCGATAGCGCGGATCGTCGGTGCAGGCTAACATCCCCTCAAGAATCGCCTGGATCCGGCGTGGGCCGATATGATCGGCAAAGCTGAGTGGCCCAAACGGATAGGCCAGCCCCAGCTTGACTGCGCGGTCGATATCATCAGGCGACGCGATCTCTTGCTGCGCGACGCTGGTACCGATAGCGACGATCATCGCCACGATGCGTTGCGCAACAAAACCGGGACTGTCCTGGATAGCGGTGACGGGGGTGCCATCGGCGGCCATCAGGGCCTGCGCTGTCTGCATCACGTCCGGCGCAGTGACTATGGTCTTCATCACGGTGCGGCGACCGGCGAAATCGAAAACCGGGTCGACGGCCACGCAGCGCACAGGGTCCAGTCCGGCACGCGCCGCATGTGTCGTGGCGTCGATCCCCAACGGCGCTATCAAGATCACGGACCCATGACCCGCCATTGTGCCGGAGTCCAGTGTTGCGCCAGCGGCTGTTACAATCGATTTCAACCCATCGGCGTCGTCGCCGGGTTCAACCCAGAAGGTGCCACCGGCAAAGACCGGCGGGGTTGGTTCGTCGGGTCGTTGCTGTTTGCCATTTTCATAGCGGTAATGGCCCTCGCCAGTCTTGCGCCCCAGCAATCCGGCCTGCATCCGCTGCCCCATCAGCATCGCCGGGCGAAAGCGCGGCTCGTCCCACGACTGTTCGTAAATCTCGATCGTGGCGGGATGCGTGACATCCAGTGCGGTCAGATCAAGAAGCTCGAACGGTCCCATACGGAACCCGGCAGCATCGCGCATGATCCGGTCGACATCGACAAAACTGGTGACGCCTTCGGACACCAGATTTGTCGCTTCGAGCGTGTAACCGCGCCCGACCTGATTGACCAGAAAACCTGGGGCATCGGCGACCCTGACGGGTGTGCGGCCCATGCGTTTTCCCAATTCCACAAGATGATCGAGAACGGCTGGATCCGTCCGGATACCTGCGATCACTTCGACCAGCGGCATCAGCGGAACCGGATTGAAGAAATGGAATCCAGCGACCCGTTCGGGCCGTTCGCAGATCGCAGCGATCCGGGTGATCGACAAAGAAGACGTATTGCTGGCAAGGATGCAGTCCTGGGTGACTGTTTTTTCCAGTTCCTCAAAGATGCGGGCCTTGATATCCATGTTTTCGCTGACCGCTTCGATGACGATATCGGCCTTGGCCAATCCCGCGACGCCGTTGGCCCCGGTCAGGCGCGTCAGGGCGACATCTGCGTCAGCCTTTGACATGCGGCCCTTTTCGACTGCCCTTGCCAGCATGGTGTCGATAAAGTCGATGGCGTCCTGCACGGCGTCCGGACTGGCATCGTGCAGAACAACATTGCATCCCCCGGTTATGGCGACCTGTGCTATTCCGCGCCCCATGACCCCTGCGCCAACGACGCCGACAAGCATCTCATTCGTCATCACTATTTTCCTTTGAATTGCGGTTTGCGTTTTTCGATGAAGGCGGCCATGCCTTCGGCTTTGTCTTCTGTGTCGAACAATGTGTCGAAGGTACGCCGTTCGAGCATCAGGCCGGTGGCCAGCGATGTATCTTGACCCGCCAAGGCCACTTCTTTGATCCGGCGCGCGGCGAGTGCTGGCATGGTCGCAATCTGCGCAGCAAGCGCGATGGCGCGAGGAAGAACGTCGTCATCTGGAACGCATTCGCTTGCCAGGCCCATGTCAAACGCTTCACGGCCGGAAACCGGATCGCCGGTCAACATCATCTTCATCGCCTTGAATTTGCCGACCGCGCGCATCAGGCGCTGGGTTCCACCACCACCGGGCATGATGCCGACCTTAATTTCCGGCTGGCCGAATTGCGCGTTTTCGCCTGCTATGACGATATCGGCATGCATCGCCAGTTCGCAACCGCCACCCAGCGCGACCCCCCGCACTGCGGCGATCACCGGCACCGGGCAGTCCGCGATAACGGCCCACATCCTGCGAACGTTGCTGCGGGTGATTTCTGCGGTCCCCATGCGGGCCATATCCTTGATGTCGGCACCCGCCACAAAGGCGCGCGCGTCGCCTGCGACCACGATGCATCGGATGTCGTCCTGCCAGGGCAGCGTTTCGAACAGGTCCGTCAGCCGACGGCGCAGATCGGCGCTCAGGGCGTTGCGCGCTTCTGGCCGGTTGAGCCGAAGTAGGGCGACACTCGGTTCCGGGTGTTCGACCAGCACGGGATGGTCATCAATACTGTCATTAGACATGCTGCGTACTTCCATTTTTCAAACCATAATTCATCTTAAGATTGGAATAATAGAAAAACAAGATAAATATCTGGACAGGGTGGCCTGACTGTGACTAGGCTTAAGTTAAGGAAGACGGAAATCTGTCGGCGAAAGGGGCATGACATACTGGCCAATATTCTCAGAAACAGCCCTGGAAAGCTGTATCTTCATGTGGCCGAAGTCATGCGACAACGGCTCAGGACCGGCGAGTGGACGCCGGGAGAGAGGCTCAAGCCGCTGGCGGTGCTGGCTCAGGAATTTGATGTCGCGAACGTGACATTGCGCCAGGCTGTGGCAATCCTTGAAACAGAAGGAATGTTGCGTCGTCGACAGGGTTCCGGCACGTTTGTGACCGATAGCCCGATACAGGGCGAAACGTTTTCGGTCGGGTTGGAATGGCCGCAAATTCTTGACATGATTACCAAGACCACGCCGCGTCTGCTGCATAAAGTCGAAGGTGCGGCGCTGCCGCATGGCAAGCCCAGCGATTGCGTCGAAGCCCCGTCCTACACTTATTTGCGGCGGGTCAATTCACTGAACGGGCGCGCCTGCCTTGTCGCCGATGCCTATATTGACAGCCGCATCTATGCCCGCGCGCCCGAAAGGTTTGACACCGAAACGATCATACCGGTTATCGAATCCCTTCCGGGCATCCGCATTGCGACATGTCGGCAGGTTTTGACGATCGGGCAGGCGGATATGAAAACAGCGGCACTGCTGGAATTGCCTGTTAACGCGCCGATGGGCGACATCAAGCGTACGTTGACGGATCCTGATGGTGTCCTGATTTATTACAACGATGTCTCGTATCGCGGCGACATGGTCCGGTTCGAAATCGATCTGAATCTTGATCCGAAACGTCACGAGGAATGATACTGAAAAGGCCAAAGCAGGCGCCACATCCTAAACTGTGCGCAGGCATTTATTGGTGATGATCCGCGCTGCGAAAGGAGATTGTCGGGCCGGAATGTGAACAGACCCCGAAAAGGGGCCTGAAAAGCCGACCGTCGGTGGAGGCCGACGCATTTTTTGACTTGGGAGGAGACACTATGAAGAAGACTTTAATTGCCCTTACACTGGGTGCTGTCGCCACTACATTTCCTGCGATAGTCGCTGCCGAATATCCGGAGCGCCCGATCCAGATGATTATTCCCTATGGCCCCGGTGGCACGAGTGATCTGTCTGCGCGCGCACTGGCATCAGCTCTGGCTAAAAACATGCCGGAATCCACCGTCTTGTCCAATAGGACGGGCGCAGGCGGGGCAATCGGCTCAGTCTCTGTGCGTGATGCCGATGCCGATGGCTATACGATGCTTGTTGCGCGGGTGGGAACGCATACCGTCAATCCAGCAATGAACCCCAGTTTGCCCTATACGATTGATGAATTCCGGTTTGTAGGAGTTTACGAAATCAATCCGGTGGCCTGCGTGGTAAATAGCAATTCCGGCATTGAGACGATTGATGACTTGATCACCAAGGTGAACGAAAACCCAGGAGAAGTTGTGTTCAGCTCGGCTGGTGTCGGCACATTGCCACACTTTGGCGCAATGATGGTTCTTGCCGCTTTTGGTATTGAGGATCTGACAGAAAATATCATCCACATTCCGACTGCCGGTGATGGTCAGGCGCTGACTGCCGTGCTTCAGGGCACGTCTGATTTCTTTTGCGGTAGCACATCGCCTGCAGCGTCCTTTGTTGAAAGTGGTCAGATGATACCGCTTCTGGTCACGTCCAGTTCGCGGGTTGAAGGCTTTGATGCGCCGACGGTGGATGAGCTTGGCAAGCCAGAATTGAAAGCGCTTGTCGGCTGGACTGGTATCGCCGGCCCGGCCGACCTCACCGATGAAACAACAGATAAATGGGGGGATTGGTTGGCGTTAGCCGTCGAAGACGAAGATTTCGTAAGGTATATGACGTCGCGCGGTTCGATTGTGGAACTGATGTCACCTGAGGAGTCGGAGGAGTTCGTAGATAGCGCTTACGAAATCTTCCGTGGTCTGGTGATTGAACTGGATCTGGAAATCCAGTGACCAGTAGAGGTTAACTGTGTCTCACGGCCCGCACCGGGGCCGTGAGACACAGTCTCGGACTGTGTGGCAAGACATGTTAAAGATGCAATTCCGTTTTCCGCCCCGCTGCACTTTGCTGAATGACATCGGGTAAATGGACATGGATCAGATCGTTTGGCTGCACCAATCCCGCGATGTCAGCCCCACGTTCGTCTTTCGCCCAATCCACTCTCTCGCCCAATCCACGATGGAGATTTCATGCTCTCGCGACGAAATGAACTATTGATCGGGCTTGCCGTCATGGTCTTCGCTGCAGTTGTCTTGTGGTGGTTGATCCCGGCCTATGTGGCGCTCCCGCGACGGACGCCGATCAATGCGCTCGCACCCAGTTTCTGGCCAAAAATTATTTGTTGGCTGATGCTAGTCTGCGGCGCGGCGCTGACGATTCGGGCGGCCATAACAGCGTGCCCCCCTGATGCGATCGTTGTTAAATTCGCGGTCAGCATCGCCGAGACGCTGCGTCTGGCAGGGCTGATTGTGATACTAGCAGCGACGTTTTTTGCGCTGCCGGTCTTTGGCATGGTCTGGACATCCATGGTTGCGTTCATCCTGCTTGTGTTGATGTCGGGTGGTAAAAATATAGGCTGGGGCATTGTCGTGGGCGTGCTGTTGCCGCTGCTGCTGTATCTTTTTTTCACCAAGGTCGCCGGGGTTGCAATTCCGCAAGGCCATTTCGTGAGGCTGCCATGACGTTTATTGAATCTCTCAGCGCCGGATTTTTCCTTGTCGCGCAATGGCAAAGCCTGATGTTTCTGGCCCTTGGTATTTTAATAGGTGTGATCGCAGGTGCAATTCCCGGCATGTCTGCCACGATGGCAGTTGCTCTGACCCTTCCGTTCACTTTTGCGCTGCAACCCATTCTTGGTATTTTACTGCTTTTGGGCGTTTACAAAGGAGGTATTTTCGGCGGATCGATCCCTGCGATCCTGATTAAAACGCCCGGCACGCCGGCATCGTCGGCAACAGTGCTGGACGGCTATCCATTGGCCGAACAGGGCCGCGCAGGCGAAGCGTTGAGCATGGCACTCTATACGTCCTGCATCGCCGATTTCATCTCGAACCTTTCGCTTATCATCTTCGCGGCCTGGCTTGCATCGTTTGCATTGAATTTCGGCCCACCAGAGATGTTCACCCTGATTTTCTTTTCCCTGACCATCATCGCAGGTGTGTCCGGCGACAGTCTGGCAAAGGGATTTGTGGCTGCGACTCTGGGATTGCTACTTGCCACGATCGGGTTGGATTTTATCGGCGGGACCGAACGGTTCACCTTCGGTTCGGTCGACATGCGTGGTGGCCTCAACTTCATCGCTGTCCTGATCGGCCTCTTTGCTCTGCCAGAGATCATTTCCTATATCCGAAGCTCAAAGGAAAAAGATCTTCAGGTTCGCAACATAGGCTATTCAAAGCTAAGCTGGGCAGATTTCAAACGCTGTCTGAAATCCATATTCCGGGGCAGTGCGATCGGTGTCGTTCTGGGTGCCATTCCCGGTATCGGGGCAGCACCTTCGGCATTCCTGTCCTATTCGGAAGCACGCCGTGCGTCGCCCAACCGCGACAATTTCGGCAAGGGGGAACTGGAAGGCGTGGCTGCCGCCGAAGCGGGCAACAATGGTGTCGCTGGCGCCACGCTGATCCCGCTATTGTCGCTGGGAATTCCGGGCGATGTCATTACTGCCGTCATTATCGGCGCGTTCATGGTCCACGATCTAACACCCGGACCCTTGCTGTTCCAGAACCACGCCGACATAGTCTATGCTTTGTTTATCGGGCTGATGGCCAGCTCCGTTTTGCTTTTGATCATCGGGTCAGTCGCAATCCGCGCGTTTAGATACATTGTCGATGTGCCTTCAAACCTGCTTTTTCCCGGCGTGCTGATTCTTTGCATATTCGGTGTATATGCCATCAACAACTCAATCTTTGATGTCGCGGTGATGCTGGTAATGGGGCTAGTCGGCTATGTCATGCTGCTTTTGCGGTTTCCAGCTGCCCCGTTTCTGATTGCTTTCATCCTTGGGCCGATTTTAGAAAACAGCTTCAGGCAATCGATGCTTATGTCACGTGGCAGTCTGGATATATTTGTGCGCGGACCGATCACTATCCTTTTCTGGTGTATGACAATCGCGGCCGTAGTGGTAATCGTAAGATCAACCGTAAGGGGAGCACGGCTCAAGCGGCAACTTGGTAAGTCGGTTAAAGAAAAATCAGATTAAGACCAATTGATGCCATGTAATTTCAGTATATTTAGGATGCCCCAGTCATTTTTTCTAGGCTGTGCGCGATACCTGAACCGCGACTCCTATTGGCTTTGAGGGTAGGGGTGTTATCCCATCTCCGCCAGCATGTTTTCTCTGAAGACCTCGGCAGGTGTCTTCCATCCTAAGCATTTGCGCGGTGTATTGTTGAGATGGTCGCTGATTGCCTTGATGTCTTCGTCTGTCATCAATCTGATGTCACATTTGCGAGGTAACCATCTTCGCGCCCTGCGATTGGTGTTTTCCACTGTTCCCTTTTGCCAAGGCGAGGAAGGGTCACAGAACCATTTTTGCGTACCAATCTTAGCCTACAACTAATGTTGCAACCAAGTTGAATTGTCCGCCTTTGTGAAAAGTTGAAATGTCTCATCTGGCGGTGTCGGAGCATGGCTGGGCAGGGCGGAGACGTCATATATCGCAGCGCTGAGCAGCCATGCGGTTTGGATTACTCTGCCGCATGTTTTGACGCCGCCTGTGCCTTTTCTTCAGCTCTTCGCGCCAGCTTTGATGTGTTCCAGAACCGCGCTGAGATGTTTGTTCTCGGTAATCGCGGCGTGGGTCACACGTTGTTGGTCTTTGTCGAACACGGTGTAGGGGATCGAAACGCCTTTTAGCGGACCTCAAATCTGCCGTCCGGGGAAGCGAAGGAATCCCACGGCCACACTCCAATCCTGGTCCAGACAGGGAAGTGTGACACTTCTACTTTGCAGATGTGGGACATTCTAACTTTGCGTGTACAAAATAGTGTTGCAACCAAGTAGAAATGTCCCTTCTTCCGCAAAGTAGAAATGTCCCACTTGGCGGAGTTGGAGCATGGCTGGGCAGGGCGGAGACTTCACACATCGGAGCTCTGAACAGCCATGCGGGCGGGTTTACTCTGCCGCATGTTTTGACGCCGCCTGCGCCTTTTCTTTAGCCCTTCGAGCCAGCTTTGAGTTCCAGCCGTCGTTGCGTTTTCCAGTCGGCTGATAGCGCGTCGCTTGTTTGCCAGCGCGCCGTTTTTTTGGAGCCGCCTGGTCCTGTTCAGCTTTGATGTGCTCCAGAACCGCGCTGAGATGTTTGTTTTCGGTGATCGCGGCGTGGGTCACACGCTGGTCTTTGTCGAACACAGAGTAGGGGATCGAGACACCCTTCCAGCGGACCTCAAATCGTCCGTCGGGGAAGGCAAAGGTATCGACGTATTTGCCCGGCAAGCCGCGCGTGATCTCATTCTCGGCAAGAATGATCCGCTTGCGTTCGTAGGAGAACGCCAATTGTGCGCCAACAAGCCGCTCGTCACGGAAACAGAACACGTCGCGCAGCCGATCAGGCTCAATGTTCATTGGGCGATGCAGATTGTCTGCACGTCGAGGGACCTTTGCAAACTTGGCGTTGTAGCGGTCCGTGAAGTCCGGCAGGAACGCATTTGCGGCGTCCATGTCCGATATGCCCGCCAGTCTGAGTTCTTTGACCAAACGGTCCTGTAACGTCCGGTTGGCACGCTCGACACGGCCTTTGGCCTGAGAGCTGTTTGCGCAAAGAATCTCAATGTTTAGCGCATTTAAAGCACGACCAAACTGCGTCATGCCGTGGCCGGACTTCGCGGCTTGTTTGGCGACGCGGAACACCGTGTGCTTGTCGCTGTAGAACGCGACGGGCCGACCGTGCGCTGCGAGATATAAATCCAGCGCCTCGAAATAGCTGAACGTACTCTCAGACGTCACAAACCGCAGCTGCATCAGCGTACTGGTCGCGTCATCAATGAACACGAGCAGGGTGCATGGCAGCCCACGATCTTCAAACCAATGGTGATCAGAACCGTCGATCTGGATCAACTCGCCCAGACATTCTCGGCGCAAACGCGGCTGATGGAATGTGCGACGTTGCTTGCGTGACAACCAGATCCCGGCGTCCTGCATCCATTTGCGCAGCGTCTCGCGTGAGACCTTGAGGTCATGATCTTCCGCCAGCTTCTCGGCCGCAAATGTGGGCCCAAAGTCGATGTAGGTCTCGCGCACCAGCGTCACCGCAAACTCGCGTATCGCAGGATCAATCCGGTTGTTCGACCGGCGACCGCGTGCTTTGTGCCGGATCGCTGCCGGGCCTTCGGCCTGAAAATCCTTCAACAGTCGATGAACTTGTCGCCGGCTCAGTCCCAACACATTGGCCGCAGTCACAGCCGTCATGGCACCTCGTGTCACTTGGCTCAGTACTTCAATCCGGTTCAGCTCGCGTTCGCTCATGATCATCAATCCCACAGCCACACTCCAATCCTGCTTCAAACAGGGAAGTGTGACACTTCTACTTTGCAGATTTGAGACATTCTAACTTTGCGGGTACAAATAGAATTCGTATAATGAACATTATGTTAAATAAAGTGATTTTACTCCATCAAAACCGCTCACGTCGAAAAAATGGAATGACCGATCCTCCTACAGGAGAATCCGTTCCGCGCTGGGTATCGGGCTTCAGCGTCAAAGACACCACATCGCCAGTATTTTTTGTGAACCAGCCAGACGGCAGATTGGCAATATTTTCAATATCGCCTGGATGTATCGTGAACTCGACAGACAGTAAGTCCTCTTTCGTGCGCGTTCCAGATTCTACCACCAAATGAAGCGCATCGCGTAACATACGTGGCTTTGGAACCGCCCATTCCCTATCCATTGGCTCTTGCCTACTCCATCCTTTCGCAGAATACGTTTTGTAAAGTTGAGTACCATGGTCGGGGGGGATGATCTCGAGATCAAGTAAGCGTTTGATCTGTGCTTTCACTGAAACGCGCCAGCGTTCTTTAAGAAACAACAGTCCGGCAAGGGAGAAATTAGGCACTTCCGGTACATAAGCAGTCTGCGGCATCAAAAAAGCGCTCGCGAACCGAAATGCCTGTCTTTCGATCTCTTTCAGATCGTCACGCAGGGCATCAGCATTAACACTCCTGTGCAGGACCGCGTGACCTAATTCATGCGCGGCATCCATCTGACGGCGTGGCAGATTCATTTTGTCAGATGCCAGGAGGATGTGTGGTCGATCTTCAGTCTTTGACCAGCTACATACACCGTCAAGTTTGGACGTTCCCATTTCAATTGAACCAACAACGCACCCAATTTTTTCTAAAACCGCGACAACATTCGTGCACGGGCCCTGCCCTAGCTGCCAGTGATTACGTAGCTCACCAGCGATATCTTCGATATCCTCATCACGGAGCTGTTTATAGCTAGAGCCACAGAGCATGTCGGGAATATCTAACTCAGGATAGTCCACGTAATGCTGTAAGACATCGCTTATCTCATGAAGCCAGTTCACCTGAGACTTTTGATATTCGCGGTCACGCTTTAGGGTACTGGCCAGCTTACGATAGAACATGGGCCTAGAGCTATCGAAGACTGGGCGCAGGAAAAATTCTCGCCTCACGCGCAGTGCGTTAGCCAACTCCGATAATGCATCAGCTTCAGGGGCTTGTTTCCCCGTTTCCCAACGCGATACCGAGCTAGGGTTCACACCCAAAATACGGGCAAGTTCTTTCATGCTTTGAATCCGGCGCGCTGCGCGGGCTTCAACTAAACGTTCTGGCACAAAGCCAGGTGTTCCCACTCGCATCATTTTCTCCAGTTGGTACTCATAGTACCAGTTATGCCTTAGCGTTTTCTTCGTCATCCAAAGATGGCGTTTCAGGCGGCATAAACGTCTTCATTGTGCGCTTCAGGCGGACAGCACCGCTGGAGGGCAACGTCGGAGATACGCGAAGTGGCGAACTTGGCTCCGAAACGTGACCATCGTCAGCGAGGTACTGGTCGATCCGCTCGTAGAACAGATATTGTTCGTAATTTGAATCCACAACTCCGATGGCAAATTCTTCGATTTTCCCAGCCTGTTCACGGTCGCGAGCAAAGAGAAACAAAATGCAGATATCACCAGCTTTGGGGCCATTACCGTCAAGATCGAAATGCGGCGAAATGTGATAATTTAAGGTTACGCCTGCCTGCCTTGATTTATTTTTAGTAGGCAGTTTGCTGGGTTCCGGCATGGAAGCGAGACCAAGAATGAAACCCTGACCCTCATGCTCGAAGCGCATAAAAGGCTGAAACACCTTAAAGTCGGTACCAGGAATGATGCCACCTGCCAATAAAGCTCCACCATGGAGTTCACTAACTTCCTGAAATCCCTTTTCCATCATGTGGAAGCGCGACATTCCTTCAAGCCGACGACCGCGAAGTTGGTCAAGGCCAGAGTGATCTTGGATCATCCGATGCGCCTTGAGTGCCTCGCCACGCAGGCGATCTTCCAGATCAATGATAAGGCCACGATAGATGGCGACAGGAAAGCGGGTCTTCACAAAATCGCCCATGGTAGCTCCGATTCTACGGTATTGCGTTATACTGGATTTTGTATGTAAAAAATTGCGTTATGTCAATGGTGAGTGTTCTCTGAGACTACCAGTACACTTGCATTGAGTTTGACCTCTAAATCACTTTTGGTCTTGTTTACTGCATCCCGTTCAATGCGAGTCATTGTCCGGCCTGCACAGCACAACTGGAATAGCGTGCGGCAGTGTACAAATATCTGAATTGGCAACATATCCTAGATCACAAATTTCGCGATAAACGCCGGAGTGTGACACCACAACAATGTGGCGATCGATCGGTAACGCCTGAAGAACTTCAAGCACGCGTGCTCTGAAAGCACCGTCAGTTTCTCCGCCCTCAGGGTCCGCTATCGTGCCCCGTCGGCTTTTCGGCAAGCCCTCATAAATACCCCACGAACGCTCAGCCCATCTCGCATCGACATTGAATTCGTAGTCCTTCGCAGCCCGAAATGGCGCTATCGTCGCAAGACATCTCTTCAGAGGACTGCAAACGACAAGATCAACTGAGAAACTGGCCAAAGCATGCATAACTTCTGCTGCCTCTTGCACCCCCTCCTCAGACAATTCGATATCGGACTGGCCCATTGTCAGCCCTTCAATGTTCCAAGGCGTTTTCGCATGCCTGATGAAAATGAGTGAATTTGGTAGGAGCCAGGCTTGGCTCAGTCTCAAAGCAAGAGCGCTTTGATAACGTCGTGGTCAGCGCCAAATTCATCCATCAACATCGCTAACAAATCTTCTTTGAAATCACGCGCTTCTACACAAAGATCTTTATAAACCTGTGTTCCCAAACCCTCTTCACCAAGCAGTTTGAGCTGTTGTCGGATACCCTTGTCATTCAAGTTTGTCAGGAACGTTTCATAGCGCTGCAACGGAGGGTTCATCGCATCGCCAAATACAGACTGCATCCTTTCGATCGTCGGTAATGCAAACAGATTTTCGAGCGTCTTACGTTTTTCAGTGACCGCCTGACCTTTGGTTTGGCTCACTGCAGCCACCCCACCAAGATAAAGCAACATGCGCGAAAATCTCAGTTTGATGAGCCTAATAGCTCTTGGTTTATCAGCATCGGCCGTCTTGTGCTCAAAATCCACACAAATCGTGCGCCAGTATCGAATGACATCATTTAAGAGGAATAAGCATAGCTTGGCATCACTCAGGTCCTCGGTCACATAGCGATTGATGAGACGTGTGCGCGTCTGGTCAAAGAGCTGCTGATTGAAGGTCCACTCCCCTTCCAACAAAAACAGCATGCGGCGCGTGATAAACACGTTGGTATCGTCATCACCACCAATTGTGGCCAGCAGATCCTCGATGTCTAACGGGTCTTCAAAAACACCTCCAGGATCGGGCATATCGAGCCCTTCCTGCTTCAAACGATTGCGGTAGTTATCTTGTGCCAGACGAACATCATCGAAGACCACGTTCCCAGTAAAGAGAAAATAGAGGTCAACATCCGAGCCGTTTGTGCACTCGCGTCGTGCCACGCTTCCATTCGCGCCAATGAGATAGTTTGGATTGCCCCCAAACATCTCCTGAGCAATGGCCCGCATCAGCTTCAGTTGTCTTTCGGACTCAGTTTTGCATGTCACCAAAATCTGCGACACGTCACCACTCTTCATTAATCTACCCCTTAACGAGCTCTTCAAGTTTTACGGAATAGCGAGAGCGGGTTTGTTTGTAGCGCGCATCGATATGATGTGCGCCGATGAGTTCAACGCTGTTATCCACAAAAAATTTACGGTCATTAATATGTACATCAACATCCAGCCAGGACTTAGGCAGGTGTGCTCTCAGGTTTTCCCCTTGCTTGAGCACAATGCCTAAAAAAGCAAACAGTTCGGGGTGCGATGCTCTAAAGCTCTTCTCCGTCTTCAGAAAATCATCCGCGCTAAACTTGTCTATATTGGCAACCATGTAAGATTGCGCAACGGTATCAAGGAGACGCCCGATTGGGGCATTGATCACCAGATTATAGACGCTGTTCTTTAGGGACCAAAAGTCATCAAAATCGTTTGTTGGAATGCGTCCCGACGATGCCCAACGCCTGACAGCGGCATTTGCGCTGCCAAATGCCGAACGCGGGCCGACAAACGCACGACACCGCGAGATGCCTTCAAGCGTGTCGAGATTAATTGGTGAAGAGAACAGAAAGGCATGCTGGCCAACCTCTTCTCCATCAATCAACGACAACACCTCTTCGGTATCGATATTCCAATCGACCAAAACATTACGTATCTGGGTCCCAAATCGGGTACTCCCTTCGACAATGGCCCGCGTCGTGCGGTGATGGTTGATATCGAACCACTCATCAAAGACTGGCTCCAGCGTATGCGACAGCGGGCCATGTCCGACGTCATGAAGCAACGCGGCACAGACAAGCGTTCTGCGCTCTTTCTCGTCCATCTCGACTTCAAGAGCATAAGTCTCTGCCAGCTTAGCAACCCCTATAGAGTGCTCTAGACGGTTGTGCCGGCGCCTATGCGCATCTCGACCCGACCCTTTCTTAACATAGTCAATAGCACCTAGAAACCCGATCCCAGCAAGCCGTTTCAACGGTTGTGTTGCCAAAAGCGCCATTGCTACATTATCAGAGAGATGAACAGCATCATCAGATCTCAAAGTGGGAGTTGCATTGACAATATGCATCAAAGTAGGTGCGCTGAGCCGTTCTGGCTGCGCCCCGTCGTCTTGCTGATATTTACACTTCATATGCATGGCAGTTCTGGTTCTCGTACTCATTGTAATACAACATAGGATGAATTTCGTGTCGTTACGATGGCCTTCTTAGTGTTCTTTGTCGATCAGACGTATGGCCGTGCTCTGAGGCACCGCATTCGAGACAAAACTGACCCTGACCAGGGGCCCTTTGGGTAGCACATCACAAACCTGCAAACTCTCATTATGAATGAGTGAGCCTCGGGGGGCAGGTCAAACGGCATCGCCTCCTTAACTCAAGCTTGTCTTACACGTCTGCCCGTATTTCGCAGGTCAGTTTCACCCTAGCAATTTCTTAAACTACCTCAGTTTCGATGAATGCCCTAGTGCCGCCTAGGTCCGAAAAAGCTCTGGTTCGACAGCTCAACACAATGATCTGCTGATCTTTTGCGGCGTGCGACAGCATATTGAACATCGTTGAAATCCGCTCATCATCCGTATGGACAAGTGCGTCATCAAGAATAAGGGGTACATCCCGCCAGCAGAAGCAGAAGAGAGGTACTATGCACAATTCAATGCGTTAGGTATGGTCGCGTGAGACGAAGTAATCAGCCTCCGGTAAACAAGGGGCAATTCAAAGACGCATCTGCCTCTTTCTGAGTTATCTCATTACCGAGCTGCTGACGGCGATCCTGTATGGGGTCGAGTCCGGTAGGGGGCAGGATCGTATCATAAGCTTTTCTACCTCTCTATTTTGACCATCTATATTCACCAGTGATGAGAATATGGGCCCATCCGAGGGGCGAGATGTGCGCCAAGAGGTCTGGGGAACAATCCAACCCTGCGCGTTTTCGCTGCGCAACAGCTTTACCAAGCTGATCTGTGTTCCAGTAAATAATGATAGCGGCGAGAAGGTTAAGGCCAGCCATACGATAATGTTGACCTTCGGCAGTGCGATCCCGGATTTCACCCTGCCGCCCGATCCTCAGCGCATTTTTTAAAGCATGATGGGATTCACCTTTGTTGAGACCGATCTGAGCGCGGCGTTGCATGTCGGCATCCAGCAACCAATCGATGATAAAAAGTGTCCGTTCGACCCGTCCGATTTCACGAAGTGCAATGGCAAGGTCATGCTGGCGTGGATGAGAGGCGAATTTTTTCAAGAGCTGGCTGGGCGGCATGATGCCTGCGACCATTGTAGCAGCACTTCGCAAAACATCTGACCAGTTGGCCACAATCGTGCCTTCTCTGACTTTGCCGCCAATCAATCCTTTCAGTTCCTTCGGAACGCTGCCTGGATCAAAGACATACAGACGCTTCGAAGGCAAATCTCTGATGCGAGGAATGAAACGGTAATTCAACAGGGATGTGACGGCAAAAACGTGATCCGTGAAGCCGCCGGTATCGGCATATTGCTCACGAATATTCTTGCCTGTTTCATTCATCAATAACCCATCCAGAATGTACGGGGCTTCACTCACCGTTGCGGGGATATTCTGTGTGGCGAAAGGGGCAAACTGATCGGAGACATGGGTGTAGGCTTTCAGCCCTGGCTCGTTGCCGTATTTCGCATTGATCAGGTTCATGGCTTCACCTTGGCGCGCAGCCGGGAAAAATTGCCCATCACTGGAAGCGGTAACACCTGCGCCCCAGAAACGGGCCATGGGTAAGGCCGATTGCGCTTTTATCACCATAGCCAGCGCCCGATTGATGGCGTCACTTTCGATATGCCAACGCGACAAACGCGAGAGCTGGAAATAATCATGGGTATTCGTGGCTTCAGCCATTTTGCTAAGGCCCAGGTTAAGGCCCTCCGCCAGCAGGACATTCAGAAGCCCAATTTTGTCTTTGCAAGGTGCGCCTGTCCGCAAATGGGTGAACGCATCGATAAAGCCTGTGGCCTTCTCCACGTCTAGCAGCATGTCTGTAATCCGCACATCAGGTAGACGCCGGTAAAGATCGAGAACAAATTCATCCGCCTCGACGGGAACGTCAGCGGTCAGGCGATCAAGTCTCAGGATACCGTTATCAATGGACCCACCCGGAATGGCACCAGCTTTGGCAGCAATGGCTAGGCGTTTCAATCCATCGGCCATCCGGGCTTTGCGGTCCTTCAGCCAGACCTCGGGATCAAAAGGAACAGTCAGGCGAGGCGTGGCCTTTGCTGCTTCAATTGGCACCAAAGCCTGCTTCAGATCACCGTAACGCCGGGAATGTGCCAGCCAGATATCGCCAGACCTGAAGGCATCGCGCAAATGGGACATTACAGCGACTTCCCATAGCCGGTGGCCATCTGCTTCCTGTGCTCTGAGGTAACGAAGCCACTTTGAATTGCGTCGCAGGAAGGCTATCGGTCTCCTTACTACATCTTTGTTTTCCCGGATGATGGTTGCTGCAGCCAGCAGCGGTTCAGCCACCGATGCCGCCTTGATATCCAGTGCACACAGCATTCGCGGCGCATAACGCCGAAATCGATGATACCCCTGCACAACATGAGCCAAAGGTTCGACGGACATTGTATCACCTAGCTGGGCTGCCGTTGCGACAAGAGTTTCGAGGTCATTCCAGCCACAGGTCGTTGCAACGGCCGGATCTAGCGGTGCATCATCCCCTTTCGCTTCGAGTAATGCCGCGCCCAAGTTTTTGAAAGAACGCAGGGTATCCTGCAGAGATGTTTTTGCATCGACAATTTGTGTGTCGCAAACCCTCTTAGCATCCCGCCAGATTTTTCCGACAATCCGGTCGTGGGTTTCCACCACGGCATCGGCAATAGTAGCGCGCCATTCAACGGCACAAACCGCAAGAATGGCCAGCCGCCGGTCACTGGAAATGTCCCGCAAACCATCTGTGAAATAGCGTTCGCCCTGACGACGCAGGCGCGTGACCCGGTGGGGTGGGATGCCGTCCAACACATCGACGGGCAACTCGAAGCCCTGTAAAAATTCCAGCCGATCCAGCAATCGGTTAATATCTGCTGTGTTTTTACCAACCTCAAATTGGCGCAACCAAATAAACCGGCTAATTCGACCGTCCACATGTTCGGTAAGCAGAGCATCGAGCTGGTCTTTCATCGCATCATTCAGGCGATCAACGATACGCGTTTCAATCCGTCGTTCAGCGGCGACAAGGGCGTCAGCGCACAGGCGTTCTATAATCGATACCCCTGGAAGAATAGTGTGGGTGCGGCGGCACTCCCTTATGAATCGCTTCACCAAGCCTTCATTGGAGTGGGCAGTCTCAGCCTCGCCCTCCAGCCATGTTTTTAGATCGCGAGCGCTCCGTCCGGAAAACATCTTGTAGCCGTAGATTGATCGCAGATCGATGAGGTGCCTTTTACGTGTCACGTCAGTTTCAGCGTATCCAGCCAACTCGTGAGGCTTTACCCCAATTTGAGCGGCGAGAAATTCAGTCACGGCTAAGGGAATGACTTCCCCTGCGGTCAACAAACGGCCTGGATAACGAAATGCGCAAAGCTGAAGTGCGAAACCAAGTTTATTGTGGGCATGGCGTCGTGTACGGATGTGTTCAATATCGTCATCATCCAATATGTAATGCTGTAATAAAGTGCCTTCATCTGTGGGCAGTTCAAACAATGCTTTGCGTTGGCGTTCGGTCAGAATGTGGCGTCTTGGCATGCTAAAAATCCTGTTGGTCAGATGATTTTTGAAATGAACGCCTGTCCGTAAGGGGATCGCTCACCGGACGGTTTTGGAAACAAACCGCTTCTCAGCAAAACAGGCTCCAAACTTGTCTCATATAAATGGTACGGAAAGATTTGCAAAAGGGGCCCCTTATACGTACACTCACCCCATGAAAACTACCCTCATCGGATACGCCCGCTGCTCCACTGACAAACAGGACCTGTCAGCCCAACGACAGGCTCTTTTGGAACTGGGTGTTGTGGAGGATCGCATCTACACAGACCACGGCCTGACCGGAACCAACCGCGCACGCCCCGGCCTAGACCAGGCACTCGCTGCCGTGCGGGACGGCGATACATTGGTCGTGCCCAAATTGGATAGACTGGCCCGATCGGTACCAGACGCCCGCACAATCGCCGATCAACTTGAGAAGAAGGGTGTGAAGCTCGCTCTGGGGGCCTCGGTCTATGATCCATCAGATCCGATGGGAAAGATGTTCTTCAACATCCTCGCCACCTTCGCTGAATTTGAATCAGATCTCATCCGTATGCGAACCCGCGAAGGCATGGCCATCGCCCGAGCCAAAGGAAAATTGCGTGGCAAACAGCCTAAACTATCTGAAAAACAACAAAAAGAGCTTGGACGCATGCATGGAACAGGAGAATATTCGATCAGCGACCTCGCCGAAGTGTTCGCGGTTTCAAGGCCGACCGTCTATCGAACCCTAAGCCGGATACGTGCCGTTTAGGGTGGCAGGGCTTCTAACTTAAAGCCCTTATGATACGATTTCGCCCCCTACCGGACTCGACCCC
>Ga0208413_1000590_pt1 | contig 26849 bp, 27 predicted proteins | sample AntAceMetag02UKD_FD_184761 | JGI IMG/M metagenome (GOLD analysis project Ga0208413, IMG submission 184761) | Saline lake microbial communities from Ace Lake, Antarctica - Antarctic Ace Lake Metagenome 02UKD (SPAdes) (version 2) | ecosystem: Environmental > Aquatic > Non-marine Saline and...
TGTTTTCTTCCATCCCTATTCTAGGACATAGCCTTATTGCAAAGTACAGTACTTAACGATCTACTCGCCGAATTAGTGAACAGCTCCTAGCCAAAAAACCCTACGAAAATGATCCCGTCTACCGTGAGGATGAGATTGGTTTGGAGTATAACCGTTACCAAGGGGTGGCAGATCTGATGCCGTTCGCCAAGGGACTGAGTGCTAAATCACATGATTTCGATGCGCAGGGGAACGAAGTAAATACGGATTACCGCCGCATGTTGAAGATTGTGGCAGATTCCGAATATTCGGGATATATCGGCATCGAATATGAGGGGGAAAACACTCCCGAAATGGAGGGTATTCGGCTCACCAAAACGCTGATTGAGAGGACCCTCGCGTCTTTCGATCAGTCAACTTAGCATTGAACGATCGAATGACATCGCCTTGGTATATCGGCGTAGACATCGGAGGCACCAAAATTGGCGTTTCGCGTTTCGATGTGGCCACCGCTTCGGTCGTCGAAGTCGAGCGGTTCCCCACGGGAATTCAATGTGAACCCGTAGTTGCGATCGATCGAGTCGTCGATATTGCCCGCGTTTGGATCGAACAAGCAGGAAGTTCTCCCGAAGCAGTCGGGGTATCCGTTGGAGGAATGTATGATGTTCATTCGGGATGCATGCGGCATGCCCCGCATCTTCCCTTGTGGGATGGATTTCCGATCATTTCTTCCTTGAAGGAAGCATTCGGGGCACCGGTGTTTGGCGAAAATGACGCTAACGCGTGCGCATTGGCAGAGTGGCGTTTCGGCGCGGGTCGTGGTTGCAACGATCTTATCTTTCTGACTTTCGGAACGGGGCTGGGCGCCGGTTTAATCCTCGATGGAAAGCTCCACCGTGGAAAGACCGGATTTGCCGGTGAAGTCGGAGCCATTCGTGTTTCAGAAACGGGACCACCGGTACGGGGAAAGCCGGGTTGTCTTGAAGGATTCGCCTCGGGCGCGGGCATCGCTATGCTGGCAAAGGACAGGCAAAGAACAAATCCGAGCCCTCTTTTGCCGCAAGAACCCAGCGCAAAAGACGTAGCCGAGGCAGCGCGTCAAGGAGACACTCTTTCCTTGTCTATACTTGAAGAATGCGCCCACAAACTTGGCCAAGGCTTGGCCATACTCATTGATGTCCTCAATCCCGAGAGAATTATCCTGGGTTCGATTTTTACTCGTTGCGAAACGCTGCTACGCGCTTCGATCGAAGACTCTATTTCGAAGGAAGCGCTGCCTGAAACCTGCAAAGCTTGTACAATCGTTCCCGCAGAACTCGGCGAATTCATTGGCGATTATGGCGCCGCCACGGTGGCTGCGCTCGGTGTCGAAAACGCATCAAAGAAAACAACCTGAAAACCAGAGAAAACCGAACGAGTTGGACAACCTCTAAGCGCATGAACCGACGCCAAGCCATTAAGAAAACTGCCTTGCTCTCCGGGGGAATGCTCCTCCTCAAGCATTCACTGCTGGGACAAACTTCCAGTTTATCCATTCCAACAAGCGCCACGTTTGGTCCTAGGGAGGAAAGCCTATTGCAATTAGTCGTAGATACGCTGATTCCGGCGACGGATACTCCCGGCGCCAAAGAGCTGAAGGTGGACCAATTTGTTTTGCTGATGGTGAGCGACTGCCACAGTAAGCAGGACCAGATAGCTTTTTACTCCGGTCTGCATTCGATGGACGCGTTTGTCGAAAAAGGCTTTGGTCAATCGTTTGCCTCGTGCGACATCGATACTCGAATTGAGCCGCTCAAAAGCGTGAACAAAAAATCCGACGCCGGTCCGGAGTTGCAGGCATTCATCCGGATCACGAAGAGACGAACGATCCAAGGGTATCTTAGATCCAAATACGTGATGACAAACGTGCTTCTCCACGAAATGATACCACAGCCCTACGACGGTTATTACCCGGCCAGCAAATTGGGAGGTAAAGTCTGATGGCCAACCTCAGTATTAACGGGGTCAAACAAAACACCTACGATGCCATCGTCGTGGGGTCAGGTATCAGCGGAGGGTGGGCGGCCAAAGAACTCACGGAAAAAGGACTCAAGACTCTCGTCCTCGAGCGGGGTCGCGATGTGAAGCACATCGTGGATTATCCGACGGCCAACAAAATGCCTTACGAGTTCAAGCACCGGAACGAGATACCGCACGAGATCCGCCAAGCCAATCCGGTCCTCAGTCGAGCGGGCGCGTGGAAAGAGGATACCGACCACTTCTTCGTGAAGGATGATGAGCATCCCTACATTCAAGAGAAACGCTTCGACTGGATTCGCGGATACCAAGTGGGCGGCCGGTCGCTGCTTTGGGCGCGGCAGACCCAGCGCTGGAGCCAACAAGATTTCGAAGGCCCGGCCCGCGATGGGTTCGCGGTCGATTGGCCGATTCGCTACGAGGATATTGCTCTCTGGTATAGTCATGTTGAATCGTTCGCCGGGATATCCGGAAACCAAGACGGACTCGCCGAATTGCCCGATGGGGAGTTCCTGCCGCCTAATCCCTTCAACGCGGTGGATGACCATTTTAAACGCGTCTTGGACGAGCAGTTCGAAGGACGGCACCTGATCGCTGCTCGCTTCGCAAATCTGACCAAATCGACGCCGACGCAGCTCGCGCAAGGACGCTATCAATGTATGAGCCGGCGGCTTTGTAAGCGCGGCTGTCCTTTCGGCGCTTACTTCAGCAGTAACTCATCCACCCTGCCCTGGGCGGAAAAAACAGGGAACCTCACGCTGCGCCCCCACTCGGTGGTGCACTCTGTCATCTACGACGATAAGCAGGGCAAAGCGACCGGCGTGCGGGTCATTGATAGTCTGACCAAGGAAGTCACCGAATATTACGCGAAGACCATTTTCGTTAATGCCTCGGCCATTAACACCAATCTCATCCTGCTCAATTCCACCTCGAACCGTTTCCCGAACGGCTTGGGGAATGACAACGGGTTATTGGGCAAGTTCGTCGCCTTCCATCACTACAATATCAAGGTCCGCGCGCAGTTCGACGGACTCAACGAGTTTGCCCCCTTCGGCGGCCGTCCCGGCTCCACTTACATCCCTCGGTTTAGGAATATGTTTAAGCAGGAAACCGATTTCCTGCGGGGATACGCGACCGCCTTTTCGGCCGGTCGAAATTTGAGCAGCAACCAATCGGGCATGGGCGATGATTTGAAGGAAAACCTGCTGAATCCCAAGCTGGGCAGTTGGTATGCCGGGGCGCAAATGATGGGCGAAACAATTCCCAAGGAAAGCAATGCCGTGACTCTGGACTCCCAGAAAACGGATGCATGGGGCATGCCCCTCCTTCGGATCAATGTCGATTTCGATGAGAATGATCGGAAGATGGAAATCGACGCCAGCGAGCAACTCTCCGAGATGTTTGCCGCAGCCGGATTTAGTAATATTAAAACCACCAACAAGCAGGATGCCCCCGGAATCGATATCCACGAAATGGGCGGAGTGAGAATGGGCCGTGAGGCCAATACATCCCTCCTCAATGGATGGAATCAGTTGCACGCCTGTAAGAACGTTTTGGTCACCGACGGAGCCTGCATGACCTCAACGTCCACCCAAAACCCTTCGTTGACCTATATGGCGATCACCGCCCGCGCCGCCCACCACGCCGTCGAGGAAATGCGCCAACGAAATATTTAGTCAGGCGCCCAAAAATCCCGCGACATATGAGTAAGGACAAAATACGCATCGCTCTAATCGGCACTGAATTCATGGGTCGAACGCATTCCAATGCGTGGCGACAAGTGATTCCCTTCTTCGAACCCGACCTAGAACCAGTTCTTAAAGTGGTTTGCGGACGCGACCCAGAGAAAACTAAAATCTTCGCCCGCAGATGGGGTTTCGAGGATTCCTCGACCGACTGGCGATCCGTGATTCAACGCGACGACGTGGATGTGGTCGATCTGGCTCTGCCCCAATCCATGCAACCCGAAGTGGCCATCGCGGCCGCCAAATGCGGCAAGCACGTGTTTTGTGAGAAACCCATGGCGCTGACCGGGACAGAGGCCCAGACCATGTTACAGGAGGCAGAGGCAGCTGATATCCGCCACTATGTTAACTACAACTATCGACGTTGCCCGGCCGTTGCCTTGGCGAAACAAATCATCGACGAAGACCGCATCGGAGAGATCCGACATTGGCGTGGGGCCTATCTGCAAGACTGGTTGGTAGACCCGGAGGCTCCGTTGGGATGGAAGCTGAAGAAAGAATATGCCGGGTTCGGGCCGCACGGAGATTTAAACTCCCACAGTGTGGATCTGGCCCATTTCTTGGTGGGTAAAATCGAATCCGTATTTTGCCAAAAAAATACCTTCATCCACGAACGTCCCCTCGAATCCGGGAGTGTCGATATGGGCCCCGTCGATGTGGATGATGCTTCCCAAATGCTGGTGAAATTTGAGGGTGGCGCGCTGGGGTCGTTTGAGTCCTCCCGGTTCGCGACCGGTCAACGCAATGCGAATCAGTTTGAGATATTTGGCCGCAAGGGAGCACTGAGATGGAACCTTGAGGATCTCAATCGACTGGAATTCTATTCGAATGACGACCCCAGCCACATCAGAGGTTATCGCTCCATTCTCGCCACTGAAGCGGAGCATCCCTACGTCGGGAAATGGTGGCCGCCGGGTCATACCATCGGCTATGAACATACCTTTGTTCATGCGGTGGCAGACTTCTTGGCTGCGATCTCAACCGAACAACCCATTTCGCCCGACTTCTCCGATGGCCTGAGAGTAATTCAAGTTTTGGAAGCCGCCCATACCTCAGCTGAATCAGGCCAACGCATGAACGTAGTTTAAAAACCGTGACAGTTGATAACGACTAAGAACCACCTAAGTGCATTGAAGAAGCTAACGCCCCACTATCTGTTCAAATTTCTGCTCGCAGGGAGTTTGATTCTATCCGCTTGCGCGCTACCGGGTGGCTCGTCCCCCCCCCAGAACATACTGGTGATCCTCGCCGACGACATGGGTTGGGCAGACCTGGGGCCCGCTTCGAACATAGACACGCCGCATCTCGATCAATTGGCCCAGGATGGGGTAAGCCTGTCTCGCTTCTATGCGTCCGCCCCGATCTGTTCACCCACGCGAGCGGCACTCCTAACCGGTCGGTATCCCCATAGCGTGGGAATGCCCCAGCTCGCCGCGCCCGAGGCGAAGCCGGGAAGCCCGAAACTCTCTTTGGATCATTCAGCGGTGACGATACCCGAAGTGCTCAAAGCGCGTGATTATCAATCTGTCCTGATCGGAAAGTGGCATCTTGGATACGATCCCAGCTCTTGGCCGCGCACCCATGGATTCGATGAATTTTGGGGCACCCTGGCCGGAGAATCTAACTACTACGATGTAACGGGCAGTTATCACAACGAAACGCCCATCCAAATCACCGACTACTACACGGACGCGATCACCGACAAAGCCATTGATTACCTGAAGACGCAGGAAACCCACCAGCCTTTCTTCATGTTTCTGTCCTATACCGCCCCCCACTCGCCGATGGAAGCTCCCGCAGATCTCATCGACAAATACCGCGCGAAATACGACCACGAGCTTTTTGCGATTTATGCGGCCATGGTCGAGCAACTGGACACGGGTATCGGCCGAATATTGAGCGTCGTTGATGACCTTGGCCTCCGCGAAAATACCCTAGTCATTTTCATGTCTGACAATGGACCTTCGGCCGAAAGCAAAGCCTACGGCCCCAGCGGGGCCAACATCTCTAATGGTCCCCTGCGCGAGTGGAAATTTTCCACCTACGAAGGCGGTATTCGCGTGCCCTTCATCGCCCGTTGGCCCGGCCGTATTCCAGCTGGGCTCCAGCGTAATGAGGTCGCGGTGACGATGGATGTGCTCCCCACGATTCTTGACACCGTGAAAATGCCTGTTCCTGAAAACATGGAAATAGATGGGCACTCATTGATGCCCTTACTGACCGGGAAGGACTTTTATAGGACGGACGCCATTCACTGGGAGACGAAGCACAACCTGGCGGTGATGCGGGGCGATTGGAAGCTCGTCCATCAATTCTGGAAGGAGCCCGAACTCTATAACCTTAAATCTGATATATCCGAGGCGCGCGATCTTTCCGACCAGTATCCCGAAATGGTATCGGAGATGGCCGAACTTCATTCCGCGTGGAAAGCGGAACACTACCCCAATCCCGTTGCCCGAAAGACAAAACGAGCAAAATATCAATTTCCCGAAGTGGCCGCCACAAATCCCCCCACCAAGTGAATTTCAGACCATGAAGATCCCCGCCGCAAGCAGCGGGGTATTTGATCAAACCAACGTAAACCGACCGTGCCGACAGTTTCATATCCAATGCGTAGGAGCCTGCGTGCAGGCGATCCCGTTGCCCCACCGCCCCCATCTGCCTGCACGTTTTTACAGCGAAATACAGCGCCTCTCCCCACGTTTATCGCGTGCAAGCACGCTCCTACATCAAACCAAGCCGGAGCAAGCTCCGGGGTATCAGACCCAAAAAGAATGAAGATATTTAACCTCTCCCTGGCTGTTCTGGGGATGCTGACGTCAGTCGCCACGGCTTCTGCCAAACCGGTAAACGTCTTGCTCATCATGGCTGATGATATCGGGTTCGAGTGCTTCAGCAGCTACGGTAGCAAAGAGTATTCGACCCCTCGATTGGACGCTCTGGCCGCAGCGGGAATTCGGTTCGAAAACTGTCACTCCACGCCGGTCTGCACCCCGAGTCGCGTCAACCTCCTGTCGGGGAAATCCAACGTATTTAATTATGAGGACTTCGGCATCTACCCCGCCGGAGAACCCACCTTCGCCCACCAGTTCCGCCAATCGGGTTACGCGACGGCGGTCGCCGGTAAGTGGCAACTCCTCACCGCCGAAGGAGGCACGCATCCTAACGAAGCGGGGTTTGATACCTACAGCCTGTGGAACACTCCCCTCACCTCTCGCGAGCGTTACTGGAATCCTTCCCTGGAAAAAGACGGTGCCTTAATGAGTCTACCGGACAACAGCTACGGTCCAGATGCCTGCACGGATTTTCTCGCCGATTTCATCACGTCTTGCGCCGAGACCGACACACCCTTTCTCGCCTACTACCCGATGATTCTCGTTCATGACCCTTTTCTCCCCACGCCGAATAGCAAGGATCGAGGCGAGACCAGCGATAAGAAGAACTTCATCGATATGGTGAACACTATGGATGCGCTGGTTGGTCGCCTTGTGGATACCCTGGAGACCAATGGAGTGCGTGACAACACGCTGATTATTTTTACCGCTGACAACGGGACCAACAAAAACCTCGTTTCCGAATTCAACGGCCAACCCCTCAGCGGAGGCAAAGGTTACACCCGCGACCACGGCACCCATGTGCCCCTGATCGCCAATTGGCCGGGACATATTCCGGCGAAGCAGGTCAACCGCGACCTGATCGCTTTTTCTGACTTCTTGCCTACCATGGTCGAGGCCGCGGGCCTACCACCTAAAGAATCAACCGACGCCGATGGCGTAAGTTTTTGGCCCCAATGCCTGAGTGAACGCGGAAACCCACGGGAGTGGATCTACGGCTACTACTTCCCGCATCCCTACGCCAAAAAATTCAATGACTCAAACAATCACCCCGAGGTGCGGTATGCCCGGGATCGACGCTACAAGCTCTATGACAATGGCGATCTCTACGACACTCAGATGGATGTCATGGAGACAGCCGTCATCGACCTTGAATTGGCTGCTCCCACGGTGAAGCAAGCCCACCGGAACCTCCAAGCCGCGATCAACTCTTACCCCAGCAAAGGCACCCGAATCGACTACCCCAAGGTGCGCGGCGTTTACCCGCCGAAATAAAAACAGTCCCCACTCCCATGCCATCCCCACTCCCACCTCCCGCCGACAGTTTCATATCCCAGATGTAGGAGCCTGCTTGCAGGCGATCCCGTTGCCCCACAGCTCCCCTTCTGCCTGCCCGTTTACACAGCGAAATACAGCGCATCTCCCCACGTTTATCGCGTGCAAGCACGCTCCTACATCAATCCAAGCCGGAGCAAGCTCCGGGGTATTAGACCCATTACGAAATAAAAATAGTCCCCACTCCCATGTCATCCCTGCTCCCACCTCCCGCCGACAGTTTAATATCCCAGGTGTAGGAGCCTGCTTGCAGGCGATCCCGTTGCCTCACCGCTCTCATTCTACCTACCGTTTTCACCGCGAAATACAACGCTCCAACCACCTCCCCCATCGCGTGCAAGCACGCTCCTACATCAATCCAAGCCGGAGCAAGCTCCGGGGTATTAGACCCATTACGAAATAAAAACAGTCCCCACGCCCATGTCATCTCCGCTCCCACCTCCCGCCGACAAACCGGGAGGCAAACTCCCTCTCACCGAGAAAGTAGCCTATGGATTAGGGGACACCGCATCGTGTCTTTACTACACGACCCTGGCCGAGTTCTTGATGTTTTTTTACACGGATGTTTTTGGCATCAGTGCCATTGCGGCCGCGCTGATGCTCCTGATCACGCGCTTCTGGGATACGGCCAATGACCCCATCATGGGTATGATTGCAGATCGCACCAAATCCCGCCATGGGAAGTTCCGCTCCTGGATTCTCTGGATGATCCCGGTCTTCATGATTGCCGGTATTTTGGTATTTATGACTCCAGACCTGAGCATGACCGGGAAACTGATTTGGGCTTATGTCACCTACTCCTTGGTCGGCATGGCCTATACCGCGATCAATGTCCCCTACTCGGCCTTGATGGGCGTCATGACATCGAACTCAGAGGAACGAACGGTTCTCGCCTCATTTCGATTTCTCGGCGCGAATTCCGGCAGTTTGATTGTGCGAGGAACGCTGCTGTGGTTGGTGGCCACCCTGGGGCAAGGCAACGAGCAACAGGGCTACTTTCTGACGATGTGCGTGTATGCGGTTGCCGCCGGCGGACTGTTTTTCATTACGTTCAAATTCACCCGCGAGCGTGTCATTCCTCCGCCGCGAACGAGCAAGGTCCGGGAAGACCTGAAAGATCTCCTTAAAAATGGGCCCTGGTTGGTATTCTGCGTGGTGGGCGTGCTCACGCTCGTCCATATCTCGGTGCGGGGCGGAGCGATTTTGTATTACTTCAAGTATTACATTGAAGACCTGAGTCTCGCCACCAGCTTCCTGGTCTCCGGAACCGTTCTGGCCATCGCGGGCGTATCGTGCACGAAGTTAATTGTCGCCCAATTTCGCGACAAACGGCGGGCCTACATCAGTCTGACTCTGATCAATGCGATCCTGCTACTGGGCTTCTACTTTATCGGACCGACAGATATCGTGCTCTTGTTCAGTCTCCATCTTGTCGGCTCCTTTCTGGCTGCACCACTCATGCCTCTGACATGGGCGATGTTCGCCGATACCGCCGACTACGCGGAATACAAAATGGGCCGACGTGCCACGGGCCTAATCTTCTCTGCCGGGACGACCTCGCAGAAACTCGGTTGGACGCTCGGCGGATCCTCCGCGGGATTCCTCCTCGGGTTTTACGGTTTTGAAGCAAACATGGAGCAAGCTCCCGATACCCTGAATGGCATCGTTATGCTCATGAGTGTCATCCCCGCCTCCATCGCATTTCTGACCGCCTTCGTCACCCTGTTTTACAAGATCGATTACAAGCTTGAGCAGGAGCTGGAAGCAACCATGGCACAAAATGCCGCGGAAAGATCTACCCAGAATCCAGCGTGATCCACTCCCTCAGATTCCCCCTCAATAAATATCCTCGGAGCACTCGATCAAACCAACGTGAACCGGGGCACCGCCGACAGTTTCATATCCAAGGTGTAGGAGCCTGCTTGCAGGCGATCCCATTGCCCCCGCTCCAAATCCTATCAGTCGGTCTCACAAAATACAGCGCCACTCCTCCGCGTTCATCGCGTGCAAGCACGCTCCTACATCTATCCAGGCCGGAGCAAGTTCCCGGGGTATCTGACCCATTAAGAAATGAATATCCCCGGAGCTTCTGATCAAACCAACGCGAACCGAAGCACCGCCGACAGTTTCATATCCAAGGTGTAGGAGCCTGCTTGCAGGCGATCCCATTGCCCCCCTGCTCCCAATCCTATCAGCCGGTTTCACAGAATACAGCGCCACTCCTCCGCGTTTATCGCGTGCAAGCACGCTCCTACATCAATCCAAGCCGGAGCAAGCTCCCGGGGTATCAGACCCCTTTTCAGCCCCCTCGATTTTGGGCACCTAAACCTCAAACATTAAGCAGCGATCCTTTTGATCTTCCTCAATTTACGCGGTGAGTAGTCTCGAACAAATTTCCGGCGTAGCACTTCCAAGCGCTTGATCTCATCTCTCCAGTTGAGTTTTAAGGCAGGCAGACGAGCTGCGATTTGTTGGCTAATACTCATATCCGACAGCAGGGGTTGACGAGGGGTGTATAGTTCGGGTGCAGATAAGCGCAGGGTTAGTAGAGGTCGCCGGTATAGGTGGCAGCCCGCAAGGGTGGTAACTCGAACCTGGGATCTGCACTATTTCCCCAACCATTCTGAGAGACCCGCCAAGTGCGGGTCTTTTGGTTTCATGGTCTCAAGGTCTTCCGGCCAGAATTTTAAGCCAAAGCCGAGCACGGCCCCCTTGTAACGACGGAACGTGGGTTCCATGAGTCGAGCATAGCGATCTTCCGTATCACCGAAACGATTGGGAGCGAGGGCCGCATAAAGTCCCGAGGCCACGGTATCAGCCAATTGCAGTCCGGCCAGCTGGGTGTGTTGCACGGCGCGAACGTATTCAGGATCGATATGCTTCCAGGCCATAGGCTGGGCACTGGAATCAGTGTTGTCACGCAGGACACGGAGATAATCTCTCAGATCGGCATAGGACATCTGGTCTCGATTGGAAAAAATGACTTCCGCCAGTCCAGTTCCCTCACCCTCAATGTGGTGTTCTTCACACAACCACGAAACCCGCTCGAGCAGATAGCGACACGCATAGCGGTAAAGTAGGTCCTTCTGCGTCTGAAACGATTCCGGATCTCGTAGGGAAGGTTTATGAATGATGACGGATACCGTGCGCAGGAAAGTGGCTTGTCCGATAGCTCGAGCAACCGCCACCCGCCGGCTGTGATCCAATTTGATGAAATGCAGCGCTTGCTTCGGCTGGGCTTTGAGGGTTTGCCGAATCTCCCGCATCAACTGGATCATCTTGGAGTCGTTCTTACGCCGCACGACCACGGCCGAAAGAATCAACCAACGTGAACTCCCAGTGCCATCAGGTTTGAATACAAAACCTCCATCGCCGGATTCATCAATGTAGGCGGTAAAGCTGTATTTACTCATGTCGAGAGAGACGGCGCTGATACTATGCTGCGGTGAGTTCGGCGACGTGGACTTGGAGGAGGTTCTTGGCGATGGCGAGGGAGGCGGTGAGCCGTATTGTCGCTGCGCTAGGATCTTCGGAAATCATAATTTCTCTTCTTTCGTCGCTAGTGACTACTAGACGGCTCGGAATTCTTGGGATTGCTGCTGCCCGAATCGGGCTCCCGCAGCCATCCCCCTACATCCTTCAATGAAGGACTTCGGGCCAACGTCGCAGACATGGGCCATCTTCGCGCTTTGCGCTTCTTCTAGGGCGGTTTCTAGGCAGGCTACAGTTTCGATAGTGAGTTTCGCCGGGGGGCGGGAATATGCAATGTCTTTGGGTAGCCTGATTCCTCTAGAAGCCTTTGGGATTTCGATTCTACGTTAGAGCACCTTTGCCCAAATCAATAGAGCTTTGGTCTGACTTCTTCGTCTACATAACGATCACCACAAACATGGAGCAGGCTCCCGATACCCTGAATGGCATCGTTATGCTCATGAGTGTCATCCCCGCCTCCATCGCATTTCTGACCGCCTTCGTCACCCTGTTTTACAAGATCGATTACAAGCTTGAGCAGGAACTGGAAGCAACCATGGCACAAAATGCCGCGGAAAGATCTACCCAAAATCCAGCGTGATCCACCCCCTCAGATTCCCCCTCAATAAATATCCCCGGAACACTTGATCAAACCAACGTGAACCGAAGCATTCAGATCTTTATATTTTGCGTCTGACTCCTTTTTCAGGCCCTTTGACCCCTGCTATGGGGATATTGGTCAAGTGCGATTCGGATTTTTGTCTTTGGTTACATTCAGAGAGAGGAGTTGGGGGTGGTAGATTTAGATTTTTGCGTCTTCTGAGCCGCCACGGTCTCTGAATTGAGGCCGGGATTTCCTGCTATCCGTGTCCCGATAAGGGTTGCACACTATGACATATCCATTCGGTCACTACAGGCTGCAGAAGCGAAGCTGCCCCATCTTTAAAGCGTCGCATCAAAAGCGACAGGGGTCAAGTCGGGCACACTCCGCTAAAATCGGTTTTAGATCTGCGCTTCGATGCTCTTAGGCACTCATAGCAGGTAAAGGTTTCATGGTTAATCCAAGTTGATCTGGGGTGACTTTTCCGGTTCGGATTCTCCACCAATCCACCGCAAACTGTCTCGCGATGGCGACCACGATCTTCTTCTTACTCGCCTTGGTCAGTTTGGCTTCCAAGAGCTTGTCGCGCCACTTCACGATGCCCCGGTAGTCCGGGTTCCATTGGATCAGCAACCAGACACATTCGATGAGCATGTGTCGAAGCCGCGGGTTGCCGTGTTTGGTGATCGAGCCCTGGAAGCGACGTTTGTCGCTGGTGTCCTCGCTCGGACACAACCCGGTGTAACCTCCCACCTGCTTACGAGTCTCGAAGCGGCTCCAGTCGCACACTTCGCGTTCCATCTGCTGGAAGATCACCGATCCCATTCCCTTGGGCAACGCCACCTCGGTCATCTCCTCCAGGCACTTCTCTAATCGCACGATCTGTTCTTCGACTACCACCATGATGGTTCGCAGGGCACTGAGCAGTTCGAGCAGATGCGGTTCAAGCTGTTCGCTCAGGCCCAGCCAGCGCCTCGGCTTCCACCATTCTCCCTGAAGGCGGCCACCATAATACATCACGTGCCCGCGCGCCTTCGCCGAGAGGCGCTTGCGCTCTTTGATCAGACTTTGGCGTTGGCGAGTTGTGCTGCGACGCTGTTCTTCGGTTTCACTGGGGATGCGCACGGTGCTGAAGCTGCGGTGATTGCCCCGCAGGTAACCGTCCAAGCATAGCACCATTTGCGTCGCATCGCGCGCATCGGTTTTGACGTTCTTGCCGTGCTCGTCCCAATTGATCGGACGGATCACGTGATTGGTGACGCCCATCTTCGCGAGACGCCGGTGCAGGCTGTAGCCGAACGGGCCCGCTTCGTAGCAACTATGGAGCTGCTCGCACTTGGCGGTGAGTTCCTCAGCCCATACTATGAACTGTTCAGGCGTGAAGCGTTTCGCTCGTTGCGGCGCACTGCCGTCGATCTTCATCACCACGACGTATTTTTCGATGTGCACGTCGATGCCTAGCTTGATTACTTCGCCTAAGGTGCTTGAATCCTCGGCGGATGATGTGGGGGATATTTGATTTGTGGTCATAACGTTGTCAGTTCTTGCGACCTCGTCGCTCCTGACAACACCCCCATGTCATCTTTTTCAGGCCCCTTTTTCAGGCCGGCCCCTACTTTCCGAGTTTGAGTTTTCCTCTAAATCGCGCCGTGTTGAGTGCTATGTTCCAAAATGGAACTGACCACTTTCTCCACAAGTTCACCCGTGCTGAAGATGTTGCTCAGATGCTTGGTAATCGCTGGACGCTTCACGCCAAACAGCTCCGCTAACGCACCTTGCGACATCCAGAAGTTCTCATCCTGATAGACCACTTCGATACGTTGCTCTCCGTCCGGCGTTTTGTAGAAATTAAGCATCGACCCTTTTGGTCTCACCATGTCCCCGGTTCATACCGCTGACTGGCCGACGTCTTCTGAGTGGCCCGGCCCTTTAAATCTGTCCTTCAGCTATCGTCGCTCGCAAATGCCAATATATCAGATTTGGCATCGGCGCTTAGGTATGAAACTCCATCCTGGTCCAAGTCACGGCGCACTTGATCGAAGGCCCGCATCTGAGATGGAGCACTATTGCTTGCTGGTCCTTGTAGGACAAACAAAAGGCTTTCCGGTGCGGTCCCATACGCTTTCAAGCGAGCCGCTACGTTTCGCCAATCATCCGAATGGCGAATTATATCGGTAGGATTCTCTCTATCTAGATGGAGAGCCTTGATTGCTTGTCGAGGAGACACCTGACCTTCATTTAATCTCACAAAGGGAAACCTTACTCGATAATCCTCGTTACCTACGGATTCATTCAGACGGTAACGCTCAAGTAATTCTGCTTCACGAAAGACCCGTTCGAGTCTTTTCACCATAGTTTGTTCCTTGTATTCAGGAACATTCGCGAATCTACGCTCAACGTAAGATCCAAAAACCTCATCGAGTGTAGTTGCGGGATTCTTACTAAGAATGACCCGCGGATCACTATAGAACAGAATGGATTCTCGCGGGCGCACGATGACCTTGAATTGATCGCGCTGACGCTGCCGGTCACAGTCATTTAGTATCTGTCCATCCGTGGGCACATTTTGGTAGGGACTCAAGGAATCCACCCAAGCGTGCATACTCGCAGAATATATGTTGGAATCCAACTCTGGAAAGAACCGGCGAACTCGTGCACGCCGACGTAGATCGGCACGTTTGAAATCGAGATATCCGATTGCCGGACACGCCAGCACCACACCAACATTTACGAATTCGTCAGTCTCGGGATAAGGAGCGAATCTAACCACGGAATAGTGACAGGCGTAGTGTTTACTCATGATTCCTCCAGTCTCGAGTCGGTGTGTTGTCGTTAATGCTTCTATCCAGTTGTCGAACGAACCAATCTAGTCCCTCGGGACTACTTGTCCATTCTGAAGGCAACTCCGATAATATCTGCTGAGGATAAAGTCGCGAAAGTGCCTGTTCAAACTCACTCGCCAAACCAGGAGGAAGCCACTCTATCTCATTATCTGAAATGGACTTAAATAAATGAGTTCCCCAGAAAATCGAAGCATCACTCTGTTGTGCTGCCTGATCATGATCGATGACGTATAGTTTCCTCAACTCGGCATTCCACAGGAGATTAGGATTTTTCTTCCCTCGATCGTAATTTCGAATCCACCAGTCGAACGCCAAGACACGAAGTTGCAGCTCCTCAGGAATCGCCGTATTCATTGATGCCTCGAACTCCATGGAATTGCTCACCATCTGCGAGCCGAAGCCTACACCCGGCTCAACTTTTCGTTCATGAAAATCATTCCACTCCTCGGCTAATTCATCCGAAACCGTTACTTTCCGATAGTTTGGAATCGGAAGAGCGACAGCACGGCCAAGTCTCGCGCAGATCCATTCGAGCACGAGCGGCCAGGTGCGTCCTGTTGAAAAGGTTTTTAGAAAGTAATGGGCCCCATCGTCGGCTCGACATACGATCGGATGCATTGCCCCCCGTTTAGCCAGCCGCTTAAACTCCACAGCTTCAACCTGTCCTTGTTCTTGTTCCGGAGGAGTTGGCATGACCGTTTGATTTACGAGCCGTTAAGATGACGACGCAAGGACTGACGAAGCGTCTGTAAGTCACTTTTCTCAACCGGAAATAGTGTAGCTTGGGGCATGCCGCCCCGCATAGCGTCTGCGACGTTCTTCATATCATCGCCTCCAGATACGGCTTCATCACTTTGCCGACTCGGAGCATTCGCCCCATTTCACTGATCTCTCCGATCTTGGCTTTTCGTGTCTTCAGCGTTTCTCTAAGAGCCTCGACGCACACATCGATTCCCAGCTTGTTGCGATGTTTGAAACAATCCGCCACCGTCCGGGCCGGCATCGTAATCGCCACTTTCGTCCCACCCAGCGAGTGATATTCCACTCCCGCAGTTTGAAGCGCTTTCACCCGAGTCCGAATCACCCGGATTGGAGGCCATTCAATCTTCGGGACCCTCGTTTGCGCTGGGAGCTGAACCCATACTTCATAGGGGGATTGGGTGCCGATTTCGTGAAAACGCAGGGCGCTGATCAACACAATGACGGCCCGTGAGGCGCTCTTGGTGACCTGAATCAGATCATGATGCTCGCTCGTCGGGGAATCCGTATGCTGATAAATCCCGCGCCGCACTCGCACCAGCTCACCCTGCTCCACCATCCGGGTGATACTTTGGTCAGAAATGCCGGTATCCAGTAGCTGCCCTGTCGTCAGCACCTCATTCTTGGAGGCGAGCGCTGAGAGCTTTTTCTGGAGGATGGATGGCATCAGAATGTCGGTAAACGTCACACTTTACCAATTAATGTGTAACGTTTGGCAATACTGAAGATTAAGATCTACCCAGAATCCGGCATGATCCACTACCTCAGATTCCCCCTCAATAAATATCCCCGGAGCACTCGATCAAACCAACGTGAACCGGGGCACCGCCGACAGTTTCATATCCAAGGTGTAGGAGCCTGCTTGCAGGCGATCCCATTTCCCCTGCTCCCCCTTTAAGGCCTTCCCGACATCAACCGCCACGACGTCAAAAAACATCACAGCCTAAGTAAAAGGTAGGGACGGACCCAGCCTTCGCTTGGGCTTCGGCGGACTACGCCGCTGGGCCGTCCGTCTCCTGCTGGGTGAGTCGGGCCCTGGTCTCCTATGGCGCCGCCGAAAGTTTACGCCCGACAGCTCCTGATCGCCCTGCATGATGTCAAAAGTCGAGAGCTTACGCCTTCTGATCGACGAACAGACCAAAATATTTGTAAGCGGCTGCAACGATCGGCTTGGCCCAACGCGGTGTCATGGTCAGATCTTCAGGGCTGGGATAAGTGAGTTGGCTCTCTTCGATCGAGAGTAGCAGAACGGGCAGCACCGTTTCACCCTCCTTTGCCTCGCGGGAATTATCAAACACCCGCAGCGTCGTCACATACGGGATCAGGCGAATGATATTTTCGCGGCTTCCGATCCACCGCTTCCGGATGGCGGTTTCGGGGATGGGATGACCACCTTTGTTCACGCGTAAGGCCACCCGTTCGAGATGCAGCTCCACACTTTCCAGGCCGATAAACCAGATCTCGAGCCGGTGCCCCGCTTGGACTGCTTGGATCAAAAGGGCGGTGATACTCTTGCCGCCCAACGTCGATTCGAAGGTGTAATCCGTGCCATGGGCGATGGCGTCCTCCAGCTTATCTTTCCCGTAGGACCAAGCCATCGCGTTAGCCTGTTCTTGGGATAACTTATTTTTCGCGCGCAACTGCTTCGCATACTCATCCGGGTTGAAATACACCGCCCCAGCTGCCCGCAACGCTTCGCCACCCACGCTACTTTTGCCCGCTCCATTCACTCCCGCTAGGACCGTGAGGGTCTTAGTCGGCATTGGCTCGCTGCTGTTTTGATTTCGTTAGAGCGGGAGTCGCTTTGACCGCTGATGAATTGAAGAAACTCGCTCGAGCCGCGCGGTCCTCGGGTGTGTTCATTTGAGCGACCATTTGGTCGAATTCGTCCGTCAAGTTCTGCAAAGGAGCCAACCGACTCTGTTGGATCTCTTCGTAGTGTTCGGTGCTCAGAATCACAAACTCACGCCGTTTGTGCCGAGTAATCGCCAGAGGTTCACGTGACGCCAGTCGCACGACCTCGCTGAATTTATTCTTCAGCGTAGTGGCAGAAATATCTGCCATGTCGGCTACCGCAGTGGAGGCGACGCTGGAGGAAATGGGCTGTGGTCGAGTCATGGGCATGATCTGAAGATTCATAAATTAGCTAAATTGGCAAGAATTGCCTTACTTCTTAGATCAACTTCACGTGAGGTTAAAAGAGGATTTTCACCCATAGAACAACTGAAGGTTGTCGCGGAGATTGTTGAGGGGACAGGCCCCGACATTCACGTTGAGCATCTTCAAAAGCTCATCGGGAACGCCGTAGTAGATCTGGTGCGACGACTCCTTGAAGCGCTCCGCCTCCAAGCCCTTGGGCGATGTTCGCCGATACCGCCGACTACGCGGAATACAAAATGGGCCGCCGTGCCACGGGTCTAATCTTCTCTGCCGGGACGACCTCGCAGAAACTCGGTTGGACGCTCGGCGGATTCCTCCTCGGGTTTTACGGTTTTGAAGCAAACATGGAGCAGGCTCCCGATACCCTGAATGGCATCGTTATGCTCATGAGTATCATCCCCGCCTCCATCGCATTTCTGACCGCCTTCGTCACCCTGTTTTACAAGATCGATTACAAGCTTGAGCAAGAACTGGAAGCAACCATGGCGCAAAATGCCGCGGAAAGATCTGCCCAGAATCCGACCTGATTATTTCTCCTCAATAAATCCCCCCGGAGCATTTGATCAAACCAACGTAACTCAAATCGTTCAGATCGTTATCTTCTGCCTTAGTCCCCTTTCAGACCCCCTTCCCACTCCAAGGCCGAGACTTTCGCCTTCCCGTCGTCAACCGCCACGTCGTCAAAAACATCGCAGCCTAAGTAAAAGGTTGGGACGGACCGCTGGGCCGTCCGCCTCCTTCTGGGTGGGTCGGGCTTTACGCCCGACAGCTCCTGATCTCCCAACAGTTTGTCAAATGTCAAGACCTGACGTCTTCTGATCGCTCCTTGGGCCCGAATTTGAGGTGACGGGCAAATCAGAACTATCAGGGGAATGATGAACGGGGAAAAACGGTTTTTGAGGTGCATGGAAGGGGGGAGGGGGGGCTTTGAAACAGGGTTACGAGGATTCGACAAAATTCGAGTCACGAATCCACCGCCGGTATGAACCGGGGGCATAGGTAACAGATAGTCTGGGGACATAGGTTACACTTAATAGGGCAGGGGCAGCATGATACTATTACGATTCAAGCAATGTCCCCTTCGCAGGTCCGACTTTGACCTTCGGGTCTGCTAGAGATCGATCAGGATTTTGTGATGCAAATACTCCAAGGCGAGTTGCACGCCATAAAGCGGTGGGAACGTGTAGTCTTCTACCTCCGCGACTAAGTAAGGAGGGATGGGGTGGGAGTTCGCATCGAAAATTTTGATCCAATCGATTTTGCCGCTTTGTCCTAGTTCCTTGTAGTCCTTGACGTGCCAGCTCAGGAAGCGATCGGGGTGATTCTTGAAGTAGTCGATGGGATTTACCTTTCCCACATCCATCCAGTAGATATCGGCCTGAAAATGCACGAAAGCGGGGTCCGTGTTCTCGAGTAGGTAATCATAAATTCGCACGCCTTCGATTAGCCCAAATTCGTCGTCGTGATTGTGAAACGCGAAGGTCAGGCCGTTTTCCTGACACAGTTTTCCAATCGCATTGTAGTAGTCACAATAGCGCTGTAACTCAGCCAGCGTGTGGACAGATTTGAGCTGATTGTTTGACGTGGTAAGAAACTCCACTCCGGCCGCGAGGTGATCCTGAATACAAGTTTCCCACCATTCCATGGATTCCTGCCAATCGGCGTTATCCGGCAAATTGCGAAACGTCATTGAACCCAGAAAATCCATGCCCGATGCCTCGACTTCGCGTCGAAAATCTTCCGGCGCCATACCGTAGAAGGAGCGGTCGCGATAGACGAAGGTCTCCACAAAGCTGTAGCCCATTCGGCCCAGTTCACGAAGCGTTCCGACGGCATCCTGTTGCATCGCTGGATGAACTGAAACCAATTGAATCCCGATGTTTTTATGCTTCGAATTCGCTTTCAGATAGCGTGTCTTCCAGAGACTTTCCCCGCTCGGGGCGAATCCTTCGACTACTACTCGAGTGGGACTGAGGAATTCGAATTCTACCCGCATCAACTCATTCCCGGCTAGGTCCACGTCTAGCATGCTCCAGCGACGATCGTTCTCGAATCGCCCCTTGCCGATGAAACTCTCTCCGGCCTCGTTTTGACCGAGCGCCACGATTTGATCCGTCTTCGAGTCGTAACTGATCTGCTCCACCAAAATTGATCGATAGGTTTCATCCCGAAGCATGAGAACATCCACATGCAAGGATTGGCCGTTTTGCATGCTCCGATTGACCATTTTAATCAACGGAACCGGCGCGACTTCATTCGAATCGGGACTAATCGAACTGACCCAAGTCCCTGCATATTGATGCAGACGTTCCGCTTGAGTATGAAGGGAATTGGGAACAGCCGTCGCTCCGATCGATACGAAGGTGAGAAAAAGAAGTGAGAGTGGTGAAATGCGCATACAGGGTGGTCTGATAGAGAAATGAGAATGGCTGAGTCTGGTAGAAATCCATCCTATGACTTTCCCCACTCAGGTCCTCCGTCGCGTTAGGCTCACAATAGACGCCCGTCGCCGTCAACGCCCCCCCCCTCAAGCACAATGTCCCATTATTGCGGCTCAGATACTCTGGGAGGCAGGAAATTTAACTCACGCAAAGAGGCTAAGACGCTAAGGGCTGACGCACTGAATCGAGGGTAGGAAATCCGGGGTCAGGAATTCTTGCTACTTGATTCTCGGGACTTCGAGTGCAGCGCGTGAGTTTTGGGGTTTCTCCTTCGCAGTGGGGAATGGGAGATAGGGGGAACTCCCTAGCGTGAAAAGATATGCACAACATATTGGCTCGCCACGGGATAGGTGAATTGATTGGTTGATGCTGATCGCCTCGCATTGGACTGGCCTCTGATGCGCACCGGGGCGTTTCCGTATTTTTCTACCCCAACAATGAAGGCCATCCGATCCAACCAGCCCATGCTTCGGCACCAAGTTTGTCGTGCCCTCCGTCTGGGCAGGCCCGGAAGTTTAAGACTACAAACTACAACGCCTGACCCCTGCTATGGGGATATTCGTCAAGAGCGATTCGGATTTTTGTTTTTGGTTACATTCAGAGAGAGGAGTTGGGGGTGATAGATTTAGATTTTTGCGTCTTCTGAGCCGCCACGGTCTCTGGTTTGAGGCCGGGATTTCCTGCTATCCGTGTCCCTATAAGGGTTGCACACTATGACATATCCATTCGGTCACTACAGGATGCAGAAGCGAAGCTGCCCAATCTTTAAAAGGTCGCATCAAAAGCGACAGGGGTCAGGCTGGGCACGCTCCGCTAAAATCGGTTTTAAATCTGCGCTTCGATGCCCTCAGGCACTCGTCGCAGGTAAAGCTTTCATGGTTAATCCTAGTTGATCTGGGGTGATTCTTCCGGTTCGGATACGCCACCAATCCACTGCAAACTGTCGCGCGATGGCGACCACGATCTTCTTCTTACTTGCCTTGGTCAGTTTGGCTTCCAGGAGCCTATCGCGCCACTTCACGATGCCCCGGTAGTCCGGGTTCCAGTGGATCAGTAACCAGACACATTCGATGAGCATGTGTCGAAGGCGCGGGTTGCCGTGTTTGGTGATTGAGCCCTGGAATCGGCGTTTGTCGCTGGTGTCCTCGCTCGGACACAGTCCGGTGTAACCTCCCACTTGCTTACGAGTCTCGAAGCGGCTCCAGTCGCACACTTCGCGTTCCATTTGCTGAAAGATCACCGATCCCATTCCCTTGGGCAACGCCACCTCGGTCATCTCCTCCAGGCACTTCTCCAGTCGCACGATCTGTTCTTCGACTACCACAATGATGGTTCGCAGGGCACTGAGCAGTTCGAGCAGATGCGGTTCAAGCTGTTCGCTCAGGCCCAGCCAGCGCCTCGGCTTCCACCATTCACCCTGGAGGCGGCCACCGTAATACATCACGTGGCCGCGCGCCTTCGCCGCGAGGCGCTTGCGCTCTTTGATCAGGCTTTGGCGTTGGCGAGTTGTGCTTCGATGCTGTTCTTCGGTTTCACTCGGGATGCGCACTGTGCTGAAGCTGCGGTGATTACCCCGCAGGTAACCATCCAAGCATAGCACCATTTGCGTCGCATCGCGCGCATCGGTTTTGACGTTCTTTCCGTGCTCGTCCCAATTGATCGGACGGATCACGTGATTGGTGACGCCCATCTTCGTGAGACGACGGTGCAGGGTGTATCCGAACGGTCCGGCTTCGTAGCAACTATGGAGTTGCTCACACTTTTCAGTGAGTTCCTCAGCCCACACCATGAACTGTTCAGGAGTGAAGCGTTTCGCTCGTTGCGGCGCGCTGCCGTCGATCTTCATCACCACAACGTATTTTTCGATGTGAACGTCGATGCCTAGCTTGATTACTTCGCCCAAGGTGCTTGAATCCTCGGCGGATGATGTGGGGGGTATTTGATTTGTTGTCATAACATTGTCAGTTTTGCGATCTCATCGCTCCTGACAACGCCCCCCATGTCATCTTTTGCTGCCCGAGAATACCTCTTTGATCTTTCCACCGAAGCCCGCGAGTCAGAAAATCTGATCCATGACCACCCGGGAGTTGCCGCTGATCTGAAAGAGCACCTGATCCGCTGGTCGAACGAACAATTTGAACCCGGCTTTGATCATCCCGTCGGTTATGCCGGGGATAAATACTTCGATCATTATTTGGATGGTAAACTCGCCCCGGCTCCATCATCGGTTGCCCGATCGAAAAATAAATAATTGTTATTCGAGCGAGGTGACCTAAATCATGACGGTTTTGTGATCCTTGAAAAATGCTTGGGCGATTCAAAGGGAAGAACTGTTCCGGCCTTCAACCAATCGATTCCATGCCCTTGATGAAAACAGAGACTCCCGCCTCAGTGAAGACGAAATGACATCCCGATGAGCAAGAAATTACTAACCACATTTACCTGCTTCCTGATCTTCAGTGGAGCCTTAGCTTCTGCGGCAAAGAATCCCCCCAACATCCTCTTCTTCTTTGCCGATGATTGGGGACGCTACGCAAGTATTTACGCCGACTCGGAAATTCCATCTCTGAACGATGTTATCGAGACACCCAACATTGATAGGATTGGGCGTGAAGGGGTGGTCTTCCAAAACGCATTTGTTCCCGTCGCTTCCTGTAACCCTTGCCGGTCATCATTGGCGACAGGGCGTTATTTCTGGAATTGTGGTTCGGGCGCTTTCCTGAATCCGAGTGGCAGTAGCTAGACGAATGAGAACAATCCCTTTCCGAGACTTCCAAAATTTGTAGATGGTTTGGCTGATTCGGGATACCACACGGCACGGTCAGGAAAGACCTTTGCTTTCACCCCCACCAAGACTTCTGGCAAACAACGAGCACTGCCCGTCTACAAGGACAAGTTTCCGAGATACGGTTTGTATGTAGGGGAGGCCGCCGATGAAGCCGAACGTCGGGAACGACACAACTACGTGATCGAGCGCACCCGCAACGAAATCAAGAAAGCGCTCTTGGGGACACCGGATGGGAAACCTTTCTTTTTTGTATTCGGGCCGATCAACGTGCATCGCCCTTATGTCGCTGACTCGGGACAGAATCTTTGGGGAATAAACCCGGACGATCTGAAAGGTCTCATTCCAAAATTCCTTCCCGATGTGGATGATGTCAGACGCGACTTTGCTGATTATTTAGGAGAAGTCCTGGCGCTGGACCTGATGCTCGGTGTGATGCTGGAGGAACTGGAGGCTACAGGTGAGCTGGATAACACCCTCGTCATTCTCTCCGGCGACCATGGGATTCCTGGCGTCCCGCGAGGTAAAACCGAGTGTTACGATCTGGGGATTCAGGCTCCGTTACTCATGCGATGGCCTGGGCACATCCAGCCCGGTCGCACCGTAGACGACTTTGTCAATCTGATGGATCTGGGGCCAACCCTGCTTGAACTCGCCGACACAGAGGTTCCCGCAAGTATGACCGGGCGCAGTTTTCTCGAACAAATCAAGAGCAAGCAAAGTGGCTGGATTGATCCCCGACGAGACCATGTTTTCGTAGGCCGGGAACGCCATTACCACAGTGCGCGAGCCGGCAACTTACCTTACCCCATGCGGGCCGTTCGGAATAAAGACTATCTGTATATTAAAAACTTTAAACCCGAACGCTGGCCCTTGGGAGATCCCTCTAGCTGGAATACAGACCAGAAGCCCACCTACGACCAGCTGCACACGCAAACAGCCGTTACCACGACCGATCTGGATGCAAGCCTCACCAAGGCCTATATGTTCACTCATCCTGATGATCACTTCGAGCTTACCCTCGGCAAACGGCCGATTGAGGAGCTCTACGATATTAAAAACGATCCGGACCATCTACATAATCTGGCTGAAGAGCCATCCAAGGCATCCGTATTGAAAGAACTGAGACAGCAGGTCGATTCGGTGATGCTCACTACTAACGATCCCAGACTGACGGATAGCTTTGATTATCTTCCTTACTCAGATCCTACCAAGCCCCGAGTCAGGGAGCGATAAGGACGTTTCGATATGAACGCATGACAATCAGCAAAATACCTACACGATGGAAACGTCGGTTTGTAACCCTGAGCGATCAAAGGACGTCAGAGCGATCAAAGGACGTCAGGTCTCGACATTTGACAAACCGCCCCTGTTGAGGGCTGCCAAGAAGACGTCAGGTCTTGACTCTTGACTAGCTATAATGAAACGAGGTCAGCAGACTGACTCTTCCTCTCGCCTCTGGGGCTAGGTAATTTGTCAAAAGTCGAGACATGACGTCTTTTGCACGCGACGTCTTTTGCACGCGCGTCTTTTGCACGCCCTTCGCGCCACGGCTTCGGCGGACATGATAAGGGTTTCACCCTACCCTCGTGATTTTAATCTAATAAATCAGATGCGGCCGCCTACTTGGTCGGATCTGCGCAAGAGGGCATGGAGGCGCACCGTCTCCGACGAAGGGTGGATATTGAAAAGACCATTTTAAGTAGCGGGCCAGTTCTTGCGGAGTTCCCCTAACCAAGGCGTGAGGCCGCCTTGGCGGACTTGGCTAAAGCGATCGATCATGCGGGAGAGTTGTTCTAGGTCGGGATTCATCCAGCCGATCAGTTGGAGTATTTTGTCGTGCTGGGTGTCGAGGTCTTGCCAATGCAGCACACGCTCGTGATGGAAGACCCGGTTACGGAGATCGCGAACTTTCTGCCAATTGGCGCGGAGATTTGCGACATCACGTTCGCTTTTCGGCGCATGAGAAAATGCGTTTTTGGCGATGTGATGGGCAACCCCGGATGTCATATGTGGTCGCGTAAAGAAGCCAACCCAGAAGCCAAAGGTGAGCTCAGCGACCACGCGGTCCGATGAAAGTGATTTGCCTGCATGCTTGATCTAGAGGGGCAGATTATATCTATTGTTCGACGTAGACCCTGGGCACTTCTTCCTTAGTCCTTCGCGACTAATAGGAGCCGGGGTTTCTTTTTGCCCAAATTTGTTGACCTTGGTCGGCTATAAGACGTCAGCAACTCTTGACCGATATCAACTCGAAGCAGATTAGTCTGCCCCACCTTCGTTCAACATCAATCGCACACCCGTTTGCCACCGACACCGAACAGTTTGTCAAATGTCGAGACCCTCTATGATGGACGGAAATGTCTGATTGACGTCTTAGGCGTGATTAGCGACAGCGTGATCGCTGACGCACTCAACCTGAGTCATCGTTTTCCGGAAGTATTCGGAGCAATCGGTCGAAATCCGACTCGAACAGTCGGTCCTGCACGATGCGGTATTTTTCGAATTCGCTTTCGGCATGGGCTTGGGCGATCTCGGCGGTGACTTTGCCCGCGTCCTGGAGCACCTCCCGGTCGAAGAGCTCTAGGAAGCCACCGAGGCGGGTTTCCCAATCGGCCATGGTCATGGGAATTTTCCGCATGGCTTGTAGTTCTGCCATATCGAGATAGGCGGAGACGATCCGCTGGAGTTGCTCTAATTCGTCATCCGAAAGGTAATTCTTCGCAATGGAGACATCATATTTCAGGATCTTTTCTTGTGGGGCGTCCTCCCATGTGGTCAGCCCCATGTTTTTTTGCTGATTGTCGGCGCGATCTAAGATGACTTCGGCGGCGGTGTTTCCATGGATCGCGTAATGTAGCTTATTTTGAACCGCAGCGAAGAAACGCTTGGTGGCTGCCGCCGTGGAATCGTAATCAAGGGCAGTGGCATAGATGTCGGTCACCTTTTGGTAGAACTTGCGCTCGGAGAGGCGGATTTCCCTGATCTGTGCGAGTTGCCGCTCAAAGAACTCATCTGTGAAATTCCCGCCTTGTTTGAGCCGCTCCGAGTCCATCGTCCAGCCCTGTATGGTGTAGTCCTTGACGACCTCCCGCGCCCACTTCCGGAACTGCACCGCGCGCTCGTTCTCGACCTTGAAACCTACTGAAATGATCGTCTGGAGATTGTAGTGGTTGGTCTGGTAGCTTTTACCGTCCGAAGCAGTTATTAAGAATTTCTTAATAGCTGAACTTTCATCGATTTCAGAATCTGCGATCAGCCGCTTCAGGTGCTGGTTAATGGCGGGAACAGAAACACCGTAGAGCTCGGCCATGAGCTTTTGGGTAAGCCAGATATTCTCATCTTCATAGCGCATTTCGACTGCGTTTTTGCTGTCACCGGCGGAGGCAATAAAAGTCAGGTATTCTGCTGCCGAAGAGCGCACCAGCGATGCCTCAATCCTTTTTTTCGGACGACCTCCCGAGCTTGGCTCTTTTTGTGAATCTGAGTCCATCTGGGAATTCTGCGATTACATTCCAAATTTTACCGTGATCTGCCAGCAGGCAGTGTCTTCGGACTGTGGATGGGAGAGCATAATGGATGACATTGCCGTTCCTCAGTATCAGAGGAATAAGCACTCCCCGAACTCATCGTATTCGCGTTGCCCTGTAAAAGTTAAACTACCTCCTGCTCGAGATTTTTGTCCCCACAAATGCGCCCAAACGCAAAAGATAAAGATCCAGAGGCCGAAAAAGGGGTCGATGCTTAATCTACGATTCTGCTGAAAAAGTCTCCTCGCATTGCCGAGCGTATGTTAGCGCGCAACGCACGCGGCCACTGGGCGCAGCGGAACGATATTGGATTTAGTCCGATTTGATTTCTGATCGAGAGGGATGGGAGA
>Ga0208413_1000601_pt1 | contig 26433 bp, 35 predicted proteins | sample AntAceMetag02UKD_FD_184761 | JGI IMG/M metagenome (GOLD analysis project Ga0208413, IMG submission 184761) | Saline lake microbial communities from Ace Lake, Antarctica - Antarctic Ace Lake Metagenome 02UKD (SPAdes) (version 2) | ecosystem: Environmental > Aquatic > Non-marine Saline and...
GGTACGACAATGTGCACACGGTGTGATGACGGCGCGTAGTGGGCAGAGTGCCCGTGGACCGTGGAAGGCGTACATGTGCCCGACACCCAAGGGTACACCGGGTCAATGTCAAGCACAGTTCCTTGACAACAAGAGTGCCGAATGGAACTCGTTCGCTGCGTAACTAAACTTAGTGTGGGCAGGTTGACAGGGAAGCGGTCTGTCCACACTATTCATGGTGGTGCGAAGCGGTAACGGCGGGACCGTGCACGGTAAGCGACTAAGCCGGAGGGAACTTTTTGGAAACTCACCGGGGTCTAGCCACACTCTACGGAGTGTGCCACGCCGATAACGTGGAACGCTGACCTCACAGGGGGTCCATGCTCAAGGGATCTTCATTACGGCGCGACGTGTGTAATTATCGTTGATCCGTGGGTTCGACTCCCACACACCACCACCCCACCACGCAAGAAAGGGAAACGTGAGAACACTAGACAGGGCGGTACGCTCACTTGACAAAGGTGGTGCAGCATTACACTTACCGTTCCGTTCATGGGCAGACAAGCATATAAGTATCCGTCGTGGTGAAGTATCCATGATCGCAGGTCCACCCGGTGCAGGTAAATCCACCGTGGCCCTAGCCCTCGCACTTAAAACACAAGTGCCAACCTTGTACGCTAGTGCTGACAGTCACGAATCCACCATGGCAATCCGATCCGTGTCCATGATAACAGGTTTACCACAATCCGAAGTCGAATCACGCATGATGATGGACGTTGATTGGGCTAGCGGTTTACTGAAACAATACGGCAGTCACATCAAATGGATGTTCGATGCCAGCCCCACACTAGGCGACCTTGAAGATGAGATCAACGTGTACCGTGAACTGTACGGTTCCGACCCCGAACTTGTGGTAGTAGACAACGCCGTAGATATTACTCACGAGAGTGGTGACGAGTTCGGTTCGTTGCGTTCACTGATGCGTGAAGTTAAATGGTGGGCACGTGAAATGAACTCAGCCTTCCTCATCCTGCATCACACCAGCGAATCGTACAACAGCAACCCTTGCCCACCACGGGCAGCGTTGCACGGAAAGATCGCACAAATACCTTCACTGATCCTCACCCTGTCATCCGAACAGCCCGGACTCATGGCCGTTGCACCAGTAAAGAACCGTTACGGGCCAGCGGATGCCACGGGTGGCACGGCAGTGTGGATGAACTACTCGCCAGAGTCAATGCTACTAAGGGACATGGAATGAGAGTGGGGAGTTTGTTCACTGGTTACGGTGGCCTCGACATGGCTGTCGGTGGGAAACTCGCGTGGTACTCAGAGATTGAGCCAGCAGCCTGTCAAGTGCTGACAGCCCATTACCCAGATGTTCCCAACCTTGGAGACATCACAAAAATTGATTGGGCATCTGTTCCACCAGTTGACATTTTGACTGGCGGTTATCCATGCCAGCCATTTTCCCATGCAGGAAATAGGAAAGGTAAAGATGATGAACGACACCTCTGGCCTTACGTTCGAGACGCCATTGACGCGCTTCGACCAAGTTACGCAATCCTGGAGAACGTCGCAGGACACATCACTTTGGGATTTGCCGATGTCCTCGCCGACCTTGCCAGCATCGGGTTCGATGCGCAATGGGGAACTTTTCGAGCGTCCGATGTTGGAGCGCCCCACCAGCGCAACCGGCTCTTCATCGTTGCCTACCCTTGCAACTCCGGACACAATGGAATCATTACCAGTGCGTGAAGGTGAAGCCTATGAGAAAGCCAAGCGACGTGGTAGTGGTCTGAGTGTGCGTGAGGACTCAGGCAACTTGCGGGAGCAAGTAGTTCATAACCTGCCTACCCCGACCGCTCGTGACTACAAAGACACGACGGTTCGCATGGAGCCGCACCGGCCTAACGACACAGACACAATTAACAGGGCGCTGGCAAGCATTACAACAACCGGAACCGCGTGGGGTAAGTACGAGCCTGCAATACGACGCTGGGAAAACCTCACACGCGAAGCACCTGAACCCACAGTCCCACACAAAGACAAACGCAGACTCAACCCCGTGTTTGTCGAATGGATGATGGGTTTACCGGAAGGGCACGTTACAGGGCGTGGGCTTACACCAGCGAAAGAGTTAAAAATGCTCGGTAACGGTGTCGTGCCGCAACAGGCGCGTGCCGCTGTCAATCAACTAATGGGGAGGATGGGTAATGTCGGCAGCCAATAAAGCAAAAGGGAGCAAGTGGGAGTCTGATATAGAATCCTATCTGAACGACGTTGGTATTAAAGCGCGACGCTTACCCCGTGCCGGGGCGAAAGATATTGGTGACGTAGCAATCACACTCAAGTCAGACAAAGTGATCGTGGTTGAAGCAAAGAACGTGGCATCAGTGACGTTGAAAGAGTTCCTGCGACAGGCCGAAGTAGAAGCAGACAACTATGAGTCTAAATACAAGAACGTATGCTACCCTGTTGTCATGGTTAAAGCACGCCAACAAGGTGTTGGTGAAGGTCGCGTCATTATGACGTTGGACACGCTACTCAACTTACTCAAGTGGGAGGGCTTATCGTGACTGACGCTAGGCTCCCCATTGCAGAGGCATACTTCACAAAGTATTATTCTTACCTTTCCAAATACTTCGAGATCGCAGTTGTTTTTGGTGGCGAAGAAGCCAAGAGACAATTCTATGCCGATCACAACATGAACCCTGACGGAAGCACGAAATGACTGACGCTAGGTTCCCCATATGGCCAGTGCTCGAACACTACGGGTGGACGTTACCATCACCGCGTGGAGTGTGGCAGACAGTGAAGTGTGGGGCACACGACGACAGTCACATGTCCTGCCGTGTCAGTGAAGATGCCGGTCAAGTAAAATGTTTAGCATGTGGATTTTCGGGCGACGCTATCGCGGTCGTTCAACACTACGAACAGTTAGGATTTAAGGATGCTCTCACTAGATGCGAAGAACTCACTGGAACAAGCGACAGCAGCGTACGAAACACAAGTGGATCAGGTCGCGGGTTATCTGGCAGCAAGGGGAATAAGTCAAGAGGCCGCGTTTACACACCGCCTCGGCTTCGTGGCCGATCCTCTGGTGGGACACGAACGGTACGTGGGTAGACTTGCTATCCCCTACGTCACGCCTACGTGTGTCACTGACGTTCGCTTCCGTGCTGTTAACGATGACGATTCTCCGAAGTATCTGTCGCGTGAGGGAGCCGAAACCCACCTATACAACGTGAAAGCGTTCGAGATGGACTCAGATTTTATTGCCATATGTGAAGGGGAAATGGACACGATCATCTCCCATAGCATGTGTGGTATTCCTACGATAGGATTAGCGGGTGCTAACGCATGGAAGCCTTGGTATGCTAGGGCTTTCGCTGATTACCATAAAGTGTTTGTGTTAACTGATGGTGACCAGCCGGGTAGGGATCTTGGCAAGAAGATCGCGCAGCAGATTGATGTGGCGGTAGTAGTGTCCATGCCTGACGGGATGGATGTGAACGAAGTGTTTATTCGTGACGGTGTTGAAGGTGTCAGAGGAAGGATCGGGTTGTGAATCCTTGGGTGTGGTTTAGTATCGGTGGCGTGGCGTTCATCGTTGTCGGTTTCATCACTGACCGTTTAATTATGCGTGTCACAGGATGGGCTCAAGAGCGAGACATTAACAGGATCATCGCTGATGAGGTTGTTGAACAGTTCCGTAGGGAACAATCGAGTCGGAGGGAAGATCCACTATGACCGACATGCAACTGTTTAGTGCCGATGCTAGGGCAATATATAAATACATGGAAGACGTACTCATCAGTAAACAGTTAGACTACGGCCCCGGTAACATTAACAACGCGCCCGGTGGCCCACTCAACGGTTTACTGGTTCGCATGAACGACAAAATGGAACGACTCAAGCACCTGAATTACCATGCGGAAGGTGAACCACAAAACGAATCAATAGACGACAGTCTGCTAGACATAGCAAACTATGCTGTTATCGCTATGATGGTGAGGGCTGAGACATGGCCGACAAACATTTCGTGACATTAAGAAACTACCGTGTGTGTACCGAATGCAAAAACGGTTTCGTTCCCTCGGACCCACCATCCGTTTACACGTGCCTGACGTGCCGTTCATTGGCACCTTGTGCCTGACACGGTACACAAGTGTGGCTTTTGCATGACACAATACCACGACAACTGCCGGAGGGTAATAGTGTACTTCGATAAGACATGGACATGTGAATGCTTACACGACGAAGGGGGCACCGAATGAAACGTGTTATCAAGAAATATAACCGACCCGGATTCACGATGCACACGCTAGATGTTTGGCGGTTCAGTTTCAGTTTCACTGTTCGCGGGAAAAACTTTCATCAAGCAATCCTCAACGATCAACACAAGGTGGGATAATGAAACGAACCGTGGTAATTAGTGACCTGCAAATCCCCTTCGAGGATCGCAAAGCCGTTGATGCCGTCGCGGAATTCATTGAGGACTTCAAACCTGACAGTGTTATCAGTGTGGGTGACGAGTCCGATCTCGCACCGCTGTCACGCTACTCGCTAGGCACACGTGGAATGTACGAAGGTAACCTTGGTGCCGAACGAGACCGCGTAGTGGACGTACTAGGTATGCTGAAAGTACAGCACATCACGCGCAGCAACCACCTTGACCGGTGGTTCGCTGCACTCTCAAGAGTACCAGCGTTCGAGACAGTACCCGAAATGAAACTAGAAACGTTCTACAAGTTTGAGCAGTTAGGTGTCACCTACCACAAAGATCCGTGGTCACCAGCAAAGAACACGCTACTCATGCACGGTGATGAGGGCGCCATGAGCAGTAAGTCAGGACAAACAGCCTTAGGTTTAGCGTTACGTACCAACACAAACGTTGTGTGTGGTCATACGCACCGTCAAGGTATTTCTAGTACCACGTTCACGTGGCTTGGTAACAAGCAACCCAAGACCGTGTTCGGTTTCGAGGCGGGGACACTCGCAGACTTCAACTCTCCGGGTATGCGCTATGCGAAGATGAAGAACTGGCAGCAAGGATTCGGCTTGCTGTATGAGGATGGTAGTAACGTCACGCCAGTGGCAATACCGATAGTGAACAAATCTTTTATTGTAGAGGGGACGATGTACAAATGGAGATAAAAGAGATGACTATTACCGATAGTGAAATTAAACTAGCAAAGCAGGGGGCACAAGGCGCGTACCGTGCAGGGCGTGGACTGATAGACCTCGGGGATCTTATCGGTGAAGCGAACATGTGGATGGTGGAAAACTATCGTAAGGTAGTGACGTGGAGAGATGAAGGTCGCCACGGGCACAACAAACTCCGGCAAGCGTGTCGTCAGCGTTGCCTTACTGTGATCGCACGGGAACGTAAGAAGCGTTCCGGTCTTAAAGGTGGGGATCTTTTCTTTTACAATCCTCAAATGGTTCGTGAACTTATCGCAGACATTTTCAGTGTAGATGATTGGACTACTAGCGGTGTTGATAATGGTGAGTTGCGGGGCAAATCAGTGCCCTCTGAGGGTGGAAACAAACTTGCTATGGTGGTTGATGTGCGTGGTGCTTTCTATTCTCTTACCGTGGACGACAGGGCTGTCATTGAATCGTTGTATCGTGACGGTGAGTCGTTTACACAGGTAGCAGTCACACTTGATGTTGCTGAGCGTACCGTTAGGCGCAAGGAAGAACGTATCCTTGAGAAGATTGTTGAACGGTTGGGTGGGGAGTCACCCTTCAGGTAAGTGACCCCCCGTTAGTAAGCCACACTATGCCCGGTTGGGCATGTTCTGGCGTACTTTCTCCCTAACTAAAGCGTCAAAATACACCCGATATTAGGGGTGAATTGACGGTTTACAGATGATTCACTCATCACTTCACCTCCGGCGCGTCGCAGCGTTCGATTGATGTGATGGACGGGTTTGGAGGTGAATCGTTTGGAGCGAGAATGTTAAGGCCAACCATGATTGCCCCGTGAGCAAAAAAAACTGTCCCTTCAAAAGCCTTTTCGTTATATGTAGTAGTCACCCGCACCCACTCATGTTCTTTCAAAGTTGGTATCAGTTCGGCAGGTGTAGGCGGGACGTATAGGGTTAGGTTGCATTCGTAGTTTTGTTGATAAGTATCGCCAGAACTACGGTAATTCCATTCACCCAACTTTTCATGCCAGTCAGTCAGTGCTACCGTCCACGGCTGAGTGGAAAGTTCCGACAACACCCGATCCCCAAACTTAAACTTTGGTTGCGGGTGAATAGTTACTCCACCTTCTGCGCCAAGATTCTCTACCGAAACTTCCGTGCCGTCCAGTAGATACCCTTTCGTGACATTGGCTTCAATAGTGCCAGATCCACCACTTATACCGGGGTTATAGCCTCCACCGCCGCCAGCGCCTGCCTGCCACCGTTTCCCCAAGTTAAAAGAAATAAATCTTGCTAGTTTAACGTCAGCGGTGTGCTCTTTTTCTAGTTCCGCAATCAACTTAGCGTGATCCTCGTACCGCACCCACGCGCCTTCCCTGTTCGGACTCATGCACGAGTCGTACAACCTATGTCTATTTATTTCACTCATCACTTTCTCCTTCATCTTCTAGTACCACTAGGTCCTCGTACTGTTCAGCACCTAGACGTTCGCGTTCAGCACACGCATACCCTTCGCTATCAGCGATCACGTTGCTGAGGACGGTGACTGCCCGGGAGAGTTCTCCCGGGTGGTCAGGTGTCCACGGATCAAACAAGAACGTGGCTTGCATCTTCACCATGTGGTCCTTGTGCCTGACACCATCAATACTGAGCAGAGACAAACGCTCGGGGCTTAACGGTCGTGGCTCGCGATACGGGTCACTCACTGTCATCACCCTTGTCGTGGTCACTGTCGTCATGCCTGTCATGCTCCGTGTTTACCAGTAAATCTTTAAACTTACCCATTGTCTTCTTCCTTCCTGCTGTTGATGAGTTCCAGTATCTGTCGCGCTAAAGTGTACGCTTCGTCTTCACTGAAGATCAGTGTCGTGTCGTCGTTAGCCACACGAATGTTGTTGTCCTTAACGTACGTTACTTTCAATGGTTCAACGTCGTGCTTTGAAAACAAACTAAACATTATCGCTCACTCTCCATTCATTACGTGTGTCATTGACCCGGGATTCTCAAACTTTTCTTCCAGTATTTCCTCAACGTGTAAACGGATCTCGTAATCCGTAGGATACTCGTCGTAAGTAAACTCGTGGTCAATAATAGTTTCCTCACTGTTGTATGCGTGAACAGTATACGTGTCATCCGTCCACTCATGCACACAAATATCGTAACCTTCGATCTTGTCACGCTTCTGTTTCTGTATCAACCAAACAGGTTTCGGTTCAGTCATCATCATCATCATCTCCTTTTCCCATCTTGACTGTTGGTATATCCAAACAGTCACACTCCACCACACATTCACACTTGTCAAACAACCTGTCGCAGCAGTAATGCCAACCACAGTTAGTCATCATCGTCACCATCAATCGGTGTAGGCAACGTGATAAGGCTACCACACAAAGCACACACCCCGTCAAGTAAATACCACGCAACCTCACGGTCATCATCAAACTTTAAGCACGCAATAAACGTGTCACACCCGCAAGGGCACACGCACGTCGGTATACCACGGTAATCCGTGCCCTCACCTCGCATGATACCATCAAAAACTGTTACAAGTAAAGGGTTTTTTCTCTTAACTTTTCTACCAAACATTATGAACAACCCCTAACCTTGTATGATGTTTGCGCCCAATGCGAACGACCAGCACCATGATTCCACACTAACCAGAACGCCATATCCTGCCAGTACATTGACCAATCATTAACCTTACTAGCCCGCAACGTTCGACCAATCTTGATAGCCGAATCTTTAGGTAAAGTTAAGCGTAACTCACGCTGTATCATCCAACCAGCACCAACACCCATCTTTTTTGACAGTTGATACGCGCCACGATACTTACCCGTGCCATTGTTAGCGCCGTAAGCATGACGCGACTCATGCCAACGGATACAACGACGCAACGCCTCCGTCCTCGCAACAAAAAACCTTCCAGTGTACAGGCTTGCACCGTGATACTTTTTTTGTCCACGATCCAACACTTTAATGTTCACCTTGTCACCGTAAGGACGGTGGTACACGCCTTCACCCGCCACCGACACACCAGCGGGTGTGAGTGCAAGGCTAGTGGCCAGTATTATTTCCTTAATCATCTTGCACCCCGATCAGTTTCGTTATCAGTATCCGTGACCTGTCAGGCCCCGGTTCCGGTATGTTCCTAGACAAAGCATTCTCAGCCTGCTTCACAGTCCAGTACGGACCCCACGTAAACAAACCGAGACTACATTGTTGAACAACAACATAAGTTTCCCTCGCAAACACTATGTCGGCGGCAGATACTAGGACGCTACGCGACAGTGACTCCACGTCATCATGTTCAGTGTCCAGCAAAGCAGTAACCTGCCGTATCTCCCCGATCCTAGGCAGGAATACGCTAGACATTACTTAACCCAGAGTCAGGTTCCGTGTACCTTATGCCACGTTCGATTCTTATATTAACCATTTCGCGTGGACTCATGCCACCCCAGAAACCGTATTCTTCGTGATGTAAAGCCCATTCACCGCAATCTTTCACGACAGGGCACTCGCCACATATGACCCTTAGCGTGGGATTCATTACCCTACTAACTCCGGGCCCAACGAAGTACGCCTCGCCACCAATACTCCGGCACGTTCCACTTAACCAGTCGATGCTCGTGTATTCTTTACATGCCACGGTACACACCGTCCTTCGTGTAGTTAGTCCACTTAATTATGGCGCAGTCTTGAGTGCAGTAATGCTCACCGTCGTAGGTAACCCAATGGAATGGTACTGTTGGACTGTTCACTACACGATCACAGTAGTCGCAACCCACTGTCTCTTTGATACTCATGTCACTTCACCTTTTCTTGTAGTTTTTCTATACTACTATCATCATAACCCAACATGTCTACGGCTAGCACCGCATAATCCAGCATGGCCGGGTCCGAGTATGGTTGCGGCCTAGGCTTGAACCCTTTGAACTCGCAGAAACGCTCATACAGTACACGTCCCATCAAGTATTGTACCTTTAGTTCGTCATCCATTACTGTCCTCATCTTTCCACGGGCATTCTGCCGCTAGTCGTGCCGCTAGACGCGGCTTGAACACCGCTTCGCGTCGGCATAATTCCTCAATCCAATCACATGTAGCACACATCACATTCCTTCCTTTTCATAATCGTACACTTCACCATCAAGATAATCGTAATAGTGATCTTCCGTAAACATGCAGTAGAACATGGATATTAGTACACCGATGCCGACTAACACAACGAGTACTAGGCCAGTACGCACACCAATGTCTAGTGTTGCCCAAAGAATATCAGACATGAAAATTCATCCTCACTTTCATAACCCTGAACTCTACCCATTCTTGTTCGGCACGGTAATACGCCAGCATTTTCTTAGACTCCGCTACCGTGTCGGTTACGGATACGGATTCCCAACCGTAACCGTCACCGTGCCAGCCTTGAATTTCGTAACCGTATAGTTCACTCATCTCACTCACCTATCCTTATCTGTTTAGTTAGCACACTACTTTAGTGTCCTACCAAGAGCCACCATGCCGACAATAACATGGTGACCCAAGGTAATGCACTAAAGACTAGCCTGTGATTCGCACTGGCATCAGTAAGTAATCCCACTTGACGCCGTTATGTGCCTCCACATAGTCAAGCATGGCCGGTTTAAGGTTAGTGGTGAATCTAAATCTTATGGGTGCATCCTTCCAATGAGGGATCTTCGCGACATCCGCAAGATATGTCGGATTGTAGGACGCGAACGTAACGCTACCCTGCGACAGCATCTCATCCGTTGGCACTAACGACCGCCATTTTGGGAATTCACCGTCGATAGTTCGCACCGGGCGCACAATACGCTCACTAGGGTCACCGTATTCAATGGTTACCGTGTCACGACCGACGAGTGTGACCGTAATCATGTCATGCTCACTATTATTCCACGCTATTTTTTTAGGCAACACTTTGACTAGTTCGGCGGCCACCGTGCGAGGCAACAAGAATCCGCCCTCACCTACCGTAACCGCGTACGATTCTTTCCGTGTCACACCTACCACCATACGGTAACGGTCGGTAGTAATCACAGTGATCTCGTTATTGGACCATTCAAACTTTATCCCCGTGAGTACGGGTAGCGTGTCATCTTTGCCTACGGCCACTAGCGCGCCGATAAGCATGTCGCGAAACGAAACACCTAACATAGTAAATGTTGGCGCGGTAACGACATTTTCCGGGGTGAATCCCACACTATTATCGACCGCATGCATCTTAGTGCTACCGTCGCGTGAATATTCCGGCGACAAATCCCCGGAACCTAACGGTGCACCTACCGGGATAATCTCCACTTTAGACATGATCCCACTAGACACGATGTCATTCTTGAATCCTGTATACATAATCTAATCCTATCTATTCTGTTATGACGATAATCTATCGCCATGAAACGACACTAGCATACCTTGCCTAGTGTCGCAACATGAAACTAGATTAAATCACCTACTTCCCGGAATAAAGGCAATCGTAATACGTTGGCGTCACAGTATCTAACCACGTCGTAAAATCTAATTGCCTATTGCCCCCCAACTTATACGTTGCCAGCATATCGAAGTCGGTATGTAACTCCACGGTGTCACTACCGATAATCCACGTCCACCATTGCCCGATACGGTTAGCGCGTTGCGCGGTCATGATACCGTCGCGTGAATAAATCATTTTGTTACCTTCCTATTCTTAATCCATACGATATGGCACTGGCAATAATCCCATACCATGTCGCATTGCTCACAAGTAATTCCATTAGTCGAACGATACTCTGTGCGTTTCATGTTGTCACCTTGCCCAATTCGGCACTGACCACCGGGTAAGTAGGACGACCGTAGTCATGCAAAGTCATTACAGACTTGTCAGACTTACAACCGAAACAATACACTCCCGAAAGATAAGTGTTACAACTAGCGCACACTATAACCAACTTAGGATCAAACTTGTCTTTCGAAGTATTGTGCCAACATCCTGTGCTGTTGTACCCTGAAAACTCGCAATAAATACATTCCATGATCTTTCCCACTTTCCTATCCTCACCTAACCAATTTGATTAAGTAGCAAGCCCTAGCGCCTAAGCACTAGAGCAAACTAACTATTCAAACTCTCACCTGATGAATAACGTCCACCGTGAAGCGATCACCGCCTAGGTGGGAATGGCAACCGTCGCACATTGACCAACTAAAGTTAGGCTCACCTTTGTCACTACTAATATCCGTGTAACTATCCACGCGCAAAAGATAGGACATGAATTGGTAACCCAACTCGTTAGTGTCTTCTTTACCTTCGAATACCCCGTGGCCTGTCATGTAGCAATCCACGCAAATATCTGCACTGTAAATAATTAGTTCTGGTGTCGCACTCATGTCCTTGCCTTCCTATTCTTGTCCTATTGTTAGGACATAGCCGAACCTAGGTTCCCCTAGGTCAGACTATGAAACAACACTAGACAACCTTACATGCACTCCCCAACAAACTCTAGTACCGACTCCACGGCGAACGGCGCATAAACATATACTTCAGCCTTATCTCCCCCCCAATTAACTTCCACACTCGCGCCACTATCCTGGAAAGTAACCCAACAATTAGGACCACCTAAAGTAACCGCTACTTCGACACTCACCAGAGTGTTGCCGTAGCCATAAGTGCAACGCGTATCTAAACAATCATCCAAATATGCCATAGCGTCGAATACCTTACCGTTGGCAACAATCTCACGCAAATCGTCCGCAATACTATCGGCGTATTCTTGACTCAAATTATCAGACATGACTAACCTTTCCTATTCTGTCGTAACGTATCCGCTTTGGATACTACACAATACACTGACTCACTCGCCTAGTGTACCGTGTGCTATTGAAAGCGGGCCAAGATGTCGTGCCTCACTCATGCGTTCATTGTTTCACTCTTCCACTAATAGTTGTCGGAATAAAGCCTTAGCCTCTTCTAAAGTGTAGTCAATGTATCGCTGTCGCACCAGATAACCTAAGTCATCCAAGGCTGATAGTGTGAATCCGTCCACGCCATATTGCTCTACGGTAATGTTATTCATGTCTAATCCTTAATTGTAGGCAGGCCGGTTAGCCTGATCAAAAGTAGAATATGTCACCTTGACATACGGCCTAGGCACATAGTCGTCGTCGTTCACAATAGGTTCGACTAGGTTCGTCGAAACATTAACCCGTTCGCGTGTTGTCCTACGTCGTGGCTTTTTGCCATAGGCAGGATAGTAACCCGTTGGTGACGAACTACTACGCAAGCCATACACACTAGGGTTAGGTCTTGCACTCACCCTAGCCAGATTTAATGGCGTACCACTTCCGAACAACGACGCGCTATTGGCGCGTGACATGAATACCACCAAGCCTTTCCTAGTCTGAGATACTTGCGTATCTTCCAATAAATCAACCTTACTACTTTTGGTTCATGTAGTCAAGTACCTAGCGGAAAGAATTTTGGGAGAGGATCACCGGCGACCGGCTTCTTGATCCACGCTCCCCGAACTTTCCGGTTGCTACTTGCTTACAGGGATTACATTACTCCGATCTCAGGAAAGCACAAGGGGCAAAACGGACATTCACATGTGATCTACGTCACACTCATTGTCCGATATGCGGAACTTTCGACCCCCGACCCAATACATGCCCGTCAATCCTAGGCCCTCAGAATGGACGACAGAGCCACGTCCGATAACCGGAGTCCTGGCCTACACATAACGGACACACACAACAACAACGCACCACCCGCAAGGTAGTTGCATCTGCATTGGTTTGGTTATTGCAAGTTGTTTGCAGGTGCGAACGGTTTGCAGGTGTATGTAGTGTGGGTTCAGGCCGGTTAGGTTAGGCTTACCTTACGGGGTACCCCGTCGGTTGGCCTATACCCCCTGGGGGTATACCCCCGTACCGTGGTTACCCACCAGTAACTTACGGTAGCGTAGGTTACGGTAGCGTAGGTTACCCATCAGTAACTTGACCCCATGGATGCTTAGGTGGCCGCGGAGGGTAGTATATATATAGGGGTACCTTTCTTGCGGGTTATATTGTTTGGGGGCTACCGTATTGTCCGGTTTGTACACATAGTTTACAACAATGTTGTAACAATTTACTGTTTTCTTGTTTTTTGTGTCCAAAAGGGTGTCCGAAACGAGGATATATATATAGAAAGTAAAACCGTACGGTACTGTAAGCGAGTGCTTCTTGCACGAGCGCACATCGCTTCGGTTTACGTTGAAGGCACTACGAAGTAGGTGCCGGTAACTCACCCTTCGTTGCTTCGCCTCAGGGTTCGTTTAACGGTTACTGTTTCTTGGGGCACTTCGCTCAGTCGTCGCTTCGCTCCTCCTTCGCTCAGTAGTTTCAACGCCGATGCTAATAATTGTACGCCAATGGGGGTACCCTCTCCTACACCCCTGTTAACACCCTAGTCAACATTGCTGTGTACACAATTTTTTTTTAACGGAAAGGTTGTCTCCATGGCTGCTGCGGGCCGTAAGGCTGGTACTGTTGCCGAGGCTAAAATCTTGTTCCTTGAGCAGTTACAGTCCGGTATGACTATTAAGGCCGCGACTAATGCTACTGGCCGTAATATTACGACGTATGAGCGTTGGCGTCGGGATGATCCTGAGTTTGTGTCGGCGGTTGAACGTATCCGTAACATGAGGAACGTGTCTGGTGTACGTACGGGTGTTCACATGTCGTTCCCGGAGTTTAGTGAAAAGTTTCTTGGTGCCCGCGTTTTTCCTCACATGCAGAATGTGGTGGACATGATTGAGGGTGGGAAGCCTTCGTGGGTTCATCCTAGTATGACCCATGAGGGTGGGGAACCTGACCTTATTATTGCGAACATGCCACCAGAACACGCGAAGACTACGAGCATAACAATTAATTATGCTGTGTACCGGATTGCTATGGACCCTAACGTTCGGGTTTTGATCGTTTCGAAGACGCAGAGTATGGCGAAGAAAATGCTTTTCGCTATCAAGACTCGTTTGACGCATCCCCGCTACGCAGACATGATCACCCAGTACGGTCCGGTGGGTGGTTTCGATAAGGATGCTGAAGCGTGGAATCAGGACATGATCTACATTTCTGGTAATGCCCGTGACAGTGGCGAGAAAGACCCCACTGTGCAGGCTCTTGGTATTAGGGGCCAGATTTATGGTGCCCGTGCCGACCTCATTATTTTGGATGATGCTATTGATAGTATTAACGCCCACGATTATGAGCGACAAATAGATTGGATACAATCTGAGGTTGTCTCCCGAATTTCTTCATCAGGTGCCTTGCTAGTGGTTGGTACACGACTTTCCAGCAAAGACCTTTACTCAGAGTTACGTGACCCGAAAAGGTACCCTGATGAGGAATCCCCTTGGTCATACTTGGGTATGCCTGCCGTCTTACAGACAGACGAGGACCCCCTAAAATGGGTGACGTTGTGGCCTAAATCCAATCAGATTGAGATTGGGGCTAAAGGGGCAGACACAGAACCAGACGAGGACGGGCTGTTCCCTAAATGGAACGGCACAAAATTATCTAAGAAACGCAAACGTATGACACCGCGAGTGTGGAGCATGGTGTATCAGCAGCAGCAGGTTGCTGATGAATCCATTTTCACTATGGAGTCGTTGCGTGGAAGTATTAACGGTAACCGTATGACTGGTCCTATGCCTAAAGGTATGGTGAACTGCCGACAGAATGGCATGGATGGTCTCATTATTATTGCTGGCCTCGACCCTGCCACTTCTGGGCACACCGCCGCCGTAGTTATTGGCCTAGATCATTACACGAACAAACGATACGTACTAGACGTGTACAACAAGGTGGGTACTACACCTGAAGAGATCCGGGATCTTATCAAGAACTGGACTGACCGTTATGGGGTAGTTGAATGGAGAATAGAAAAAAACGGTTTCCAAGGGTTCCTTGTCCATGACCGCGAAATAAACCAGTATTGTGCTGGGCGCGGTGCAAGGATCATGCCCCATTTTACTGGCAACAACAAGCATGACGCCGATTTCGGTGTTGCTTCTATGACAACTTTGTGGGCAGGGTGGGAAGATAAACATCACCTTGTAGAGTTACCGTCCACTCACGGTTCTGAAGCAGCCAAAGCAATGGTAGAACAACTCGTTACTTGGTCGCCTAACGCACCTAAAGGAACGAAGACAGATATTGTTATGGCTTTGTGGTTTGCTGAACTTGGTGTTCGTGACCGTATCACGTTGCGGGGCAACTACACTAGGTCACACGTAAAGAACTCTTTCCTTACCCCGTGGGATAAATCGAATCAGATTACAGTTGACCTTGTTGACGCTGAAGCGCAGCAACGTTGGCAAACTATTGGTGTTTAGGAGTAATTAGTGAATGAACTAACAGGTGGCAAGGGCACAGAAGATGTGCCTATGCGCGAACTTAGGGGCTTGTACACCCGCACCAAGACCCGTTTCACTGCCCGCGATACCCGTATGCAGAACGTTCTTGCTGTACGTCAAGGCCGTATGCGTGACGTTTTCCCTGCCCTGTTCCCTGAAGGCCCCTTCGATGGTGGCATTGTGGCGAACATGGTGGATGTTGCGGCCCGTGACCTGTCAGAAGTACTAGCACCATTACCATCTTTCAACTGTTCCTCATCTAAGATGACTAACGACACGGCTCGTGCTTTCGCTGAGAAACGCACACGTATCGTTAACGGTTATTTGGATAACAGCGGCCTGCAAATACAAATGTACACGGCGGCTGACCGCTACTTCACTTACGGTTTCGTTCCCAGCATCATCGAAATTGATGACGATAACAAAATGCCAAGGATTCGTTTCCTTGACTCTATCGGTGCATACCCAATCTTCGACCGTTGGGGAATGATTACCGCTGGTTTCTTTTCTTTCTTCAAGTCCCGCGACGAACTCATGGTCATGTACCCCCACACTCGGGGTATCCTTGAGACTCCCGGTGGTGGAGGGGGCAACGATCTTATAGAGATTGTTCGCTACCACGACAAGCACGTTGATATGATCTTCATGCCCCACAAAGAAGGCATGATACTAGAATCAGTCAAGAACCCTGTGGGTGAATGCCTCCTAGAATGGACTCAACGTCCCGGTGTTGATGAAGAATCACACGGACAGTTCGATGACGTCCTAGCAGTACAGGTTGCTAAGGCAAGGTTTGCCTTACTGAGCCTTGAGGCCGCACAGAAAAGCGTACAGGCACCCATCGTGCTGCCACCTGACGCACAAGAAATGACGTTCGGACCTGACTCTATCATCCGAACTAACAGCGGTGACCGTGTACGCAGGGTAGCCCTTGAGGTTCCTTCTGCCGCTTTCGCCCAACAAGGTGTACTTGATCAAGAGTTACGGCAGGGTTCACGTTACCCTGACGCACGTAACGGTAACGTTGAGGGCAGTGTTGTTACTGGCCGTGGCGTTCAGGCACTCATGTCAGGCTTTGACACGCAGATCCGTACAGGTCAAGCCATGTTTGCCCGCACCCTTGAACGTCTTGTTCGCAAATCGTTGATGCTTGACGACACACTGTTTGCTACTGTAAGCAAAACTGTTCGCGGTAACGCCGACGGTACCCCGTATGAGGTGAAGTACCGCCCAGAAAAAGACATTGACGGTGACTACACTGTTGACGTTCAGTACGGTCTCATGGCCGGACTAGACCCCAACAGGGCACTCGTGTTTGGTTTGCAGGCCCGTGGAGACAAACTGATTTCCCGTGACTTCCTTCGCCGCCAAATGCCTTTCTCTTTGAACGCCTCAGAAGAAGAACAACAAGTAGACATAGAAGAACTCAGGGATGCGTTGAAGCAGGCTGTCGCGGGTTACGCACAAGCCATACCTATCCTTGCACAGAACGGTCAAGACCCCGGAGAGATCCTTGCACGTCTATCCCAAATCATTATTGGTAGGCAAAAAGGTTTACCGATGGAAAAGATTGTCTCAGAAGCCTTCGCTCCTGAGCCTGCTCCCATGCTGCCGGGGGTTGAACAGTCAGGTGTTGATGACCCTAACGCTGAGATGCTGGGTCCCTCTGGCGAGGTTCCCCCCGGCGGTGATGGTAACGAACTACCGGGCCTAAATGATGCCACTGGTCAACTCCGTGGGGTTGCACCGGGACAGTCCGGCATGAGTCCGGGTGGTGCACCTGACATGCAAACCCTTCTCGCGTCCATGGGTTCTAATGGGCAACCTAACTTACAGGCTGGCGTTTCACGCCGCCTACCTATCTAAGGAGCAAACAATGGCCGTAAAGCCTAGAGTTAAATACGACTCGGATGGTAACAAGTATGAGTGGAGCACAAAGTCCGGGACATGGGTCAGGACGAAGGGTGCTGTTGCCGTCAAAAGGGAAGAGGCGGCGGCCGCTAAAATAAAGAGCGCAAAAATGGTTGCCGACTACAAGAAGAACGACTCTGCCCGTGCAGCAATGGCGGCACGTAGAGCCAAAAATCAGCCTGCTAAACCTGCTACCACTACCTCCAGCGCAAAGAGCAGATTGCAGAAAACCACGAACCAGACTGCCAAAACCCAAGAAACAAATAAACCTAAAACTACTCCTACTTCCACAACCACACCTCAGCCAAGCGCGAGTGCTCCTTCTAGGGGTTCTAGTGCTTCTTCCAAGGCAAGTAAACCTGCCACTAAAAAGCCAGTCGTTTCCCAATCCAAAACCATGTACGTCAAGAAGGGCGACATGGTTAACGGCAAGGAAGTAAAGAAGGGTTACGTTGCACAGTACGGTAAGCCTGAACGTAAGGTTACTGGTGTGGTTAAACTTGTTGTTGACACTACCCGTGGTAAGGCTGGCTCTAAGGTTGAAGTTAAAAAGGGACGTTATAACAAGAAGGGTAAGTAGGGTGGCTTCCACCCCTGACCCTCGCTTAAAGAAGGCGGGTGTTACTGGTTTCAATAAACCTAAACGTACACCCAGCCACGCCACTAAGTCTCACGTTGTTGTTGCAAAGGAAGGCGATCAAGTTAAAACGATTCGCTTTGGACAACAAGGTGTTACTGGTGATAAGCAACCTTCCGCTAGGCAGGCTTCGTTTAAGGCTCGTCACGCAGCAAACATTTCTAAAGGTAAAATGTCAGCGGCTTATTGGGCCGATAAAGTCAAATGGTAAAGGGATAAACAGTGGATAAAAAACCAGCAAAAAAGGCCACGACTGCACCAAAGAAAAAAGTTCCTAAAGGTTCCCATATGATGCCTAATGGTTCAATCATGAAGAACTCAGCAATGAAGAAGAAGTATTAGTAATGGCAGAGAAGAAGCCGTTTTGGGAAAAAAAGAATCCAAAGAAAACTTCCACTCCTTTAACTGCTGCACAAAAAAGCAACGCTAAGGCTAGAGCCAAGAAAGCCGGTCGTCCTTACCCTAACTTGGTTGATAACGCTGCTGCCAAAAAATCCTCATCAAGTAGAAAGAAGTAGCGGCATGTGTATGTCTTGTGGTTGCTGGATGGACCCTGAAAGTAAAAGTGAACCGAACCATCCGGAGAATTCAACTGTAATGCCTAACGTTAAAACAACGGTAGGTCCTCTTCCTAAGAAAGGTAACTAACATGGCAGCATCAGCACCAACACAACCGCCTCTTGACGGTCGCAACTCACCAAAGCCCGGAGATAAAGGACAGATCATGTTCAGTACTAATCCCGGTGGAACTAAAGGTAAGTAAAAAACTATTGTCGTTAAAACAAGGAAGGGTGCATAATGAACGGTAAACCTGCAAGTAGGGACATTGGTATGCACATTTCTTGGGGTGACATCAGGTGCTCTGTTATCGCTGAAGGGCGCTCGTGGAGTCCTGATGTTGCCGACGATATGGTTAACCGCATGGGTGACTTGTGGGAAAACACTCTCCGCAGCATTTCCGATACCGGATACTTTGATGGTGAAGAAGAAGAAGAGGATGAAGAGGACGAGTACGGTCCCACTCCTAGTAAAGAACTTATTGACCCGTACGTTATTAGACTGAGTGAGGATGGTGAGGTGAGTGGCTGAAGGCCAAGGTGGTCCACGCACACCTCGTAACCCTGCACCCGTGAGCGCACCGGGTTCTATGTCTCGTCGTACTGACGGACAGGTTATGCCTCAAATGACTGGTATGCCTTACGGTGAGAACAGCGACTTTAACGAAATGCAGTCTTCCGCACCTATGAGTGCAACGAACATGCAAGGCCCACGACTCAAAGGTAAGAGCGCCCCCCCTGCCGGTATGGGTGGCGGTTCTAGTTCCACCCCTTTGTTTAGTGACACGCAACGACCTGACGAACCTGTTACTGCTGGTGCCCCGTTTGGTCCCGGTAGTGGTTCTCAATCAATAATGGGTTCAGTGGAACAATCTCGTTCCGACGCTTCCGCAATCAAAAAGTATCTTCCCGACTTGATAAGAATGGCTGAGAGTGAAGATTCACTAGACGGATTCAAAAGGTTCGTTCGCCATTTAAGAAACGTTCAGGGTTCTTGATGCCTTCTTTACAAGAAAACATTGACGCTGTTGTCGGTGCTATCGGTACACAAAACATAGGTATCGTGTGGGGTTTGTCTAACGTTAAATGGTCGAACGTTCAAGACCGTGACGATTTTTTGCAAAACATTATCAACAGGGAAGGTGGGTAAGTGGCTGAAGATAAGAAGCCTAAAGGCCCAACAGCAGGTGCGCGACCTAAGAACTGGGTTGCCATCAAGTCCCTTTCCGGTGGCGTATCCTCACCCACAAATAGTACACTACAGGAAACTATTGGTGAGCCTAGAAACTTTCGGAACACTGCACCTATTTCTCGTCCTGACGCACCAGAGTTAACTGAAGGTTTACCTGAAGAAGCCCAAGACAACTCTTTCCTTGGCGGCTTCCTGAACCTGATGGACAGGGCTGTTCCTGACGACCTTGGTGGACTTATCCGTGGCGAGACTGGTTGGATTAACAACGTTCCTTTTGCTGGTGACGCTTACGAGAACACTGCCGGTCGCGTACTTGGCACTGGCCTAGATGCTGGTTCTGCTGTTGTTAACGCAATGAACTGGGGCAGTGAGAAAATGAACCACCTTGGTGCCGCTGCCTTCTCAGCGTTACCCGGTGGTATAGAAACTTTGACGTGGGATCAGGCAAACGACATTAGTTTAGGTCAGGTTGTTACCGCCAACTCTGCCATAAACAACAATAGTTTTGGTGGGTGGCTTATCAACGTTGCCACGTTGCAGACTCCTTTCGCTTTGATGTCTGCGAAGAGTGAGAGCGACGACCCTAACAACGCCTTGTATTTAGAAAACTTCAATATCCTTAACAAGGAACAACGCGAAGCGGCTTTCGAGTCTGGTGGGCTTGGTCAAACAATGTCCGGTTACGCTGACGCCATTTGGATGGTTGCCGCTGACCCTACTATTATTGGTGGTAAAGCCAGCAGCATTCTTCGCATTGGAAGTAAGGTTGGCGAGTTCGGTGGTTTGAGTAACCAGTCGTTGCGTACCGCTAAGCAAGTGAGTTCTTTTGCTGACCGCAACACGGAGCAAGCAGCCATCATTGCTAAGTTTGGTGGGGACTACAAGGCAGCAATAAACAGTGGAGAGTTAAGCACTGAGGGTGTCCGGTTAGCGGACGCTCTTAATGGTACTGCTGATTCTTTGATTAACAGTGTCTACGTAAAAAACTCTCCCCGCAAAAAAACCACTCTAGACATTCTCGCTAACGAAACTTCTATGAGTAACCCTGCTGAGGGCGCTCTTGTCCTTAACGCCATATCTGGTCATGCTGACTCGTGGGTTAAGATTCGTGAAGTCAACAAGGACTTGTACGACAAGTTGAGCACTTCGATGAACCAAAACATTTTTGATCCAGTTCCCGGTTCTGCTGCGGCAGACAACATGGTTGGCGAAATCTCTGACATGACCACTGATCAGGCTAAGTTTGGTGACGAACTGATTGAGGAAGCAGAGAACGCCCGTGTTGCTGCGATTGCTGATGAAGCAGGAGTTATTGACGGGGCACCTCCTGTCGCGGATGAAGCATTGGATGTTTTCTCCGGTCAACTTATTGAACGTGGTGGCGCTAGGATTGGTGCGCCTCTAGTTCGTGCTGCTGGTGCTTACCGTCGTGGTGCAGCGTCAACTAACTTGCAACGTAACCCTCTTCGTAAAGTACAGGTGCCACCCACGATTCCCGGCAATGGTCATCTTGTTTATGATGCTATCGAGAGGACAGCCAGTTCACGCCCAATCACTGCTATACGTTGGGTTGGTAAAGGCACACCTAACGGCATCGTTGATGTTAAGGGTGGTGACGGCGAGAACAGTCACCGTGAGATTGCGAACTGGCTTCGCCGTTCATCAATCCAAACGGACGAGGCAACCATTTACTTTAACGATTTTGTTGCTGCTCAAAGCCCAGCGGATCGTATCGCTGTTATTGACCGCATGGAACTTGCCTACGTTAAGACTGTTGCCACGAAGAAAAACATTACTCCTGAAGCGGCACAGGCAGTCTACGATGGTTACAAGGCTAAAAGAGCCATGACTTTAAGAAACATTTCTAAAACTAAAACAAAGTTTTATGCTGATCCTGACACAGGCGAGATGATTAAAGTTCCCATGTTTTATGCTGAACTCGACGCAACCATACCAATGATTGACACAAAGATTTTTTCTCGCGTTGTTGGTGGACATCAAGAAGCCCTTCGCACGGTTGAGAATCTTACAGAACTTGCCGACCAAATAAACAAGGTGTGGAAACTTAGTGTTCTCATCCGTTTAGGTTACACGCAACGTAACATTGCAGAAGGTTTCCTTCGTGGTGTTGCAGTGTCCGGCATGATTATGGCTAACCCTCAAGCGTTCGCTGCGTTGCCTGCAAACATTCTTCTTTCTGCTTCTGTTCGCCGTGGACTGAAAGGTGTCGCAACTCAAGAAAGAGTTCTTGTACAAGCGCGAGACAACCTTGATAATGCTCGTGGTGTTTTGAATCAGGTTTTCAAAGATGCTGGTATTGCAGCGGGAGTCAGTCTTCGTAACGACGCTGCTGCTTTAACCTCCCAAATAAGCAAACTTAAGAAAGTCAAAACCGTTGAGTCTGCTGCTCAAATAAAAAAACTTACCAGCAAACGTGACCGTTTACTAGCCAAGGCCAACAAGATTGAGTTAACAAAAACTCAACCTCGCCTCGGTCAAATGAACGCGGCTCGCATAGAACAAAACGAAGCGATCCGTAAAGTTGATGAACTCTCTAAAGAGATCGAAGACGCTTTAACTGTTCTTCGCATTAAAGATTCTCGTCGTAAACTTCTTGGCAAAAAAGGTAACGTTGTTGCTAAGGACGCCAACGGCGAAGACATTATTTACGCTGGCGCTTTCGAGGGTCCCGCTGGACGGGCGGCACTGCTATCCTCTTCCGCTGACTCTACCGTACGTAACGTCTTCGAGGGTTCCTTTCAGTCTCGCATTAGTTCTAGGAATGCCCAGCACGACTACGACAAGATTGATCCTTCTAAGTTGGCACCGGCAGAAATGAATGTTTACTGGGCTGAGTACGCGGTTCGCATTAACCGTCGGTACGCCACAGATCCTGTTGCTCAAATGATTATTAGAAACGAACCAATCGAAGACATTAAGGCTTGGTTTACTTCACCTGATGGTATTCGGTACCGTAAAGATCTTGGTTCACCGAAGAACCCGATGGGTAACTCTACGGAAATTGATACTTACTTGTCTAAGGCTATACAGCGTCTTGACTACGAGTTGCCTCAAGGTTCACGTCTACGTGAAATATCTTTACGCGGTGACCTGACCTCAACGGAAGTTATTTCCGCTATCGGTTCTTCCGAACTTCCTGTTCTTGTTGGTCGCCTTGGTAGTGACGAGGCGGTCGGTTTGTTTAAGGGTGCAGCAAACAAGGCAGACACTATTTCTTCAAGTTTAATGAAAGGTTTGGGTAGTATTCCCGAAGACAAACTTCTTCGTCACCCTTTTTACAACAACGTTTATATTGCGCGGCAGAAAGAACTAGGAAGACTTGCCCAAGATCAAGGGCAGGATCTTACTTCCTCTGTGGTGCAAGGTCGTATTAACAGGTCTGCTCACTCTTCGGCGTTGAAGGCAACACGTGAAACAATGTACACAATTGAAGAGTTGTCTAACGTTTCACAGTTACTGCGCTGGGTGTCACCTTTCTTCCCTGCCTTTGAGAACGCTATCCGCACGTGGGGTCGTATTGCTTACGCGAACCCTGCCGTTCTTGGTTACGGTAATCTTTTGTGGAATGTTCCTAACTACATGGGTATGGTTGTTGACGAGAACGGCGATCCTGTTGCTCGCTCAAACATGCTTAAGGATGAAAACACTTGGGTTATTTTGCCCAGAGAGATTAACAACATTCTTCAAAAGAGGGGAATCATTTCTCCGGGTCAGCCGATGCGTGTGCGCCAGTCCGGTGCGAACGTTGTCTTTCCCGGTGCGGAGTTTTGGTTTCCCGGTGCAGGTCCGGGTCTTGCTGTCCCGCTGGCTGCTATCCTTCGCAACAAACCTGAAGATCAGGAACTGTTAAAGAACATTGTTGGTGAAAACATTTACCGCCAGATTGTTCCTAACGGTAACGTCAACACTAACCTTGTTGATTCGATGCTTCCTACGTTTGTTCGTAGGGTTAAGCAAATGTGGCAGGGTGAAACTTCCGACACTGCTTACATTTCTTTGTTTAACGACATGGTTGAGGATGCGTACATTAACGCTCAACTTGAAGGTAGAAACATTTCTTCTAAAGATTACGCTAAGATTGAAAGTGACGTTGACAAGTTTTGGCGCTGGCAGATTGGTGCCGCTGCTATTGCACCGTTCCAGTCTGCGTACGCTTCACCTCACCAGTTGCAGCGTGACTCTTGGCGTAAACTTATTGACGACCAATCCATTCCTTACATTGATAAGATCAAGGCTTTCAAGGAAGAGTTCGGTTACGAGTATCTTGCTATTACTCGCTCTACTTCCGCTAACGAAACTGGCTTGAACCCTAACTTAAAAACTTGGTCTAGGATCGTTGAGAATCCTAGTTTGGTTCGTGACCTTTACAACATAAACCCTGAACTTGTTGGCATGTTTGGCAACATGGGTTCGTTTGATGACCCGTTTTCTTACGCGGTTTACGGTGAGTTCTCTGGCATGAAGATTGGTTCTGACGGTAAACCTGTGCGTTCTAAACTTAAACCGGATCAGGTTCTTCGCAACAATCAGGTTGTTGACGGATGGTCGGAGTACTTTCAGTTAATGGATGCCATTGAAAGTAAAGTTGTTCAGTCTGGTTTTTCTAGCCTGCAAGTTAAAGACGCACAGCCTTTGCGCGATATTCGTGATGAGACTATTGCTTTGTTGTCTGTTAAGTATGAGGCTTGGGGTCAGGAGCGTTCTTCTTACGAAAATAGTCTTCCTGACTTTATTGTTGGTGCAAGAATCCTTGTCAAGAACTCAACGATTCTTAATGAGGACAGCACCATGAGGGCACTGTCCGATTATTTGACGTTGCGTGAAGCGATATCGGATAAACTTTCTCAGACGAGTGACAGTGACATACGGAATTCTTTGAAAGACATTGGTTACGCTGCCGCTTTTGATTTAAGGCAAAGCGATATTGGCTTCGCTGATTTTTATGACAAGTATCTTTCTTCCGACGACTTTAGGAAAATATATGGCTCCTAATTCTAATATCCTTGATAACGCTTTGAGTAAAGTTAATAATGAGAATGTTGACAATACTGGAAACGCAGACTTTGATGACACTTCCATCTTTGTTAGTGGGTCACCGAACACTTCTGGTGTACCTAACTACTTGAGTGGGAACTTTAACAAACAGAACGTTATGACTGTCGGTCAGTTGAAGCAGAGTGTTGAAGAACTGTTTGCTACTAAAGATCCTTCATCTAAGGCCATTGCACAAAACTTGTACAAGGCTGGGTTTATTAGTAAGTCTCAGAGGGACACTGGTTTAAGTGTTGCTAAGTATGGTGTCGGTAACGCTGCCGCCATGTATGCCGCTTACACTCGCGTTGAGGGTTCACGGTCGGTTTCTTTTGAGGACTGGCTACCTTGGTATGCTAACTCCCAACCAGATCCTGATGAGGGTGGCGGTTCTGGCGGTGGTGGATACACTGGCCCTACTACTTCGACTAGTGTCTCTATCACTGACTCGGAAGACGTGTCTCGCTCGTTGAACACTTTCGCTGTTGACATGCTTGGTCGTAACTTGACTGACAGGGAACTGAAGAAGTACTCGAAGGCTTACACTGCCGCTGAGAAGGACTCACCGCAGGTGACTGTTTCTACTCCCGGCGTTGGTTCCAATGAGAGTGTAACTGAACAAACTGTTACTAGGGATACTATTGCCAAAAACATTTTGCAGGATAGTCCGGCGTTTGCCGACAATGTGATCAAGTCTGATGTTCTTGAAATGTTTTTTAACAGGTTAGGTGGGAACACTGGTGGCTGAAACTATTAAAGAAAAAAGGGCTAAGCGGGCCGCAAGGGTTGAGGGTTTGCGTCAGGAAGAGATCGCGGATTCTATCGCTAAGTATTCTTATTTCAAGTTACTTGTTGAGTCTAACCCTGAGTTGCAGGGTTACTTTCAGGATCTTAAGAAGATCATTAAGGCTAGCCCTACGGGAACTATTACTCAGGATGAAGTTAACAACGCTACCCGTGGCTATGATTACTTTACTACTTATGACTCCGATCAGCAAAAGTCTAAGATCGCTCAGGCTCTTGACTTACAAAACAACACTAACTTGTATCAAGAGTCTGTCGACGCGAAGAAAACTGCGATTGTTTACACGGCCCGTCAGAAGGGTTTAACTCTTAGCGAAGATGTTTTGAACGAAATGGCTACGTTGTCTCGTTTCAACGACTGGTCGGACATTGAACTTGATAATGCTATTGGTGCGGAAACGATCAGGTTTATTTCTGGTGGCGGTCAGGCCGGTGGTGACGCTGGAACGGTTCAAACACAGTTGTTGCAGTGGGTTAACAAGAACGGGCTGAGCCTTAATAGCGCTCAGGTTGCCCGTTACGTTGAGTCAAGCGCCTTTGGGGGAACCGACTTGGAGAGTATTAAACAAAACATTCGCAACACTTACATGACTGGTTCTTACCCCGCGTGGGCGGATCGTATCTCTGCCGGTGCTGACCCTTCCGATATTGCTGCACCGTACAAGCAACGCATGGCTTCACTGTTGGAAATTGATCCTGACAGTATTGATTTTAATGACGTAATGTTAAGCCAAGGTATGCAGGGTGTTGGTGCTGACGGCA
>Ga0208413_1000610_pt1 | contig 26249 bp, 26 predicted proteins | sample AntAceMetag02UKD_FD_184761 | JGI IMG/M metagenome (GOLD analysis project Ga0208413, IMG submission 184761) | Saline lake microbial communities from Ace Lake, Antarctica - Antarctic Ace Lake Metagenome 02UKD (SPAdes) (version 2) | ecosystem: Environmental > Aquatic > Non-marine Saline and...
GGATTGGTGGATATAAAGGACCGGTTGATAATTTCTGGCCCATCCAGCCTCTATCAAATAACAGGAGGTTTGGATCTAGGGCAAGAAACTATTTCTGGTGAGTTATATGTGACCCTTCCGTTAAGCAGGAATATTCCTTGGATCGGTCTGCTAACTGCCAATATTCCTTTAGCGGTTGGGGCTTACCTTTTTGATCGAATTTTTGGAGACCAGGTAGACAGCTTAACGAGTGCTGTGTACACCTTGGAGGGACCGTGGGAGGGGTTGGAGCCTGAGTTTAAGCAGGCATTTGGTTCTCCAGCAAGCGCTGGGCCTGACTAAATCGGTTTAAGCGCCAAATCTAACCCCTTTTTTTAAAGGCCGTAAGCGGCCCAGAAGTCCAATCGTTAGGGGCACTGTCAAGGCAGCTGCTGGGCGCAAATGAGGCTCCCGCGGGGTCTTGGTTCAAATTCGCAGTACATCTAAAATCTAATGAATCATCGGCATTTCTGCGGATTTGTAAATGCAATCTGATGTCTGTGTTGCTCCGCTCCGGTTTGCGGTCGGCCCTAAGAGCTAACACTGCGTGTGGTTCCTTGGATTGATACTCTATTGATTCGTGCATGCTGTGAGTGAAACCCAGCATTGCCTCTAAGACATAGGACGGACCTTCAAAGGCCTCGCCGTTGGGCGCTGTAGACACTGGAATTGTTGTTCCCAAGCCCCAAGCCCCCAGTATCATAGTGTTTAGTTTCTACTGCTGTTGTTAATTTTCCTAGAATCATAACGCCGTCAGTTGTCCTAGCTTTGATCGTGTAGTCGGTAAGATATGAGGTGTGCGGCACCGGCAAGCACTCCAATGATGGCCAGAGTAGTCATCAATTGTATGAGTGAGAAGCTCATATTTATGTTTCGTATTATTACGCGCTTCATCAAGTAAGCCCCGGTACAGGATTGCTCTTACTAACGACTATTTTTGAGTATCCAAGTAGTTGAGGCTGCGGATGATTGCCGACGATATCGTTGCCGATGCGGGTAATAACATTGGGCAGATTAGTCCCTGCGCAGTTGTAGCTATCGTTGAGAGTGCCATTGGAAGAACTTCGGCAATCTTCAAAAATTTCTGTACTGCGCTCTCTCTCGATATGCGTTGTTGCTCTTGTTCAATAATCTTTACAGAATTCAAAACAGGGCCGGCGCCAATTGAGTCAGAAATTTGAAGTGCGATGAAGATGCGCTGACAATGGCAATAACGATATGCGCTTTTTCTGAGTCGCTAATTTTTTCTCCGCGTCGTGCTAGGTCATCGGATGTTCGGCTTCTTGGGGCTCCTCGGCTAGTAACTTTTCGATGTCTTTATGCTTGCGAGCGTTAGAGTCTTAGCTGGTCGTTGTGCCCGCTAGATGAGCGCAATACTCACAGTAGGTGTGGTCACCTTTGACATCAGTACAAATGCCGCACAAAAGAATGCGGCACTTTGAATTACGTATTGCAGCGTTTCGTTAGGATGGTATTTGCACTTTAGAATTGAAGTTCTCCGGAACTTGTTATGACTTTTTTGCCGGTCATTATATTACTGTATGGCGTTGGCCTTTAGTTAGGCTTTAATTAAAACAGCAACTATCGCCGGCTGGGATAAGCAAGGTTTGTGTTGTGGCTTTGAGAGGTCTAAGTATAAAATTGATTTTTGATGCGAATACCAAGGATTCTATTTAATACTGGATTTAGGGCCGCTCTTAGCCCATTGGTATTGTGTCTGTCTATCTCTATAGTCAGGCGCTCTGGTAAAAATACACTGGGAACAAAATGGGAAACTGCATTGCGGCGATTCAAATGGTTACGACCTCGGACCTATCAAAAAACTTGGAGGCAGCGGCCAAGCTAATCGACGCGGCTAAGGCGCAGGGGGCAAAATTGGTCCTGCTCCCTGAAGTTTTTGCGGTGCTAGAAGGTGGGCCGATGAGACGGTATGGCGAATTGGAAGGTGATGTAGGCGCTCCAATTCAGGGCTTTCTATCCTCAATGGCAAAAAAGCACAAGATCACTTTGGTTGGGGGTACAATCCCGCTGATTAGCAGACCAGGCAGGCAGGCATCGGATTCTGATTATTTGATTAGTGATGGCAGGGTGCGGCCAGCGAGCTTAGTTTTTGGGCCTAGCGGCGAGCAAATTGCCCGTTATGATAAAATCCATCTATTTGATGTGCTCGTGGATGACGAAAAATCCAATTATTCTGAGTCCAAGAGCTATGAAGCTGGGGAGGAGTTGGTCGTGGTTTCGACCGAGCTAGGTGAACTTGGTTTAAGCGTATGCTATGACCTGCGATTTCCCGAGCTGTATCGCGCACTTTTTCACCGCGGTGCTCAGATCATGACAGTGCCCGCGGCCTTTACAAAAGTTACCGGCCAGGCGCACTGGGAAACTCTACTGCGGGCCCGAGCGATTGAGAATCAGTGCTATATAGTAGCTGCGGGTCAGGGCGGCCGGCATAGCGAGGACAGGGAAACCTGGGGCCATTCAATGATTGTTGATCCCTGGGGCCGCGTACTGAATAGTATTGGAACTGGTGAAGGCTATGCGATTGCTGAAATAGAGTTGGGCGTATTAGAGAATGTTCGTAAGATGATGCCGATCGCGGCTCAGACTAAGCTGTAAAGTCTATCAATGCAGTTGTTGCCCACAACTGAAATGGATCGTCGCAAGAGTTCCCATGAGTTGGGGTTTATTTTATGATGTGCCGCAAATTTAGCGCACAAGGATACCGTCATTATTAATAAAAGCCTTTTAAGTAACCTGTTAGCTGCATTATTGGTCCTGATAGGGTTAGTCATCCCTTCACCATATAAGCCCTATTTCCTGAATACTGGCTTGTTTGCACTCTCCGGCGGCGTGACTAACTTGATCGCTATCCATATGCTCTTCGAAAGAGTGCCGGGGCTGTATGGCTCGGGCGTTGTTCAGCTTAGATTTGAAGAGTTTAAGGTAGGCATCAGGCGCCTAATAATGGGACAGTTTTTTGATAAGGCGGATCTACAGTCTTTCTTCAACGAGTTGGGAGATGGGTCAACCAAGCTAAAGAGCAAAGTCGCCGAAGGGATTGGTGAGCTGGATCTGGATTCAGCATTTGAATCCCTTTTGGATGTAATAATGACTTCTTCTTTTAGCGGTATGCTTGGCATGCTGGGAGGACGCGATGCCCTGGCTTCCTTAAAGACACCATTTATAGACAAAATGAAGGAGTTTTTTGCCAGTGAATTGGCAAGCTCGGCCATGCAAGAAAAAATAGAGGCCGCACTGCGTTCATCGATTGATGATGAAGCAATTCGTGAAAAGCTGGAATCATTGATTGACCAAAGGCTTGATGAGATGACGCCTCATATGGTCAAGGTCATAGTGCAGGATATGATTCATAAACACCTAGGCTGGCTGGTGGTATGGGGCTGTGCGTTTGGAGGGATTCTAGGTCTGCTGGTTGCCTTGCTCAGTAACGTCTAGTGGCCTATGGTCGGGTAACGGCAAAGCCCGAAAATCATAGAGTAAAATAAAGGTCAACCACTGATTCGGTGGGCAGGTCGATAGTTAAGTCAATAACAAAGTCAATAACAATTAAGTTACTTGACTTAACATTCAATTTACCTACAGTGATATTAAAGTGAAATACTATAACGATCCTTTAGGTATTCCCCGACATTAAATAGCCAACAAGTTGTCGTGATCGGGATTTTAATTCCCCAATTTTCGTGACTCTTTTCTCGCTCTCAGTAATTATTGAATAATACCGCAATTAATAGGTATCTTCAGGTGTATTACTTTGTGGCTTACTATACAATAGCGCGCTCTAAATTCCAGTCATGTTTGCTTTAGGTTCTATTTCTAACGCTTTCTCGCGTTATCTCTAAGCCTGCCTTTTTCGCTAGCTATATTTTGCGAGTTAAAGAGTTAAAAGCAAATTTTTATTAAACGATTATCAAACTACGATACTGAGAAAGTAATATGGCACGTCCAGTTGAATTCGATGAGACCAAAGTACTAACAAATGCAATGGAGCAGTTTTGGAAAGAAGGCTATGAAGCTAGTTCAGTTCAAAAGCTTTTAGATTGCACAGGAATAAATAGAGGGACTCTATACAACTCCTTCGGCGACAAAGATACGTTTTTCAAATCTTGTGTCGATCAGTACAATACGGTAACAGATAAGCATATATCGGCTTCTCTCAAGAATGACAAGTTAGTTGCTTGGGATGCAATAGCAGCCTATTTTACAGAAGCTGTGATCAATGTTCCTAACAAGCATCGCAGTATGGGTTGTTTGTTGGTAAATTCAGTGTGTGAAAGCATTAACTACGACAAAGAAATTAAGAAGGTTGTTAAAGCTTCTTTAGCAATAATTCGCAAAGCACTTCTTGTGTGCCTTAAAGATGCCCATAAAAAGGGCAAGATTAAGAAGGGTATCTCTGCTGAATTCGCAGCCGACGTATTAATGAATTCTCTTCATGGTATTCGAGTGAATTCGCGGGATGGCAAAAATGCTAAGCAATTGCAGGAACTGATTGATTTTACAGTGTCATCACTGAAAAAATAATCAACTAAAACAAAATCATAGCCAATTTGTGGCAAATTTTGTACTAACAGAAAGAGGCGCAAGCCTCTTTTTTTTGTCTTGTAAAACTAATATCTAGCCAGAACTAGGAGTATTGCTTCTGCCTAGTTGCTTGCTATACTCCAGAGTAGTTAATGATTGCACAGCACGCTTCTTAACCCACAAAATTTAGTGGGTCGTGGGCAATTATAACTAAACTGCGATCGTGAGATAATATCAAGCGACGGCAAACTACAGACACCACACAGACACAGAATTAGTCAAAAGCATAGATAGGATAAAAAAATGAAGAAAATATCTGGAAAGCGTAGCGAAGACGACGCGAAAATTGACTTAACACCGATGCTAGACGTGGTGTTTATTTTACTTATCTTTTTTGTGGTGACCGCTACCTTCTTGTCAGAGACCACAATTAGCGCAGCGAGTAGTGACAATAACGAGCAGCCACCACCCCCTGAAGACGACGACAAGAAAAATATTTTGTTCGAAATTGATGCCAATAACGCAATCATTCTGAATGGCAACCCTCGTCCTATTATCGCAACTCAAATTCGGTCTAATATCGACCAACTCAAGGCAGAAAATCCTGCAGCATCTGTCATAATTCAGCCTAACCCAGCATCGGAAGTTAATGCATTGGTCCTGATCATGGATGCGGCGAGACAGGCGGGTATGACTAACATCTCAATTGTCGAACCCTGATCAAACCTAAGATTTAAAAAAACGCACCCTCGAAAGTCGGTGCGTTTTTTATTGGCCGCTAAAAACTAACCGCTAAAAAGTCCTTGTGGCGTTATTTTTAGTTACGAATTTAACCGCCTGACACAGTTGAAGTTAATTTCAGATATCCTCAATTTCCCGGCCATTAAGAACGAAACCATAATGAAGAATCGATGGAATAGCGAAACCGCATCACTGTGTTCTAACCCTGTCGCATTGCGAGCGTATAGCTCAAGGCTGCTAGGGGCGGACCCCAATCTGGTACTCCACGGAGGTGGCAATACCTCTGTTAAAGGCTCCCTTGAAAACGTTTTTGGCGAGCAACAAGACGTTCTATTTGTAAAAGGGTCGGGGTGGGACCTTCGAACAATACAAGAGCCAGGGTTTCCGCCGGTACAGTTAGATTATCTAACTCGACTAGGGCAATTGGATTCATTAAGCGACGGCGACATGATGAAGCATCTACGCCTTGCTCTGCTCGACCCAACGGCTCCAACACCATCGGTGGAAGCTATACTTCATGCGCTCATTCCACATATTTTTGTTGATCATACTCATGCAGATGCCGTGGTTACGATTAGTAATTCGCCTAATTCAGAGGAGGTACTAGCGGCTATTTATGGCGAAGAAGTTTTGATTTTGCCTTACATAATGCCTGGTTTTGTATTGGCAAAGCAGGTTGCAGATGCAGCGAAGGGGGTAAACTGGCAAAAACTTCGCGGTATCATTCTGTTGAGTCATGGCATTTTTACTTTCCATGAAGATGCAAAAACCAGTTACGACACTATGATTGAATTGGTCAGCAAGGCCGAAGACTATCTTGCGAGCAAGACCACGCCTGCGACGATTGCAAAAGCTAACTATTATCCGAGCCTGAATGACGCCGTTGCTCTTAGTGTGCTGCGCAGGGCCGCAGGTGATCTATTGGGCAGGCCTTGCCTCGTTCGCATGGATTCCAGCGCTGAGTCTTCTGGTTTTGCTGGTTTGCCTAATTCTTCTGAGTTAGCGACTCGAGGGCCACTTACACCAGATCATACAATTCATGGAAAGGCTTTTGCAGCAGTTTTTGACGACGACTTGCTGTCTGGGCTGCAAGCTTTTTCCCAAAGCTACAAAGCGTATTACGAAAAATATTCCCTAGCCCATCACCAATGCCTAGATTCAATGCCACGTTACGGCGTGTGGAAGAACAAAGGGTTACTTTACTTTGGGGGGAACCCAAAACGTGTCGAAATTATAAAAGACATAACTGCGCATACTATTATAGCAATTCAAGCAGCTGAAGCGCTTGGAGGCTGGCAGGCGCTACCACGGCAGGACTTATTTGATGTTGAGTATTGGGAGTTAGAGCAGGCCAAACTAACATCTACCAATTCTAGCCTGCCCCTTGAAGGCAAGGTGGCTTTGGTAACTGGCGCCGGTTCAGGCATAGGCAGGGCTACTGCCCTGAAGTTGTTAAGCGAGGGCTGTGCAGTAGTGGGTCTGGATATCTTGGCGGATTTTGCAGATAGCACTGCCTCCTTTTTGGCAATTCAGTGCGATGTAACCGATCCTGCGTCTGTTGCTGATGCGCTTAGCCAAGGAGTGCTCGAATTTGGCGGGATTGATATGCTGGTCAGTAATGCTGGGGTATTCCCGCCTAGTTGTATGCTGGAACATATGGAGATGGATAATTGGGATCGATCGCTAGCGGTAAACTTAAGTTCTCATATGCAATTATTAAAGGCATGTATTGCTTATTTGAAATCTGGCTTTGACCCGTCAGTGGTAATTATAGGTTCTAAGAATGTACCTGCTCCAGGTCCAGGGGCCGCAGCTTATTCGGTAGCAAAAGCTGGACTTACTCAGCTGGCAAGAGTTGCCGCGCTGGAATTAGGTGAGTTCGGTATCAGAGTGAATACTTTGCACCCGAATGGTGTTTATGACACGGCAATATGGAACGAAGAGGTGTTAGCAAAAAGAGCACAACACTATGGGCTCAGCGTTGAAGAATACAAAAGCAATAACGTATTGAAAACGCAGATCACTTCAGCGGACGTGGCGACGGCAGTAGTGAGACTTTTGGGAATCGATTTTTTAAAGACCACCGGTGCGCAGATAGCTGTGGACGGTGGCAATGACCGTGTTATTTAATGCTGTGTTAAGGATTTCCAAGTGAAAGTAGACGGCAAGCATTTTCAAAGCATTTGGTATGACGAGCACAGCCAAAGTGTTCGGTGCATCGATCAAACTAAGCTTCCTCACGACTTCGTCATTATAGAGCTGGATAGTCTCGATGCCGCTTGTCATGCAATATTGTCGATGCAGGTTAGAGGTGCGCCTTTAATTGGTATAACAGCGGCCTATGGGCTCTACCTCGCTTTAAAGTCTGACTCTACTAGTTATTCAGATGCTCGAAGTGCGTTATTAAAGACACGACCGACAGCGGTTAATTTAAAGTGGGCCCTTGATTGCATGGATGCCAAGTGTCAGGGTATTGATAGTGAAGGTTTGGTGGAAATGGCACTAACTACTGCTCGAGATCTAGAGGCGCAGGACCGGCAGGTCTGCGAGTCTATTGGCGAGAATGGTGCTCGAGTACTAAAATCACTATGGGAGTCAAAGGGAAGTGCCGAGCCCTTAAATATACTTACCCATTGCAATGCTGGCTGGCTGGCCACAGTGGATTGGGGAACAGCACTTGCGGTGGTTTACAAAGCCCATGAGCTAGGTGTGCCACTGCATGTCTGGGTTGATGAAACTCGGCCGAGAAATCAGGGTGCGTCACTAACATGCTGGGAGTTAGGCAAGCATGGAATTCCCCATACCCTCGTCGTCGATAACGTCGGTGGTCATCTTATGCAGCACGGCCAAGTAGATGTTTGTATTGTCGGCAGCGACCGATGCACAAAGACCGGTGATGTGTGTAATAAAATAGGTACTTACTTAAAGGCTTTGGCCGCGTTCGACAACGCAGTGCCGTTTTATGCGGCGCTGCCTACATCGACCATCGATTTCACAATGAGAGATGGTATCGTTGAAATTCCCATAGAGGAAAGGTCTGCCAATGAGGTGACCCATATCAGCGGCCTGGCTGACAGCGGTTTGGTGGAAACTATCAGGCTGACCCCGACTAACGTCAAGGTTCATAATATTGGTTTTGATGTAACTCCTGCGCGCTTGGTGACAGGCATTATTACTGAGAAGGGAATTTATGGTGCAACCGAGGCGCAGTTGTCAGACCTAAACAGTGCCATCTAGCGCGGCTTGGCTGATTAGTGTGCCACTATCCGGGCGGCCAACCTAGAGCGCGGCCGCCTAAAATATGCAGATGCAGATGAAATACCGATTGCCCCCCGTCTTTTCCCGTATTAATAACGTAGCGGAAGCCGTCCTGTGCTAATCCTAGCGATACTGCTATTTCGTTAGCTTTAAGCAACAGCTTGCCGAGCAAGGCTGTGTCTTCTAGGCCAGCTTCGTTTATGTTCGTTAAGTGTTTTTTGGGGATTATCAGAATATGGGTCGGTGCGGCCGGATTGATATCGTGAAAGGCATACACGTCATCGTCTGAGTACACCTTGTTAGACGGGATATCTCCGGCGATAATTTTGCAGAATAAACAATCAATGGCCATGATACTTTCCTCTTAAGTATGGGTTTGAGTCTGGCTTATCCCCAGAAAATATTCAATTAAGTCAGCAGATTAACTTATCCTAAGGGCTGATCATATCTTGAATAAGTTTAGCGTCTATCCAATTTAACACTCTAGTTAGGGGCTGGGGTCTTGTTTTCGAACAAGCAGGGTCGAAGGACGTTAAGAAAACAGCAAGTTCCTGACAGCCAGCTCAGCCAAGTTAAGCCGCGCCACGCCATAAGTGACGGGGTTATTCTCTACTCACGGGCCATTTTTCCTGATTGTTCGCATGAAACACCCCCACCACTTATGATTTAGCTTAAAGGTAAGCCCTAGGCTACTTAAAGCCTAAGCAAACAGAGCAAACATTCTGAAATTTTGCAGCGATAGTTCGGTGTCTGAGGACAGGGACTAAGTGAAAAGCTAGGCTGTTACAAATGCCCTATTACAGTTTAAGATGGGCATAATCTAAAGCAGCATCACATGCAAGGCAGTATTTTGAAATTAAACCCACTTTTGCCTAAATTTATTGTAGTTCTCGCCACCCGTATTGGGATCAGTATGGGTGTTGGGTTGAGCGCGGTGTCCGTCATCGATGCGCAGGATTCTATTGTGCGCTACGGCTATCAAATAGTGAATACGTATCCCCACAATATTAATTCGTTTACCCAAGGATTAATTTACCACGAAGGCTTTCTGTTCGAAGGAACCGGCAAGAAAGGTCTGTCTTCATTGAGTAAAATCAATGTTGAAGATGCAGAGGTCTTGATGTCGACGCCATTGAGTCGCCGTTATTTTGGCGAGGGCGTGGAGATTGTTGGAGATAAGATTTTTCAATTAACGTGGCAAGGTAATATTGTATTTGTTTACGACAAGAACACATTGGAATCTATTGGCAGTCTCTACAATGCCTCCGAGGGTTGGGGTTTGGCCTACGATGGCGAACATCTAATTCTTAGTGACGGCACAGCAGTTCTTCAATTCATGGATCCTGAAAACTTCGCCCTTAAGCGGAAAGTTACAGTGACTCTAAATGGCAACCCCATCAACTACCTTAACGAGCTTGAGTTTATCAACGGTGAGGTTTGGGCTAATGTTTGGCAAACTGACTTTATTGTCCGAATTGACCCTTTAACCGGTGTGGTTAACTCCTTTATTGATCTTGCAGGCCTATCGGGAAAGACTTCACTTGGCAGTAATGAAGCGGTTCTCAACGGCATCGCTTGGGATGCATCCCAAGAAAGACTCTTTGTCACCGGAAAGCATTGGGCGAATTTATTCGAGATCACTTTGGTAGAACCATAGCTCATGTGGTTACAGCGGCAGATAACGTTAACGGCAAAACCCTGCAGTTTCCATTTGATTGCCGATGAAGTGCTTTCCAGCCGCTTAGAGTTAAAAAAAATTAAAACGGGTTTAACTCACTTTACTCTTCAGCACACCTGGGCGTCTCTAAGTCTAAACGAAAATGCCGATGCGTCAGTACGCAGAGATTTAGAGACACATTTTATTGTGGTGGCGCCAGAAAGTGCCCGTTATTACAAGCATATTCATGAGGATGAAGGTGATGTGCCTGCACATATCAAATCTAGCCTGCTTGGTTCCTCCCTATCTGTGCCTATCTGCAGCGATGAGTTCATGCTTGGTACATGGCAGGGATTGGTGCTAGGGGAGCATCGCGATGCCGCAGGGTCACACTGCGTAATTGCCACCCCATACGGGGAATGCAATGAAATTTAAACAGTTTAGTCACGGTGCTAAAGCGGGGGTGTTTGTTGTTCTCTCACTAGCTTTAGTTTCCTGCGAGACGGTAGGCTATTACACTCAAGCTGCCCGCGGTCAATTAGCTATAGTTACCTCACGTCAATCAATTGATCAGCTTTTAACGGATGAAAATTTGGATTCGCATTTGCGAATGAAACTGGAGTTTGTAAGTCAGTTACGTGAGTTTGCTCGCTCTGAATTAATGCTTCCGGTAGGCGATAACTACGGCAGCTATGTCGATGTAGGTCGTGAGCATGTTGTTTGGAATGTATTTGCAGCGCCTGAATTCTCGGTATCAGCAGTCAATTGGTGCTATCCCATCGCCGGCTGTGTTGCTTATCGCGGGTATTTTAGTGAAGCTGGGGCTTTAGATTTTGCTCGGGCAACGGCGGCGAAAGGTTTCGATGTCTATACCGCAGGCGTAGATGCTTACTCTACTCTTGGATGGTTTGATGATTCTGTGTTGAGTACTATAATCACCCGCAGTAACTATCAGTTAGCCGGGCTGATCTTCCACGAATTGGCTCACCAGCTTGTGTACCGAGCGGGCGACACTACTTTCAATGAAAGCTTCGCCAGTACGGTTGAAAGAGAAGGACTTCGGCGTTGGCTGTCTCTTCATGGTGATCCTGAGCTATTGTTTCGGGCTGATCAAGATAGAGAAAGGCAGAATGACTTTGTCAATATAATCGCTCGTGCTCAGGAAAAACTGTCTGAATTGTATGAGTCTGAAGTCCCGGCCGAAAAGATGCGCTTGGAAAAGTCGATGCTGCAAGAGGGACTTAGAGACGAATACGCTTTATTAAAGGGAACATGGGATGGATATGCCGGCTACGATAGCTGGTTTTCAAAGTCCCTTAACAATGCTCAGCTTTCCACGGTGAGTGCTTATAATGATTTCGTACCTTTTTTTATCGATGAGCTGAAGGCAGTTGCTGGCGATTTAGAAAAATTCTACCAGCGCGTAGAAAATTTAAGTAAGTTAGATGCTGATGAACTTGCCTTGTTAGTCGAATAGGTAAGTCGAATCAGTCGACAGGTTTACGCTTTGCTAACCTGTTGGGCGCTTACCTCCTGAACTCTTATATCATAATTTTTATCTATCGGGCTTTCACTTACTGATTCAGGCGTCGTTTCATGGTTTCTACCAAATCAGCATAAAAAGGTGAGTCAGGATTTTTGAGTGCCGCCCCTTCATAGGCGCGCAATGCTTCCTCTAATCTTCCTTCCTGTTCCAAAACTCTACCGAGGCTTCGATCAAAAAAACCATTAGATGGAATAGCCTTGACGCCGGCTTGATATATTTGAATGGCCTTGTCAGCTTCACCTGCATTGTTGTAGGTGTTGGCCATGACATGAACTTGAGAATCATTAGTAGGGTTTAATTCAATAGCGCGTAAATCATATTTTATTGATGCTTCGAAATTTCCATCTTCTCGCTCCATTTCGGCGAGTGCCGAAACAGCCGCGATCAGCCCTGCGGTTGTCTGCTCTTGCATTGCAATAAACCTTGCAAATAGGGGTTTGGCCTCAGAGTATTTTTCAAGAAAGTAATAGGTGTTAGCAAGATTTCTAACCGCTTCCATTAAATTGGGGTCGGCACTTATCGCTTTGCGGTATTCGTCTACCGCATCACTGTAACGCTCTAAATTACTGTACGTGTTTCCTCTGCGCAGCAGCTTTTGCGCTAACGCGGCATCGATGGTTGGTCCTACTCGCTCAATTTCTAGGTTGCCGTAACGATTAAGAACAGAGTTGTCAGATTGGGATTTGGCGCTATGACTAACAAATGCGAGTGGCATCAAGGCAATCAGTAAGAGTAAGAACAGGGGCGAGGCGGCTTTGATCATAGCAGGTCCGGTGAGGCTAATTGATGAGTCGAAATATACCTCAGCGATTGAATCACCACCACCCGCTGAGCAAAAAATAAGGCTAAGAAAAGGCTAAGAAAAGGCTATTTTAAGATGATCTCGGGTTTCTCTGTCCCAGTTGAGCCGACATTGCCAATGATTTTGGCACCGGCATAACCTGCCTGCAAAAGCTCTCTAAGACAGTGCTCGGCTCCGTCTGATTTAACACAAGCAAGCAGTCCACCAGAGGTTTGAGGGTCGAAAAGCAGCTGCAGGCGGCTGTCATTGTTGAAGGATTCGGTGTTTGAGATTGAGGTCATCGCTAGGGCATTGTCCCGATGCAGGGAGCTAGTTATACCACTGTCAAGACACTCAATTGCGCCGGCAAGAGACGGTACCAAATTTAAATCGATCTCTGCTTCTGCATTTCGAGATTCCAGCATTTCCAAAAGATGACCGGCAAGACCAAAACCGGTAATGTCAGTGCACGCGGTAGCGCCACTGCTAACCAATATTTCGCTGGCTTTTTTGTTGGGCATCAGCATGCTTTGCATTGCCTCTTTAATCCAAAAGTGGCTTGCTTTATAGCGCATATCGGCAGCTAGCAAGGTGCCGGTTCCTAAGGGTTTGGTTAGAATAAAAACATCACCCGGGTTAAGGCCGCCTTTGCTCAATACCGGCTGATCAGTAAATCCATTGACGCACAAACCAAACTGCAGCTCATTAGTTTCGGCAGAGTGGCCACCGATAAGTGCGCAGTCATTTTCAGCAAGAGCTTGGGCGCAGCCATGCATTAATTCACTAAGTTGGCTGCGGGTATAGCGCTGGCTGGCTTGAGGTATGCCGGCGATAGCGAGCGCAGAATGCGGTTTTACTCCCATTGCATAAATATCGCTTAAGCAATGATTTGTCGCTATCTTTGCAAACAGCCAAGGGTCATTGGTAAAAGCTTTGAGCTGATCAATGCTCTGAAGCAGTTCTCGACCGTCACCTAAATGTATTTGTGAGGCATCTTCTACGCGGCCACTAGCAGCCACTACATCGTCCTTGTGCACTCTTGGAAGTGTTGCCAGCACCTCTTCTAGGATATTCCCCGCAACCTTTGCGCCGCAGCCCGCGCAGCGCATTGCATGAGCTTTTAATTCTGCCTCGGTGGTCTTATCGACAAGTCCTTTTGCTATCGCTAAATCAATATCCATGACGGGAAGTTCGCTGTATTTGCGCACAAATTTCCTATCGATAGAGTCTTTTAAGCGCCAGATACCCATACCTTGAAAAAATAGGGTGTTGCGAATAGCAACAGCAGATTTGTTACCTAAACTGACCAGCGCTAAAGCGTGTTTTTGTGGTGAGTATTTTCGGAGAGGTTTGCCCGTTGCCGCTTTAATTAAATTAATAGCAAGAATTTTACCCTGGCGCACAGCATAGACACCAGACTTTGGCCGTGGCTGGTTTTTTATAGTGGCCGCGTCTCCAGCGGCAAAAACAAATGGGTGGCTTGTAGACTGCAAATGATTGTTGATTTCTATAAAGCCATCATCACTAAGACCAAGGCCGCAGTTAGCTGGCCATTCAGGGATACTTGCCCCTGTAGCATAGACGACGCTGTCGGCGGCAAGGCTGCCGCCATCTTTATAGCTTATTCCTGTCGAGTTTATTTCGGATACATAGGTTTCAGGAATGAAATCTATATGACGTTTGCTGAATTCGGCAAGTATGGCTTTTTGAGCCTTGTCGTTGTGAGTGCTAAGGACGGTTTTAGAATTGCTGACGACGTGAATTTTTAATTTTGATTGATGATGAATATCTAATTCAAGCGAGGTATGAATTTTATATTGAGCGGCAAAAGCTAGTTCTACACTGGCTGGTCCTCCTCCGACAATGACCAAGGAAAAAGGCTTTTCATTTCTCAAAGAATCAAGAGCGCTACCTAGAGTTTTTTGCCAACAGTTTAAAAATTCACTAATTGGTTTGACAGGGATGCCGTGTTTTCTTGATCCCTTTATTAGTTCCCCGTTTGGGCTTGAGCCTATATTAAGTGAAACTAGATCAAAGGGAATATCTGGCCGGCCAGGTAACTGAATAATTTTAGCACTAAGATCGATAGACTGAACTTCGGCTTCTATAAGTCTGACACCTGCAAACTGAGCGAGCGGGCGTAAGTCGATATGCATATCGTCAAGTTCATAATGCCCCGCAATATAGGCTGGCATAGAGCCGGAATAAGGGGTGTAGATTTCCCTGCTGATGAGGGTAACTGCCAGCCCTGGTACGGGCTTCATTCCCAGCCGTTTCAGTACGGCTAGATGACTATGTCCCCCACCGACAAGGACTAAATGTTTAACTGTTGGGCTGTTAGTGTTCATGAAAGAGTTCGGTTTAGAAGAATTGGCAGTCTGCAGGTAGCCCTGCCGGGTGATTCTACCCTAAAAGGGTCTCAGCGGGCTATGCGCTACTCAGTGCACAAATTTGCCAGTTAAGATCAGTTGCAAAGCGCAGATAGGAATCCTTTTTAGAAAGTGCAGTGCACTGCAGCTAACAATTATTAGAACTTCATCTTTAGCAAAGCTCTGACACGGCGAGGATTTGACAGGTGAAGTTGAGCGGACTGCATAGCCGACAACGCCCTGCGAGGTTCAATCTGCTGTGCCGCGCAGTTGCAAAGACCTGCCCCAAATTGCTAACTCCTCAATGGCGTCGCTGTCTTGCGACAAGGTGGTTTGGGAGAGCAAGCTGGCGGCGATTATTGAGACCAAGGCGATGGCATAAAAAAGGTGGTGTTTGAAGTGCATGATTACTCAATAAATCTGTTTTAGTTGATAAAGTGGGGGCTGATAGCTGTTTATGAGGGCTAATAGGGTAAGGAGAAACAGCAGCTTAATGTATTGGTATAGCCGGCCACCTCTATAAATGAGCGATGCTAGCGCGGGACTGCCTCTATATGTATATAAGTTTCTAGCGTTGAGAAACCGTCAGGGCAAGGCCAAAAGAAGGCTAAAGAGCAGGCTAAAAGAAGATTTATAGAGGGGCCTGGGCTGCGAGTTTTGAGGGTAGCCTAGTTTCTTTACCCATCATCGGTTTGTCCGGTATCAGTTGCGATAAGGTGAGTGATAAGCAAGCAATGCCCGCACCGATTATAAAAACCGCGCTGTGGTTAATCATCCAGACCAAACCTAAAAGAGCCGGTAGTACGACCGCCGCAATGTGGTTTATGGTGAAGCTAATACTCGACGTTGCCGCGATATCTGCAGGATCTGCGATTTTCTGAAAGTAGGTTTTGATTGCTATAGCCATCGCAAAAAACAAATGATCCAGCAAGTAAAGAGCGATGGCAACAACCACAGAATCAACAAAAGCATAGCTAATAAAGACAATAATGAGGCCAATATATTCTAAAGTTAGTGCTCTTCTCTCGCCAATTATACCAATTAGGGCGCCGATCTTTGGGGCCAGCCAAAACGTCATGGCGGAGTTCACTAAAGTCATTAACACTACATTTTCAACTGGAAAGCCAAATTTTTCTACTAATAGAAACCCCGCGAATACCACGAATATCTGACGTCTTGCCCCAGCTAAAAATGTTAGCGCGTAATAAAGCCAGTATTGCTTGCGCAGGAAAAGCTCTTTTCTTTGAGGTACTTTTTCTTCGAAATGAGGAATTGCCAGCCAGCAGTAAGTGGCAATAGCGACAGTGATGCCACCGGCAAGCATATAGATCAAATTATAATTGGCGGGAAAGTACATCAAGTAAAGGTAGATGGCACCTAATACTGCAATATTGCTAAAGGCCTTAACACTGAGTAGCTTGCCAAGAAGTTTTGGCGCTTCTTCTTTGCTAAGCCATTGCAGGCTGAGCGAGTTGTGGAGGGTTTCCAAATAATGAAACCCTATAGACATCAATACTGTAGTGAAATAGAGCCAGAGCGCACTAGGGTAAATGGCGGTGATAGCGGTTCCTATGCCGAGTGTTAGCAAGGACAGGATTGCAAAATTTTGTTGGCGAATAAAAATCATGAGCAAGATGGCAGTAAATGCCAAAAAGCCTGGTACTTCCCGCAGGCTTTGTAAAATTCCGATTTCTTCCCCAGTGAACCCCACATTTTCTACCGCATAGTTATTGAGCATGACTTGCCAAGTAGCAAAAGCCACGGTGTTGCCTATGGCAAGCAGGTATAACAGTGATTTGCGGTCTTTGGTGAGCTTGAGATTCATTGGTTCGCTTGTATTTGCAGTGGAATGCGTCGGACTTGAACTATATCATCCACACCCTATGTCTTCTCTCACAATTTATGCAGGCCCAAAAGCTCTGGAACGGATATCTCGAGAGGGAATCCATCGTGAGCAGTTTGATACGATCGTGGGTGCCTCTGGTGGTCCAAAGTGGTTTGTCCTGCATGGATTAGACCAGTATCTATTCGGTGATTTCTTCGCCAACTCTAGTTCTGATTCTGAATTAGTAACCATTGGCTCTTCAGCGGGTGCTTGGCGGATGTGCTGCCTCGCCACAGCGGATCCGGTTGCTGCTATAGATCGATTGGCTTATAAGTACAGTCAGGAGAGGTATTCTGAGTCACCCACGGTGGCAGAGATTACCCAAAAAGCTCGACTCATGGTTGAGTATGTTCTCGGGCCTCGCGGTGTCATCGAAATAGCAAACAATCCTAAGATTAAAACTTACATAATAACGGATCGCTGTCGGGGGCTGTCTTCTCAAGCAGGCAAGTCACTCCAAACGCTGATGCTCGGTGGTGCAGCAGGGGCTAATGTTGTCTCGCGAAAAACGCTATCTTGGTTCTTTGAGAGAACAGTATTTACTAATGCGCCGGAGAGTTTGCCGGCGTATTGGACTGACATGCAGACTAGCACTGTTGCTTTGGCGGAGAATAATGTTGTTGATGCGATGATGGCTACAGGGTCTATTCCATTTGTACTTGAAGCGGTAAAGGACATTGCCGGAGCGAAGCCCGGCCTTTATTGGGACGGGGGAATTACTGACTACCATTTTGATTTTCCGTTTAACAAAAGTGACAGATTGGTTCTTTATCCGCACTTTTCATCGACTGTTATTCCTGGCTGGTTTGACAAGCGACTGCACTGGCGCAAGGTTAACGAAAAGAATTTTGATAATGTTGTGCTGGTGACGCCTTCCGAAGAATTCACGAAAAATTTGCCATTTGGGAAGATCCCAGACAGGCAGGACTTTAACGATTACCCCTATGATGTGCGCGTAAACTATTGGAATAAAGTGATGCTCGAAGGCAAGCGCCTGGCTGATGACTTTGCCAGCCTAGTTGAATCTGGCAAAGGCTTGGAAGATATTCGCCCCTTTGCAGACCGAGCACGTTGAAACATGATTAGTGTTAATTCAGGTCTGTCTATTTGGGCGGCCTTAGCTGAGGACGCTAAGCAAATAGCAAAAATATACGACTGGTATATCGAACATTCAGCTGCTATTTTCGAGATTGAAGCCGTGTTGAGCGAGGAAATCGTTCGATGAATCAAGTCTCCTGACTCGGACAGTTCTTGGTTAATGGCACATGGAAATGGCAAGGTGCTTGCCTACGCTTATGCTAAGCAGTGGAAATCATGGCCAGCTTATTATCAGTCCCTGGAGACGAGTGTTTATGTTAAATATAGCGTGTTTGGCCAAGGCCTTGGCAAATCATTAATACGCATATTAATTGATGATTTGGCAGATAAGCCGATACATGTACTTAGCGCTGGTATCACCTTGCCTAACTTAGCCAGTGTCGCTCTGCATGAAAAATTAGGATTGACTAATATAGGCAAATTTAACGAAGTTGCTTACAAAGTTGGCAAATACATTGACGTTGGCTATTAATATTGGATTCGAAATGATTAGAACTAAAGTTTTTCTTGGTGCAAGGATTTGCGGACTTCTTTTGATGTTATGTTTGTCCAGCTGTGTCGGAATTGTCGTCGGTGCCGTTGTCGATACGACTCTCGAAGTGGCAAAGGTGCCTTTTAAAGTTGCTGGCGCTGCTGTGGACGTTATTGTCCCTGATGATGATGATAGTTAAGCAGGTGGGATTTGTTTTGAATTTTTAACCCAGCCTGCAATTCACCCCAGAGCCCAGAGCCCAGAGCCCAGCGTTAGGCTGGTCTACATTTTGAGAAACACAAATGACAATTAACCCTGAAGAATTTAACGTCCCCTCACAGTATCGGCATTGGCTTGGTGATAAAGCGGAAGACCACATAGGGCCTTTCTTTTTTTATATGGATGAAGATCAACCACGCACTGCGTTTAGAGTTCGTGAGCAAAATTGCAATGCTCACAATTCTGTTCACGGCGGGGTGTTGATGGCGTTTGCTGACTATACATTATGTATGGGTGCCAACGGGGGAGAAAACGAAAGTGTGATTACGGTTAGTATGAACAGCGAGTTTACCGCGCCAGGACAAAATGGGGATTTAATTCTAGGCCACTGCGAAGTGATTCGCCGAGGGCGCTCTATGGTCTTTGTGCGCTGTCAGTTAACGGCCAACGACCAAACCGTACTTATGGCCAGTGCGGTCGTCAAAGTGCTGCGCAAAAATCCTGGCTAAATATTTTAACCCTCGAGCAGTTCAAGCGGAGTCTCTAAAATTCTATTCGCGCCAGCAGTTTCGAGCTCCTCTCTATCACCATACCCCCACAGCACGCCCCAGCTGTTCAGCTTGTTCTCATTAGCCGCGCAGATGTCTACAGATCGATCGCCTATCATTAGTGCTTGTGAATCAATCTTTCCTTGGGTCAATAGCAGCTCTAGCTGCAAAGATTTGGGTGAATTAAAGCTACTGCTAGAAACGCCGCTGACAAAATCAAAATAGTCAAAGAGGTTAAATTCTTTGAGGATTTTGATGGCATATTTCTCTAGCTTAGAAGTGCAAACCCCCATAGGAATCTGGCGTTCTTTTAGCTGATCAAGGACATCGTAAATTCCTGGGTAGACGATATTTTCAGCGAACCCAAATTCACCATAGCGCTCGCGGTAAGCAGCGACGAGCTGATTGATTTTAAGCTTGTCATCCTCCCCTGAAAGTTCAGCTATGGCGGATTCAAGGGGTGGTCCTATTAGGGCTTTAATTTCATGTTCAGGGCGCGCCATGTAATCAAAGGTCGTAAGGGCGTAGTTCATACATCGCACGATGCCTTGCGCTGGATCTGTCAGTGTTCCGTCTAAATCAAAAACGAGTGTTGAGTAATGCATTATCTAGTTAGTCTTCTGCGTTAGTGAGTATACTTTTTCAGCGGTGCCATAAAACATTGCATGTTTATCAGCTTCGGAAAAATCAGCGGTCATCTTTTTGAATCCATTCCAAAGTACATGATAACTAATCGAGAGTCGATCCACAGGGAAATTGCTTTCAAACATGCAGCGCTCGGGGCCGAAACATTCAATGGTATGAAGATAGTATTTTTGTTGTGCGGTGACGAACTCATCAGAAGTCGGCGGTGTTTGGGCTTTGTGCCAGCCGAACCCATTATCCGGCATTGCAAGCCCACCTATTTTCGCAAAGACGTTGTCGCATTTGGCTAGCTCGGCAATTTCTTGTTTCCATTCCTGAAATATCTCATCGCGGCAGCTCTGGTAAATCCCAACTCCCAGCGGCGTCCCAAAATGATCTAAAACCATCTTGCAATCGGGGACTGCTCGAGCCAAATCAAGGAAGTCGAGGTTTTGGTGATGGAAGTGCCATGTGTCATAAGTCAGGCCGCGGTCGGCAAGCATCTTGATGCCTTTGCGAAAAGATTCTTTGCCATGTAGGTAAGGTGGTGCTGAACCGCGGATCAGCAAATCTTCTGGTCTTTTATCATGAGCTGCCGCGTGGCGAATTCCGCGAAATAGCCCCTTGCCGGCATTGCTCAGGGCGTCTAGTGTTTCAGCTAAAAGCTCTGGTCGCTCGCCGGCAAGAGTGAGGTCAGCATGGCCGATGATTCCGGCGATTTGGGCTTGGCTTTGGTCCTTGTTGGAAGCCAATGCAATTTTGGCAACCTCCTCGACTTCACCTACGGGTAACAGGTGTTCTGGGCCAGACTTGTTGTAAAAAGCATGACACTCCATAAACATAGTCTTTTCGATATTGTGACCTGATCCAGTGTCTTGCCATAACTCAGGCAATAAATAGTCCCAGTTAAATCTCTGCCGCCATAGGTGGTGGTGGGGATCGATAATCGGGCGCTCGGGATCAAGGATGTCCTCTTGGACTTGCTGTAGCCATTGATCACTGCCAGGTTCAGGGTTTGTCATGTATTGCTCCTAGTCTTAACTGTCTCGATGAAACTGACACTTGCGAAGTTTATGATGGATTTATCGAAGTCTCCAGCATTAAGGGATTTATGGCCCGATGGAGTCTTGCGAACCTAATTACTCTGCTGGAGTCTGTCCCTTGCGATGGTGTAGTATGCCCGATTAATTATTGATGGTGTTGGTACAAGTCAGGGCATAGCTGGCTTTCATCAATAATACGATCAGCAAAAACAAAATTAAACAGGAGCTATGCATGAGCATTTCCGCAATAGTCATTTTACTCTACCTCGTTCTATTTGCCGGAATAGGGATCTATTTAAGTCGTGATAACAAAAGTTCTGCTGATTGGGCGATAGGCGGAGGCACTCTGGGTGTGGCTATGTTGGCCGCCGGAGTTGCAGGCACTAGGATTGGCGGGGCTGGGACTTACGGTGTTGCCGGTGATGTCATTTCTGAGGGCCTAGGGCATCTGTGGTACAGCGTAAACTCGTTCGCAGCATTGTTTTTAGTCGGTGTTTTCTTTGCGATCCCTTATCGCAGACTTAAAGTGGTTAGTGTCGGGCAAGTATTTGATTTTCGCTGGGGCTCGCGTCGCTGTCAGTGGCTGACCAGTCTTTGCGTCCAAGCAGAGTATTTAGTCGTTAACATTATTGAGCCTTATGTCATTGGGTCTATCGTCAGTGGCGTAACTGGTCTGCCGTTTGTTGTCGGTGTGGCAATGGGTGGCTTTACCATCGTTTTGTTTACAGTGATGGGCGGACTCAAAGGCACCGCGATTACAAATGTAGTTCACTGCACAGTCATAATTCTTGGTTTAGGTTTGGTTGGCTACGTTGCCATGCAAAATATTGGCGGCTGGGAACAAGTTGTAAATCAAGCAAATGCTGCTTTGGAAACCTCCGGTAAAGACGAGGCGAAGTGGTGGAGTTTTACCGGTATAGGGCTTGCGACGATTATAGCTTTGTTCATTTCGGCAACAATCCACACCCCTGGTGCTTCCGTTTATGCTAACTATGCAAGCTCCGCAGCTAAACAAGAATACCTTATTCCGGGGTTCTTTCTAGCTGGCATTATCGCCGCTATAATGCCCTTAGTTGCGGGTTTTATAGGAGTTTTGACAATGGCGACCTACGGCGCTGATAGTGGTTTGTCCAGCTATTTAAACATTGCTCAACTTGCAATTGATACCGGTCCAATACTAGGGGGTATAGCTCTAGCGGCAGTCCTGGCGGCAGTAATATCCTCCGGTGCACCGATACTTTTGGCAAGTTCGACAATGTTTGTAAATGATTGGATTCCTGCCTCCAAAAATTACTCTGACCAGAAAAAGTTGAAGGCTTACAAAATTGTCACGGTGGTTTACGGCTCATCGGCAGCCGTTATAGCCTATGTTGGAAATATCACTTCAGTTTTACAGCTGCTGCTTCTCGGCTTCGCTATGGTGGTTCCTCCAGCCATTGCTGTCACCTATGTTTTTTATTGGAAGAAAACCACTGAGTTTGCAGCATTTTGGGGTATGGTCGCCGGTTTTGGTGGTGGTCTTATCATGTGGCTTTTCAATACCTTGTTTGATGGCGTGGAAAATGCAACCGCCGGTGGCTTTGCTCAGTGGTGGTACGAGCTAATCAATATGCTTGGTGAGTGGCGGGACCCGTCGTTTTTGACACTAATGCTGCCGCTAATCATTATTCCAGTGCTAACAATTTCCTTCCCTAATTCAGCTGCAGATGATGAGAAATCAGGGTCTTTCTATAAGCGGCTTGGGCGCATCCAAAAGAATCTTAGCTGGGCTTAACGCGGATAGGGAATAGCAAGTTATGTAATTAAATGCTGTCGCCTATCTCTCACTTGATCAGGTGGCATCTACCCCTCAAACCACACAACCAAAAAAGGAGCACTCAGTGCTCCTTTTTTGGTTGTGATTATTTTAAATGGTGTTGTAATAAATACAAACTAGCGCTGTAGTTGTCCACTAGCTTGAATCAGAAACGGGCCGGGTGTCGCATAGCTTTTCTCAAGTAGCGCACAAAGCTCTTCACAGGTGTCAGCGCGGCCTCCGGGAACCCCCATGCTCGCTGCCATAGCAACCCAGTCAATGATTGGATTGCTGATATCGAACAGGCTAGCAGCCGTGTCTCCCATTTCTTTGACGCCTATGCGGCCGTACTCGACATTGAGTATATTGTATTTGTTGTTAGCAAAAATCAGCGTCGTTACATTTAAGCCTTCTCGTGCCTGCGTCCAAAAACTTTGGTTAGTGTAAGCCGCGCCGCCATCGCCTAATAAAGCTAGTACTTGTCGGTCTGGGCAGGCGAGTGCCGCGCCTATTGCACAGGGCCCACCTTGGCCGATTGCGCCACCTGTAAGGCTTAACCATGTATTGCGGGCTGCTTTTTGACACATGCCATAGGCTGCGTTGCCACCACCAGAATCGGTAGTTACGATTACGTCCTCTGGCAGAGTTGCCGCTATGGACTGAATTATCGATACGTTGTGCAGTTCACCGGTAGGCTTGGGGATGTCCTCCTTTTGAAAGCGTATTACCTCAGATGAGCTGGCATCCAAACGTGCAGCAAGTCGCGCCAAGGCATCGATCGCATCATCTTCTCGATAGCTAAGACGGCTTACGTTACAACCTTCTGGGATTAGTTGACCGGGAACACCGCGATAGGCAAAAAAGCTCGCAGGAATTTGTCCGCCGACTAATATCAAATTATCAAATGACTCTAGTGCGGCAAGTATCTGCTCTGGAAAGTAGGGCAGTCGATTTATTGCAACTCGTCCAGGGCCGCCATCTGCACGTCCAGGGAATGTGCCATTAAATAAGGTGCAACCGGTTTTGCTGGCGATCTTGCTGGCGAATTCCATCGCGACCTGGTCGCAGGCATGATGCTCCAACAGCATTGCAGTTTTGCCACCTTTCAAAATTGTACCTGCTACATTTTCAACAGTCTGGTCGTGTATTTTGCTACGCAGAGGCAGTGGATTTGGCTGCACCTTACCGGCTGAGTCACCCCAGGCAGCATCTGCGCCCAAAATCAGGGTCGAGATTTGCCCGACAGATCCTACGCTTTGACGAAGCGTTGCGGTAAAGGCGTCGGCACCGTCTTGGGCTAGGGTTTTTTCTGTACTGCTGGACTTTATCCAGGTAGAAAAATTTCTTGCTAAGGTATCGATATCGGAAGTGAGGGGAGCGTCATAGCCCACATGGAAATTAGGATGATTTCCGATAAGGTTAATTATTGGCGCGTTCGCACGGCGTGCATTGTGCAAATTGGCTATGCCGTTTGCCATGCCAGGTCCTAAATGCAGCAAAGTGGCTGCTGGTTTACCAGTCATACGGCCATAGCCATCAGCGGCGCCAGTAGCCACGCCTTCGAATAGCGCTAGCACCGAGCGGATGCGAGGCACGCTATCCAATGCTTGAACGAGATGCATTTCAGATGTTCCGGGATTGGCCATGCAGAGCTCTACTCCGCAATCGGCCAGTGTTTCAATCAACGCTGTAGCACCGTTCATGTTATTGTTCCTTTTTGGGTTGCGCGGCCGCGCGATGGCTGGTTTGGCTTCACATAATAGCATTTTACCAATTAAACACTAATGCCAATAAGTAACGAAGAAAGAGAATTTGCCTCCTATACCGTGGATCTTCTGCAGGGCATGGGTCCGGTCTATTCAAAGGGGATGTTTGGCGGGTTTGGTATCTTTATTGATGGTTTTATGTTTAATCTGATTGCAAACAATGAGATGTATTTGAAGGCCGACGGGGACAATCTTTGTGAATTTGAAAGTCTGGGTTTGCAGCCGTTTACCTATGAGGCAAAAGGTAAGTCAATGAATTTGTCATATTACCAAGCGCCAGAGGAATGCATCGACGACGCTGAGCTACTCGCACAATGGGGTAATTCGGGTTTTGGAGCCGCGCTGCGCGCGGCGGCTGAAAAGAATAAGAAAAAATAAATCTTAAGTCATCCAGCGGGCCGTAGTGCTGGCGGGTGAAAGAATCAGGCAGCGAGCATTAAGACAGCAACTGGCAGTGCAGGACGCGCTGGCAGGGGTGTCTGAGTTTTTCATACAGCCACCCTGCATAAGCCTCATGTCGTGACCCATTCAAAGCGAGAATTCACCGAAACTAATCTAAGCGGATGTCCTTTTTGTCGGCTATTCGCATTTTTGATCTGGCGCTCAGATCCACTGCCGTTATTCACCACAGCTATTCACGCCAGTTATCGACACCTCACAATACGGTACTCTCAACGACTATGACTGCCAAAGCATGACAAATAAGGTAAACTTTGCCTCACTCGGCAATACTGTATTAGAAACTGGGGATTTACATGAAATTATATAAACTCGCATTAGCAACTGCAGTCAGCGCGCTGCTCGGTGGGGCGGTACAAGCTCAAGATTATGAAGTACCCGAAACTCAGTGGGGACAGCCAGATCTACAAGGGGTGTGGAACTTTAGCTCAACTATTCCTCTGGAACGTCCAGCTTTTTTTGCTGATAAAGCCTACTTGACTGAGCAAGATCTCGCTACGATCAAGGCTCGGACTGAACAAGGTTTGCAGGCGATTAACAATATAGGTGTCGGCGGCTACAATACATTTTGGACCGAAATGGGCGGCACCGGTGATAATCGAACATCCCTGATTATGTATCCTGAGAATGGCAGAATGCCTGATACTGTAGAAGGGGTTGCTATACAGGTTGGCGGTCTTGGGCCGGACGAGCCGGGCACTAGACCTACAAGAATGGTAGTTGGCGGCATTGCTAAAGACGGCCCGGAAGATCGCGGTATTTCTGAGCGTTGCATTGTGGGATTCAACTCAGGTCCTCCGTTCACACCCAATCTGTATAACAACAACGTGCAAATTGTTCAGGCTAAAGACACCGTGGTAATCATGACTGAAATGATTCACGACGCGCGTATTGTGCCGTTAACTGCTAAGCCAGCCCTCTCTGGCGATGTGCGTTTATGGACAGGAGATTCAAGAGGTTATTGGGATGGGGAAACCTTAGTTGTAGAAACTAGAAATTTCAATAACTTGACTCAGAGCTTCGGTGTTTATGGGTCTGCTGAAGACAAGCTTCTCACCGAGCGATTCACTAGATCTGATGAGTTCACTGTTGAATACGAATTTACTGTCGAAGATCCGAGCACTTTTAAAGACAAGGTTGTGGCTATGGTGCCAATGTCTAAAGTTGACGGGTTGATGTATGAATATGCTTGTCATGAAGGCAACTACGGATTGTTAAATACTTTGCGCGGAGAGCGTATTTCTGAACAACGTGAAGCTGAAGGGAAGCAGTAATAGCAGCCCTTTTTGTCAGCTAAATTGTCAGTAAAAAAATTCATTTTTGAATGTAGTTACACCCTAGGAGTTATTTATGAAAACGAACGGCAAGCTATTCCTGCTAGCGGGAAGTTTGTTTGTCAGTGGTTTGGTAAATGCACAGAGTGCGACC
>Ga0208413_1000611_pt1 | contig 26229 bp, 52 predicted proteins | sample AntAceMetag02UKD_FD_184761 | JGI IMG/M metagenome (GOLD analysis project Ga0208413, IMG submission 184761) | Saline lake microbial communities from Ace Lake, Antarctica - Antarctic Ace Lake Metagenome 02UKD (SPAdes) (version 2) | ecosystem: Environmental > Aquatic > Non-marine Saline and...
CTTCGGCTTAGGTGCTGGCGCTGCTTTGGCAGGAACCACTTCGCACACTACTACTGCTGGTGGGTCAGACTTTGGAATCTTCCCAACAATAATCGGTTCTGGCGTTGGGGTGGGTGTGGGTGTGGGTTTGGGTTTTACAACCAAGACGCCTTTTGGATTGGCTTTTATGAAGGAAATTATCTCTTTACGCGTTTTCTCTGAGTCTGTTTTGTTGCGGCGCGCAACCCCGATAACTTCATGCCACCAATTGAGGTCCTGCTTGACATCGGGTTTGCGGGTAGTCCAATCTTGATGACGGATCACTCGACCTACTGGGTACGACAGGTTGAATGGGCGCAGGGCGTTAAGTAACGCAGCGGAGAGCAAAGCTGTAGATATCACCTGCTCGAGGGTCATGCCACCTTTAGTTCCGTTGATGGCTGCCGTTGTACCAAGGGATTCGATTTCGATTCCGTACAGGTACTCGTTACCTTGATCCTTGGGAACGGTAACGTCGGGAAGTGTTTTTCTTTTGAAAGTTACAGGTCCGCCTGAACCAGCATGATAGGCGCTGGTACCTGATATAACTTCAACGGTACCGTCGCGGTTAACTAGGAAGTGACATGCGCGCACTGGAGCATAAGGGTTGCCGTTGACAATCCAGTTAAGGGAGTTCATGCCAGCCGTGTGGTGGAGAACTACGCCGACACTCGGGGACGTTCCGTAAACGTTGATCTTCTTGGAGTCCCAGCCGTCAATGAACTTTGTGGGAACTCCGTACTTCTTGAGTTTGTACTTGAGCCTTCGTTGTGAAACTCTCATTTTACTCCTCTACAATCTGTGTAATGATTTTGGTCATCTTTTAATCATACAGCAGAATGTCTTGGTTTATCAAGGTAGATCGGATTTTTATTACTTTTTATCGAAAACTTTGAGGTGTCCCTGTTGCCAAAAACATAACACTTTCATTGTGTTTCTGTAGAGAGTCTCCCCTTCTGCGGTTGCGGCGGCGGAAGAATCCGGGGTTGTTTAGGCTCTTTATTTGTGGCTAGTAGTTCTATTATTGATGAAGCTATATGATAGAAAATCATCGTTTTTTAGACTTAAGTGGGACCATTCAACTAAAGAATTAGAGGCGGATATGGATGTGTGTAGGGTAAAAAGTTACTTACGTCAAATGATGAGTTTGCGTGAGATAGGTGTAAGTACAAATTAGTGAGTTACTAGCAGGAAAAAATATATGTAAGTTGTTGTTTGGTGTAAGTGGAAACCATTCATCTATATCAACTGTATGCAATATGAACTATTTTTACAGTACACGCGTACGCGCGCGCCTATGGGCTCTACTAGAAAATAGTTCATATTAGCGACAGCTGATATAGAAGTATAGTTTTTGTTGTTGTTCGTGGATTTATATAGGTACTAATAGACGACGTAGAAACATAGAGTATTGGTAAGTAAGGTCCACTTTAAATGTCTTTCGCTAAAAATAGCTGTTTTAGTTGACTTGTTTCTACTTCGGATGTAGGGTGAGCGCATGATCCTCTATTACGGGCTGAACGGTGAGACGATTTCTGAGAAAGAGTGGGGCAAACTATTTGGGAGTCCGGATCGAATTGTGGCGAAGATGAACCTGCCGGACCAAGGAGTTGTAGTTTCAACTATTTGGATAGGACTTTCTTTTTCAGATGAGCTAGCGACAGGAGATCGACCGCTGATATATGAGACGATGGTCTTCCCAGAGAATGATTACCTTGAGATAGAGTGTTTCCGTTGGGCTACTCGCTATGAGGCAGCGCAGGGCCATGCAGAAGTAGTTGACAAGGTAGTCTCTGGAGAGATATCCTTGGGAGTAGATCTGGCTCGAGGTCTTCAATCTGATATTGATCTTGAATACAAAGAGTTAATATCTAGGAAGTCTGCGGAAGTAGATGCTTCAGGAGTTCCTACTGCTGGGTGTCCGATATGCGGAGACCGCTGGATCTTAGTTCCGATGCTTTTTGATGAAGAGACTTATGATGTTGCTGCGTGGGGCACAGAAGGAACGTGCTACTCATGTGGGACAAAGGTGACTGTCTGTACCCCGCTGGATGCAGAAGGTCTAGGAGAGGATTAAAATGCTTACCAAAGCGATGACCCAACACGGAACCTACTACCTAATTGATCTTGCGCAAGGAAAAGCTAAGAGAGTTCCTGCACAGGGACGAGGGGCTATGCACGAAGATCTCGAGTGGTTTAATTTCTATGATGTAATGGCTTTTGACTCTGAGTCACTTGAAATACAGGGACCGATTATGGTTGGGAAAAGAATGTACTTTCGAGTTACACATGGAAATTTCTATGATTGGCGAGTCTCAACTGAGGTGATGTCTTTGGAGTCGGTTAACGAAGAAGGGACGGGAGAGACCAATGGATAAGGTTCACGACAATCTGTGTTCATACAAGGTTCATCACTATCTTGCAGGAAAGTGCAATTGTGATGTAATAGAGGTAGTCATTGCGCGAGAGGCAGATAAGGCGCAACTGACGTTACAGCGCGCTTATGAACAGGGACGAATGGTAACGGTGCGCGAACGCAAGGGAAGTCAGACCTTTTCGTTAGTTAAAAATATTGATGTCAGTGGCCTCAATGGGACAGGAGTTGTTGCTTTAGGGGTAGAGTTTCCCGACGGTACAGTGGTCCTGCGCTGGTTAGGAGAGTACCCAACAACAACTATTCATGGCATGGGAATAATCTCGGTGGAGGCTATTGAAGGTCATGAAGGTACGATTTGGATTGAGTGGGACCTATGAGCAAAGAGCAGTATATTCAACTAAGATCTTCTGAGATTGTTGATAGGGATTCGGCATTCTTTAATGCCGATGGTCGAAGACGAGCGATGGTCGAACAGGTGGCGAATAATTTATTTGCTACATGGTTCCCTGACTATGAAACAGGTGGCGGTCCTAAAGGTGACGACTTCCAAAACTGGCACGATATTGCCTGTCTGGATGCACAGGTAGCCGTAGAAACTTTAATAAGAAACGCATGGATCGACGATCCGACAATGGACTGAACTGAGAGGTATGAGGATGGAACTGAGCATATGGGACACGGCAATGATCGCTGCTTGGATTGTGGTATGGCTATCGGTAGCGATGATCTTTTTTGGCATCATTGGAGCAATGGCAAAGTCACGAAAGCAAAAGAATCAGGTCTATAATAAACTTCGCAAGGCAGTCAAAACCGAAGCGGAGTTCGACCGGATTGTCAAGACGATGAAAGATGGAGATGGGGACACTAAATGAATACCGCCTCCGCAGCCCTCGCTGCTCTGGGAATGGATCTCGAAGAAGTAGTGGAGATGGATTCGGTGCTTCGGACACGCCCGGCGCAAAGGGACGGACGGATCTGTCTTTGTGGTCATGGGGTCATGAAGCACTCAGAGTTTGGTGGTCATGTGAACTGCAAACCTTCAAAGATGGACTGTCCATGCAAACGGATTCGACCAGTCATTGATGTCGAAGACACCAGACCGTTCTTGAGAAAGACTCAAGGCGCTGGCCCCATGCACGCATTGTCTAGAGGGCTAGCAGCTTTGGCTGTATCTGGCAAAGAAGCGGAATGGATCGTGGACTTGGTGTGTGACCGTTGCGAAGAGGAGAGTGCAATTTTGTATCCTGTTCCTGTTACCCAAAGCGGTTTCGCTTCAATGGAAGCCACTGGCTATGACGCTCTGCTGTGTCCAACCTGCCGTGAAGCGGTCTAACGTGGAAGAAGACGAGGCTAAGAGAGTTGCAGTTGCCAAGCGAGAAGAAGAGATCATTGAGATGATGCAGGAGATGGTCAATCAATGGGAGGCTGACCTTGGAGATGACGATCGAACTTTGTATTCTTTAGGGTTACGGCGAGCAATCGAACGGATTAAACAGGGATGTTAGGTCACTTTAATAAAATCAATTAACGGCTTGATAATCAAGAGCAAGCCTAAATATATCTTGTTTCTATAATAGATCTGCTACTAAGTAGTGGGTCTATTATAGTTTATGTTTATAAAATCCTCAAAAAGCTGCTCGCTCTCTCTAAACTCGACAAAAAACGTCCTGAAATTGCGCTACGATGTACTTTCGTAAACTTTACGAAAGAATGGAGCTAGCTGTAATGTTCAACAACAATTTCTGGATCGCAGCTTCCGAACGTGCCATCAAGACTTTTGCACAAGCCTTGCTTGCCCTTATCGGAACTGATATGGTAGGGATTACTTCCCTTGACTGGCCTGCACTTCTCGCGGCCTCCGCAACGGCGACTCTGCTCTCCGTTCTCTCATCCGTAGGTTCCGCTAACTTCGGCAAGAACCCTGGACCGTCTATCGCAGACGAGACAATCGAGCCGAAAACAACCTTTATTGAAAACGTAAAATAACAAGTAGATAACGAAATGTCTGAACTCTTAAAGAGTATCGAAGTTGGCGATGGCGGCCCGGATAACAACAACACACCCGATGACGACTCCGAGCCGCTGGAACCTGCTGTTGATGAACCGTTAGACATGCGGCCCGACCTATCCGATATAGGTATTATAGAGATGGAACGGGGTGTTTGTGAGGACACTTTCGAAAACCGTTCTACTCTACGCCGAGCTAAGCTCAACTGGCAACCGGTCTATGACCAGAGCGGCGTGCCCACCGGACTAATCGCGGCCCGCTCCGCTGAAGCAATGAAAGAACGACGGATACTATCTCTAGCCGAGAAGAAACCGCTCCTGGTTGACCCAACAAACAGAAACTCTGACTACTGCACCGGTCTCGAGCTCCTCCTTGAGGACAAAGCTATAAGAATTACTCCACCGTGGGTAATCGGCGCGACTAAGGCCTGGCGTGCCGAGCAAGAAGCTGGCGGCCCGCCAACAAACCGGCGCGCTCCTAAAGGCTTGCCACACCGTTGCCGTGTGATAAAGAGTGACGGTATCCGATGTCTCCTGTGGGGTTCAGGACGCCCGAAAGATGACGGCTTGTGCCGGGTACATTTACGTAATAACCGTAAGCCTGGAGAAGACGTCGAGCGTGCACGTCGAAAGATTATTCAAGCCGCTCCCTATGCCGTTGATGTTCTCGAAGACCTCATGGAAAACGCTGAGTCTGAACCGGTTCGCCTCAAAGCGAGCACCGAAATCCTTGACCGAGCTGGGATACGAGGAGGACAAGATCTTAATGTTGAGATCGAAATAACCGAGGCGCGGCCTGCATCTATGGTTGTTGCCGAACGGCTCGCCCGCCTAGCTGAGGGTGCCCTCTCAATGACGGCCCGCCTCCACGCAATAGCCGAGCAAGCAGAAAACTCAGACATAGTTGACGGTGAAGTAGTTGACGAGGAAGAACCAGGGCCCGCAGCTCAGACAACCGTAAACTTTACCGAAGTAGTAGCTCCTGGCACGCCATCTGATGAACCGATCGAAAAATTCGAAGACCTAGACGAGGAGTCAATGCAGTGATTGATGTGACAGCCGAACAACTTCTCGAAGCGGCCCGGGACCTAGCTACCCATCTATTCAACGATGTCGATTTGTGCACAACCAGGCAGGAGCACATCCGCGTAACTTCTCGAGCGAATGCTGCCGCAGCTTTGTACAACGGATTAAGTAGCGAAGATGGACCTTTTGGGTTAACTTTTACGTTTGACTCTGAAGACGGAGATATTATGTTTACTGCTGAGGAAGACCCGAGAAACGACGATTTGTAGCTTGAGCTGCAGCTGCGGCCCGATCAGAGAAACTTTATCGAAGTTGGTCTCGAGCTCGACCTAAATCTAAAATACTTGACTTTATAAAAGCGGCGCGCTAAGGTGCGGAAATGTCTTACCCAATAGAGATACTTCAGTTCACCCGTAGGGGCGATGCTACAAATTCAGAACAGAGGTATGTTTTTATTGTCAACCGAGATCGTCTTTTCATCAGCACAACCTGGACCTTTAAAGATGAACTAGGAAGTACTGTGGGTCCGGACACGGCCACTTTCACAGACATTAGACAACTCGAGAAGATTCTCAGGCTCAGAACGGATGCCCTCGTGAGTAAAAACTTTGTGCTCGATGAATACGCCAAAGACATTCTAGAAATGCAATCCGCCAGGTAATCAACAAGGAGAAACAATATGGATGTTGAAAGAAGCTACGTAGATATCTCAGTATCAAAAAAGAAAGACGTAAAGTCGGCGGGGTGGCTCGTCGAGTTTAAATCGGACATTCCCGAAAACTGTGTTGTTGAAGCATTCAACAACTCGACGGCTGGTAAGAGATACGCCGTCTCGTTTTTCAATTCGATTTCCGGCGAGGACCGCAAGCGGCTACCCTGGAGCGATTCATCAACAGGATTAGATACAGCGTTCGATGCTAGCTATGACATCTCCGCCCGAGGAAAAGCAATCTTCCGTAAAGATTGACAAACGGCCTGCCGCGTGTAAGACTTCTATAATGATTGAAGCATTGATACTATGGCAGATAGTCGGAGCACGTTCGGATGAGAGGATACGACGGCAAGACCGGCCTGACGGTTATTCCTTTTATGTAGGGATGGTTGCGGTAGCATTTATCTTTACTATATTTGCATGGCCAGTCAACGCTATCTACAGAACCGGCCTGCTCAGGTGGAATAAATACATTGCTATTTTTCTAGCGGTGAGCGTATACGCATTAATTGCAACCGGTGCACCCGTCTTTTTCTTTGGGATAGGTTTCTTGTGGGCTTGTTGCGAGCTTGCGGCCTGGATGGAACGTCAAGAAAGAATGTAGAAGTTCAGCACGGTTGGGAAGTTTGACTACTAGACAGGAGAAGTTATGTTATTAAGAAACTACATCGGATCCGAGATCCGGCGCGCCCGTGTTGACAAAGACATGACTTTGCGAAGTATGGCGATTGTATCCAATGTAACTATGAGTTACATTTCCGAAGTTGAGCGCGGCCTGAAGGAACCGAGTTCCGAGGTACTTCGTTCCCTATGCACCGCACTTGACTATCCGGTTTCCTCCCTACTGACTGAGGTTAGTAGCAAGATGTTGATACATGAGATCGAACTTGAGTTGAAGCTCGGCAGCTACCCAACGTCAATAAAGTATTCCAAAGTGATCCAGGATGGCGGGTTGACAACCGTCGGATAAAGTTCTATAATAAAAGACGGAATGACAAAAGACAAACAACACCTACACATACAAAAGGGGACACCATGACAACAGGACTTAAGTTGAGCAAAGATCGCAAGGTTGCCAACATCGTAAATAAAGCTGGCACGCAAGCCGCTATGCACAACGCATTCGGGTTACCGGCAGGCGATCAATTCTCATGCGGAGGCATGACTGATGTGTGCGGCTCGATTTGCTACGCAAACAAACTAGAGAAGTTATTTCCTTCGCTTCGCGTATTGCTGATGCACAACTGGAACCTGCTAAAAGATGCGGATTTCGACACAATGGTCAACCTACTTGATGAAGTTATTTGCAAGTTTGAATCAGAGTGCGAGAAACGTTCCGCCAAAAAGATATTCAGAATTCACTGGGACGGCGACTTCTTTAGCATTGACTACGCTCGAGCATGGATCGAAGTTATCCGTTGTCATCCTGATATACAATTCTGGTCATACACTCGGCAGGCGTTCGCTGCAGTTGAATTACATAAGTCTGGACTTATCAACGTAGCAAACTATTTCAGCGCGGATAGTGCAAACTTGCCTATAGCAACAATGCTACGAAAGACCTACGGCATACGCCTAGCAATGCTTGCCGATAATTTCCAAGACGGTCAAGCCGTTATGCGTGAGATCACCGGCAAGGTTGGTGCAAAGTGCCCAGAGAATAATAAAGCGCAGGCGTTCGGATTAATCACAACCGAAGGATCGGCATGTAGTAGGTGCCGCCTATGTGTGTTCGGCAAGGCTGACATAGTATTCAGCGCGACTAAAAAATAGTTTAGGCAGAGGGACTGCCACCAAATGACGGGAGTACGAAATGAAAGTAAAAGATTTAATTCAGCAACTTAACGACCACTACAAACCGGAGGACGATATCTTCTTGATTTCTTGGGACAAGACCTTCGGAGCCGGTATGACAGAAGACGGCGTGCTAAGCGATGAGCAATGGGAAACCGCTGTTGCACTTATGGAGTTTAGAGAGCACAGAGATATGGAAAACGTAAACGGAGAGATGACAGAACTAATCCGTGAGAGAGTAAACGAAGCACTAGAGGACTGAGATGTTTCTTAGTAGCACGAGTTAGAAGGTTGACAACCGCCAGAAAAAATGTAATAATAGAACTTGTACGGCGAGGGTATGCGACCCCTAACGACTCGCTCCTTCGCCGTACAACCAAATGACATTACACTAAGACGGGAGCAAGACAATGGGTTTAGATCAGTACTTGAGAGTAAGTAAGAACTTCGGCTCGTATATCAACGACACCGAATCCGCTTCATACGACGCAATTATGGCGGCGGCAGGGCTGGATAAGATCGGTAATTCGAACAGCAAATATGTCACAGTAGAAGTAACCGCACTCTACTGGCGCAAGGCAAACGCGATCCACGGCTGGTTTGTCAACGAACTGGCAGGCGGCGAGGACGAGTGCCAAGTAATTCCGGTAACCCGTGAAAATATAACTACGTTGCGCGATCTTTGCGTAGACGCTATGAGTGTTCCAGCAGGTATGTCTCTTGATACTCATGCGCGTACGGTGCTTCCCCCATCCGATGGGTTCTTCTTCGGTGGGTCAGAAATTGACGATTACTATATTCAAGATCTGAAGGACACAATCGAAGGTATAGACCGTATCCTCGAAGAACTTCCAGAAACCGGCGAGGGCTGGGACTGGAGTTTGACATATCAAGCATCGTGGTGACACGGCTTGACAACGGGCAACCGATTCGGTAGCCTCTAATCTTGTTGGTAGAGAACCCCCCTTCTCCCAACAACGAGTCCCGTCAGAGTTCTCCCCCGTCCTCTGGCGGGACTCACCTTTCTTAGTAGCACGAAAAAACAAACGACAAAACGACAAAAACTAGAAACCAGGAGTAGACAATGCCAATCTTTATCGAAGTTGAAGACACGGACGGCACGATCTTCGAGTGGGTAACAGACAGCGAAACTTTAGACAAATTGCGCGGCCATCTTGGAAAACCGCAAAATGTCTACTCTTTAGTAGCAAGTGATCTCGCGGCTTGACCGCGTGAAAGTAAACCTCTATAATAGGTAAACACCTACAAGAGATGGAGAACAAAATGCCAAACTGGGTTCATAACAGCCTAAACATTACCGGAGACAAAGAGCAGATCACGCGCCTAGTCGCGCAGGTATCTGCCCCCTACACCACAAAAGGTTCTGAGTGGGCAGACGGCAAGATGATTGCGGTAGATGCCGTAGTCACAGATCAAGATTTCTCATTCTGGAATATCTCACGGCCTGAAGGCGAGGACTTGGGTAAGTACAACGAGTCTATGGAAGGTCGCGCAGGCGCACATCCGTTCTGGTACGGCTGGAACAACACCCACTGGAATACTAAGTGGGAAGCCTGTGATGCTACAAGTGAAGTAACTCACGGAGAGAAGGAGAGTCAGGCTTCCTACCACTTCCAAACGGCGTGGAGTCCACCAACTATCGTACTTGCTAAGTTGGCAGAGCAATACCCAACGCTAAACATGACACTCTTCTGGGAAGAAGAGCAGGGTTTCGGTGAGGACTTAGAGATTACGGGCGGGGAGATTGTCGTCAATGATTCGTGGGATATCCCAGAGACACATGAGGACACAATGAAACGGCGCGACTACTGCTATTGCGAAGATGCAGAAGATCAAGATGATATTCCGTTTGATGATTGCCCGACTAAGTTTGATCCGAATATGATAATTGACAAAAACGAAATAGAAATGGAGGCACTAATATGAGTAACGTGACATCACTTACTTACTTCGCAACTGACGGGAACTACGGGAATGCAGGAGGTCTCACCGTTGTAGATACGTCTGCATGGACAGACCTTGACTTCGAGTTGCTAGATGGCGTGACAGATGAGTTGCGCCCTACTGCCGGTCGAACGATCTCCGATTGGATTGAGGGTGGTCGAACAGATGACTACAATACTTACTTCCAGAAATTGGGAATAGATATTCCTTAGTAGCACGATTTATATGATCGTCCCTGCCGTGAGGTGGGGACTTTCGTATTTAGTAGCAAAGTTGCGTATCTACTTAGTAGCAACACGCAAACTTCGATATAGATTTGACAAGTACTCGAATAACCTGTAAGTTTGCTCTTGTAAGGAAAACACCTACTAAACGACAGAAGGAAATAAAATGGACGTTACTAAGTCAGTTCAGGGGATCGCCGTTTATGGCGAGTTTGTACGCCCCGGCACCACCACGCAGGTTATTGTTACTCCTGACGGACGCAACACAGCAGGCGACAAGGTTCAGATGCACATTGTGCGCCGAACAATCAGCCTATCTACACCACGCAAGCAATGGCGTTTCAGCACACTATCTACCACTGACCCAATTACAACCTACGCAGGGTCAAACGTAGACGCTCTAAAAGAGATCTACTGCGACAATCGCATGAGGTACGCCTCGTCATTGTTCGAGCAACTGGCACGCGGAGATTGGTTCTTAGTAGCAGATCCAATTCTGGTTGAGGTCTCCAAAATGGATATGGATCATATCTCCATAAACAAGACACCTACCAAATTGCTTTATCGCATCACGCAATCCCGTCTAATGATTCCGGGATATCCAACTGACGTTGTAAATGAAGAAATAACCACAACACCTACACTTGCCACTATTTAGTAGCAACGAGCCGAAGGATAAAAAAATGTTATCAGAAAAGTTTGCAAATATCGGATCAGTCTCAGAGCCAACAAAGTTCTGGAGCATGGTTGTCGAAGTCGCTGCACAAATGGACGTACCAGAGTCTGCTATGAAATTGTCATCAGAGGTATTGCCACAGGGTCGGTACGTCGAACGTGCTGCAAATGGGACACGCAAGCCAAAGACTCCAAAGGCACTTCCCACCGTTGAGTCATTAGATGCAGATACCGAATATCTGCGACCTAATGGAATGATCTATCACACCCGCGAATGGGGAGAGCATGGAGATGTCGCTGCCCTACGCAAGGCGCGTGAAGTTACGGCGCAAGCCTTCACAGAAAGTTCCGGCTCTCCAATGTTCTCGCTGCTCTACGGCGCACCCGGCTGCGGAAAGACTGCACTAGTTGAGGCTGCTTTCGGTGATAATATCTACACGATCTTGGGGACTGGCGATACCGAAGTGGCAGACATGATCGGTGGATATATTCAGACACCTAGTGGTGGCTTCGAGTGGTTGGACGGCGATCTCTTAAAGGCTGCCGAAACTGGTGGAGTCTACTTCATAGATGAGGTCGGACTCATTGATCCGAAGGTTCTCTCCATTGTGTACGGACTCATGGACGGACGGCGCGAGATCACTGTCACCGCAAACCCAGAGCGAGGCACAGTCAAGGCTCACCCAGAGTTCTATGTAATCGCTGCTACTAACCCAAACGCACCCGGCGTTCGGTTGTCAGAGGCTTTGCTGTCGCGGTTCACTATTCAGGCAGAGATGACAACAGATTGGAGTCTGTCACGCAAACTAGGCGTAAGCACCACTATGGTGACGGCTGCACAGAATCTAGCCAAGAAGCAAGCGAGCCACGAAGTTTCATGGTCTCCACAAATGCGCGAACTACTGGCCTTCCGCGATATATCCGTATCGTTCGGAGTCCCGTTCGCCATATCAAACCTACTCGCTGCTGCACCCGAAATTGACCGCCCAGTCGTCGCTGACGTACTGACGCGAGCGTTCGGTAGTGAGTGCAAGCCTGCCAAGATCTAATCCTTCGATCTGGCAGATCGGGGGAGTCGGTGTAGGTGCTGACTCCCCCACCCTTCCATTCTTAGTAGCATGGTGATACGCTTTCCATAAGTAATCGGACACTAAACAAAGGACACAAAATGGGACACTACAAAATTGACGGAACACGCGCAGAGATGACAGACCCTAAGTGGTTGAGAGTTGGCAGTCAGGTTGGCGCACTCGCAAATGAGTGGTCAGATCGGTCAGACATTATTGCCTACGTTGGATCTGGTGCTGGTGGAGAAGCCCCTGCATGTTTCATACCTGCAAGCGCAGAGGTTGAGGTGAACGTAGACGTTGCTTTCGGTTATGGCGTAGAGCCTGCCGACATTGACTTGACTACGCGGTCAGGACGCTACGAGTTTCCACGCGCTGTCGGTGCGATCTTGCACGAAGCCTTTCATGCAAAGTTCTCAAAGTGGGATCTACTAGAGGCACGAAAAGATCTAAAGAAAGATGAGTTTGAGGCTTTGATGCTGCTAGAGGAAAGTCGGATCGAAGCACACGGTATTCGGTCGAATCCAAAAGCAAAGCCTTTCCTTGAGACTTGCGCTATGGAAATTGTTATCGCAGACGCTGGCGAACAGTTTGCAGAGATGAGTAGCACAGAGAAGGCTGCCCTACTGGTCGCATTAGTTTGGGCGCGTGTTGATCTTGGGATTCTAAAGTTTCGAGATGTCGCAAAAGTTACGGACTTGATTGACGAATACTTAGGGCTAGATGTGATTGCAGAGTTGCGCGATCTTGCTACTAAGGCACAGAGGCATGGCTATCATTATGACGCTACCGATATGTACCCGATTGCGATTGAGTGGGCAAAGATTGTGCGCGAGGTAGCAGAGGAAAAAGGCGAAGGTTCCCCGGACTCTGGCGAAGGCAAAGGCGAAGGCGAAGGCGAAGGCGAAGGCGAAGGCAACGAGTTTATGGAAGATCTTATGGACGCATTAAACGAGGCTGCCGACAACGTATCCGTTAGTAACAGTGACTCACTTGGCGACGCGGAGACAATGGAAAAGTATGAAGAAGTTGTCAAAGAAAAGTCAGACAAATCCAAAGAGAGAAAAGATGCCAAAGAAATGGCGAGCAAAATCTTTGGATCTGGTACGGCAGAAGTTGTTGGAGCCGGAACATTCTCTACGTTGAAAGAGACCCGAAATCCACGGTCAGATGAACGGATCGCTGCAACAATTATTGCTACTAAGTTGGAGAAGGCAAAGTACCGCGACCGTGATGTGACCAAGGTGTCAAGCATTACTCCACCCGGACGGCTTCGCGCACGAACAGCGGTTCAAGGTGCTGCCATGAAATCGCGCGGAGTGATGACACAACCAGAGGCATGGCGCAAGAAGGTTCGCAAACAAACGGACGAACCCACATTGACTATCGGAGTCATGGTGGATATCTCCGGCTCAATGGGCGACGCTATGGAGCCAATGGCAACTACGGCATATGTCTTGAGCGAGGCTGCCGTCCGTGTTCAGGGCAAGGCTGCAATGGTCTACTACGGCAACACGGTATTCCCCACACTTCGACCCGGCGAGCGCATGGATCAGGTCAAGGTCTATACCGCTTCCGACGCAACCGAAAAGTTTAATGACGCTTTCCTTGCTCTTGACGGTTCGATCAACCTGCTAAACGGCGAGGGTGCAAGACTGCTGGTAGTTGTTAGTGACGGTCACTATGTCAGGGACGAGGCGGTCGCTGCCCAACGCTGGGTCAAGCGGTGCGCTGAACAGGGCGTGGCGGTTGTATGGCTACCGTTTGACGAAGGTTCAACGGCTAGGGCATTGGCTGGTGACAACGCGGTCGTACTATCCGGCAGGTTTAGCCCAACGGCTGCTGCCGACAAGATCGGTGCTGCATGTGAAAAAGCGATCTCAAGCGCAACGGCGCGCAAGATGTAGCGCGTGCTACTAAGAAGGTTGTCCCCTTCGTGTCCGGCACGCGCACAAAGTCACCCCCCATGTTTAGGCGTGGGGGGTTTGACTTGTCTGACGTTAGTAGCACGACACGGCGCGCGATCAAGTTTCGATAACGGCTTGCATGTTGGACTCTACTTTGCTAAACTGAACACATCACGGACAGCCCGTGGTGATGAGCAAGGAGTCCACATGGCTATACGCAAAACGAACAAGGGAACCGTATCGGTATCCCATAAGGGCGCGCTGGTTGCAACCGGCGAGGTAGCCGAAGCAGTAGCAGTAATCAGCAACATGCGTGCTACTAAGAAGCAATGCACGAACAAAGAAAAGACCGCCAAGGATCTAGTGGAGCAGGCTGCTGGGAACCGCGCTCGAATTATCCTCAATGAGGACGGGGACGTAATTTGCGAGATCATCAAAGTTGTTGCCGAAACAACTAAACTTGATGACTTCATCATCGAACTAGAACGGCTGTACCCAAAAGAGTGGGCGGTACTCATGGACTCCGACCCCAGGGCGATCGAACTGACCAAGGTCGCTGCTACTAAAGAGGGAGTGAGTTACAGAGTTATGCCGAAGTAATCGGAGCGTGAGGGGATCCCCAATCGGGATCCTCTCACAATCGGTTAGTAGCACGACACGGCGCGCAGGGGGCAGGCTTGCATTGTCGGTCAGAACTGATAAACTGGACACACCACCTACGAAAGGACACCAGATGACAACAATCTTGAATCCACAAAGCAGTCGGATACGGTTATTCGTTTCCATGCAAGCACTGGACATGTATCTAAAGAGCAACGGGGCGATGGAACTCACTCGCAACGGATCACGAAACGCGGTTGCGATTATCGAGGAAGCAACCGGCAAGACATACAAGCGGTCAATGAAAGGCAAGCGCGAAGCACTAACGGACGTTAAGGACTTGCTGGGCGAGGGGATATCATCATGAGTCGCAGGTACGAAACAACAAAGACCGACCTAGACAACTATCGGTTAATCACGGACAAAGTGCGCGAGGATCTGCGCGAGGAGTTTGGTTTAGTTGCTACTAAGTATGACGGCGTAGAGGTGCTAACAATTAGAGGAGACCTAGGCGTATGCACAGAGTGCCTACGGAAAGACCGCGCAGAATCTGAAACAGACGTCTCCACAGTCGTCTACAACTTGATTGTGCCGGTGCAAGAGGATCACGGCGTGGACTGGACAGAAGGCGAGACAGTCTGTGATGAGTGCGGTGAGATTAGTTGGTGTTCAACAATGGACGAACTTGATGAGTCCAACCGTCAAGATGCAGGCGAGGCGCGCTACGAACAGATGAAAGATGAGGGGTGGTGAACACGGTGACTCTCACGGAGAAGGGAGAAAACGTGCTACTAAGAGTATGGGCAACCGTCAAGCTGACGGGCGCGATAGGTGGGATCCTTGCGATCATGTTGGTTGCAGGCGCGATAGAAGTGGGTGGTTGAAATGAACGGATATGCAGTTGCTACTAAGAGAGTGAACTTCGAGATCGAGAACGGATCCGAAGTCTGGGAGATCATGATGCAGGTCATGAGTGACGGAATGACCTTCGTATTCGCAGAAACAGAATATGAATCGCCATTCGGATTACAGCGCGACATTCACGACGGACTGGACTTCGATACCGCGCCGACAGTTGCAGACATTCTCATGCGGATAGACGCGGAGCGCGAGAATCTATGGGATCAAGAGCAGGAGAGATCCCAAGCACCTGATTAGTAGCACGACAGGGGAAGGAGAAATCCTTCCCCGTTGCGCCGGTCGCTCAGAAAAAATGTTTTTTCTGGACAGACCTTTCTTTTTTTTTGCTTAGGCTTGCACTTAGTGTCGAGTTCGCGTATTCTCTTAGTAGCACAAACAATCACCTACAACGAAGGAGAGACATCATGGCACTAAGTTACGCGGGCATTAAGGGCAAGATCTCCGAGCGCGAAATCTTTACCGGCAACAGCATGACTGCCGAGTACGTCCAGAATGAATACGCCTCATTAGGGCGACTCCCAACCCATGACGCAAGCGTCCTACGCGCCGACATTCAACGCGCAAAAGACAATGCTGACAGCGTTTATGTAATCTATTCGTATGCCACGCCGATTGCATGGGCATACGGTGACACGGTGCGCGTACCAGAGGTTAAGTACAGCGTTACCACGTCGAAGCAACAGAGTCTAGTGCGCGGATACCTAAGGTAGACTTGCATCATGGCTAATCGTGCTACTAAGAAGGACAGGGGGCGCACCTTGTACGGGGTAGGTGCGCCCGGAAACTTCGCGCTCAATACTCACGCGCCACGCTTTGCCGACAGGCGCACGAAACGAAACAGATCACGCGCCGAAATCGAGCGCAAAGCAGTTAATGAGTCTAAGTCTAGTTAGTAGCAGGCAGTCTTGCACTTGTCAGAGAGTACTGATACGCTGGATACATACCGCAAAGCGCGGTCAAGATAGGGGACATCAGATGAGCATCACTCAAGCACAGAACACGGCGATTGTTTCCGCTGGTTTCACGGTAACTAATTTCAAGAGTCCTGCCATAATGTGCGCGACTCAGCCACTGGAAACATTTAGCGCACCTGACTGGCACTCACTCGCTCTTTACGCGATAAAGTTTCAACTGTGCGAGTGCGAGAACCACCAACCAATTACATTGTGCTACTAAGAAAGAGGGACATCATGAGCATAAAATTTTCTGAGACAGAATATGCAGTTTGCCTAGATTGCGTCATGTCTGCTGCTGGATACGACGCGCACGAATTAGGCTGTGAGCCAGAGCATGAGCCACTGTCAAAGTTTGCAGGCGATACGACCACCACAATTATTCCGACAAACACGGATCTGGGTTTCTCGAATAAGGGCTGCCAAGGTTGCGAGGACAAACTAGCAGGCAATCGCTACGCGATAACGCTGCTAGATATTTAATCATGCTACTAAGAGAAGGGGAAACGAAATGACTTGCCTACAAGACCACACGGACAAATGTAAGGGAACAGTGGAATACCGCGAATCTCTGTCAGGTACGGGTGTAGAGATTGCAAGATGCGAGAATCACTGGGGCGAAGCACTAGAGCGCGACGAGCAGATCAGACTACGTTATCCACGCAACGCGCCAAGTGACTTTGATCCTTCGTACGCTGGTGAGTCATGGGAGTGAACGAAATTATTAAGTAGCAGGAGAAAGTTGCGACCAGAAAAAATGTTTTTTCTGAAGTGCCAAGTTATTCGCCAGACTTGCATAATCACTAAAGTTAATGTATTCTCTTAGTAGCACAAAATGATCAGCGAAATACGCGGATCGAAAGGGGCGGGGAGATATGCCAAAGCAAGGGACAGTCACAGTAGTTTCAGTCCGACCATTCTGTGACTTTGGGTGCGGATCAGAAGCAAAGATTGACGGGCGCACGACTATGGGTGCGTGGGCGAACATGTGCCTAGATCATTGGATCTCATACGGCTGCGGGAAATTGGGCGTGGGGCACGGTCAAAAGTTAGCACTTGCCCCTAAGAATGAAGGGGGTGAGTGATATGGGATTCGACATGAGTCTGGACTACGCCAATGGGACATGGTTACAGGGGCGCATAGACACAACTAGAGCGCGTATCGAAGAGGTGTTTGGCGCACCATTGTTTGAGAGCGCGGATTCATATGAAAAAGTCATGACAGAGTGGGGCATCATGTTTGATGATGGAACATGCGCGACTATCTATGACTGGAAACGCTACGAAATGGGCGCGGTTGGATTCCATGAAGTTTATGACTGGCACATAGGTGGAACTAGCCATGATGCTATGGATAAGGTTACAGCGGTGCTACTAAAGAGAGGGGGTGAGCGAGATGACTGGAGTTACATTAACAATTCATGATCAGGCTAAGGGGATTGCTCCGACACAAACTTTCACGTTTGAGTGCCATAGTCCCAAAAGACTGGCAGAGATTGTTCAGGGCACGTTCGACAACATGCCAGAGAGTGCGCGGATTACGCAGATTTATGTGGACTAATTAGATCTACTTAGTAGCACGACAAACACGCGGAACCTAATTTAGGTTTAGGCTTGCACATGTCAGTCACTTAGTGTATTGTTCTACTTATACGGAAAGCCCGTACAAAAGTGAAGGGGTCAAGATGACTATCAAAAAGACAAACAAGGGCACGGTTAGCGTTTCGCACCGTGGCGCAGTAGTGGCAGACAGCGCACTTATCGCTGCTATCGCTCAAGTGAGTAACATGCGTGCTACTAAGAGAGAGTGCACTAAGGCTGAGGACGCTGCCAAGGTTGCAATCAAAGTTGCCACGGGAGATCGTGCGCGCCTTATCCTCAATGTCGAGGGAGACATCATCTGTGAAGTCAAAGAAGTTGCAACAACTAGCGTGAGCGTAGATGGGTTTCTCGAAGCACTAGAGGGACTCTACCCCGACATCTGGGCAACGCTCATGGACAGAGATCCCAAAGCAGTTGAGACCGCTAAGACCGCTGCTACCAAGCATGACACCTACCTTAAGGTGTTGCCTAAGTAATTAGGACTCGGAGAGGGGGACACGCGCCCCCTCTCCACACCATAACAGTGTGCTACTAAGAGAGAGACATCATGACAACAGACAAAGCAAAGACGATTACAGGGGTAGTCCTATCCTTGGCCATAGTTGGGACGCTGATAGGCATGGTTATGTCCATGCAAAGTCACGGACTACTTTGGTAGCACGCGAAAAATAGAGGGGAGTCGCGGAGATTCGTGGCTCCCGTTTAGTTTCGAGGAACCAGAAAAAATGTTTTTTCTGACATCCCCGCCGCGCGGTCAGACTTGACAGATAATTATTTTCATGATGTAATTTATCTATCACTCCAAGGGGGGTGATCAATGAAAGGACACAGCATGAGGGCATTGACAGTGAACGCAGAGACATTAGAAACAACTCTGATTGACCTGCCACGCGAGGGCGGGCTGGCACAATTACAGCGCGAGGTCGGCGGATATATCGAAGCGGTACGGTTAGAAGAGTTTGATTTCTATCTCAATGAAGAGGGCAAGATGATTGGCCTACCTCTCAATGAAGTGGGCACGCTGCTTTGGGAGAGCGTATATGGTCAGACCGACGTGATCATGGGTAATATCGTTGTCGTAGGTAAGCCTGATGATGAGGGCTACGAAACAGAGTTAAGTTTAGAGAGCGCGCAAGAGATTCAGAATATCGCCATTACGTTGCAAGTCACGCGGTTTGGTAATGCGCTTATGGCGCGCGGTAACTAATCCTAGTCAAGGGGAGAGAGTGCATGTCTGACATTCTCTCCCCCTACACTTTAGTAGCACGATTTATATGCTACTAAGAAAGACACGCAAAGATTGCTCTCAGTTTGCATATGTCAGTGCATTGTGATATTGTTACACCACAAGCACAAACGAGCGAGAGGGGCACAAAATGAGGTTCATGCCAGATAGCGCGATACTCGGAACCATAGGCCACGCAAAGCGTCGCTCAGCAAAGAGTAAGGCTCGCGCACGTCGCGCATCACGCAACCAACGCCCATTGACAGGCGTGGACATCATTGGCGGTATCGCCCTCATGTTCGGATTCATATTGTTCGTAGCACTATTCGTTTAATCGTGCTACTAAGAGAAGGGGAGATCATGACAACACAGACACAGACACTTTGCAAGGATTGCAATATGTATCCTGCGATTCAGATTCAGCCGGAATACACAGAGCGTTGCCGGCACTGCCACAATAAATTGTGGAAGAAATAATCATGCTACTAAGAGGGAGCACGATTGCGTTTAAGTGCGTAGAGTGTTTGCGGACGTGGACAGTATTTGATGACGCTCAAGAATGGGCGTATGGTCACGATTGCGAAGGGGGGTGATCGTGGAGATAGCCCAAGCGGTACTTGCGGGGATTCTAATGGGATTCGGCGCGGGGATCATATTCATTCGACGATGCTACTAAGAGAGAGAGACAGGCAAAATGTGTGTTTGACTTGCAATTGTCAGATGACTAATGTAGACTAAAGACATGCCAACACGGGCACAGAGATAGGGGACATCATGGCACCGGCTCAAGATTACGTGGAGACCTGCGGATACTGCACCAATGAGTATCTTTACTCAAACCTACGCACCAATAATGAGGGGGACGCAATTTGCCCCCCCTGTCGGAAAGAGGGGGAGTGAGCGAGATGATTTATGTTCCCATTATTCATGCTACTAAGAGAGAGAGTGACAAAGAGATGACAACACCATTGATATTTATCACAGATCCTGGACATGGTTGGTTAGAGGTAGACTTAGCAGAATTCCCAGAAGCATTTGATTGTGGGACAGGATACGGATACATAGACGAAGCGCGCGGAAAGATATACCTCGAAGAGGATACAGAGCTTTGGGCATTCTTGAAGACTCACCCAGAGATTAACGACCGCATTACAGAGAAGGTGTGGGCAGACAGAGACGCACCATTGCGAAACCTGCCAAGGAACGAGGCCAGACTTGTGAGGGCGTAGGTATTAGTAGCGAGGGGGCGTGGCGAGAGTCGCGCCCCTAAGTTGCCGCCAGCTTAGAAAAAATGTTTTTTCTGAGAGCCACGATACGCGGTCAGATTTGCAATTAAATATATTGTAAAGTAAAGTAAGGTAAAGTTAAATAGACAGCCACGCAGGTGCTCGCCACCTACGCTACTAAGAGATAGAGGGAATACTAATAATAATGAAAACTAAACGAAAGTCTTATCTACCAGTAGAGGTAGCAGACGCCTTTAATAAGATCTCAGGTGAACCACAATCTTTGCGAGACTCCTACATGCTACGTCTAGTAATGAATGGATGGACGCATAACTCTGTTGCAGTCGCTGCTGGAGATCTCTCACGTGAGCGAGTACGTCAGTGCGTGCATCCAAGTGTTTCTGACACTAATCCTTATTGGGACTATGTAACTACTCATGGCATTGACTCTCTCCCAGTCCCAGACTTACCAGATCGCATTGAAAAGCCTAGGGCTGCCCCAAGACCTATGCCTAGTGACGAAACTCTGGCACGACTAAGAGAACTAAAGCCACTCGCTGCGGAGGTACGATTTAATCACAGCCACAACAGAGCAGAGGCTGAAGAGTATGTCGGGTTAATTTGGCACGCGCATACCGTAGAAGGCGTAAGTGTGTACCGTTTAGGAAAGTTGCTAGACGTGCTGCCTTGCGGTATCGAGAGTCGTCTAGTGCGTTATGGGTACAAGAAAACCAATGGTGGATCTGAAGCCTTTAGTCCGATTAAGTATCGGAAAGTCTAAGATCATATTGTGTAGTGAAGTGGAGTGCTACTAAGTAGTAGCACGACACTCACGCCCTCGTAGTTCAACGGACAGAATAACCGGCTTCTACCCGGTAGGTTGGGGGTTCGATTCCCTCCGAGGGCACACTTGACAAACAAAGTAATGTCATATATTATTGTACTAACAACACAACAACTAAGGAGTGAGTCACATGATTTAAGTAAAGGAGTGAGGGTGGGGATACTCCAAAACCGCCAGCCAAAGGGACATAATCCCCTAGGCACAGAACACAGATAGGGGACAATAAGTTTACGGTAGGGGGAGGTGCAGAAAAACCCTCCCTCTACTACTTCTACTAACTAAGAAGAAGGGGTAAGACAATGAGACTCCAAATGAACAGCGCAGAAGAGTTAGGGCTCATGCTTAGTCCAGATGAGGTAAGCGTACTTGCTACGGCATTAGGTGGGCTGCTAAGCACACTAAACCATGAGATCGAAGAGATCGGAGATACCGCAAAGGAAGATCAAAGTAATCTTATGATGATGCTCTCCATGAAAATGGATACGGAGATAATGTTTCTCAGTCTTTGGACGGCTCTAGGATTGGGCGAGGAAAAACTTGCCATGCTACTAAAGACAACACAGATAGGTGAGGGGGAGAGTGAGTGAAATGAGAAAGTTTAATAAAGAAAATTATGGTGAAGACTTCTACGGTGTAATAACCCACTGTGAGGTGAGGGTTAATTGGATCAACTGCCCTCTCCATAACAAAACAGGTTGCAAGGGAACGGTTTGTGCGATTTGTAGAGTAACCGACTTCGATTGTGAAGGTGAGTGAAATGGTAGATCGCATAGAAAGTACGAAAACGGTCATGTTTGTAGGTGACTACTTTGCGCTGACAACTACGGTCATACTAGATGAGGGGCTACGTTACGAGGACGAAGAGGACGAGGACTTTGCCATAAGGATTGCCACCGTATTCCTATCAGAGCATTACGGGTTTGATGACATAGATGAAAAGTCCAATCAGATAGGTATCGTGGACGAGGACATGCCATAGATGCGGTACACTTTGACTTCTAAGTAGTAGCATGTAATCCCCTTTCCGTGCTCCTTAGATGTGGGAACCCCTTACCCACGAAGGCTGGCCTCTGGATACTTCCCAGAGGTCAGCCGTCTTTATTGTGGATGTGGAGCTGAGAAAAAACGTTTTTTCTATGATACAGATTGGATGTACGCTATTCACATGTCTAACATCGAGATCGTTCAGAGTTCCTTTCACAGTAATGGTCACGCTGCCCCCTTCTACGCGGCAATAGTCGATGACCCAGACACAGGAGAAACAAAGATCGTCATTATGTTCGATGAGCCTGAATACACAGCCGTACTATCGTTGGATGCGCTACTTAATGACGAGGACATTTCTCATGACAAGCATAATTCGAGAGGAGATATCTACGATTCTAAGTTGAGAGATGTTTTGTGGTATCCGGAGTCCGGGTCATAGGGTGACAACCATTATTGGAGTTCAAGGATCTTCATGGGCTGTTATGGGCGCTGACTCACAGGTGAGTGAGGAGTCAAAAAAATTTCGATTGCCATCATCGTTTAGTAAGTTGATTTCTAATGGTGAGTTTCTCATAGGGACAGCAGGAGATGTTCGCGCCGTCAATATTCTTACCCATACATTCGTGCCACCGATTGTAGGGAAGATCCCAGATGAGGGGCTGGATAAGTTTATGGTATCCCGTTTTGTTCCTGCTCTCAAAGTTTGCTTTGATAATAATTTCTATGGCAAAGACAACGAGCATGACTCAGTATTTATTGTTGCAGTTCGCGGGGTGTTATATGAAGTAGGGGGAGGCTATGAATGTATTCGAGATGATACGGGGTTATATTCGGTAGGTAGTGGATCCTCATACGCATTAGGCGCGTTGCATGTCTTAAACAAGAAGCCCAGGACATTAAGCGGTGCTAAGGTTATGATCAAAGAGGCATTGCAAGCGGCAAGCAGATACGATACAGGTACATCGGATCCAGTTACTATTATCGTACAAAGATATTAGTAGCAGTCTCGGTTACTTGCCGTTGCGTTTGGTTGGCCTGAGGCAAACAATCTCCAAGAATATGCTCAGGATCGCTGCGCCTAGCGCAAAGGCTCCCAAACCTATTCCTACGGTTATTGCGTAGTCCCATGTCATGTGACCTATCATGACAGGAGTATATGACACTTTAAGCGTGGTGCGCTAGGTATTATCGTTTGGATAGTGTAGGATAGTGCTAACACAACGACAACACATAGGGGACACCATGAAAGATGTACGATTGACACTCAGAGGCAAGATTGTATTGGCTATGGCATTGCTAGGGCTAGTGAGTGCTGCTATCTACGCCGTTACACCAGAGGAATGCAGGTCGGGCGAGAGTCGTCAAAGTGCCTACTGTGCGGAATATCTACGCTAGGATGAGATCATGATGAAGCGTATAGTTTGGGCTGCCGTAGTTTCGGCATTGCTCGCCGTTGTATCTGTCGTCCTTGCGGTGCTAGGACATGAGTCAGAGTCTATTGCATTTGGTATGGCTGCCGTAGTGTCTGCAATTCTCTCCAATAGGGAACGCGTATAACGCTTATACTAATCTCATGACTGATGCCCCGACACCTAATGAAAGCCCTAAGCCTGCCCCTACGCCCTTAAATGTAGTGCCAGCTAGTAAGAGTGATGATGAGACTGTTGTCGCTCCTAAGCCCGTTCCTGCCCCGCCTAAGCCCGTTGCGGTAGTGTCCTCGATTGGATCCGTGGATGTTGTAGTGGGATCACTTGTATATCAAGCACGCGCCCTTCGAAGTATTAGCGTGGCAGTCGTGCAAGATAGATTGACAGAGTTAGGCTACGGGGATGCGCGTGGAGATCTCCGTGGATGGCTATCTGATGGGACAGTAAAGGCTCTGTCAGCGTTTCAGAGTGCATCAGGACTGTTGGTAACAGGTATAGCCGATATGGACACCGTTAAGGCTCTGCTCAAAGATACAGGGGCAACCGTAACCGATTAGTATTAGTAGCACTATAAGTGAAAGCCCCCCATGTTTGAGATGAGGGGCTTTCCTAGTTGCTGATTTATTCGACCAGATCCGCGTAGCAGATGAAGCACACTAGGTGCTTGCCAAAGTATCGGCTACTTGCTGACCCACATAGGGTGCATGTCTCGGTCTCGGTCTCGGTCTTGATCTCGGTTGTCATGTCTTGCCCCTTGTCTTGCACCCCCTTGGTGCATGGCTTGAGTGTAGCGTAGCCCTAATCTGATGTCAAGTTAGGGGATACATGAGTGAGCCCCCCACCTTGCGGTGAGGGGCTTCACTTGATGTCTAGGAGGTCTCACACTCCCACTCCAACGTCAAGCCCTCCATTAGTTGCATACCCTCTGAGACCCCGTTACACCAGCGGATAGCGGGGTAACTCTTGTCAAAGTGCTTCCACATGAATGGCTGACCCCAGTTGTTCCCGTACCCCTTACGCTCACCGTTAGCATCTATCTCCCATGCGTATCGTCCACTATTCGCAACGGCCTCTTCCCATGTAACGGGCTTAAGATTTTGACTCATTTGATATTCCCCTATCTGTGCGCCCCGAGTTGGGCATAGCCTGACAGTACAGCAAAGTGCAGGGTAATGCAATACCTACGCGGAATTAGTTTCGGCGTGTCTACTCGCGCTCACGAGCTCACGCCTACGCGCTCACGCGCTCACGCCTACGCGCTCACGCGCTCACGCGCTCACGCTCACGCCTACGCGCCTACGCGCCTACGGCTCACGCAAAAGCCCCCCACCCGTGAGGGTGAGGGGCGCTAGGCAAGAGGACTACACGCGCCCCCCACATACGGGGCCAATACCGGCAGCCACGCTAACGGGATTAGTTAGCATGGCAGCGCATACGCAACAAAAACCGAACTCCACGCCCCACGCCTTAGCCTCGGCCAATGTCATACGATCCTCGGCGGTGAGTGTGCGAATAGCACCGGCAGCGTAAACAAATTGAGCGTTACCTTCAGCCAACATATCGAGACGCTTCGCGTATAGGTTGCCAGACTCGCGTGACTTGACCACACGGAATATGTCCCCGTTCACGCGGTACATACCCACTTCGAGAGGCGCGGTCGGCGCGACAACGATCTTAGGCGCTTGCAATAACAGATTAATGCTACGCGAGGCCAGATCCTTATCTAGTGTTCCAGACTCAATGCGCGACAGTAGTGCTACGCGAATTTCGGCCAACTCGGTGCGTGTGTTGAGTAGGTGCGTAAGGTATGAAACTTGACGCTCTGTGGCGGGTGAGATTGTCGCGGTCATGGTCATGATGTCCCCTTTTTTTGTGGAGCCCCTTGCTCCATGTCTTAAGTATTACATAGTACTGAAAGTATGTCAAGTCCAAACGGATAGTTATTTATTTCAGCGTGTCGCGCGCTTGCGGATATGAAAGAGCCCCCCACCTTGCGGTAGGGGGCTCTCAAAGTCTTGACCTAAACCGCGTGGCGCGTATAGGTTCGACGTTCGGGAGTGTCCCAGACGATATAGTCATGATCAAGGTGTCCACAATTGGAGCACCACGCTAGGCCACCCTTGATGACACCGATTGAAACTATGCGCTCGAATGACTCTGCGCGTTCGGCAACATCACAGTGGAGCAATACGGTTGCTCTGATTTTCTTTGACATGGGATCCCCTCTCAGGAGATGTATGGAGCCCCTTGCTCCATGTCTTAAGTATTACATAGTGCGGTTATATTGTCAAGTGGAAGAGCCCCCCACCTTGCGGTAGGGGGCTCTGTTGGAGATTAGGGGTTATCTCCCCTCATCTAAGAATGTAATGTGCGGGTATGTGAGTGCGGTAGTTGGAGTTGGATCGCTCGTTACTTGGAGATATACCGCGCTGACCTTGGCTTGATCACATGTTGCGAGTAGCGCGGTGAGTTTGCGGTCTCCGTAGGTTGCGTTGAACTCACCAGACCAGGTGAACCCATCTGTGAAAGTAATGACTACACCAGAGATGCGGTCTCCTAATAAAGCCTTGCGATCTGCTAATACGGTATTCATGATATCCCCTATCTTTTGCCGCCCCTTGCGACATGACATAAGAATATACTATGCGGATGCGGTTGTCAAGTCTGGACGA
>Ga0208413_1000616_pt1 | contig 26019 bp, 21 predicted proteins | sample AntAceMetag02UKD_FD_184761 | JGI IMG/M metagenome (GOLD analysis project Ga0208413, IMG submission 184761) | Saline lake microbial communities from Ace Lake, Antarctica - Antarctic Ace Lake Metagenome 02UKD (SPAdes) (version 2) | ecosystem: Environmental > Aquatic > Non-marine Saline and...
ACGTAAATACCCATATTGGCTAAAAAGGCCGATGAGGTGTCCGGTGTGGTGGTATCAAGGGTGACTTCGATCGCATCGGTCTCGCCCGTAAAATCGGCGACCACATAGCTAATCGGACGGTTGCCATCGGTAACTGTAATCACGTGCTTACCCCGAAAGACGGGGATAGAAAATTGCCCCGACGCGTCCGTGGCCCCGGATGCCTCGGTCCCCCAGGTGCCTTTCACCCGATCGACCCACGCCTGCCCGCTCGGCTTGAGGATCCAATTGTTCGGGTCGGAGTCATCCCACATGATGGCATTATCGCGCCAATGCCGACTATCACGCATCCCCCAGATAGTGACGCCCTCGACGGCGGAATGCTCGAACGCACCCTCGAGCACATTGGCGATAACATCGGAATCATTTTCCTGCCAGAAATTCAGAATATTATATTCGTTGATAAACAGCTTCGCGGCGGGATCGGCCTCCTGCGCCGCCTTGAACCACTCGGCCACCTCGGCCGCCTGCTCAGCGATCAGAGTCGATGCCGTCGAATCCGATACCTCTTTGTTGAACACAAATTCACGTTCATGAAAGTGCTCATTATAGAGATCAAAATTCGCGATCCCGCTTCCGTTGAATAGTGTGTGATAATCCGTCACGTGCTGGCGGATGGTCGCCTGAATCTCGGTCGACGTCGTCTGCGCCCGAAACGCCGTTGGCAGTTGGTAAGACGCTCCCCATATCGTCGCGTGCCCGCGAAGGCCCCTATCCAGATTGGCATTGAACCCCCGCAGGTTAAAGGCCTGTTGCACGAGCTGCAGTGAGGCACTGCGGAAGAGCGGCCCTCGACGTATGACCACTTCATCGCATTGCCAAAGGTCACCGAATTGAAATTCTCTTGCAATCTCCCCAATCCCCGCTCGGGGTAAACCGAGGCGCCCGGCGCTAATTCGTCGATTGTCACGGCGTTGCCGAATCGAAACGACGGATTGACCATGTCGATCGCGACGCGCGCGCCCTGCATGATACTCCCGCTGGATGACTTGACGGTGATCGTCACATTGCTTTGCCGATGAGCCAGACTCCGGGCTTGGCTTTGCCATGAGCCAAACAGGCTAGCGCCAATGGCAATGGAAGTTCGTAAGTAGCGGGAATAATCATCTCGGGAAAAGCGGCGCAGATCAGAAAAGGAGGACCCACTACAGCAGTAGGGATACTGCCAGGGCTTTGAAACGGAGAAGCTGCTCTAACAACTTACCCCCCTCCCTTTTTCAACCCACGGCGGTCTTTTTTCCCCAACGCCAGAGGACCGCCTCCAGGAGGCCAAACTGATCGGTCAGCAGTCCTTCGTATCCACACGGCGTATCATCCCAAGCCCGCCAATCGACCCCCGTGCGATTACCGCCGAAAGTCGATGCCTCGGCAAAACCCACGCACAGCTTTTCCAATAATTGGTCCGCTTCCGTGGTCATACCCATCGCATAGAGGGCCATGACGAAGTGACGCGTTTGCGAATGAGTGCGCCCTCCATTTTGGTAATAACCAAATGGATACCCCTGTAATATATCGGCTCGATCCTCATCTGGAATCGGCCAAAGATTCATGGGCAAACCGAGTGCCGGGTCCGGTAACTTGACCACTTCGGTCTCGCGCCATAACCGCTCCATTACCGCCCTAGCTTCGCGCGGAGCCAACAGCCCTTCGCGCACCGCCGCGCCATTCACCGGCAGGAATGCATAGTCATGCAACCGATCATCCGCGCACCGCCAGCCCGCCAGCCACCCCGTGCTCTCGTTCCAAAACGTTCCTCGATAGGAGGCCTTCAGTTTCCGCCCCCAATCGCGCAACTCGCTCGCAATTTCCCGCTCCCCGAATCGACGAAACCCAGCCGCCAATTCCCGTAGCGCTCCATAAAGCAGCGCATTACTCCACGCACACTTCCAGCCAAACGAGAGCACATCCAACCAACAGGTGCTCCACTGCCCACTGCCACTCGTCCCGGTGCGATGGGTGCTTTCGATCAAGCCATCCCCATCCAAGTCTCTCCGTTTAGCCGCCGCGATCTTCGTGAGGATCACTCCGCGATGAGCCTGAAACCACGGACCGTCCGCATGCTCTCGCATATAGTCGCCAATCGCCCGCAGGATGGCCGCACCAGTCATGAGGTATTCGTCATCGGCATCATGGATTTTCCCACCATGCGAAAGCTTACCAGCCGCGTAGCCCGGACCACCCGCCAACCACCGCTCGATTGATACCCGCAAGAGCTCGGCCCCACTCGGCGCTCCTTCCGCTTCCCCAGGTAGCACCAGTTTCGGTAAAACCGCCGACCACGTATCCATACAAATAGGACAGGTCATGGATGCCCCGCTGTTAGCCAGCGTAGCGATATCTGCCCGGAATGTCGGTGCGACCAAGTGGGTGCGCGCCATCGCCCGCTTCACGATCGCCGGAGCTTGTCGCTTCAAGGCCGCAGCAGGCCGCACCGGGCGCATCCGAAACGTCGCGGTGAAGGTCCCAGCTGGTAGGCGATACAATCCGGACGTCTCCGCCACTTCACCCACTTTAAACTCCAGCTGATGCAGATCCGCATGCCGGCGACACTCCGACCGCAAGCCTGCCGCCTCATCACTGGATTCGATGAGCCACGTACCGAACCCCGGCGCATTCACCCACGTCGGAAGCTGAAGTGCTCCCGACTCTCCAACTTCGCTCATTCCACCCACCGCGTGAGTCGGCGAAACCGCATTATCCCAACCGACCGTCCATGCCGAACTATGCCACAAATGCTCCACGCGTTTCGATTGCCGGGTCACGCGTAACGTCAACCCCGACTTCCGCACTCGCCACGATAGTTCGTAGCGCTGAACGCCAGAGACCACCATATAGGTCACATCGCCCCCCTTGATTCGCACCGTCCCCGTGAGGTCACATCGAATAGCAGGGGCAATGCGTGGCACCTCGCCCACCGCATGAATCTGCGGTCCCTGATCGCACTTCACCGGGTTCGAGAGCAACAAATTCCGGTTCGAAAGTTCTGCGCCCTCGATAGCCAAACCGAGGTGCGAGAACCCGGGGCGATCCAAGCGAAACCCCACCGAGAAATCACGCGTGCGGTAACTCACGGTGCCATGGCTGATCTCTGCCTCCACTCCTGCTGGCAAACCATCCAAAGTTTGCGGCCCCACCTCCAACCGACGCTCGAAGCGCGCCCCGATCGCCCCCTGCAGTTCTCCCTCCAAAGCAAAAGCGCCTGTGACCAAATTCCATGAGGTCCAACCGCCATCCAATCCACTGCGCCGCGCTTCGATTATCACGGCATCCGCGATCAGCCCACGCGGGAGGACAAACCAACGGAGTTTTTCGTCACGGGGTTTAGCTAGACCCGTGCGATTTAAAACCTCCTGCCACTTCCCTCCGGAACGAACCTCCATCCGGAAATCAACCACCCAATCGCGATCCAACGAACTCGCACATTTATGGAAACCCAAGGCCGGACGAATACCGAGTCGATCTAAGCGAGCCGAACCATGGAGCCTTAAAACGCGCTGATGAACGATGCGATTCTGGGGCGAACCCGTCTCCCCTCTTCCTCGCTTCCTCCACACCGCTCGTCCAGTGTCCAACTGATGACCAATACTGAGATCTCCCATCGGTGGTTCTAAGTCTGAAATCAATAAAAGATCGCGCGTCATTTGAATTATATTACGGGTGTTTTAATCTGAACTTTTGTTGGCTTAACCGGCCTAAAAGCGACTCGATCCAACCACCGACTCACTGCCTCTAATCTAGTCAAATTTACCTCATCATGCCATGTATATTTTGGTATCTTATTGGTAAATCATTGCGAGCCACCGGGGCTCAGCCTCGACCCCAAAAGCACGAAAATCGACTCTCAGAAAATTCCTCTCTCTCCCCACTCTCAATACCCCAATCAAGACCTTCCAGAGACCTTTTCATACGCCCGTTCAAGCGCATCGGCCAACACCTGGGGCCGGAACGGTTTCGTGACGAAGTCGTTCATCCCTGCTTCAATCGCTTTTTCTCGATCCTCGTTCATCGCGTTAGCGGTCAACGCGATGATCCACGGCTGCTCATCGTCGGTTGCCTCACCTTTCCGTAGACGACGCGCGGTCTCCAAACCATCGAGTTCCGGCATTTCCACATCCAACAGGATGACATCGTATCGAGCCCGCTCACACGCCTCCAAGACTTCGAGGCCGTTGATCGCCAGGTCAGAGCGATAGCCAAAGCGCTTCAACATCATTTGAGCAACGCGAAGATTAACCGCATTATCGTCGGCTAGCAGAAGCTTAAGGGGACAACGCTGGGCCAAGCTAATTACCGGCGGTGTCGGCGGAACGATCACCACGGGGGTATCGGCATCACGGTGAAAGACCCGCGCCAGCATTCTGAACAACTGTGCTGGTTTCACCGGCTTTGTGAGAGCAGCATTAAAGAGGCCCGGGGCCGGCTTCTGCCCCACCGAACTCAACAGAAACAGCGGAAGGTTCGCCGTCGCCGGAGCCTCCTTCAGCGAACGCGCCAATTGTTCGCCATCGACCTTCGGCATCTGAAAATCCAACAGTGCGAGATCAAATTTTTTGCTCCCGTTTATTAACGCCTGAGCAGCTGCGGCTGAGTCCGCCTCCTCCGGGATCATGCCCCACGCGAGAGTCTGAGCATTCATGATTCGCCGATTGGTTTCGTTGTCATCGACGATCAGCACGCGCAGTCCTTCCAACATCGGTTGTTTGAGCGCCAAATCAGGTCGGTCAGGCTGGTTATCCGGCCGCGTTTCAAGAGTGAACAAAAAGGTCGAGCCATCGCCTTCGACGCTTTCGACCCACATGCGCCCCCCCATCAACACCGCAAGGCGTTGACTAATGGCGAGTCCCAGCCCGGTGCCCCCAAACTTCCGGGTGGTCGAGCTATCGACCTGAGAAAACGATTTGAACAATCGGTCAATGCGATCTGCCGGAATCCCGATTCCCGTATCACGCACGCCAACCTGTAGCTTCATCGCCGGCTCGCGATCGACCACTTCGACCGTGACCACAACTTCCCCTTCGGCCGTAAACTTCAGCGCGTTACCCACTAGATTAACCACAATCTGACGCAGGCGCGTGACATCGCCAATAATCCAACCCGGCGTTTCCGCGGAGAGCGAGTAAGCTAACTCGATTTCCTTTTCCGCCGCCTTCGAGGTGAAAAGATCCAAGGCATCCTCAATACACAGCCGTAAATCAAAAGGGGCTTCCTCCAAATCGATCCGACCTGCCTCAATTTTGGAGTAATCCAGAATGTCGTTTATGATCGTGAGCAACGAATTCCCACTGGACTCGATCGTAGCCAAAAACTCCTGTTGCTGGCTCGTCAATGGCGTGTCGTGCAGCAGACTCGCCATCCCGATGATGCCATTCATCGGGGTGCGGATTTCGTGACTCATCACGGCCAAAAACGAACTCTTCGCTACGTTCGCTGCCTCGGCTTGCTCCTTCGCCTTGAAAAGCTCTCGCCCGGCGATCTCGTCCCGAGCCGCCGTGGCCGCCGCGCTTCCACGTAGACGAAAAACAGCGAAGCCCACCGCCAACGATAACACCCCCACCGCTCCGGCCGACGCAAACGCCGCCAGCCGAATCTCATCCAAACGCGCGACAAAATCTGATAGCTCCATGTCGATTCCCGCGACGCCGACCAACTCTCCCGCTGAATTATAGAACGGGGCAAACCCACTCATCAGGATTCCGTCATCATCCTCCACCGGCTCCCGATTAGTCGTCACTTTCCCTTCGCGGAGTGCTTCGATAAACTCGGGGTCATCACCATCATAGAGGTCCATGATTTCATCCATGGGATCGGTCGAATCTGGATTCCGAAACAGGTATTCTCCATCCAGAACAATGTGGACATCGTCCCCCACCAGCACCGCGGTGTAGACGAAGAAGAGACTCGGATTAGCTCGATGAAAAAGAGCCAAAGGGGTGACCGCCTCGATGTGCTCCGGGGAACCCATCTGCTCGGGGGAAACCAAGGTGCTGTGCAGATCACCAGCAATTTGAACCGCCAACGAACGCGCCAACGAGGCGAGCTCACTCTTCACCGCGTCGATCTGAGCTCGATGGGCGATGGTATACACCGAAATCAAGCCAACACAGGAGACCAAAAACACTGCCAACGCGGCCAAGACGCCATCACGTCGGGGATGTATCATGTTAAACGAGTGACGACGATTACCCATAAGATATTAGCTCCATCATCGTTTGGATGTTCACAATGGGCAGGAAAAAATCTGCCAAAATATACGCACGACTTCGCCTTCTTCATTCTTGATGACCTAACGTCATCGAACGACTCACTGCGCTAGAGTCTCGAGGGCGTCAGTCTGCCCGTATCTTTGTTCAATCTTCCGAATTTGAACTTCATTCTTCTTTCGATCTCGTTACCACTCTCCGGTCCATTCAAAAGTCCCGACCAGTAAAACGATCTCATGCCTCTTCCTGCCGACACCGCTTGGTTTCCTGCCAAAAAATTCGGCTGGGGCTGGGGCTCCCCTAACCGGTGGCAAGGCTGGTTCGTTTTCGCCGGTTACGTCCTCACGATGGCTGGAGGATATCCGCTGCTGCAGGTTTCGCCCGTCTATTTCATCGGCCACGTTCACGCGATCTCCGCGATCCTTCTGCTCATTTGCTGGCTGAAGGGAGAAAAACCGCGCTGGCGCTGGGGCAAAGATACTTGATGGTATCTCGCCCAATGGGGTCATGTCGTGAATTGTGAATTCCTGAGACCAGCCACGACCCCAACCTCGCCAAACGCGAGGAACCGTTCAGACCCATCCCCAACTCTCACCAACCCGTATTCTTGCAATTTGAGGTCAACCACCCTGCCCTCCCTCGCAATGAATCTCACCCCGATTTTCAATCTGCCACTATCCATCCTACTCGCAATCGCGTTATCAGGAGCTCGCCTAGTATGAACCGGGGACATAGGTTACAGATCGTGTAAGGACATCGGTTACACTTTAGCGCACCAAATATGCCGTGGAAAGAAACCGAACCAATGACCGAAAAGAACGTGTGCAGTATTAGGCCAGACGGGGCGATTCACCGTGTTGGAGCTGTGCGCTGAGTTTGGGAGCAGTCGCAAGACGGGTCACAAGTATCTGAAGCGCTACCGATCTGAAGGACGCGACGGGTTACAGGTCGCAGTCGGCGCCCGGGGAGCAGTCCGAATGCGACGGCAAAGTCGGTGGAAGCGTTGATCCTAAAGGAGCGTCGGAAACATGCGAGCTGGGGACCCAAGAAAATCCGCGATCTGCTCATAAAAGACCATGGCATTGAGATGCCTCCGCACGTGTCAGTTTGCAGTTAAAGTGCACCACTAATTTGCGGTTCAAAGTGCACCATTTTCCTGATGTCAAACAGGAGCAAAATGGAGCAAAAACAAGCAATAGCAGGATTAAAGAACCAGGGCTGGAGTGATCGTAGGATCGCGAAAGAGTTGGGGTTAAACCGGCGAACCATGGCGCGTCACGCCGATTCAAAGTGCACCAAAGTGCAAACCGGGAAAGAGGACAGTCGAAGTCAGTGTGCGAAGTATGATTCACAGATTAGGCAGTGGTATGAATCGGGGTTGAGCACTGAACGCATCCACCAGGATTTGGAACGTGAGCATGCCTTCAAAGGCTCCTATCACAGCGTGTATCGCTTCGTGATGAGTCTGGATATAGCCCAAGGAATGGGGTCATGTCGTGAACTGTAAATTTCTGAGACCGGCCACGACCCCAACCTCGCCAAACGCCAGGAACCGTTCAGGCTCATCCCGAACTCTCATCAACCCGTGTTCTCGCGGTTTGAGGTCAACCCCCCCCATCCCTTGCAATGAATCTCGCCCCAATTTTCTCTCTGCCAGGATCCATTCTGCTTGCAATCGCGTTATCAGGAGCCCCCGCCACCGCCGAACAAGCCGAGAACCAATTAAACCCTCGCTTTGCCCAGATTATCCTGTTCGTTCCCAGCGACATAGATTTACCCGCGGGCTATCAAAAACGCCTTCACGATATCGCAATTCGAACGGAAAACTTCTTCGCCACCGGAATCGAGCAATGGGGATGGAAGCTTCCCCACCAAGAAATCTTCGCTCGCACCGCGTCAGGCGAAATCCAAGTCACCGTAACTCGGGGCGAGTTGCCCGAGGATGCGACCGGCCGTCAGGGGTTTCCCTTGGTCATGCCCCTCGCCATGGCAGGTGCCACCAAAGCACTGGGCGATGAAGTCAATGAATCCACCGTCTGGTGGGTCTTTTATCATACACCCAATCGCGTCATCAAGGGCTTCCGCGGCGGGGGCGACCGCGATGGTGGCCGCGCGATCAATATCTACCCCACCGCCGACGGCGAAATTTCTCCGACCATTGATTTGAGCGCACCAGAGATGTGGCCACTCAATCTCAAAGGCTGCCTGCACGAATTTGGCCACGCGCTGGGACTCCCTCATATCGGACCAAAACCCTCCTCCCAATTGGGCAACACCCTGATCGGCCCCGTCAATCGCACTTACGCCAAACGTCTACCTGAAAAGCAATCGGACTCCCGCGTGTTCCTGTGTGCTGCATCTGCGACCCTACTGGCCAAACACCCCCTCTTCGTATCCCAACGTCCGATCAGACCAGCGGGCAAAGACCCGATCAAAGTGGTCGATCTTACGCTGACGGAAACCCCCAACCACACCATCGCCGTGCAGGGAGCCGTCACCGGCCAAGCGAAAGCACATTCCGTGATGGTCCTAGATTCCGACCGCCGCCGTGGCGATTATTGGTCTCGCTCCTACCCCACCAAAGTAGGCGACGATGGTGAGTTTCAGCTTTCTCTCGACGAGCCCTTCGACAGCCCCAAAGGATTCCTCACGCTCTACGTTTGCCTCGAGGACGGACGCAACAAAGCAACCGGCCCGACCGGCGTGATGCGGTTCCGTTATGAAGGAAAACCCGGCGAGCGTAGACTCACCTTAAACGAATCCATATGAGTTCACTCACCGAAGCGCAGCAGGACATGCGCTCAGCTTACTATAACGGAGCGACCGGCGCAGTCTGTTCCGCCACCGCATGGCTGATCGCAGCCCTAGTCGCCACCTTCGCCACCGACCAGGCAGGAATTCTCACCCTCATTTTCGGCGGCATGCTCATCTTCCCTGCATCCGTTGTCTTTAGTAAGATACTGGGATGCTCCGGCCAGCACGCTAAGGCCAACCCCTTGGCCCCATTGGCCATCGGCGGAACCATTTGGATGCTGCTCTCCATCCCCATCGCGATCGCCGTTTCACTCCACCGCATCGAATGGTTTTTCCCCGCCATGCTTCTCGTGATCGGTGGACGTTACCTCACCTTCCCCACGCTTTACGGACTCAAAACCTATTGGCTCTTCGGAGCAACTCTCGCCCTTTCCGTCATTCCACTCATCGCGTTCCAAGCCCCGGTCGCTTCCGGCGCGTTCACCGGCGCCTTGATCGAATATCTCTTCGGTGCCATCTTATTTGCGACTACCCAGTCACCTACGACCCAAGACTAATTCTCGTCCCTGCTACCCCAACCATGCCCCGCTTTGTCTATCTCCTCACCCTTTTGACGGCACTTCAACTCGCTGCTGCCGACAAACCTAACATCGTGCTTTACATCGCCGACGACCACGGGCGCAACGACTCCTCCGTCTACGATCCCTCCAGCGACGCCATCACCCCCGCGATGGCCAAACTCGCGGCGGCCGGGCTCACCTTCAACCAAGCCTTTGTCGCCTCGCCCGCCTGCGGCCCCAGTCGTTCCGCTCTCCTGTCTGGCTTGATGCCCCTGCGCAACGGCGCGGAGCATAACCACGAGCGCCCCCGCCCCGAAACCCAAACGATGGTCAAGCACCTCCAGACTGCTGGCTACGAGGTCGCCTGCTTCGGCAAAGTCCAACACGGCGCCTGGGCCAAACTACTCGACGCCGATCACGTTGATCCCACCCGCACCAACCTCGAAAAATCCGTCCAAACTTACCTCGATTCACGCGATCCTGAAAAGCCACTCCTGCTCATCGTCGGCGACGTGCGCACTCACGCTCCCTGGCGCAAACACAACACTTACGACGACGTCAATTTAACCCTTCCCTCGCACTGGGTAGACACCCCCGACACTCGCCAGACCTGGGAAAACTATCTCGGCGAAGTCACTGAAGTCGACACCACCATCGGCAACATCGACGCGATCGCTCGCGCTCATTTCGGCTCAGATGATTTTCTCTCCATCTACACTTCCGACCACGGCCATGCCCTACCCTTCGGGAAGTGGAACCTCTACGACTGGGGCACTCAAGTGGCGTTCATCGCCCGCTGGCCCGGCCGTATTCCCGCCAATGCCCGCACCGATGCTATGATCAGTTGGATCGATATTTTCCCTACCTTCCTTGACCTCGCCGGCGCCGACGTTCCTGCCAACATCGACGGCCGTTCCTTCGCCTCCGTCCTCCGCGGCGAAACCGATCAACATCGCGAGCTCATCTTTACCACCCACTCGGGCGACGGAAAGATGAATATCTACCCCATCCGAGCCGTGCGCGACCAACGGTTCAAATACATCCGCAACATTCGCTTCGACGCCTACCACACCACGCACACCGACATCCAACGTCGCCCCGGACACGGCGCGTTTTTCAACGAGTGGGAAGCCGCCGCCCTCACCGACCCTCACGCTCAAGCTGTCCTCCAGAAATACCACCGCCGCCCCGCCGTCGAATTCTACGACATCGTCAACGACCCCCAAGAGACCACCAATCTCGCAACCAACCCAGCCTACTCAACCGACCTCGCCCGCATGGCTCAACATCTCGAAACATGGATGACCGCCCACCACGATAACGTGAGCATGCAGCACCAACCGTATTTGCTTTCCGAGCCCTACCCCCGACCGGCCAACGCAAAGTCCGGCTCAAAATAAGCCAGCTTCTCGATACATTGGTTTTCAGTCTCAGTGTAATTCCCGTTTTCCGCTGTGATCTCTGTGACCAACGGCGGCCTATCGGTTTATCCATCGTTTCCAAATTCAGGTAACCTCGCGCGAAACGTCTCCAACAATCCGTCGTGTGCCGGATCTCGGGCCAGATTATGATGCTCCTCCGGATCCACTTTGAGGTGATACAGTTCCTCCCCGTCAGGCCATTGGGCATAGCGCCATTCTTCGGTTCTAAGGGCCTTTCCGAGCTTATCCCCCCTCGTCACGACCGTGTAAGTCGCGGTCTTCCCTGTCGCTTCCGCATCAGCCAGATTAGTCACCAATGATCTGCCCTGCAGCTCAGCCGGCGCGTTGATGCCACTCAACTCCGCCAACGTCGGATAGAGATCGATCAACTCCACCAATGCCTCGGTCGTCGCACCCGATCGAGTCACCCCTGGCGCATGGATAATCATCGGCACGCGCGCACACGTTTCGAAGAGCGTCACCTTTCCCCACATAAAATGCTCACCGAGCTGGTAACCATGATCCGAGATGAGCACGACGATCGTGTCGTCCCACAGGTCATTGCGCTCAAGGCTATCGAAGATCCGCCCGATCTGCGCATCAATAAACGAAATACTCGCATGATACGCCTGCAGGTATTCGCGTCGCAGTGCATCGTTCTCCTTCCCCAGCTCAAAACCAAACGCGGCATACCGCTTCACCATCGCCGTCTTCGGCGCTTCGTCCCAGAAGTCCGCCGGCGGTTTCACAAAATCCAACTCCTCTTGCGGGTAGAGATCAAAGTAAGCATCCGGCGCCAAGAACGGCACGTGTGGTTTGTGAATTCCCACCGCCATGAAAAACGGTTTTTCGCCATGGGCTTTCTGATCCAACCACGCCATTGCTTGCCGCGCGTTTTTGCCATCCGCGTGCTGATCATCGGTCAGTCCCGAACGACCATATCCCGGCCGCGACTGTCCCCGGGTCTGGGTAGAAAATGCTTCCAAATACGCCCGCCATTTCGGGCGATTTTCCCGGGATGTCGTCGAACCATGCTCCGCTTCGAACTCGATCTGTGCCGCGGCCGCAACGGGCAACTCGTCGTTGCGAAACCGCTTCATTTCATCCCATGCCACCGCGCCTTGGTCCATCTTCTCATTGTGAAATACTTTGCCCGTCGCCGCCGTCCAATACCCCTGCTCCTTGAAGGCTTGCGGCAACGACACTGTGCCCGGCCGGGTCTCCCGAATATCCACCGTATTACTCAACACTCCCGTCACTTCCGGATACAGTCCGTGGAGGAAAGAAGCCCGCGACGGACCGCATACCGGATACTGGCAGTAAGCCCGATCAAACGTCATTCCCTTCGCCGCCAGACGATCAAAGTTCGGCGTCTTGATCGCCGCATAACCCGAGCTCGAAACATGCGTATTTAGATCATCGCAGACGATGAACAACACATTCGGCTTACCGCACAACGCCCCCGCCAACCCCACGAAACCAAGGCCAAATAAAACAAAACGTCTCAAGTTAATCATCGGTTCAAATTTTACTGACGTTTGGCGTCACTTTCACTCCGCGCACCGCACACGATCCCGAGGCAAAACTAATGGTGAACTCCTGCTTCACTCGCGCCAATGAGCCATGGTCGAGTTCGGCTTCATAATCGCCAATCTTCAAGTGCCCTTTGCCGTCTGCCATCGTCAATTTCACGTCCACCCACTCACCGTCGATCTCCGTGATTTTAGGCAACGGAACTTCCGCCAAATGATCGCCTTTGTTCTCTTTCGATGAACGTCCAATCCAGCCAATTATCTGTGACCCATCATCGTCCCGCATCGTCACCCGAAAAACATGACCATCGCCATTAAAAGTGATGACGAGTCGCTGACATCCCTCCGCCTTCACCTCAAACTCTAATACCCCGTCAACCAGCTCACACGGCCACCGCAAGATCGGTCCATGATTCTTGAATTTCTTATAGAGCACCGGATCCGACCCACAGCTCGCCACGCCATTTTCGTAAACCCATTCGCCGCGCAAAGCCTGCCGCGTCGGATGCTCGGTGGCTGAGAAATCATCCGAGAACCCCAAGTCCGAAGCAGCGGTGATCCGCGCAGCTAGGAGCAAGAACAAAAGGGTAATACGACGGGGGGGCATCTGCGCACGAAAACAAAACCCCAGCCGCATGCGATAGAATTCAAGTCTCCCGCTTTTCCCAAACGGTAACCCGCTCTCTTCCGGCGGGTCTCGTGCCCTCATGCGATTCGCAACCACTTTACTATTCCTCGGCGCCTCTGCCCTCTTCTCCACCGCCGCCCCGCCCAACATTGTGCTGATGATCGCCGATGACCTTGGTTGGGGCGACGTCTCCTGCAATGGTGGTGTTCCCCGCACTCCTCATTTGGGCCAACTTCGCCAAGAGGGCATGGGACTCAACCGCTACTACGGCCACCCACGTGCACTCCCACCCGCATGTCGCTCTACACCGGTCGCAACGCCTACCGCCTCGGCTTCAGCAGTCCCATCGGCGCTAACCAAACCGGCCTCCCCCTCACCGAGCGCCTTCTCCCCGAGGTCCTCCGCGACGCCGGTTACGCCACTCACCTCGTCGGTAAATGGCACGTTGGCGAAACCACTTCTAACTACCACCCCACCAACCGCGGCTTCGACCACTTTTTCGGTTTTCTCTCCGCCAGCTCCGACTACTACGGCACCCTCAACAACGGGGTCCGGCGCGGCTGGCTCCGCGACGAAGGCCCCGTCACCGACATCGGCTAGTCCACCGACCTCTTCGCCGCCGAGGCCGAAACCATCATCCGTGACCGTGACCCCACTAAACCCCTTTTTCTCACCGTCTGCTTCAATGCGCCCCACTCTCCCCTCGAAGCCCCCGCTGAACTCAAAGCCAACTACCCCGGCCTCAGCGACCACGCCCAAACTTACAACGCCATGATTGAGAGTATGGATCTCGCCGTCGGTCGTATCGCCGCCGAGCTCGCCGCCTAAGGCATGACCAACGATACCCTCGTCATCTTCGTTTCCGACAACGGCGCCGTCGTCAATGACGGCTACGGCGACAGCAGGGGCCTCAGTAGGGGCAAGGGTTCGACCTTCGAAGGCGGCATCCGCCTGCCTGGTCTCGCCCGCTGGCCCGGCCAAATTCCCGCCGGCACCCAGAGCGACCAAGTGATCGCCGACGTCGATTGGTTCCCGACGCTCGCTCGTGTCGCCGAAACCGCGACCGACTCCAAAGTCGTGCTCGACGGTATCGACCAATTCGCCGCCCTCCAAGATGCCACCGTCAACCAATCCCGGTCGCTCCTCGTCGCCGCCCAAAACACCTCCAGCTACTACAACGGTCTCACCAAAGTCGTGCTCAATCGCAACGGTTCCTACAACGTCTTCGATCTCGCAACCGACCTTGGTGAATCCAACGAACTCTCCACCGCCCAGCCCGATCTCGCTGCCGCGCTCTCCACATCGCTCGATCGCGAACTCGCCCGGATGCGCGCCGATTTTTCTAGCACCGGTAACGTCAACCTCATCAACATCTCCGGGCGTGCTCGCGCCGGTGGCGTCGCGGGCACTCCCGTCCCCGGCTTCGTCATCACCGGCACCGGCAATAAACCCACCGTCATCCGCGCGGTCGACCCCGGCCTGACCGAGTTCGGTGTCAGCGGCGTCCTCGCCAATCCTCAAATTTCGCCCATCAGCAACTCCACCGAAATCGCGGCCAACACCCAATGGCACGACGCTGATGCCATCGCCTTCACCACCGTCGGCGCCTTTCCCCTGACTTCCGGTAGCGCTGATGCCGCTGTCGTCACTTCCCTCTCTGCCGGCAGCTACACCGCCCCGGTTGATCCGGGCTCCGCCTCTGGCGTCGCCCTGCTCGAAGTTTACGACGCGGACATCGACGATCAATCCACCCAACTCGTGAACACCTCCACCCGCGCTTACGTTGGCACTGGCGACGATATTCTTGCGCCCGGTTTCGTGGTGTATGGCGAAGGCCAAACCCGCCTCCTCATCCGCGCCGTTGGCCCCGGCCTCAACGACTTCGGGGTGCCCGACACCCTCGTCAATCCCCGCATCACCCTCTTCCGCAACGGTGAAGCCATCGCGTCCAACGACGACTGGGAATCCGTCGGCACCGACATCACCGACGCCTCCTCCGCCGGCGGCGCCTTTGCCCTTTCAATCGGCAGCCTCGACACCGCGATCCTCGTTCCTTGTCCGCCAAAGCCTCGGCGACGGTGAATCGTTCTCCCCTCCTGCCTCAAGGTCGTGGCGCTGTGCTTTAACCAGCGTCTTCCCACCTCGCATCGGCCCCCTCAGTATTGCCCCACGGCTCACGGCCCATTGCGGCTACCAACCTACCATCCACCCATTCGCCCCTTTTTTCCTCCCCACGTCTCCTTCATCCACCCCGAACGTTCCAACTCCACTGGCGTAGAGACCACCATGCTCAAATTTACCCCCAGATCGTCCCGTATTCACCAGCACAAAACTTTCTCTTTTAAAACTTGACCGACCGGTCGGGTCATCATTAATTCAGTTCATGTCCGCCTCCATTCCTCTCGAAAACAAGAAGCAAGCGCTACTCGATGTCGCAGCCGATCTCTTCTATTCACAGGGGTTTCATGCCACCGGGATCAAACAGATCATTGAGACAGCTGGCATTGCCAAGGGCACATTCTATTCCCACTTCAAGTCCAAGGATGCCATCGGCGTCGCTTGGTTGCAGAAACGCCACTACCAATGGAATGGCATGCTCGACGACTATCTCCGTCAGCAGAAGACTACCCCTCGAGCGCAACTCCTCGGTTATTTTGATTTCCTCACCGTGTGGATGGGCGAATGCAACTATCGTGGGTGTGCGTTCCTCAACGCCTTATCGGAAATTCCTGATGCGTCCCATCCCATGCGAGAGGAAGTTCGCCAGCATAAGACAGAACTGCTCGCCCGAATTCGTGACTTGATCGACGCGCACTTTCGCGAGAAATCCACCTCCGAACGCGCGCACCTCGCCGCGGCCACCTTTATCTCTTTCGAGGGCGCTATCGTGGAAACCCAAAACTTTTGCGAACCCTGGCCCATCGCCACAGCTCGACGTCAGTTGAAGTCGATCCTCTAAAGCCCTCGCGCTTTTTTTAACCAGCTTTGACCGACCGGTCGCTTCTTATTGGTGCCACTCTTACATTTCTTATTTTGACCCTATTCGACCGACCGGTCGCTTCGTTTTTTTCCCTCCAATCCCAACCACTACCACAATCATGAAATACATCAGATCACTATTCATCGTCCTCGTCGTCACGCTCAGCGCCGCCTTCGTCACCGCTCAAGACACCCCCTCAGTCCACTACCGCACCGTCGAGATCGAGGGCGTCGAGATATTCTACCGTGAGGCCGGCGATCCGACCGCCCCCACTATACTCCTCCTACATGGATTCCCCACATCCTCGCATATGTTTCGCAACCTCATGGTCGATCTCGCGGACGAGTTTCATCTCGTCGCTCCCGACTACCCTGGATTCGGCAATAGTGAACAACCCGCCATGGAATCGTTCGCGTATACCTTCGACCATCTCGCCCACCTCATGGACGCGTTTACCCAGGTGCTCGGACTCGATCGCTACTCCATCTACCTGATGGATTACGGAGCGCCCGTCGGCTTCCGCCTCGCCACCGCCCACCCAGAACGCGTCGACAGCCTTATCGTGCAGAACGGCAACGCCTACGACGAAGGTCTTCGCGAATTCTGGGACCCGATTAAGATCTACTGGAACGCTCGCACCGATGCCAACGCGGCCTCCCTCACCACCTTCATCACCCCCGAGGGCGTGGAGTGGCAATACACTCACGGCGTCCGCGACCCGAGCATGATCAGTCCCGACAACTGGAACGTGGACCTGCGCCACCTCACCCGCCCCGGCAACCCGTCTATCCAACTCCAACTCTTCTACGACTACGGCACCAACCCCGGGCACTACCCCGCGTGGCAGGCCTACTTCCGCCAACACCAGCCTCCTACTCTCATCGTCTGGGGCCAGAACGACTACATCTTCCCCTCCGAAGGTGCTCACCCCTACGAACGTGATCTCAAAAACGTCGAAAAACACCTCTTAGACACCGGTCACTTCGCTCTCGAAGAAGACGGCGACGTCATCGCCGACCTTATGCGCAACTTCCTCAATCGACACGTCTCACCTCGTCAGAACGTCCCCGCCGCACGACTCACCTCAGCCAGCCTCTTTAGGTCCCAACTCCTCCTCCAGTAACCAGCGCGCCTCGACTCCTTCAAACGCAAACCATCCCACTATCATGAAAAAACGCCTCGGTATTTATCTATTCAACGGCGCTGAAGTCATCGACTGGGCCTCACCTTTCGGAGTCTTCGCCGTCGCTCGCCGCATGGATCCAGAACTCGATGTTTTCACGGTCGGCGAATCAGCTCAAACGGTTCACGCCACCGGAGACCTCTCCGTTAATCCTCGCTACACCCTCGCCGATCAACCCGCCATGGATGCGTTCCTGCTCCCCGGTGGCATCGGCACCCGCGCCGCCCAACACGACCAACGCCTAATCTCGTTCATTCGCAATCTCCCCACCGAAACGCTGCTCACTTCCGTCTGCACCGGTTCGTGGATCTTGGGTCAAGCCGGTCTACTCGATGGCCTCCCCGCCACTAGTCGCAAAAACGGCGATCCTTCGGAAATCCTCCTGCCCATCGATCGCCTCGCCCAGATCGCCCCCTCCGCCACTATCGATCGTCACCGCATCGTGGATACTGGTCGCATCATTACCGCCGGCGGCATCAGCTCCGGCATCGAAATGGGGCTCCATCTCCTCGGCCGCTTTGGCCACGACGAGGACTTCGTCAACACCGTCGCCCACGTCATGGAATACGAAAAACAGTGGGAGCAAACCCGCCTCGACCGGCTCATTGCCGTCACCACCTAAAGACAAATTACCCCCCCATTAAAACCAAATCCTTAACCCCAAATTCACATGAAAATCAATTGGACCAAATCTTTCCTCGCCGGCCTGATCGGCACGATCCTCTTCGACCTCCTCGGCTTGATCCTTACCGGCCAATGGTGGGACATCCCTAGCCTCCTCGGCGACAAACTCGGCGTCGGCCTCGTCGGCGGTGTGTTCGGACACTACGCCAACGGCGCCGCCATCGCGGTGATCTATGCGGCCATGCGCCCGTCTCTCTTCGGCCCCAACTGGTTCCGCGGCGTCTCGTTCATCACCGCCCAGACCGTCCTCGGGGTCTGGCTCTTCATGCTCCCGCTACTCGGTGCCGGTATCGCCGGCATCGACGCCAACCCCCTGCTGCCCGTCATCAGCCTATCGCGCCATCTCGTCTTCGCGATTCCGCTCATCATCCTACTGCGTCCCGCGTCCGTGACCACCAAAGGCTCGGAGCAGTGCGCGATCAATTCAACCCCCGTCCACGAAAGCTAATCAAATGAGCAACTCTCCTCAAACCCTCCCGCAGCTTTACACCAAACCGGGATGCCCCTGGTGCAAAAAAGCCCGCGATATTCTGAACGAAAACGACATTTCCTACCAGGAAATATCAGTCACCGCCAGCGACGAAGCATTCAACGAAATGCAGCGGCTGTCCGGTCAAACCTTCGCCCCCGTGCTCGATTGGCACGGTGAAATTCTCGCCGACTTCGGCCCCGAGGAATTGATCCCTTTCCTCGCTCAACGCCACCCCGTCGCCCCCTAGGGCGTTCGCCACCCTAACCGTGCCGGCAGTGCAAAACTGCCGGCGCGTTTTGTCCCCCCCCCTCCCATGAGTCTCCACTACCTCAACCAAATGGTTACGCCCACCGTCGAAGCCGCCCAAGATCAATTCTTTGGCCGCCACCAGGAGTTACCTGCGACTTCCGTCCCTGACCAGCTCGGGGTCGAAGAAATCGAGCACATTGAAGCCCGTGACTCCTTCTACATGGCAACGATCAACGAACGAAACTGGCCCTACCTCCAACACCGCGGCGGTCCGACCGGCTTCCTCAAAGTCCTCAGCCCCACCCAACTCGGCTTCGCCGACTATCGGGGTAATCGCCAGCTTCTCAGCACCGGAAACCTAACGCACAACGACCGCGTTTCCCTCTTCCTCATGGACTACCCGAGCAAGAGCCGACTCAAGATCCTCGGCCACGCTCACGTTCTCCTTCCCGAGAAAAATTCCGCGATAACCGCCCGTCTCGTTGACCCGTCAACGGCCGCCCGCGTCGAACGTTTTTTCCTCATCAACGTGGAATCCTACGACTGGAACTGCTCCCAGTATATCACCCCTCGCTTCACCTCGGAACAAGTCACCACCGCGCTCGCCCCCCTGAAATCCCGCATTGCCGAGCTGGAAGACGAGCTACGTGCCCTGCGTTCAAGCGCCTGACCCTCCGCGCCAAGCCCCACCCTACCCCTCCCTCATGCCTCGCTTGATCTCGATCATTATACCCACCTTCAACGAAGCGAACTACCTCGAAAAAGTGTGCCAAAATTTGGCGGATTTACGGGATGAATGTAACTTCGAAATCATCGTCAGCGATGGCGGCAGTTCCGATCGCACCATTGAAATCGCCTCACGTTTCGCCCAGGTCGTGCAGGCTCCCAAAGGCCGGGCCTGGCAATTGAACCAAGCCGCCAAAATCGCCCGCGGAGATGTGCTATTCTTCGCCCATGCCCACATGACGCTACCCCGCGGCACCCTGAACAGCATCCGCGCCACCATCGACCACAAGTCCTATCAGGGCGGCGGATTCTCCAACGAGTTTACTTCGCATAATCGCAAAATCAAACGACTCGGACGTCTCTTCAATTTTCGGGTTTTTGACAACGATCACTCCGCAACACGCGGTTCTACGGCGACAATGGGATCTTCGTGCGCAAAGACGCCTTTGATGCACTGGGTGGTTTCAAACTGATTCCCATCATGGAGGACTACGACTTTTCACGGCGCCTCCGTAACCGGTTTCCCGTCGCCCGCATCAGCACGCCGCGCATTCAACTTTCACCCCGCCGCCACGTGAAATCCGGTTTCTAGAAAACCCGCTTTCGCTGGGTCGCCATCAAGCAGCTCTACCGGTGCGGCGTGCCTCCCGAGTTTCTCGTCAAATTTTACCCCTCCACCCGTTAAAACCTCTTGATGAAAAACTACGACCTCTGCGTTATCGGCGCCGGCTCCGGTGGCCTCGTCGCCGCTACCACCGGCAATCGCCTCGGCCTCAAAACTGTCCTGCTTGAAAAAGATAAAATCGGTGGAGAATGCACCCACTCCGGCTGCATTCCGAGCAAAGCCCTCATCGCTGCCGCCAAAGCTTACCAGACCAGCAAGGACGCGCCTCGCTACGGCCTCCCCTCTTACGCCCCCACCTCTCCCTTGGATTTCGCCAAAGTGATGGAGCACGTGGACAGCGTGGTACAACGCGTCTACGCCAACGAAACTCCCGCCGTATTTGAAAACATGGGTATTGATGTCGTAGTGGATTCCAGCGGAGCCAAATTCATCGACTCCCAAACCGTGCAAATTGGCGGAGAACAAATCACCGCCAAATACTTTGTGATCTGCACCGGCTCATCCCCTCGCCCCTATTGCCCCGATGGCGGCGACCCTCGGCAATTTCTACACAACGAAAACTTCTGGGACCTGCGCCAACAACCCGCGTCCATCACCTTCATCGGCGGCGGCGTCATTTCCGTCGAGCTCGGTCAAGCCATGCGACGACTCGGCACCGCGGTAAACATCATCGATCACAACCCGCGCATCCTCAAAGCCGTCGACAGCGACGTCGCGGAGATCCTCTCCAATCACCTCAAAGAGGAGGGCATAAAACTGTATGCCGGCACTGAAGTGCTGAACTGCCGGTCCGAACCCAGCCAGACCACCTTAACCATCAAGACGCCCACCGGCACCGCAGAACTCACCTCCGAATCCGTATTTATTGCCGTCGGCCGTGTGCCCAATCTCGGTGGACTCGATCTCGCCAAAGCCGGCGTCGATACCACCGACCGCGGCATCACCACCGACAAATTCCTGCGCACTTCGGCATCCCATATCTATGCCTGCGGAGACGTCACCAGCCCAGCCAAGTTCACCCACGCCGCCTCCTACCAAGGAGGCGTTTGTATCGCGAATATTCTAAAAGAGAATTCCAAGGAAAGTGAACTACGCGCCTTTCCCTGGGCCATCTTTACCGAACCTGAAATTGCCCACGTTGGCATCAGTGAAGCGCAAGCCATCAAGGAATCGATCCCACACACCGTCCTCAAAGTAAACGCGACCCTCGACCGCTTCGTGGCCGAAGGAAACACGACGGGCCTGCTCAAGGTAATCATCAGCGCGGACGACTTGGTCATCGGCGCAGATGCCATCGGTCCCCACGCCGGCGAGTGGATTCACCCCCTCGCCCTCGCCGCCCGCCAACAACTCCCCCTGCAAAGCTTCATCGACACCGTCTTCGCCTACCCAACCTATTCCGAGATCGTGAAAACAGCCTTCGTCCGCCATCTCCGCTCCCGAACCTAACTGGAGCGACCAGCAACCCGATCCCGCCCGTAACTAATCACGCTCTTCCCAACGAGTCCTCCTGCTAGTAATCGATTTCGTAGACCTCGATGAGTGCAGTGCCAGAGGCTCCCTCTTCGCTTCCGGTGACTTGCACCGTGTAAGCTCCCGGGGGAAGGACGGACAACATCGCAGAATCGCGACTGGTCGTTGAATCGAGCGGGAATGCACCGACTTGGTTGGCCGCATCCGAGATCGCAGCGGCGCCGGACCAATCGTCATTTTGGGCCCGCACCTGCGAACCTTGACGAATCGTCAGTAGGGGATTTTGCAATACGCTGGACACCCCAAATCGCCCGAGGCTTGGCCCGACCGCCCGAAGGAGAACGGTGCGGTCCACATCGCCAGTCAGAACGAAACCCGCGGTCAGCACTTGGTCGCCTGATCCCGTTCGCATGCGAGCAGAGAGATTGGCCAGCGAAGAAGAAGACGCACCTCCCGAGGTGTCGTAAAGTTCAAGCAATACCGTGCCGCCCGTCGTCGCCGGACGAGAGACCCGCGCCGTGTAAACCCCCGGATCGAGTGTCACGAGTAACGCGGCATCGCGACTATTCGCCTCAAGCGGAAAGGCGCCAAACTCGATAAAGGCTCCCCGTAATACGCTCGCATGATTGTCCCAAAATTCGTTAGTCGCAATCTGAGTTTGATCGGCATCAAACAAGGTAATGTTCGGGTTTTCGAGCGGTTGACTCACCCCAAAACCACCCAGCGTAGGGCCGACCGCCCGAATCAAAACACGCAGGGGATCTGCCCCCGCGATCACAAAACCGACCACCAATGATTCATCGTTCTCGACGGCAAGATTGACGCGAGTCGAGAGGTTGCTGAGCCGGCGACTTGAATCGACCAGACTTTCCCCTTGATGGTTGACGCGATTGATGAGCGACAGGTCTTGATCGAATAGCGAAAAGAGCACCCGAGACGGTGCATCCGTGACGACGGCGATCTGGTCTTGCGCCGTCTTAAAGATGTGGGGCCGATTTCCTGGCAGCACCACACTGGCTTCCTTCGCATAGGTGGAACCGTCCCACCGAGTGAGCCGCACCCCTCCAAATTCGGTTTGAGCGGTATAGAGCTTGGCCCCCACCCAAGCACTGGATTCCAGCGTCGAGGCCACCTTGCCCACCGGCGCCAAAGAGTCTGCATCGATCACGACCCCATTCCCCACGACTAACCGGTTGCTATCGGGAGAAAGCCGGAGAGGTGCGAGGGCCGGATTCACGCTAACTTCCGACGAAACTCCCGCCTCACCGAAAGTGCCCGCAGGGTTGATTTCAATGTGAGCGATCGCCGGAGACGAGTATCCGTCAACCCAGAGAACTCGGTTTCGAACCGAATCCCATACCGCATTAAACGGTCGAGAACTTTTCAAGGTTGAATCCAACAAGGCCCCGTTTCGGTCCAACAAGTAGTAGCTTCCCCAGCTCCCCTCGGATTCGGTAACGAGCAGTCGTTCGCCCACGGCAATGGCTGTAATAACTCGATACGGTAGGTGCACAAATGGGATCTCTCGAAAGCCGGAGCTACCTAATTGGATCTGGTTGATCCGGCCGTCACCGTAGGAAATGAGGAGGCGATCCCAGGCTCGCGAATAAGCCAATGTGCCAGCGCCAGATTGGAGGCGAATGCTGGCAACAAAACGAGACTCGTCCGGCGACCAGATCCACAATGATTGATGCACCCGACTGTGCAGATAGAGGTTCCCCCGCTTGTCCTGAATAATGTCGTCGGAGTGTAGTCCAAGGGAAGTCGGATCAAGCGCAGCGTCCGGTTCGGGTTCAGCGAAAGAGGTCAGGAATATTTCGGTCGCAGTCAGGTTGGAACCAGCCCCGTCCGGTTGCCAGAAAACGTAGTGCCGTGACCCGGAACTCACGATCGCATGCGCCGGAGTCGCCAGAGTCATTTGGCCGAGGGTCGTCAGAGTGGCATCAAATAGTTCGATGGATTCGCCCCGTAAAACAAGGAGCGAACCGTCGTTCGCCTCAGCGAGGTCGGCCATTTGGCCGAGGGATCCAAGATAGTGAGGATCCACCACGGAGAAAACGGAACCGCCACTCGTGACCACCTTAGATTCACTATGGATTAACCATGTCAGTAGACCGAAGGGAACTGACTCACTGACGAATCTGGGGAAGACGCGATCAATCACCCCGTCCGCTCTGAAGGTCATTTTGGTGAGCCTGGCCGACGAACTCCCAAACAGTTCCCCCGCCTGATTGACCACCGCCCCATCGAGAGAAAAGTAGCCCCAGCCGAGCAGATAGGTCAGAGCACCAGTCGCGATGTCATAGTGCCGCATATCAACGCCGGCACTTAACCCCTTGAGATAGATCCGACCGTTGAGTGCTAGAACATCACTCAAGCCGGACGCCACATTGGCGAGGGATTCGTCACCGCTACCATCAATGCGCATCCGACGTAAATTCCCCACCGCCGCGTAGTAGAACGAACCGTCGTGGTAAGTGAAACGACTGGCCGGTTTTTCCATCGTGATGGGGGACAAAAACACCCCCGTCGCGAGATCGAAACGTTCAATCCGAGCAGGATTTTCGAACATAAAATGCACCACGCCATTCACCGTCAGTCGGTTCGACCAACCGCCCAGAGGGGTGACATTGCTAGGACCGATAGCCACCTCCCGAGCGAAGGTGCTGGTTGAACCAGCCGTATTGGTCATGACCATAACATAAGAACCGGCGACGTCCGGCGCATAAGGCAGATCCAATTCGTCGTCATTCTGACCGACAAGAGGTTGGCCATCTTTATACCATTGGATGTGGAAGGGAGCGTGATCGAAAATCAGGAAACCTCCCATCCGCAGGGTTTCTCCCGGTGCGACGTAAGTAATGGCGGCCGGATAAACATTCGAGTATTCCCGGGGAGGCTGCGCTGGCAGCACGTTGAGAGTCCAGGGCCCTCCCGTTTCGGATCCCGCCGCATTCGTCACATCCACCGTATAGATTCCAGCGTCACAGTGCTCGACCTCTCTATTCCCAAAGTAGTCTCCCGTCCAACTCTCCAGCGCTGCACCATCTTTATACCATTGGTAGGTAAAGGGGCCGGGACCCGAAATTTGCGGAATGATGAAGTAACGACTTTTCGCCGAAATACTGCTGCTATAACCTCTCGATTCGACCACCGGCAACTCGTTTTTCTGCGCGAATACAACTGAAGTGAGCGCCAGCCAAATAACCCCCCGCGGCACGAGGCAGCGCGAAGGCAGACCAAGGATCGGGCACGCCTGCAAAAATGTGTTCACGAGATGTTTCATGGGACGAGGAGAGGCTGGTATGGCTCAATTGTCGGTCTGGTAGATCTCAATCAGCACGTTACCAAAATCATCGGGCTCGGCGCTCGTCACTGTCGCCGTGTGAGGACCCGGCGGCAGTTCACTCAGCAGGGCTGACTCGTATCGATAGGATGCCGACAATGGAAATGCGCCCGCAAACGCCGCCGCTTCTTTCACATAGGCATTACCCACCCAATTATCGTTTTGCGCCTCGATCGCTTGCGTCGAATCCCGCACCGTGAGCACCGGGTCGGCCATCGGGTTCGTCACTCCAAACTCTTGCAGTGCCCCTCCGACCGCTCGCATGAGTAGCGATTGCGCAGCTCCTCCCGAGACGACAAACCCCGCCACCAGCGCATCGTCGCCCGAACCCGCATCGGTGCGAGTAGACAAATTCACTAGGCGACTCGTCGTTCCCGCTTCGCTGTAATCATAGACCTCAAAAAGGACGTTGCGGCCACTTCCGCGCGCCCGGGAAACCTGCGCCGTGTAGGGTCCGGGTGGCAACGTCAACACGATGGCTGCGTCCCCACTCCGCTGCTCCAGCGGGAAAGCCCCCACCGTCACCGCCGCAGCCTCGATTCCCGCCGCCGTTTCCGCCGACCAATCATCAACCGTCGTCACGATTTCAGCCGAGGAATCATAAACCCGGATCTGCGGATCGGCCACGTGATCATCGATCCCAAACTGGGCCAACCCCGGCCCCACCGCACGGAGCAATACGCGCATCGGAGAATCACCTCGTATCACAAATCCCACGACAAGCGGATTGTCGTTCGCCTCCGGTAAATTCACCCGCGTGGACAAATTGCTCAGCCGCACCGTGTCATCCAACAAATCAGTGCCGCGATGAGACTGCCGAAAAACCGGGTTCAAATTCTCGTCAAACAACGAGAAAACCGTGCGGTCAATTGCCCGAGTCACGAGGATCAGTTCACCATCCGCCGAAACGAATAGATGGGGATCAGAACCGGGGGCTTCGATCACCGCATCCTGACCATAATTCGTTCCGCCCCACCGCGTCACTCGCACCCCGCGAGCCATCGCCTTCGCGGTGAATAAACGATCCCCCATCCAAACGGCAGCATCAAGCTCACTGCTCAATCGATTGCTAGGCTGCAGCGTGTGGGTATTAATAAACTCCCCGCTATCCAAGAGCACTTGATTGCCCGACGGATTGAACACGATG
>Ga0208413_1000617_pt1 | contig 26001 bp, 24 predicted proteins | sample AntAceMetag02UKD_FD_184761 | JGI IMG/M metagenome (GOLD analysis project Ga0208413, IMG submission 184761) | Saline lake microbial communities from Ace Lake, Antarctica - Antarctic Ace Lake Metagenome 02UKD (SPAdes) (version 2) | ecosystem: Environmental > Aquatic > Non-marine Saline and...
AAAAAACACTCATAAATTATCCTGGTATCGGTTCTGGAATTAAGTTGGAATCGATTGATGAACAGAATGAATTCCTAAATGAGCTTGAAATACTTTTAGAAAAAACCTTTGAGTGAATACGTTTGACATCATAAGAGCGCAATTAATGGCGATTGTGGTTGAATACAAATTTTTCCGGGATGAATAATCAAATTTATTTTTAAATTAACGAACATAACCTAAATAATATGCATCTAATTTCTTATACCTTTTTAAAGATTAAAGCGATACGTCGCTGGTGTTCGAGTCTTTTTTTTGCAGGACAAAAGCCTGTCTACCCCAAAATTGTTAACGAAGGACTGAAGATTCATTTGGGTTGTGGCCCGATTAATCTTCAAGGTTGGGTCAGTATTGATGCACGTCAGGCTCCGCACGTTCACTTGCAATGTGAGGGTTTCGCTTTAAGCGAGTTTGCAGACGGCGCAATCAGCGAGATTTACATGTGTCATGTCCTCGAACACTTTTCATTTGAGGAGGTGGGTGAGATTCTGCGAAACTTCCACAAGAAGCTCAAGATTGGTGGCGTGCTGCGTTTGTCGGTGCCTGACTTTGACCGTCTGGTGACAGTCTACCAAGCCAACGGCAACAATCTCGAATTGATTAAGTTAGCCCTGATGGGTGGGCAGGATTACGCTTACAACTTTCATAAATGTGTATTCAACTGCACTACCCTGACGGATGTTTTGGTCGCGTGCGGTTTCGAGCACATGCTAGAGTGGAACACTTTGGAGGAGTTTGGCACGCACCTCGGCGACTGGTCTGAAACTGACTTTCAAACGCCTAAAGGTAAATTTGCTATCAGTTTGAATATGAAAGCGATCAAGGCGAGCAGTTGAACGGTTTCCAATCAAGCGCACCTATGTCTAATAAAGTGAAGATCACGAAATCATCCTTTTGCATCGTAGCTTCGACTCTTCCAATAGGTTTCATTGCGGCTCAAATTGAAGAACTGAGAATCAAACGTATCTACGTGCTGACAAAGACTCACGAATTAGCATACCAGAATCTAAAGAAACTTAATCCATCGCTTGAGATTGTGCGGCTTCCGTCTGCACTACTGCTTCGAGAGGCTTGTTACTTGTTCATGCTTATGAGGGCCCGGCTCGGTAATTTGAACGTGATTTTCTTTCATGAGTGCTGCTTGCCTATTTTCGATTTGCTGCTCTGCACGATCAAGCCACGCGGTTACTATTTCCCAATGGTGACCATGTCGGGGTGGAACGAGATCGAACCCATAGCTTTTCCTAGAACAAAGTTTTTCCGTCTGTTCCAGCTACTGGGTGTTATCGACCGCTTCAGATACTATAGTTCCTCTCAAGTCGGAGGTAACGACATCGAATACGTTACCTCGATGCGAAACTATCCCCGTTCAGTCACTGTTATGAAAGTGGATTACTCGCGCAAAGTCTTATCTCGGTGCTATTCGCCCGGCACCACAAAGACTAAAAGTATCCTATTTGTTGTCGGCAAATCTTTTGTTGCCGATGCGCAACAGGTCGCAATTTTCAGGCTTTTGGCGGCTGCGGTGTTTGCCAAAGGCTATGAGTGTCATATAAAGGATCACCCGAATTCAATTTACCGCCTGAATTTGCAGATTGATGGGGCGGAGGTCAAGGATCCGTTGCTGCCTGTCGATTTAATGGATAAGGACTACCATTTAGCTGTTGGATCTGGCTCAACGGCTCTACTTTTGTTCAATGAGCGTGCCATTAGTATAATTAAAATGCTTGATGGAATGCAGGAGGAAGATCGTCTGGGGCTTGTCAAACATTATGAGGGTGCCTTCCCTAACAATAGAATAAACTACATCCGATCGTTGGAAGAGTTTGAAAAAATGCTATGAAGAGTTCCAAAATGGACGAAGTGTTGGCCGGTAGTTGTAAACAATGATGCCCGTTCTTTCATGGGGCCTGCTTTAAATTCATCGATTCATTGATGTGCTCTTTTGGTGGGTTAAGCCAGACTTCTTTAATGGGTTGCAAGCGGCTTGGTTTTTCCAACGTTTTGGCAAGTCTCTTTTCGCTTGTTCATAAACTTGATGCCGTTTCAGTAATATCTGCAGATTTCACCTTTGTGTCGCTGCGCTGGTGTGAAGAAATTGATTCCACTTTGGAGGGCTTATACTCATACCAAGTCAAGATTGTCTTCCCCCCATTGCCTGGCTTGATCAATGCTAGCAAAGGACTTTTTGGAGTAACTGGGCGTAAGATCGATATTATTAAAATTGATTTTAATACGCGTTATTTACCTGACTAAAGTAAAGTAAAAAAATGAAAAATATTTTAATAACAGGTGCCGATGGTTTCATAGGCTCGCACTTAACAGAGCTACTAGTTAGAAAAGGATATCAAGTTCGTGCACTATCTCAATACAATTCATTTAATTATTGGGGTTGGTTAGAACATTTAGATTGCATAAAAGAAGTTGAAGTATTAAGTGGCGATGTAAGAGACCCACATTACTGCAAGCACATTACAAAAGATATCGACACTGTATTTCATTTGGCTGCGCTTATTGCTATTCCCTATTCGTATGTAGCGCCAGATAGCTACGTTGATACAAACGTTAAGGGAACATTGAGTATCTGCCAAGCTGCGCTTGATAACGGCGTTAAGCGTGTGATTCATACTTCAACCAGCGAAGTTTACGGAACTGCACAATACGTTCCAATTGATGAAAAGCATCCCTTGCAAGCGCAATCACCCTACAGTGCTTCAAAAATCGCAGCTGATGCTATGGCCTTAAGCTACTTTAATGCATTTAATTTACCTTTAACCATTGCGCGGCCCTTCAATACTTATGGCCCTCGCCAGTCAGCCAGAGCAGTTATACCGACCATAATTAGTCAGATTGCAAACGGAAAAAAACAGATCAAGTTAGGCGATGTGAGCCCAACTCGTGACTTTAACTATGTAACCGATACATGCAACGGGTTTCTTGCTTTAGCTAATTGCGATGATGCAATTGGTGAAACGGTAAATATTGGTTCAAACTTTGAAATCTCAGTATCTGATACCCTTAATTTAATTCGAGAATTAATGAACAGTGATGTTGAGTTCATTGTTGATGAACAACGTGTAAGACCAGAAAAGTCAGAGGTGTTTCGTTTGTGGTGTGACAATACAAAAATTAAAAACCTGACAGGCTTTGAACCTGAATTTAATATTCGCCAAGGCTTGAAAGCAACGATTGATTGGTTTACAAAGCCTAAAAATTTAGCTAAATATAAAGCTGATATCTACAACGTTTGAATTAACAGAAATGAGCAAGCGAAATATGACCTTTGATGCAATCCCTCGGTAACTTTAACTCAGTCATTTTGAATGTATAACTCACTCATCCGGTTTATTCGCGACCAGTACCGTGCCGAAGATTTTATACCGCTACATGCCCCGGTATTCAATGGTAACGAGCAAAAGTATGTCGCCGACACCATTCAATCTACTTTTGTTTCCAGCGTTGGCGCTTATGTAGATCGTTTTGAGCGTGACATAGTTGACTATACCGGTAGCCCTAAGGCTGTAGCCACAGTGAATGGCACAGCAGCTCTGCATATAGCGCTGAAGCTAGCAGGCGTTCTACCAGGTGAATTAGTCATCACTCAGCCGCTCACCTTTGTAGCCACCTGCAACGCCATTGCTTATTGCAACGCAGAACCGGTTTTTATCGATGTTGATCGCCATACTTTAGGTCTCTCACCAACTGCAATGGCAGTGTGGTTAGAAGAGCATGCACAAATAGATGACAATGGTTTATGCCGAACAAAAGCCGATGGAAAGGTGATTCGTGCTTGTTTACCAATGCACACCTTTGGGCACCCAGCCGATCTAGATGGGCTAGTGAAAGTATGTGCCAATTGGAACTTGGCTCTTGTCGAAGATGCCGCCGAATCCCTTGGCAGTTTCTACAAGGGTCGTCATACAGGTACTTTTGGGTTGCTCGGTACGCTCAGTTTTAACGGTAACAAAATCATAACCACCGGAGGTGGGGGAATGGTGCTCACCAATAAAGAACTAGGTGACCGTGCCAAGCATTTGACAACTACGGCCAAGCAGCCCCACCCATATGAATACGTGCACGACGAAGTCGGTTACAACTACCGATTACCTAATTTAAATGCTGCACTGGGTTGTGCGCAGCTAGAACAGCTCGAAACATTTATTAGCGCCAAGCGCGAACTGGCAGATTGTTATGCAACGCACCTGAAGGGTAGTGACTTGCAGTTCTTCACAGAACCGACCGATTGCCGTTCTAACTACTGGCTAAATGTCGTGGTTTGTGAAAACAAGCAAGAGCGCGACGCATTACTTAAAGCAACAAACGACAATAGCGTGATGACCCGCCCGATCTGGGCGTTGATGAATCACCTGCCTATGTATGCCAGCAGCCGTAAGGGTGACTTGACGCAAGCCGAATGGCTAGAGGCGAGGGTTGTTAACTTGCCAAGTAGTGTGAAGTTACAAGAAATTCAGCAATGAAAATGTGCGGTATTTTCGGAACGTCTGGCATGGCCCGTGAAACTGGAGACATAGCCTGCGAGCTAGGTTTACAACCTATTTACGTTGCCCGCGATCAAAACGAATTAGATGCCTGGGTTTACCCATGGGATGTAATTCTCGAAAAAGATGTTGAGCGATACCGTGACATCGAGTTTGCTATCGGCATTGGTGATAATTCTGTGCGTCGAAAAGTAGCCCAGCGTTTTGCCGGTCAACTGCGTTTTACAAATCTTATTCATTCGAGCGCTACGTTTGGTAAAGGGCAGCGAAGTATCATCGAAGCTCAACAGGGCATCATCGTATGTGCTGGTGTACGTTTTACAAACAACATCCAAATTGGTGGCTTTGGCATATTTAACTTGAACGCTACGATCAGTCATGACGTTGTAATTGGCGACTTTGTCTATATTGCGCCTGGTGCTCACATAACAGGCAATGTACGTATTGAAAACGGTTGCTGGATTGGTGCCGGCGCTGTCATCAATCAAGGAAATAGCCATGCAAAGCTGCAAATTGGAACTGGTACGATCGTTGGCTCGGGTGCTGTAGTCAACAAAAACTGCGACCCAAACGCCGTCTACGTTGGCATTCCTGCAAAGAGAATCAAATGAAAACGCTGATCATTGCCGAAGCTGGTGTGAACCATAACGGTGACATTGACTTGGCAAAACAGCTTGTTACAGCTGCTGCTGCCTCTGGTGCTGACATGGTTAAGTTTCAGACTTTCAAAGCGCACAATCTTGTAACAAAAACTGCGAGTAAGGCCGCATATCAGAACAAGACAGCTGATGAGACCGAAAGCCAGTTTGAAATGATACGAAAGCTCGAGCTATCGAAAGCCGATCATGAATTACTGATCGAAGAATGCAACCGCCATGGCATTGGCTTTTTCTCAACTGCTTTCGACACTGATAGCTTTGATATGCTGGTTAACATGGGTATTAAACAAGTCAAGATACCTTCAGGCGAATTGACCAACCTGCCACTGTTGCGTTACATGACCCGTTTAGGCTTGCCTGTCATCTTATCAACAGGTATGGCGAACATGGGCGAAATAGAGGCTGCACTTGAAGTGATTGAAAATTCAGGTACCCCTCGTGAGCTAATCACCGTCTTACATTGCACGACCGAATATCCAACCCCTATGAACGATGTGAATTTGCGGGCCATGCTTAGCATTAAGTCTGCTTTCGGGGTTGAGGTCGGCTATTCTGATCACACCCCTGGCATCGAGATACCCATTGCAGCTGTTGCACTTGGTGCGACAGTTATTGAAAAGCACTTCACCCTCGACCGTAACCTTCCTGGCCCAGATCACTTAGCCAGCTTAGAGCCTAAAGAGTTAAAAGCCATGGTTGACGCCATTCGCAACATTGAACTGGCACTTGGCGACGGTATTAAACGTCCTAGCGCCAGCGAGATTAGGAATATACCCATCGCCCGCAAATCTTTGGTAGCAACTAGAAGTATTAGGGCTGGCGAATTTTTTAGTGCTGACAATATTGGCACCAAGAGACCTGGTACAGGCATATCACCGATGCTTTGGGATGATGTGATTGGTCGAAAGGCGAATTCTGACTTCACAATTGACGAGCTTATTAAATTATGACAAAGAAACTTTGGGACATGTCCTACGAGAAACGAGATAACTTTGTGTTTTATCCACATGAAGAGGTAATCCGGTTCGTATCCAAATTCATTCGAAAGCGCATTGGCTTGAATGAGTTCCAGAATGCTGTCCAAGGCAGGCATGGTGTTAGGGTGCTTGATTTGGGTTGTGGTATCGGGCGGCATGTCCTGTATTGCCACGAGATGGGGCTTGAGGCTTATGGTATTGACATATCTGATACGGCTATAGAGGTAGCGCGCGAGTGGGCGGACCAAAAGCAGTTGCAAGATCCAAAAGTGCGCATTTGTCAGGGAGATATTCGCCATTTGCCTTTTGAGGATAGTTTCTTTGATTTCGCGGTGAGTCATGGCGTGCTCGACAGCATGCCTTTTGAGATTGCCCAGGCGGCTTGCATTGAGCTTGCTCGCGTCATGCCGGTTGGGGGCCTTTTTTACTGTGACCTTATTTCTGGAGATGATTCGCAACATGCGAGGGAGTTTAGTGGTGAGGAAGTGGTCACTACTGCGCATGAACAAGGAACAATTCAAATGTATTTCAATCTCGAGAAAATAGTCTCGATGATTCATGGTTTTTTTGAAATTGATGAATGCAATCTGATTCGGCGCGAAAATGTCTTGGGGGGGGGGTATACCTCTCGCTATCACTTGGTTCTTAGAAGAAACTGAGGTGGCGATTCTGGTTTCCGGGGCGGCTGGATTTTTGGGACGACGTTTGGTCGAGCGGCTGGTTGAAGATGGGCGAGAGATCGTTGCCATTGCACGTAGCCCAGCACCAGAATGTTGGGCTACTACGCCCAATGTGCGCTGGCTGATTCAAGACATTGCACAAAGTGGTGTGGACTTGACCGGGCAACCAGAGATCGAGGCTGTGGTTCATCTGGCGGGACTTACGTTGGGCGCTCAAAAAGACGAAAATCTTTTTCTGCAAGCGAATGAGCAAACGACTGTGCGTTTGCTACAAACGTTGGCCAATGTAACAGACCGTTTTGTTTTTGCATCCTCGCAGGTTGTATACGGCGATGCGTGCAGTTTAGATGTGACGGAAGAGTTCCCTTTGCAAACGGAAGGATCTGCGTACGCATGTAGCAAGCTCAACAGTGAAAACTGGATGCGATATTTTCAAAAAAAGCATGGTGGGCAGTATTTGGCATTAAGGTTTTGCGGCTTTGTCGATGGAGGGGGTTTGGTCGATTACATCATTGCTCGTGCCCTTGATGACGAGCCTATAGAATTGTACTCGCAAGGTGCAGTCCGTCGTGACTATCTGCCTTCGTCTGAGGGTATTGATGCACTGGCTGCGGCACTTTCTTATTCCGGCGAGGATGGTTTCGTCCCGGTGAATATTGGATCGGGACAAGCGGTATCAGCACTGGAGATAGCTGCGACTATTCTGGCAGAACTACAAGCTTCCAGTCAGGTTACACTACATAATACGCCATCCCCACAGGGAGATTTTGTTTTTTCTATAGATAAAGCGAAGGCGCTGTTAAATTTTCAGCCGGGCAGTCTGATTGAGGCTATCCGGCTTTATGCGAAGCATAAGCAAGAGCAGGTAAGGACAAAGCATGCGTAGAATTAATATGGCTGATCCCCATTTCAATGAGGTGGACCGAAATCGAATTCACCGAGAGGTGGAAATAATTCTTGATGGCGCATTGAGTATGGGGCCGAATGTACAAGCATTCGAGCAGGAATTCGCACATCGTGTCGGGGTGCGTCATGCAATTGCCATGAACTCCTGCACGTCTGCACTGGAGGCGTCATTGCTTGCTTTGGGCGCGACTGGGAGGGAAGTGATTGTTCCAGCTGAAACTTTCGTTGCCACAGGAATGGCTGTTCATTTGACGGGCGGCATTCCGGTGTTCGCTGAGATTTCCGAAACGACGCTTTGTCTTGATCTTGAGGATGTCAAACGCCGCGTTACAGACCGAACCATAGGGATCTTGTTGGTTCACATGGCAGGATTGATTACGCCGGATATCCTTAAATTTCGCCAATTTTGCAAGGACAACGGACTGTTTTTGCTTGAGGATGCAGCTCACGCTCCTGGTGCTAGGTACAAAAACCAAGAGGCAGGCTCATTCGGGCAGGCCGGTTGTTTTTCTTTTTTTCCGACCAAAGTGATTACCGCTGGCGAAGGGGGCATGCTGACCACCAATGATGATGCAGTTGCAGCATTTGCCCGCAGTTTTCAACATCGGGGGCGTGACATGAGTTCGAAAGTCGAGCGTTATTCTGCGCCCGGCAGGAATGTCCGCATGACAGAAATTACGGCGCTACTGGGACGTGTCCAGCTTGGTCATCTTGGCGAATTTTTGCACCGTCGACGACAAATCGCTGCCATTTATGGGCGTGAACTGAGAAATTTTCCAGGACTTGTTGTTCTTTTGCCGGAAACACTTGAATCCTCGTCGTTCTGGAAGGTGCCTGTTTTGCTTGACCGTTCCAAAGATCGCCTAGCGATCACGGAGTATATGCGAGCGGCTGGGATCTCGGTTGATTGGGCATATCAGCCAGCCTTGCATATGCAGCCTGTTTTTTGCAGTCTCTATGGTACCGGTGAAGGGCAGTTGCCGCGCACGGAAGATATTTTGAGCAGGCACCTGTGTCTACCCTGTCATCCACGCATGTCTGACGAAGACGCTCTGCATGTTACTCGGACAATCAAAGAGGTAATTCGTATGTTGCAGGTAGGCAGGGGAGCGGTGTGATAGTTTCTATACATCAGCCTCAGTACATTCCATGGTTGCCCTACCTGACGAAAATTGAAAAAAGTGATGTTTTTATTATTCTGGATTCAGTAGATTTCCATAAAAACGGACTGCAAAACCGTAATCAAATCAAAACAGCCCAAGGGGCGCACTGGCTGACTGTGCCTGTCAAGCAGCGGCTTGGGCAAAAAATACAGGATGTGCAGATTAACAACAGCACCGACTGGCGTCGCAAGCACTGGCAAACATGGCAGCAATATTACGGGAAGGCCCAGTTTTTCAAGTTATATCAATATGAGCTGGAAGCCTTTTATTCTCGTGAATGGTCTATGCTTAATGAGTTTAATATTGAACTCCTGACTACAATGTTGCGGTGGATGAATATTCAAACACCTGTCAGGCGAAGTAGCCAGATGAGTGCGACGGGTGTCGCATCGGAACTCGTACTAAACCTTTGCCGCGAAGCAGGAGCAACGCATTACCTTTCAGGGATGGGGGGCAAAAACTATCTGGAGCCAAAATCCTTTAACCAAGCGGGGGTAGATCTAGTTTATCTTCCGGCAACCCTACCTGATTCCTATGCACAACTTTTCCCAAAAGTAGGATTCATGAATCATCTTTCAGCTTTAGATATAATTTTTAATTGTGGAGATACTTGGCGAAGCTATCTGCCTTCAGAGGTCATCAAGGCATGAAGACAAAAAGGCGTGTTCTTGGTGTAACGGGCATACGTTCTGAATATGACATCATGTCCTCGGTGTTTCGGGCGATTGTCAATCACCCAGATCTGGAGTTGCAACTGGCGGTGACGGGTGCGCACCTAAGCGATGCTTATGGACGAACTGTTCAGGAAATTCGAAATGATGGTTTCATCATTGCTGATGAAATAGAGAGTTTAATCAATGGCGACCAGGCCTCAGCTCGTGTAAAAGGCTTGGGGGTTCAGTTGCAAGGTCTTGTACAAACAGTGTCGCGCATCAAACCAGATTGGCTGCTAGTGCTTGGTGATAGAGAGGAGTCTTTATCTACAGCGCTCGTTGGTGCGTATATGAATATTCCTGTCGCCCACATCGGTGGTGGTGACCGTGTAATCGGTAATGTCGATGACCAAATTAGGCATGCGGTAACAAAGTTGGCCCACTTGCATTTCACGACTAACGCAGACAGCGCCAAACGTATCCTTCGCATGGGCGAGCAGGAGTTTCGTGTGCTTGACGTCGGAAACCCAGGACTCGACAGATTGTTGCAGGTGCCTCATTTAACTCTAGAGGAAACTAGTCAACGACTTGGCTTTGCTATGCCTGAAGATAAGACCTTGTTGCTCGTAATTCAGCACGTCATCTCTACCGAAATCGACGATGCATACCGCCAAATGTTTGTCACGCTTGAGGCTGTTGCTGATTTAGGTTTGACAGCTGTACTTAGCTATCCAAACTCGGATGCCGGAGGTCAACAGATGATTCGCGCCATTAGAGAATTTGAACATTTGCCACATCTGCATGTGTTCAAGAACATACCACGACTCGAGTTTGTAAATTTGATGCGTCATGCAGATTGTCTTCTCGGTAATTCGAGCGCAGGTATTCTCGAGGCCCCGCTATTAAAGTTACCAGCCGTAAATGTCGGAAATCGTCAAAAAGGACGCCTGCATGCTGAAAATGTTCAGTTCGTCCCTCATGATTTGAAAATTATTAAAGCTGCAGTCAATAAGGCGTGCTTTGATCAGGACTATATTTCTTTATTGCAGAAATGTGAAAATCCTTACGGAGATGGAAGTTCTTCAATTCGAATAGCAAATGCGTTAGCATCTACTGTAATTGACACAAGTCTCCTTATTAAAGATATTGCTTACTAATGAATAGGACTCTTGTTGTTGCTCCCCACCCAGACGATGAAACTTTAGGCCTAGGAGGCACCCTGTTACGTCGGAAAGATGAGGGCGCAGAAGTGGCTTGGGTAATAGTAACTGCCCTCTCAAAAGAGGCTGGCTGGGCTACAGAAAAAATTGTTAGACGGGCAGACGAAATTCAGAGGGTGGCAGAGCTCTACCGCTTTTCTGCTGTGTACGAATTAGGCTTTCCGACAGCTTGTTTAGATCAAATACCTACTGTCGACTTAGTTACTGCTTTCTCACGTGTATTTACGGAATTTCAGCCTGAGGAAGTCTTCGTTCCACATCCAAGCGACGTGCATAGTGATCATCGTATTGTGTTCAACGCAGTAGCTAGCTGTACAAAATGGTTTCGATACCCTAGCGTTAAAAGAGTAATGGCTTACGAAACGCTATCTGAAACTGACTTCGCTTTGGACACTCAATCTGCTTTCCGCCCAAATGTGTTTGTCAACATTGAAAACTATCTAGAGAAAAAGCTTTCTATCTTAGAGACATACAAGTCAGAACTAGGCATATTTCCTTTTCCGCGAAGTTATGAAGCAGTGCGAGCATTGGCTGCACTTCGAGGAGCAGCCGCTGGCTTTAAGGCTGCAGAAAGTTTTGAATTATTGCGTGAACGCATTTAAGTAAAATGAATACATTAACTAAGCCTCCATCTGAAGCAGTAAAAGCTCTTTGGCATCGTGCTTTATTGCCCAATACGGCGACGATACAAGAAGCAATAAACAATTTAGATCAAGTCGCCATCAAGATTGTATTGATTGTCGATGCCTCAGGAAAGCTAGAGGGAACGATTTCTGATGGTGACATTCGTCGCGGTCTTTTACGTGGTCTTGATATGGCTAGCCCTATCACCACAGTAGTCCACCGAAATCCATTTGTTGTTCCGCCTGAGGTGAGTCTCGACACGGTCATGAAATTGATGTCGGCAAACAAAATTCAGCAAATTCCAGTGGTTGACGAGCATAAACAAGTTTTAGGTTTGCACCTGTGGGATCAAATCACTACCCCACAGCTGCGCCCAAACATCATGGTGATCATGGCTGGGGGCAAAGGTACGCGACTACACCCACATACTGAGAATTGCCCGAAACCTATGCTTCTGTTGGGTGACAAACCCATGCTTGAGCACATTATTAATAGAGCCATCAACAATGGGTTTAGTCACTTTATGCTGGCAGTTCATCACCTAAGTCATATGATTGAGGACTATTTTGGTGATGGCTCTAAACTAAATGTTCGTATTGAATACATTCGTGAGCAAACCCCACTGGGAACGGCAGGTGCCCTAGGCCTATTGAAGAGTAGACCTGAAAACCCGTTTTTGGTTACAAATGGTGATGTCTTGACAGACATTAATTACGGCGAGTTGCTTGATTTTCATACCCGCAATCAAGCGATTGGCACAATGGCTGTGAGAACTCATGAGTGGCAACACCCTTTTGGTGTTGTACAGACTCGCGGGTTAGAGATCGTTGGGTTTGAAGAAAAACCAATTTCGCGAACTCATATTAACGCTGGCGTTTACGCACTTGCGCCCGAGGCATTGAATGTAGTAAATGCTGGTGAAATTTGTGACATGCCGACTATCTTCGAACGCTTGCAGGTTGATGGAAAGCGAACCGTAGCTTACCCAATGCACGAGCCTTGGCTTGATGTGGGGCGACAAAGTGACTACGAAAAAGCACAACGTATAAAAGGTGCAGTATGAAGTTGCTTGCGCTGGTTCCTGCGCGCGGCGGATCGAAAAGAGTTCCAAACAAAAACATAAGAGAACTAGGTGGAAAGCCACTAATTTCTTGGACTATTGAAGCGGCACTTGGTATAACTGAGATTGTTGATGTGCTGGTGTCAACCGACAGCCCAAGAATTGCCAAAGTTGCGAAGGACTCTGGCGCCCTAGTGCCCTGGTTGAGACCTGCAGGACTTGCCAGTGATACAGCGACATCAATGGATGTCTGCATACATGCGATCGACTGGTATGAAAATGAAAAGGGGCTTGTTGACGGAATAATACTGCTGCAGCCTACTTCACCTTTTCGCACAACAGCTACCATTCGCCGCGGGATCGAGTTGTTTATTAAGAACTCGCATATGCCAGTGGTTTCATTTTCACCTGCTGCATCTCACCCAATGTGGTGCTATCAATTAACTGATATTGGCATCAAACCATTCATAGTAGGTAGTGAAAAGCCAACTCGATCGCAAGATCTTCCAGAAGCTTATATGCTGAACGGCGCACTTTACATTGCTAGTTCAAAATACCTAAGGCAGCACAGGAGCTTTCTCGGGGATGGTACTCAACCACTGGTAATAGATGATGGTAAAGAATCATTGGATATAGATACTGAGTGGGACTGGAAGTTAGCTGAGTATTTCAATGGTATTGGTTAGGTTTTTATCACTGTCAACGAGGAAGATTGATTCCTTTGGATCTTTAGATGCCCATTAACATGTCCAAGCGAATTTTCTTCGTAGCCCCCTTACCCAGCAAAGACTATCAAAGAACAGTATTTCTCGCAGCACATAGAAAAATATTTTTCCTTCTGAATCTGTTAGTCGACCTAGGGCATGAGGTGATCCTAATAAATTCCGGGCCCGAAATGGGAGAGCCGACAGTCAAGTGTCAAGGTAAGTTGAATCTGAACGGTTCGATGTGTATAAACAGTTTTACACCTGCTACTTTTACCGGTGCGAAGTTTGGTCGACTGCACAACCTCTTGCAGGCATCAAATGTGTTTGATTGGGCTGTGAGCCAAGTAGGCAAGCCTGACTGGATCTGGACTTACAATGGGTATGCCTTTGAGATGCGAGTCGCTAGGCATGCGTATAAACGTTACGGTGTGAAAACAATTCTCGAATTCGAAGATTGGCATTTTGCTCGGTCTTCTGTGTTTAATCCCAAGAGTTTTATGGATTGGTTCTTTTGGCTTAGGGCTAGGAATAGTTTTTCTAGTGCTTTTGTGGTGAACGATTTTCTAGCTCAAAAGTTGCAAGGGTTAAATATCCCAGTCTCTTTTCTACCAAGCATTGTTTCTGATGATGTATTGGCTTTAAGTAAGAATAGCCCTCCGTTTGGGGGTACTACAGATTCAATGGTTGTTTGTGGCTACTTCGGCGGGCTTTTTGCAGAGAAGGGCGTTGACTTCTTGCTTGAACTCATAGAACGTAGCATTGAAGAGCAACTTTCCATCAAATGGGTTGTTACTGGTAGCGGTCCGCTCGAGCCGCAGCTCGAAAGTTTGTGTTCAAGGTACCCTGATATGCTAAGTTTTTTGGGGACAATCCCTTCAGATGAGCTGACCCGTCAGATGGGCGCGGTTGATGTGATTCTCAACCCGCATGAACCCAACCACGGTGTGTTCCCCTTCAAGTTAACAGAGGCTGTGGCAAGTGGAAGGTTAGTGATCAGCAGCCCGGTAAACTTGGCAGAAGATTTGAGTTGGATTGGGGGGGGCTTATTGCAATTTGAGCTGGAACAACATAAGTGGCTTGATGCGATACTGAATGCCCGTGCACATTACGATCGATTACAAAATGGCATTAAATTTGCATGTGGTGTTGCAAAAAAGGAATTGTCTCTTACTGGAGTCAGTAGCCGTGTAAAGTCGGCATTACAATGATTATCGACTTATTGTTGATTGGAGTCAGCAGCGGCAGGCTGATCGTTGTTGACAGCGTGGTTACAAAATGTAGTGGCATAACTTGTTGGCAAACCGTTAGCATGAGTAAAGTAAAGTTTAAGAACGTGACGCTGTGCTGCATCTAACCACGACAGCTAGGGCTTTGTTACCCAAGATACTTGTTGTTGGGTTGTCTGCTCATATTGTTGCCGAGGCGGCACGGCGACTGCTCTTTGTATCTGACATCGCCTACTTAATGGCTGATGCTGTCGTTTTGAGTCTAGCCTTTGTTGCAATTTGGTTGGGGGGGTTTCGTTTAGACCGCCGTATCGCAGTATTTTTTTTGTTATACGTGCTAGCTGGCGTTTTTGGGCATTTACGCGGTGAGCACTCCCCATTTCTAATTGCGGTTGGTTTGCGTCCATTGATTTTAGGGCTTGCAATCTACACCATTGCAGAGAATGCATTTCGCATCAATCAAGACACGGCAAGGATCATAAAAAAGGCACTGGCCTATTGGCTTATCGTCATTACGGGGTTGGCTGTTTACCAAATTGATGCTGGTATGTGGGCTCCCATAAATGAGATTCCAGGTATCACCTTTGGTGGGCGTGGAAACTTGTATGGTGGCTTAGATTGGCTTTTTAGGCCTACTAGCATCTTCATGCATACAGGCAGGTTCGGTCAGTATTCATTTTTTTTAGCACTTGTGTTTGTTCTGCCTGCTCTGATAGCTGCTCGAGCCAACAAAAGCGTCTGGTTTTTGGCGGCGTTGGCTGTGTTTTCGGTTTTTATGTCGGGTCAACGGTCTTCTTTCGTTATGTTGTCTTTGGTGTTTCTTGGTACGATGATCCTCATGGGTCAATTGAAGATTTTCATACGACTGGTATTGGGGCTTTGTATAATCCTAACAATAATTGCAATCGTCAATCTGGATGTATTTTTTGCATTTACTGAGAGGATGGCGAGCGGCTTTACAGGTGCGGCAGAGCGAGGTGGCGAGGATGGTAGTAGAGCACTCGTCGGACTGGCAAGGTACCCTTTGATGGGTGAGGGTTTGGGCTTTTTTTCACTTGGCGGAGAAATTTTTGGTGGCCAAATCTATTATTCCTATATGGCTCAATTCGGGGGTGGCGGCGAAAATTCTTGGCTTAGTACACAAGGTGAGGCAGGCATATTAGGTGTCATGTTTTATGCATTAGCTTTGTTATTGATTATTATCAAGTCCTACGGAAACTTTAAAGCAAGCTCAAAGTCCCATGCGACAGACATTTCATGGCACTTAGCTGCAGCGTTTTTTCCTTGTGCTATGAGCCTATGGGCACTAACCCACCATGTGTTTTCTAATTACCTACAAATGATAGCGATGTTTTTTCTTTTTGGCGCTTCGGTGGGAATTTCAAATCACCTTAAGGCCAGTGTGGGAACGGCTATTTGTCCTGAAGACAGACTAGTGAGAAGAGCTACCTTATAACCGCTGTTCTGCATCCAACAGCTGGTCCAATATACGTTACAGGCTCGACTCCGTCAGAGCGTTCCCTTTCGTGAGTAACAATAAATTATTGATGTTGTGGTGAGCGTTTTATGAAAAACCCGCAAGTTTCGTCATTATAAATCGTAAAGATTTAGATTAATCACCCGACTTACTCGATTCTCGAACCAGGAGCTAACACCCAGCAAATGCACGAATATCAAAATAAAAATCAGACACGTCGCCCCGTCATTTTGTGTTTTGTTGCTTACTATCTCCCAGGCTTTAGATCGGGGGGTCCCCTAAGAAGTATAGTAAATTTTGTTGAGTACTTTGGCAAAGAATTCGACATTCATATTGTAACAAGCGACCGAGATCTTCAAGATTGTGCACCTTATGCTGATATCAATTCAAACGGTTGGAATATGGTTGGTAACGCTAAAGTTTTTTACGTGCATACAAAGCGCCTCAACTTTTTAACAGTCATAGGTCTGTTGCGCTCAACACGTCACGATGTTATTTATTTAAATAGTTTTTTCTCATTATCCTTCACAGCCCTCCCTTTGTTTTTTCGCAGACTTGGTCTGGTTCCAAATATGCCGTGTGTAATTGCGCCTCGAGGTGAGTTTTCTACAGGGGCTTTAATGTTGAAGTCGACAAAAAAAAAGTTCTATATAGTAATCACGAGAGCAATAGGGCTTTATAGAAACTCAAGGTGGCAGGCATCAAGTGAACGCGAAAAAATCGATATAGAACATGCGTTGCCATATGTTCGTTCAGAGAATATTTGTATCGCAAAAGATCTAGCAAAAGTTGATTTAGGTATCGTTTCTCAATCTTTTGTTCAATGCCAAAACCAAAAAGAGGGTTTGCGTGTTTGTTTCTTATCACGGATTAGCCCAAAAAAAAATCTCGCGTTCGCGTTGCGTATTTTGGCAAAAGTGAATGTTGAGGTTATTTTTACTGTTTATGGTCCTAAGGAAGATGCCTCTTATTGGGAGATCTGTGAAGCATTAATTACAGAACTTCCATCAAACGTTCGTGTGCTCTACGATGGTGAGATTCACCCCCGCGAAGTAAAGTCGAAGCTCGTGAAACACGATTTATTTTTCTTCCCCACACTTGGAGAAAACTACGGGCATGTCATTCACGAGGCTCTCTTGGCTGGGTTGCCCGTACTTCTTAGCGACCAGACCCCTTGGTCGGATGTCGAGAGCCGGGGAGTAGGTTGGACCATTTCGCTAGATGAAGAACTTGTGTTTTCTCGCCGAATTGATGAAATTGCAAGTTGGTCCTACAACCGTAGGTCTGTCGTTAGGCAGTCGGCAACAGCTTACGCGACCGAGTTAGCATTAGATAGTTTTGTAATAGATTCGAATAGAGCGTTATTCATCAATGCAATGGTTGACGCAAAGCACAAAATATGACAACAAAGCACACTTTAAATCGAAGGCGTTATCACTGATGTGTGGAATCGTAGGGTATGTCGGCAACATCGAGACCGAGCGTTTGCAGTCTGCATCTGATGCGTTGACACATCGAGGGCCAGACGATGCAGGGATTTGGCAAAGTTCAACCTCAAGTGTCGGGCTTGCCCATCGCCGTCTAGCAATACTTGACTTGTCACCGCTTGGACATCAGCCAATGGTGAGTTCAGACGGCTCAGTTGTGCTCGTATTTAACGGGGAGATTTACAATTTCTCTGAGTTGCGAGATGAGTTGACGGCAAAGGGTGTTGTATTCAATGGACACTCAGATACAGAAGTTTTACTTAATTTGTACATCACCGTGGGCCAGACCATGTTGTCCAGGCTCAATGGAATTTTTGCTTTTGCTATTTGGGACGTACGTTCTCAAGAACTGTTCGTAGCTAGAGACGCGTTTGGCGTCAAGCCCCTCTACTACTGCAACGAAAACAGAGAGTTTGTCTTCGCAAGTGAGATCAAAGCGTTGCAACCACTGATTGAGGTTGCAACTGATTTAGATGAAAAGTCTCTTCAGCAGTATCTGAGCTTTTTGTGGTGTCCGGGTGAAGGCACCCCCTTTCGTGCAGTTCGCAAACTCGGCCCTGGCGAGGCCTTAATTGTGTGCGCCGGACAGATCAAAAAGCACTGGAAGTGGTATGAACTTCCCCTGCACCGCCCAAGGTTAGCAGTCCCCATGAGTGCCCGCAGTGCTATTGAAGGCAGTGCTAGCCATTTACGAGCTGCCGTACATCGGCAACTCATTGCCGATGTACCCGTTGGCGCATTTTTGTCTGGCGGTTTAGACTCGAGTGCGGTCGTGGCCTTCGCTAGAGAACAAAAGCCAGATATCCGTTGCTTCACTATAGATACTGGGGGTCAGAAAGAAGCAGGGTCGATGGAAGATTTGCCTTATGCACGTCGCGTGGCGAAGCATCTGGGTGTTTCTTTAGACGTGGTGCATGTTGATGCACAGCGAATGGCGAGTGACTTGGAGATGATGGTTTATCAGCTCGATGAGCCTCTGGCAGACCCTGCACCACTGAATGTGCTGTATATAAGTCAGTTGGCACGGGAACACGGGATTAAGGTGCTTTTGTCGGGCGCAGGTGGTGATGACTTATTTACTGGTTACCGTCGTCACCGCGCAGTGATTGCCGAGCGCTGGTGGTATTGGTTACCGCTTTCAGTGCGCCGATTACTTGCAAGTGGTTCTGTGTTGGCAGATCAACGAACCACGATCGGCCGACGACTAGCAAAAGTTTTCAGTGGGGCTGCACTAGGTAGTGACGAGCGGTTGGTTCACTATTTTCGTTGGATCAATCGTGGGGATCTAGCGAAGTTGTATTCTGACGAATTTAAAGCCGCGGTGGGTAATTCGCAAGCAGAGGAGAGTATGTTGGCGTTTTTGAGTTCACTACCTCAAGATACAAGTCGACTTGGGCGTATGCTCGCTTTAGAGCAGCGATTTTTTTTGACGGATCATAACCTTACGTATACCGACAAAATGTCGATGGCCGCTGGCGTGGAGGTGCGTGTGCCGTTCCTTGACTTAGACTTAGTTGATTTTGCGGCCCAGGTGCCCGATAAATTTAAGCAGCGGGGAAAGGAAGGGAAATGGGTCTTGAAAAAAGCCATGGAGCCATATTTACCTCAAGACGTGATTTACCGTTCAAAGACAGGGTTTGGTGTGCCGCTAAGGCACTGGATGAGATGTGAGTTGCGAGAATTGCTAGGTGACTTGCTATCGGTAGATAGCCTTCGTCACCGGGGGTTGTTCAACCCGGAATCGGTGCAGCAATTGATAGTTGACAATGATGCTGGCCGGATAGATGCCAGCTACACGCTACTCTCCCTTCTTTGTATAGAGATATGGTGTCGGCGATTTGTGGATAGCCGATACTCGTTCACAAATACGCAGACTCGTTGAGACTGCCGTCAGTCCTCTTAAGTATTGAGAGTGGGTCAGTTTTTTTGCGGTTGCGTCGTCTGAGTTTTGGGGTATTTTAAAAAAAGGAGTAATAAGGGGTGAGCAACCAATCAGTTTTAAGCCCAGGCGACAAGAAAAAGGTTCATGATTTCTGGAACGATGCGGCTTGCGGTGAAAACCTATACCTGCTGGACATCGACAAAGAGGGCTACCTGGCCCAAGGGAAAGAACGCTATCGTTTGGAACCTTTCATTATTCCATTTGCTGATTTCAACACCGCAAAGGGTAAAAAAGTACTGGAAATCGGTGTTGGGCTCGGTGCGGAGCATCAGATGTTCGACCAAGCCGGCGCCGAGCTCTGTGGAATTGACCTAACTGAACGGGCAGTTGAACACACACGCCGCAGGTTGAGTTTGTTCGGCTTGAACTCAAGACTCGAGTTAGGTGACGCTGAAAAGCTTGAGTTTTCAGATGAAAGCTTTGACATAGTTTACTCGTGGGGAGTTCTTCACCACAGCCCGGACACACCAAAAGCCATCGATGAGGCATATCGCGTGCTAAGACCGGGAGGGGTCGCTAAGATCATGATTTATCACAAGTGGAGCATGATCAGCGTAATGCTTTGGTTGCGTTACGCCTTACTTTCGGGAAAGCCATGGAGAAGTTTGCGTAGCGTTTACTCAGCGCATCTGGAAAGCCCTGGAACGAAAGCTTACTCCTATCGAGAGGCATATGGCTTAATGCATAAGTTTAGTGAGGTAAAAATATCGACTCCGCTAAGTCACGGGGACTTATTAGAGAGCGATGTTGGGCAACGGCATCGCGGCTTGGCTCTGAGCCTAGCCAAGAAGTTATGGCCGCGTTGGTTCATTCGACAATTTTTACCAAATGCGGGATTGTTTATGCTGATCGAGGCACGCAAAAATTGAAGAGTAAAAGCTTGTGAAACAAATTCTACAATCCCTCAAAACCGGTTCCACAGAAATAGCCGACGTGCCTGTGCCCCGAGTCTCTCGGGGCACAATTCTTATACGAACGTCTAATACATTGGTGTCTGCAGGTACTGAGCGTATGCTCGTTGAGTTCGGTAAAGCCGGTTGGTTACAAAAAGCCCAACAACAGCCAGATAAGGTGCGAATGGTGCTCGATAAGATTCGCACCGACGGGTTTAAACCTACGCTAGAGGCTGTCTTCAATAAACTCGATCAACCGTTACCCCTAGGGTATTGCAACGTTGGTTGCGTCGCTGCTTTAGGTTCTGGTGTTATTGGTTTTTCTGTTGGCGATCGAGTCATTTCGAATGGTAAGCACGCTGAAGTGGTTAGTGTGCCGTTGAATTTGTGCGCTAAAGTACCTGATGGCGTGTCTGACGAAGAGGCGGCGTTTACGGTCTTGGGTGCCATCGCCTTGCAGGGCATTAGACTGGTTCAGCCCACACTTGGGGAAGCAGTGGTTGTTACAGGCTTGGGTCTGGTTGGCTTGATGACTGTACAACTGTTACGCGCTAACGGTTGCCGTGTGTTAGGGCTGGATTTTGATACGGAAAAGCTGGACATGGCACGGCAGTTTGGTGCTGAGGTGGTTGATTTGTCAGCCGGTCAAGACCCTGTGGCAGCAGCTAATGTCTTTTCTCGTGGTCGTGGTGTTGATGCCGTGATTGTGACCGCTGCAACTAAGAGCAGTGAGCCCATGCACCAAGCTGCACTTATGTGTCGCAAGCGGGGTCGTATTGTTTTGGTGGGGGTGACTGGGCTTGAGTTGTCACGCGATGACTTTTTCAAGAAAGAGCTCACGTTTCAAGTCTCAGCATCTTACGGGCCAGGGCGTTATGACCCAAACTATGAAGAAAAAGGTCAAGACTACCCAATAGGTTTTGTTCGCTGGACAGAGCAACGTAACTTTGAAGCCGTATTAGACATGATGGCTGATGGCAGATTAAACGTTAAACCGCTTATTTCTCATCGTTTTGATATTAGTGAAGCAGAAAAGGCTTATGAGTTAGTGGGTGGGTCTGCACCTTCTCTGGGAATTCTTTTAAATTATCCGGGTTTTGAAATAAACCCAGCTGCAAGTACAGTCGCACTTAACAAAAACCGCATTGATTCAAATGCGAGCACAAGTTTAACGAACCCTACCATTAAACACGAAAAGGCTGTTGTCAGTTTTATTGGTGCAGGCAATTATGCCACTGCAGTGCTCATACCCGCCTTTAAAGAAGCGGGTGCAATATTACGAACCGTTGCATCAAGTTCGGGTGTAAGTGGCGTGCATGCAGGTCGTAAATATGGGTTCAATGAAACAACAACCGATACAAACTGTATTTTTTCAGATGCGTCTACGAATGCAGTAGCGATCACAACACAGCACGATAGCCACTTACGCTTTGTATTACAGGCTTTAGAGGCGGGTAAGCATGTATTTGTAGAAAAGCCACTTTGTTTGACGTTAGACGAGTTAAGCGCCATAGTGGCGAAACATGCTTTGGCAAGGTCACAAGAATCTATTTCAACTATGGTTATGGTTGGTTTTAATAGAAGGTTCGCGCCTCAGGTTCAAAAAATAAAGGAACTTTTGGTTGGTGTGCCAGGCCCTAAGGCTTTCATCATGACCGTGAATGCAGGTGCGATACCGGCAGACCACTGGACTCAAGATCAAGACTCAGGCGGTGGCCGCATTATTGGCGAAGCCTGTCACTTCATTGATTTACTTCGTTTTGTTGCCAATTCACCCATAAAAGCATGGCAGCAATTGGGTATGCAATCGTTAACGAAAGATACGTTAAGCATTCAGATAAGTTTTGAAGATGGCTCTGTGGGTACCGTACATTATTTTGCTAACGGCAGTAAGGCATTCCCCAAAGAGCGGTTAGAGGTGTTTGCATCGGGGCGTGTTTTACAACTTGATAATTTTCGTAAACTAACGGGTTTTGGGTGGCCTGGTTTTAAAAAAATGAATCTTTGGCAACAAAATAAAGGCCAAAAAGCATGTGCCCTTGCTTTTGTTCAGGCTATTCATTCAGGCTCTCAATCACCTATTCCGTTTGAAGAAATTATTGAAGTAGCAAAAGTGAGTATTCAAATAGCAGAGAGCACACGTTAACTTTACATGCTCTTGATATGAACAATTTGTTTGATCGTTTTTACGCACATAGCGTGATCTTTTGTTGAGCTTGATCAATAAGGGCATACGTTATTGGCATACGTTGCGTTACTTAAAGCCCGTGCAGTTTTATGGCCGGCTATGGTTTAAGTTTGTACAGCCTAGGCTTGATGTTGCACATGCTGATTTTTCTATAAGAGCAAACGTGGGCGAGTGGAATAAGCCCATAGCTCATGCGGCAACAATGTTGGGGCCAAGTCAGTTCAAGTTTCTAGGCATTGAGCATTCGCTTGCCAGCACGGGTGGTTGGAATGATGAGTCATTACAAAAACTCTGGCTCTACAACCTGCACTATTTCGAAGACTTAAATGCTCAAGAGGCAGACAACCGCATAAATTGGCATTTAGCATTGTTGCAGCGTTGGGTTCATGAAAACCCGCCACCGTTAGGTAACGGTTGGGAACCATACCCCACATCATTAAGAATTGTTAATTGGGTTAAATGGTCTTTAGCGGGCAACGAATTGCCTGCCACCTGCATTCAAAGCTTAGGTTTACAGGCGCGTTGGTTAAGTAAACGACTTGAAATACATTTACTTGGTAACCATTTATTTGCTAATGGTAAAGCCTTAGTGTTTGCAGGCTTGTATTTTGAAGGGGCAGAGGCAAACAATTGGTTAAACAAAGGTTTGCAAATCATTGCGCGTGAATTACCTGAACAAGTGCTACAAGATGGCGGTAACTTTGAACGCAGCCCTATGTATCACGCCATATTTTTAGAAGATGTTTTAGATCTTTTAAATATTGCGAACACCCATGTTGAGGCTATACCGTCAACAACTCAAGAGCAGTGGGGTGCCGTAGCAGTAAAAATGCTTAAGTGGCTTCAAGGCATGTCACACCCAGACGGAAAAATATCTTTATTTAACGATGCCGCATTTGAAATTGCTGCAACGTATCAAGACTTAGCTCTTTACGCTGAACGTGTTTTGCCTGAGCATTTATTAGGTTTTTCTACAGTTGATTCAGCCTTGCAGGCGTTGCCTTTATCGTTAACTCAATTTTTAGATAGTGGTTACCTTAGGTTGCAGAGCCCAAATGCTGTGGCACTGTTAGACGTTGCCCCAATTGGCCCAGATTACTTGCCAGGCCATGCCCATGCAGACACCTTATCGTTTGAACTTTCACTTTTTGGTCAGCGGGTTATTGTAAACGGTGGCACTTCTCAATATGGGCTTGGCCCTGAACGTTTGCGTGAAAGACAAACAGCAAGTCACAGCACAGTTGAAATAGACGGCCAGAGCAGTTCAGAGGTTTGGGGTGGGTTTCGGGTCGCTCGGCGGGCATACCCTTTTGATCTTGAAATTGCTGAGACAGATAATAAGGTGCTGGTCAGTTGCGCACACAATGGTTATCGACGGTTAAAAGGTAAACCTGTGCATCGGCGTAAGTGGCAGTTTTCTGAGAGTAGATTAGTAATTGAAGACTGTGTGGAAGGTCAGTTTGATACTGCCTTTGCATATTTCCACCTTCATCCATCTGTCACTGTTAAAGTATTTGAGACGGGTTCTTGGTATTTATTACTGACCGGTGGTCAGAGAGCTATTTTTAGTGTGCAGGCAGGTGACGCACAGTTGGTATCTAGCCATTACGCGCCCGAATTTGGCAAAACGCTTCAGACACAGTGCTTTAAAGTGACGTTGGGTAAAGTTGCATTAAGTGAAGTTACATTAAGTAAAATTGCATTGAGTGAAGCCAGGTTGGGTAAAAGACGGTTAGTTGAAGCAGGGTCTGGTAAGGTAGATTGGGGTGATGTGGGTTCCCGCGTTTGCATCGATTGGAACCTGTGATGAAAACATTGCCTGATGCGGTAACGAGTTGTGAAGTTAATGCTATTTGCTGGTGAATAATCTGTGTTTAATCAAACTTTTAGTTCAAGGCTGACCCTTCATTATTACTCTACGAGTAATTCTGATCGAAATGCTGAAACCACCTTGTTAATCTGACTCACCAAATGCATATTCTGTTCCTGACAGACAACTTTCCGCCTGAAACCAATGCACCTGCCACGCGCACGTATGAGCATACGCGAGAGTGGGTCAAGGCAGGGCATCAGGTCACTGTTATTACGTGCGCACCGAATTTTCCGAAAGGGCAAGTGTTTGCGGGGTACCGCAACCGCTTGTGGCAACGTGAAATCATCGATGGAATACAAGTCATTCGAGTCTGGAGCTTCATCACGGCCAATGAAGGGTTTCTGAAACGAACACTAGACTACATGAGCTTTATGGTCACCGGCTTTTTGGCGAGTCTGTTTGTTCGCAAAGTAGATGTTGTGATCGGAACCTCGCCGCAGTTCTTTACGGTTTGTGCGGCTTATGTGACGAGTTTGTTTAAACGAGTGCCCTGGGTGTTTGAGCTTAGGGATCTATGGCCCGAGTCAATTCGGGCAGTGGGTGCCATGGGCGACTCAAAAATACTCGATCGTTTAGAAAGTCTAGAGCTATTTCTTTATGGAAAGGCGGATCGAATCGTCACGGTGACAGAATCCTTTAAGCGCAACCTTATCGGTAGAGGAGTAGAAGCAAAAAAGATCAGTGTAGTGACCAACGGTGTGGATATAAGCAAGTTTTCACCACGCCCTAAAGACGATGAGTTGGTGCAGCAATATGGCTTGCAAGGCAAGTTTGTTGCTGGCTATATCGGCACGCATGGTCTGGCGCATGCATTAGAAACACTTCTAGATGCCGCTGAAATCGTTCAAGCTATGCCGCAAGGAGATCGGTTTCGTTTTGTTTTGTTAGGGGAGGGAGCTAACAAGGCATCACTAAAGCAAAGTGCCATTGAACGTGGCTTGAATAATGTGCTTTTTATTGATTCGGTGTCAAAGCAAGAAATCGCTCGTTATTGGTCTTTGCTAGACACGGCAATCATTCACCTCAAAAGGACTGAGCTTTTTACAACTGTCATTCCATCTAAGCTCTTTGAGTGCATGGCGATGGGTATACCTGTGCTACATGGCGTGCAGGGCGAGTCGGCCGAGATTGTTGAGCGCGAGGGGGTAGGGTTGTTGTTTGAGCCAGAAAATGCTAAGGCGTTAGCGCAGGAGCTATTGATCTTAGCTCGTGAACCTGATGTTCATCGACAAATTCAAACTCAAGGTCCTCTAGCAGCCATGAAATTTTGCCGAAAAGAACTAGCCTTGAGCATGATTTACTTGATCGACCAAACCACTGTTGATCGTTAAGTGGCTGACAAACGCATTTTGATGTTAAGGCCTGTTACGGTGATAGGTACTAAACTTTTTTACTATCTATTCATCATTCTTTGCTTGCTATGTGAATTCTCGCCATGAGTTCGGGTTGGTGCACTAATATAAAAAATTGATTGCTTTTTACGGCAAAGTGGCTTTTAATCACATTGTTTGTCTTGGTCTGGATGTTCGTTGCTTAGTCAGTCGCCCCTGATTTATTTATAACTATATGATTTAATTGGTAAATATAGGGTTTTTGGGTCATGTTAACGATGGCCTAAAAACGGCTAAATCTGGCGGCGTTATTTCCGGTCGTTAACTTTGACCGCATAGCAGTAGGGGCAGCGAAGCTGCCCCTACGTATTTCTAACCCGTGCTGGCGATTAGAAAG
>Ga0208413_1000623_pt1 | contig 25815 bp, 19 predicted proteins | sample AntAceMetag02UKD_FD_184761 | JGI IMG/M metagenome (GOLD analysis project Ga0208413, IMG submission 184761) | Saline lake microbial communities from Ace Lake, Antarctica - Antarctic Ace Lake Metagenome 02UKD (SPAdes) (version 2) | ecosystem: Environmental > Aquatic > Non-marine Saline and...
GACCCTAGAAAAGATTAATAGCGAGCAGCAAAAAATAATCACCGTTGAAGACCCAGTGGAATATCAGCTTGAAGGCATCACACAGATTCAAGCTAATGCCAGCATAGGTCTAAACTTTGCCGAAGGCCTACGCTCTATCGTTCGCCAAGATCCAGATATATTAATGGTGGGAGAGATTCGAGATCATGAGACCGCAGAGATAGCTATCGAGTCTGCCCTAACAGGCCATTTGGTTTTCTCTACCCTTCACACCAACGACGCGGCAGGTGCTGTTACCCGCCTGCAAGACATGGGTGTGGAAGGCTATCTAATTAGCTCAAGCTTATTAGCTATTCAAGCTCAGCGACTGGTTCGGCGCGTGTGCACAGATTGCTCTGAGTCCAGCGCTTTAACCGATGATGAAGCCGCTGTGCTTGAACTAGGTGACGACAGGAATTTTAAAATCAATCGCGGCGAAGGCTGTGATCGCTGTGCTAACACCGGCTACCGAGGCCGAATTGGATTATATGAACTATTAGTGATGAGTGACGCTATTCGCCACCATATCGCCAGTGGTGCAGATGCCAATGTAATAAGAAATCAGGCGGTAAGCGAGGGCATGCGCACGCTGCGACAAGATGCATTAGAAAAACTTCGTCAAGGCTTAACAACACCAGAAGAAGTTGTTCGAGTGACCAGAGCGATATGAGTACTCTGTATTTCAAATACCAAGCTTTTGACGCAAATGGTCAAGCGCGCAGCGGAGAAATTTCCGCTGATTCAGAAAAAGAAGTGGTTCGGCTATTAAAGGGTAAAAATTTAACTCCGGTTAAAATTCGACAAATTGCAGCAGGGTCTAGGCGCGGGCGCGGTAAAAAGATTTCCAATACTAATATTCTTGATTTCACTAACGGCCTTTGTACCTTGGTTGAGGCTCGTGTGCCTCTGGATAAAGCGCTGCGTCTGTTAGAGGGAATTACCGAAGCCCCAGCAATGCAAGAGCTTGTTCTGAACATGCTCAGAGATGTGAAGGAAGGTAAAAGCTTAGCTGAGTCCATGGAGAAGCGACCTGATGTGTTTTCCAAGATGTATATCAATATTGTCAGAGCAGGAGAGGAAGGCGGCATATTGGACCAGCTTTTACCCGATCTTGCTGAGTTTTTAGAAAGTAGTGCCCAAACCAGACAGGCAGTCGTATCGGCCATGATTTATCCGATGGTTTTGTTGGCAACGGGCATCATATCGGTGTTTCTACTTTTAGTTTTTGTAGTGCCGCAATTCGCCACAATGTTTGAAGATGTGGGTACCGGCATTCCCCCCTCTGCTGCTTTTTTGTTGGCATTAAGCGAGGGGATTCAAAACTATGGCTATCTATTTGTCGTCCTAATAGTGCTGCTTGTGTTTGGCTGGAAGCGGTTGGACAAGGCCCCTGCCACTAAATTACAAAAGGATAGTTTCTTGTTAAGTCTACCCTTGCTGGGAACGTTAATTTTGTATAGAGAGTGCGCCGTGTTCTCGCGAACATTAGGGGCTTTACTTGGGGCAGGCATACCGTTAATACGTGCCCTGCGGGTGTCCAGAGAAGTAGTCGGAAATACTCGGCTGGCGGCGCATCTATCGCAAGTAGAGGAAGATGTACGCGGCGGAGCAGGCTTGGGGATTTCGCTAGAGAAAACAGCTCAGTTTCCAACCCTGCTACACCAGCTGGTGGCGGTTGGTGAAGAATCGGGTCGTACAGCATCCATTTTGCTAAAGACAGCGACCACTTTCGACACCTATGTGCGCAATCAGATGTCCAGTATTGTGTCTGCGTTGCAGCCTGCGCTAATTATATTTTTAGCTATCGCCGTGGGCGGGATAACTATCACTATGCTTTCTGCTGTTTTCAGTATGAATGCGGTCGAGTTTTAGACTTCGGAGATTTACGTGCTTAACAAGTTTATAAAAAATAAAAAGAACAAGAAAAGTGATTCAATCACGTTGAGGTCACTCGCCGTTGTGCCTGTATTGATGTTGCTGAGCTCGTGCACCGCAATGTCCAATCAATCCGCTCCAGGCGGCAATGCAGCTCAGGGAGCAGGCAGGACTCAATCAGCAGCGCCAATGACATCACAAGCTGAAACTGCTGCGATTAAAAGCCCGGCAAATACTGAACAAATGCGTTTGATGAATGAAATAAATAGAGATGGCCAACGAGTGACAACAGCGGGCTTAGCTGACAACGCGCCGGTACCGGTGAATTTTGACGGTGAAAATATAGTCGAACTTAACTATGAGCAGGCCGATCTTAGAATAGTAATAGAAGAGTTGGCTCAGGCATTAGATATCACCATCGTAATAGATCCAACTATTGATAGTAAGATTAGCATCCGCACAGCCGCCCAGAGACCGCTTGCGTTAGAAGACGTATGGCCATTGATCCGAATGCTGTCACGTGATGCGGGCATTCTAATAGAGCGTGTAGGCAATATTTATAATGCCCGCAAAGTTCAAAGAAACCTGCCTTCCCAAATAGTGACGCCCGATACTCTTGCAGATTCTTCTGCGGCACTACTTATGCAAGTTACCCCGCTTACCTACGTTTCAGCAGAAGCGGCTATAGAAGTGGTGAGCCCGATATTAGGATCGAAGGAGAATATTCGGCGCCTTACTGCAAATAACACCCTAATCATTACTGCCACAGAATTTGAGCTAGACCGAATTAACCAACTCCTAATGTTGGTTGATGCTGACCCTTTCGTAAACCAGGGCATTCAACTTTTTCAGTTAGGCAACGCCAATGCCGAAGAGGTTGCTGCTGAGCTGACCGAGATACTTACCCTGATTGAGGGTACCAACCCAGCTTATCAGGTTAAAGGTATAGAGAGGATTAACTCCATATTGGTTACCGCGCCAGCGGGACGCGGTTTCAATGAAATTGAACGTTGGGTTCGTATTCTAGATGCCGAGAGTCAAGAACAAGTAGAGCAGCTTTTCTATTACAAGGTTCGAAATCTCAATGCGGTTGAACTTGCAGCAACCTTAACCGAGGTTTTTGAGGATGATAGTGATGATGTTCAAACACAAAACACTGCTACACAGTTGCTGCCACCAAGACGTCTTGGTTCAGGCGAACCACTCTCTCCTGAGCAGACGCAAACGAGCACCAGCAATGACGACGGCGTTGTTGCGGCCGACTTGAGGGTAAAGATAATCTCCGATGAGGGAACCAACAGCTTATTGATTCGAGGTACCGCTCGGGACTATCGACAACTGCTGACAACCATAAATATGCTGGACACCGTGCCATTGCAGGTAATGATAAACGCCGTGATCGCTCAAGTAACGTTAACCGACGGCAACCAATTTGGTGTTGATTGGTCGCGCATTGCTGCCAACAGTGCCGTAGATGCAATATCAACTGAAACTACAACAGGGTTTGTGCCTGAAGGAGTTGGCGGCTTATTATTTAACAAATCCTTCATTAATGGCGCTGCAAGAATCGACGCAACCTTGGCAGCAATTGCTAGCAACAACGATGTCCGGTTATTGGCACGGCCAACAATCACAGTCGCTAATAATCAGGAAGGAGAGATTATCATTGGTTCAGAAGTGCCAGTTTCGCTAGGCCAAACGGTAACGGTTAATGCTACTGTAGGCAATATACAGTACCGAGACGTGGGCATCGAATTGCTCCTAACACCGCAGATAAACAATGATGGTATCGTTAACCTCGTAATCACCCAAAAGCTATCATCTGTAGACAGCGGCGGCGGCGGCGTTGAAGGTAACCCAATCTTTAACAATCAAGAAATCACCACTACGGTGGTTGTCCGAGACGGAGAGAACGTTGTTTTGGGTGGCCTGATTCAGACCGATGATGAAGACCTAAACACAGGAGTGCCTGGGCTTAGCCGGTTACCGGTGCTAGGTGGATTGTTTTCTTATCAGCAACGACAAACCAGAAAACAAGAACTGTTTATTATATTGCGCCCCGAGGTTATAGATCTAAACTCTCAAACTAGTTTGCAGTACTTGGAAATTCTAGATCGATTTGAAATTCTTTCACAGGTTCTGAGCGAAGAACAGAACCTGTAGAATATTCACTAGCCAGAAAACTAAACGGAAAGATAAACTAACAGCGCAGTAGTTAGTTCAGTAAGGAATAATGTAGAGATTAGTGTGGAGAGGTTAGTAGAGAGTCGGTAGAGAACTCAGTAGAGATTACAAAAAAAAGTAAGGCAAAAATCGCCAACAATTAACAATAGGCCAAGCAATGAAAAACACAGAATTCGTAAAAAGTAACGCAGGATTCACCCTCATTGAAATCCTCGTGGTGATGGCTATAATCGGTATGTTGGCTGTCATGGTGGCACCAAATATTTTTAATCAGCAGGCCGGAGCCCAGCGTGATGCGGCCATGTCGCAAATCTCTGCATTGGAAACAGCGCTCTCTACCTACAGGTTAGATGTGGGCGAATACCCTGAATCTCTGGATGGTCTGTTAAGCAATGATTCGGGGCGCGCTGCATGGAACGGTCCTTATTTGAATCGTAGCGCTCTGCCCAAAGACCCCTGGGGCAGTGATTTTATCTACGATGTTGATGGCCGCGCGTTCACTCTGATTTCTTATGGAGCGGACCGTGCGCAAGGCGGCGAAGAAGATGACGCCGACATTAGCCTTTAAGGCCCCCCAATCCCAAAAAATACTAAAATCTCAAGCAGGATTCACTCTGCTTGAGATACTTCTCGTGCTCACCATCATTGGCATGGCCAGCGTTCTTGTTGTACCAAATATCACCAATTTTGAATCTCGAACCTTTGATGCTCAGATCAGGCAGGCTAATTCGCTGCTTAACTATGCCCGCCGCATTGCAGTTGTTAAGGGTCAGCCGGCAGTGATTTCTTTTATCGTCAGCTCAGCTGCAAACCCGGGCGCAAGCACGGATGGAAGGTTAGAAAGAAACCCAGATAACAGTGAGCGGCGCATCAGCCCTGTCGGCGAATGGCATAGCGAAGGCATTCAGTTAAGGTTTCGTGACAGTAGCGATCGAGAAGTAGAGATTGAAGACCGCATTGATATCACCTTCTATCCTGAAGGGGGCAGCACGGGCGGCACCTTGCTGATCTCCTTAGCTGATGCATCTGAAGGCGAATCTATCGCAATCCAAATCGACCCCTTCACCGGTCGCATTGATACCACTAGCGTCGGTAATTGAGCCATGCAGATACACCCTATTCAAGTAGCTTGTAAATCTCAAGCGGCATCTAAACCTCGCGCCACTTTCAATTCTCAAGCGAGCGCTTCACCCTGGTTTACCGCGCGAGCCAAAACAACGGCTGGGGCCAACATCAAAGCTGAAGCTAAAATAACGGCGCCAGCTAAGATAAAGGCCGGCGCTAGAATAAAAAGCAACGCGGGGTTTACGCTGTTAGAGGTGATAGTCGCACTCACAATAACCGGATTTATCTTGGGCGGTCTTCTCTCGCTTGTTGCCGGCTCCAAGCGTCTTGCTTGGACTTCTGAGGCGAGCTTAATTCGCGCTGCTAGGCTTCGCGCTGCCACCAATTTTGCACTGCTCCAAAACGAATTTAGTGATGTCGAGCTTATCCTTGAAAACTATGACTATGAGGCGCGCGCCGGAGAGTTGCTTGAAGAGCCGCTGCGAAAAACCGAAGCAAGTGTGTTTAGTTTACAGTTCTATGAAATCAGCAATGACGAGCGAGATGAAAGAGTAACAGGCAGTCGCTGGATTCGAATGGAGCTGCCTAAATGAGTAGGCCCTTATCCCAATCCTGCCTTAGCTTTCGCCCGCACAAGGGGTTTACATTAATTGAGGTTATGCTGTCCTTGGCTCTTACCTCTCTAATCTTAGGGTTGCTCAGCACCGGTGTTTATATCGTGACCGAGGATTGGAATAGAAATTCCGATGTGCTCGATCAAAGTCTTGACGAAGCCTTGGTTATTCTACAAATCGACAGAGCGCTTCACGGTGCATTCGCGCATAGTTTTACCAACGAAGAAAACTTGACTCGGCAAATCTATTTTATTGGTGAAGAGGATTATCTAAGCTGGGTATCCACAGTGTCTCCCCAGCGAAACGCTGGCCTAACTGCTTGGGAGATTTATTCAAGCGAGTTAGGGGTGCAGCTATCTCTTGTTCCTGCCTATTCTGATGATCCCACTCAGCGGTTTAGCCAAAGCGAGCCTAGACTCATTCTAGAGGGCTATGACATTGAGTTTGCCTATTTGTTTGAAGACCTCGATGAGCGCAAAGTGTGGCGTGACGAGTGGGTAGGTGAGGAAATGTTAGGTTTACCGTTGGCGGTGTATGTAAACCTTATTCCATTCGATGAGTATGAAGATCGCAAACAGCCAATCGAAATAGTCGCCAGAATCAAAAACAACCAGCATAGAAGTATCCGTCCCAATTCTCTTTTTGGAACGCAATAGTGTCTATGAAAAAACTAACAGTTAAGCTCACCCAAAAAGGCGCAGTTATTATTATTGTGCTGTGGACATCAGTTCTGTTAACCATACTAGTGACCGCGATGGCGGCTAAGGTGAGGCTGTCGGCAAAAACAGCGGCCTTCAATCAAGAGGTTTCACAGCAATGGCCATCTCTTATGGCGGCTATCAACCAAGCCGAAATGGAGTTGATGCTTGAGAAAATGGCGAGACCTATTGGCGAACAGCTAGAAGAGTCAGATGAAGGTGAGTTGCGTACCCCAGCTTACCGGTTTAATGGCCAGCCCTTGCAGTTGAATTACCCGCAAGCAGAAGATATCGTGGTTAGAATTTACGATCATGCAGGCAAGATAAATCTAAATCGCATCCCGCGGCGCAACATGCAACAGCTTATCGAAACTCGTCTTGGTGGCCCCTTCGAGGCCGATCCAGAGCAGGTACAAAGCCTAGTAGACACATGGACTGACTGGACTGACCTTAACGACATTGAAGGCTTGAACGGCGCGGAAAAAGAATACTATGAATCCTTAGACCAGCCTTATACCCCGAGAAATAATCCAGAGTTGGATTCGGTTGAAGAGTTATTACAAGTCAAAGGTTTTGCAGAGTTATTCGAAGGGGTAAATCTGGACGCGGCCTTTACAATATTTGGTAATCTGCGCACCGTAAATTTTAATCTCGCCACTCGCGAAGCGCTGCAATTGTTGCCAGGTTTAGACGATGAGTTAATCGAAACGATAATCGGGTATCGAGAGCTTGAAGACATCAGTAACCAGTCCGAGCTTGGCGAGCTAATTCCATTCGAAGCCTTTCAACAAGTATCGGCTTGGTTTACGGCGACAAATATAAGCAACGTCTACTCAATTTACGCCTACCCAAAGGCGCAGGAGAGTGGGCTAATGGCTGATGAAAATGCAGACGACTCCAACGACCCCAGCCTTATAGAACTCGACCCAGTTCGACAGGCCTATATGGAAATAGTAGAGGTGAGAAGCTTTAACTCCCTACCCCAGGTCTATCGAGTTAATCCCTACGCCCATCTTCCTGACACCGCCCCAGCTAGGCTTGAAGAGTACGCAATAGAACTGCCACGGCTAAACTAGAAGAGAATGGCAAAAGGGAAGGTCTAAAAGGAAAGTCTAGAGAAAAGGTCTAAAGGGAAATGGGTGTCTGTGAGAAACGCGGTCAGAAAAAGAATCAGAGAAAAAGTTACATCAATCACTCGGTGAACCGTTAATAGCACAACTGTAATTTTCCTCCGGCCCCTAAATTGAACGGTGGTGCAGTTGTTCAATCGATCAAGCTGGAAGTAGTCTCTAGGTCTCCTAATTCTTCTTATCAATTGCCAGTTCGGTTTCAATGCCCAGTTCGGTTCCATGGCACGCTTCCTGCTTCGTTAATGCTAAGCTCAATCTAGGGTATGTTGCACAGTTGGCCCTAAGCGAATTCCAAACCTCGAGGTGTCAACATGCAACGACGTAATTTTCTTAAGGGATCTGCCGCACTCTTGTCAGCAGCACCAATGAGCTCTGCGCTTGGCGCCGAGGCCAAAGCTCTACCAGCCAATTCGGCCGCGCCTGCGACCGCTTCGCTAGTAAACGATAATAGACAGCTGGCCCCAATCATCGCCAGTCCTGATCGCATTATCGAGATGAACGTCTGCACCAGACCGTTTCGGCCCCAGGGGCCAAGGATAGAGGCTGAGCGTATTGGCCGCAAAGCTGTAGTGCACAACTATGGGCATGGCGGCAGTGGCTGGTCGCTATCTTGGGGCAGTGGTCAGATTGCCGTAAACATGGCCAAGCAGGCCGGCTATAATGAAATAGCGATAATTGGCTGTGGGGCGATCGGCTTGACGACCGCGCTGGTAGCCCAGCAGGCAGGTATGAAAGTGACTATTTATGCCAAACAGCGCGCACCTTATATACGCTCAGTCCGGGCGACAGGTGCATGGACGCCAGATTCACGGATTTGCACTAGCGAACACGCCTCGGGTTTTGCGAGCCAGTGGGAATCTATGGCACGTTACTCTTTCCGCCGCTATCAATCTTGGCTTGGTGTCGCCGGCAACCCTATTGAATGGCGTGACATGTATGGTTTGTCTGACGAGCCTCCCGGTACGCCTCGGCCTCACGGTGAGTCTGCGCAGCCGGATTATCCCGAGTTTGCGCGAGAGTTGATTCCCGATATAACGCCGCAGTCTGTCATGGTCAGCGCGCATCCTTTCCCGGCACCTTATGTTGAGCGCCGTCCCACATTGCTATTCAACATTGCCGCCTATTCACGACTGTTGATGGCCGACTTTCTGTCCAATGGAGGTGTAATTGAAACCTTTATTTTAGAGAATAAAAGCGATTTCGCCGCCATTGATGAACGCACGATTATTAACTGCACCGGTTACGGGGCCAGAGCACTAATGTCTGATGACTCAATCATTCCTGTGCGTGGGCAAACCGCCAAGCTTATCCCGCAGCCGGAGCTAGACTACGGCTTTAATTACCGTAGTCGTCAAGTATCAGTTTATCCCCGCCGCGACGGCTTGCTGGTGCAAGCCCAAGCTGAAGGCGACTATAACAACGAGGCGGAAAACCTGAATCCGCAGGAGTCCATAGCGGCAGTAAAGCGGGTGGCTGAGATAGTGGAAGAAATGCAAGCGAAGACAGACGTATAAATTCAAAACAGAGTTTGAATTAATTACACCGACCACAAATCAATTAGGTGTCGCAGTAATTAATTAACGGACCAGGGGTCAATTTCAATTTAGGGGTCAGAGTAAAAATACAGAACTGTATTTTTACTCTCGTATCTTAAATTTCGAGGTGAAATCGTATACATTTGAACTAGGGTGAAGAGAAAGCATGTAATTACTTTTTGGCTTCTAGCCTGTGGGTCAGATTATGCCTCGACTATTACTGGACCGTATCTTAGGTGGCCTTTTAAATTCAACCTGTACTCACGAATCGGTTATGCTTGCTATTGAAAACCCAATGCTTGTAATTTGGCCCACTAGGTCAGCAATCAATTCAGGTTATTGAATCCTTTTCTCCGGATTCAAAGCCCGCGGATCAGGGAGTCGGAACGTTGTTTGTGAACAGCTGCGAAGCGCCGTAAACGAAAAGCTACTTGAACAAATAATATCTCGCCATCTGAGGGTCTAACCAGATAGGTGCGAATTATTAGTACTATTTCACTAAACAAGCTCAGGCGAAGCTAGTTTTGCTCAACCGTCCACGCAGATTTCATAACTATCGCCCCAACCCCTTTATTCGTCGCAATGGATAGTAGTTTACTAAATTTAGATTCGTACCAGAGTAAACCACTTTTGTCGGCCATGCCGCCGAGCACATAAAATTCGCCGATTCGCATGGCGAATTTTTCAACCTCCAAAGTGATTGAGAGAATCTCCCCTTTCTGAAAGGGGCCATGGTTTATGCCTTCAAAATTTGTAGTGAGGAAAGAGGCAATGGGTTCCTCCGCCGATCTCATAAAAGCGAAGCCAAAATGCCCTTCCATATTATTGACAAGAACTTCAACCTCCATCTTAAGCACTAATGTGCTGAGCGGGATCACTTCGGTTACGTCCTGCCCATCGAGGGTTTGTACCGACACAGAATTAATTCTGCAGTCCTGAACTTCGGCCTCACGGTCAGATTGTTCTCGACTTTCTACTTCACCAGGGAGGTCCTCGCGAATATTATTGTAAGACTTAGAACTATTGCAAAAGTCCTCGTAGTCGGCCACAACTCTATCACTGTCGCCTATTTCCCTAATGTAGCCTTCATGAATCCAAATAGCCGTATCGCAAAGCTCTTGAATATGGAACATCGAGTGGCTGCAAAACACCATGGTTTTTTCATCGGCCCGAAACTGATTCATTCGCTGCACGCATTTTTTCTGAAAAGCCATGTCGCCGACTGACAGTGCTTCATCGATAACTAGAATGTCCGGTTGTACCATCGTTGCAATTGAAAACGCCAGCCGAACATACATACCCGAAGAATAGGTTTTAACAGGCCTGTCAATAAAGTCTCCTAGGCCTGAAAATTCAATAATGCTGTTTTCCATTTCAACGATATTTTCATCCGACACGCCCAGCAGAGCCGCATTGAGGAATATATTTCGACGCCCGGTAAAATCTGGATGAAAGCCGGCCCCAAGTTCAAGAAGTGCAGCTACCTGACCGTGAGTAGCTATGGTTCCGCTTGTAGGCTGAAGCGTGCCAACCAAAAGTTTTAGCAGAGTAGATTTGCCAGCGCCATTGTTGCCAATGATGCCAAAACTTTTACCCTCGGCCACGGCGAAGGAAATATCAGTTAAGACCTTAAAAAGCGTATGCTTGGGCTTTCGACTAATCAGTTCAACTAGACGATCTTGCGGCCTCTTATAAATTCTAAATTCTTTATTAAGATTTGCAACGGCTATACGTGGGAGCTTAGACATATTTATTAGGTAGTGGTTATCAGTGAATGGTTTCTAGAGCACATCGCCAAATGCATGTTTTATTCGCATAAAAAGCCAGCCACCTAAAACATAGCTGATAATTGAAACTGGCACGATGATCATTAAGTGCACGGGGCTAACCGTACCAAGCAAAACAATCTCGCGATAAGCACTTATAAAGCTGTGCATTGGATTTAGCAGGAAAAGACGCTGTACCGTTTCACTTTGAATCAGGCTAATGGGGTAAATAATAGGAGTTAGAAAAAACCAAACGGTTAGTAGCAAGGCGATTATCTGTTGTAAGTCGCGCAGAAAAACGCATAAGGCGCTAATCACAGCCACTAGACCTAGGGTGAATAAAAACTGCAAACCAAATATAAAGGGCAGCATTACCCAAGAGACACTTAAGTATCCTCTAAAGGCAAGATAGATCAAAAACAAAGTAAAACCGATAACATGAGTGAGGTAAGGAATAACCGTGCCAGTTATCGGAATAATCTGTACGGGAAACATAACTTTAGTAATAAGCGGTGCTTTCTCTATCACTAAATTAGGCGCCCTGCCAAAAGCATCAGCAAACGCAAACCAGGGCAGATAACCAATCATAAGAAAAATAACGAAGTTGATTTCACCAAATTCTGCCGGCGCCCGCATTCTAAAAATGTAGCTAAAAACAAATGAATAAATTACTAAGAGCACAACGGGGGTCAGAAAAAGCCAAAGCACGCCACCCATTGAAGTCGTAAATTGAGAGAAGAAATCTTGCCTAGTGAAATTATGAAATAGGCGGTAATTGACAAAAGGTGCCCGTAGCCACTCACGAATTAGATTGAAAAACATTGTTTGTCCACTGCCGCCGGTTAAGTGCTTAGGGCAGTAAAAGTCCCCTGCTCTCCAAAGGCTGCAAATTTAACCACGAATCCGCCGAAAAAACTAAAAAACCTCGTCAACGAATAGGCTAAGTTCTAATGGACCGGCTTGCTTGTCGGAGGAGCTGAGGCGCTGGGCTCTTGTTCTGCTTCAGAGGCTTTGCCGCTTATCCACTCTGGCCAAATCGTTGCCGGCCATTCTGATCCTAGCCACTGTGCATGGATTATAGTTAACCACTGCCTAAGCTGCTGCGGTCGAAAACCCAAGACGACATCCTCCTGCTCACCGTCTTTGAAAACAAAACCAACGGTGCCATCAGGTGCACGGTTTATATCAACCTCCTGAATTAACCAAGCGCGTGTTGTGTTAGTGCTTGTCACCGGCTCCTGGGGGCAAAGATCTGCCTGTGCTGCCTGTTGAGCCAAACCTTGCAGCAGTTGGCTGGTATCACTGTCCTGGCTTGGGTTCTGTATTGCCTCAGGGGAGCGAGTAGAAAGTTCGTTCACCAAATGAGAGATTATCCTAAGTGCCAAGCGCTGTGTTAACCAAAGGCATAGCGCATTGCCGTGCTGATCTTCGCCGGTAAGACGAAAGCGATCCTCGCTCTGGATATATTCTGAGGTAAGTCGGTTGAGTTCTAGCATAAGTTAGATCAATGTTGTGACGGCTACGGATTAGTAATGCGAAATGCTAATGGTAACGTTAATAAGAAAAAGATAAGCGGTAAACGATCGCCGGCAAATTAATAAGTAAAAATTGATAGATAAAATTGATAAGTTAAAGACAGTAGGTAAAAATCAGAGCTTAGAGCTTAGAGCTTAGAGCTTAGAGCTTAGAGCTTAGAGCTTAGAGCTTAGAGCTTAGAGCTTAGAGCTTAGAGCTTAGAGCTTAGAGCTGACGGAAACGGGAGTGAGAGTAGTTACAACTAAGCTCAATGAAAATTAAGCCCGCTCAGTGCCATGATCAACAACTGTTGTTATTCAGCAGCAGAGAATCAAGCCGCTATCAAATAGCAACAGCTCATATAAAACCCCACAAATCTAACTAGTAATTTCCCTACTAATCTCCCTACTAATATAGGTACAGTCCAACAAAAGCCAAACTAGTTTGATGATTCAAGCCAGCTGCTTACTTCAACCATATCTTCAGCACTTAGCAAGCCGGCTTCGCGCTTGAGAAACACAAGAAACTTAACATGGTCGTACCTAGCTGTTTGTAGGTCTCGCTGGGCCCTAAACTGATCCCGTAGCGCATTAAGCACATCCACACTAGTGACAGCACCTAAGTTAAAACCCTGCTGCATCGCTGTTGACGACAATGATGCCGATTCAAGCAGTTTTCGTGCCGCAGCAATAAAGTTTTCAGCAGCAGCTACCTGCAGATACGCAGAGCGCACTCGTTGAGTCGCTTCCAGCTCGACTATTTCTAACTCACTTTGCGCGATCCGATGCTGGCTAGCCGCTTCACTTACCGCAGCACGATTGCTGCCGCCCGCGTAGAGCGGAATAGTGACATCAAGCCCAAGGTAAGAAATATCGTTCTGACCAATATTGGCGTTATCAAAGCCTAAGTTAGTTTGTTGAACCTGAGCAATAAAATTCACTTGGGGCATGTAGGCCCCTTTTCGTTCAGAAATTCTTTTATTGGCCGCCTGCACTGCGTACTGTTGAGCTTCAATTTGATGATTATTTTGTTTGGCCTGATTCACCCAGTAGTTAATGCTGTTCTGCAAAGGCGGCACCGTGGCGTCATCCCGCATGCCTAAAAGGTCACCTGCGGTCATACCGGTCGCCGAAAAAAGCGCTTCTTGATTAAGTGCTAAGTCAGTTTCTAATTTAAGCTGTTCTGCCTCAACCGCCGCTACGTTTGCTTGCACCTGATAGAGGTCGGTAATTTGCACCAGTTGGCGGTCATACATATTTTGAATCTGGTCGAGCTGGTTTGTTACCGCTTCTAGTTCAGAAACAATGGAATCAAGGGCGTCTTGCGCCTGCAGCACGTTGAAATAACTTTCAGCCACAACCGTCAGTAAATTCGCCAGTGCGCCGTAGTATTCAGCTTCCAGTTGGTTCTCTACAAAGGACGCTTGACTGCGTGCCGCAAAAGCCTGCCAGTTAAATAACACCTGAGTTAACTGAACCGAGAAACGCTCACCGTCAAAGGTAGTCAGTAGATCAGCGCCGTCACGACGGCGGTTATCAGATATGCTGCCTCTTGCAGTCACCTGCGGCAGCAACTGGCCACTTGCTTGTTTTTTCCTTGCGGAGCCAATGTTTAAACTTTCTTCAGCCATCTTTAGAGTTGGGCTAAACTCGATTGCAGCGCTGAGAAAATCTTCTAGTGTGGTTCCTGCTTCCGGTTCAACAAATTCTGCTGCATAGACACTGTACGAACTTGTAAATGACAGGCTGAGGACTGTTGCTATAAAGAGTGCTTTAATTTTCATCACATCAGTCTTCTATGAAACTGCGCGCTAGTGCGCTAGAGAATGGTTTGAACAAGTATTGTATGAATGTTCGTGAACCAGTTTTGATAAAAACTTCAGCAGGCATGCCGGGTAGCAGAATAAGATCGCCTAGATTAGCCGTCCCTTCTTCAGTCACCACAACACGCGCAAGATAATAAGGCATGCCAGTCATTTCATCCACGATTCGATCGGCAGATAGATTAATGACTTCACCAAAAATAGTAGGAACGGAGCTTCCAAAAGCCGAAAACCGTATAGTCGCATCCATGCCTATGGTAACTCTATCAATGTCGTTGGGTGATACTTGGGCGTCAACAATAAGCTCTTCGCTCTGGGGGACAATATCGGCTATGGGAATGCCGGGTTGAACCACACCTCTTATCGTGTGAAACTGCATGCCGCTAACGATGCCTGCTGCAGGTGCTCGAACTATTGTACGGCTCACAACATCTTGTAAGGCATTAATCCGTTCAGTGACATCTTTCAAATTTGTTTGAGTCTCACCAAGCTGATTGGCTACTTCATTTTGAAACTCTTGTTCTGCAACAATGATTTGCAGGCGCGTCTCACCAATCTCAATCTCTGTTGATGAGACATTGGAAGCGAGCTCGGCGGCATCACCTTTAAGCGATGCTACGTTTCTCTCGAGCTCTCTTAAACGGGTTTTGTCTGAAAAGCCTTGGCTTAATAGTTCGCCAACATCGCTTAACTCTTCGGCAAAAGATTTTGCTAATTCTTCTTTGGCGGACTTAAGAGCGCCTAAGCCATTTAGTTTCGATTGCAACTGGCCAACTCTTTGCTCAAATACCTCGATTGTACTCTCACGAGATGCTTTTTTAGAGCTGAAAATAGAGGTCTGTGCTGCAATCTCTTGTCTGACATTGGCATCGTTTGTATTTAGAGATTCGGGGTAAATCACCTGCCCTAGCTGGTCGCGCTCGGCAATAAGGCGCGCTTCTCGAGCTTTTAGGGCGACAAATTGGGAATTAACAATTTCTAGCTGCGCCATAGGCTGGGTGTTATCGATTTCTAGCAGAGCTTGGCCAGCGTCAACCATGTCACCATTTTTTACTTTAATATCACTAATGATACCGCCTTCTAAATGCTGGACTACTTGGCTATAAGACCGAACATTAACCGTACCAGGGGCGTGAGCCGCTCCATCGAGTGGCGCTATCGCTGCCCATACGCCAAACACGCCGAATACCAGAAAGGCGATTATAAGACCGACTCGCTTTGGGGTTTCCATACTGGTTTCGACGTTTATTCGTCTGTCTTCTTTTTTATCTGCGGAAGCTTGTACTATTTCTGTGTTCACTTTTTAAAATCCTAAAATCAGGCGAGCTTAGCCTGCGGCACGCTGGGGAGGTTGAGCAGGAGCCATTAAGCTGGCTAACACTTCGTCTTTCGGGCCAAAAGCCACGGCGGCGCCTTCTTTCATTACCAGTATTTTATCTACGCATTTCAAAACCATGGTTCGATGGGTAATAACTACGACCGTACAACCGCTGGCTTTTACCCGATTAAGTGCTTCTACTAGCTCCTTCTCGCCTTGATCATCGAGATTGGAATTGGGTTCATCTAACACCATAAAGCGGGGGCTGCCATAGACTGCACGGGCAAGACCAATGCGCTGACGTTGGCCGCCAGACAGAACGCCGCCAGCACCGCCAATCACGGTGTCATAGCCATTCGGCAAATGCAGAACCAGATCATGGACTCCGGCTAGCTGGGCAGCTTCTACTATTTTAGCCGCGTCTTCTTCACCAAAACGGCAGATATTCTCTGAGATTGTGCCGTCAAATAGCTCTATGTCCTGTGGAAGGTACCCTATATAGGGGCCAAGCTCGGTGCGGTTCCAAGCAGAAATGTCTGCTCCGTCTAATCGAACCTTGCCGCTATGAGCAGGCCAAATACCTAACAAAGCGCGGGCTAGGCTTGATTTACCTGATGCGCTTGGGCCAACAATTCCGAGGGCTTCGCCTGCTTCAAGCTGAATTGTGACACCTTTTACCGCAGGCACTCGAGCGCCGGGGGGTACTACAACCACTTGTTCGGTTGTGAGTACGCCTTTTGGTGGCGGCAGGCTCATTGTCTCTCCATCTGCGGGGATATTATTGAGTAGTTGTCCGAGACGATCATACTGTGCTCGTGCGACGGCAAAGCCTTTCCATGTACCAACTAGCATGTCAATCGGTGCAAGTGCGCGGCCCAAAAGCAGAGAGCCGGCAATCACCATGCCAGGCGAAATTTCTTGCCTGAGCGCTAAAAAAGCGCCCATGCCTAGAAGCAAAGATTGCATTATCATGCGAAAAGATTTGGAAAAATTTGCAATAATTCCAGCCCGCTTGCTGGCCTCGGTCTGCAGTTGCAAGACTTCATCTGAGGATTTTTCTTGTCTGTCTCTAATAGAGTCGGACATGCCCATAGCCGCAATTACCTCGGCATTGCGAAGGGTTCCATTGAGCTGACCGCTCACACGACCACTTAGCGTGTTGGCTTCTTGCAGCTTCTTACTGGTGGCCATCTCATTAGCATAGGCTAACGCCACCATAACGATTCCGGCGAATATAGCCGACACACCAAACCAAGGGTGAAACATGAACATGATGCCGACGTAAATTGGAAACCACGGCGCATCAAAAAAAGCAAAAAGGCCGTTGCCGGTGAGGAATTGGCGCAGGCCAGTCAGATCATTTACCGCTTGCGCGCTGCCAGATCCACCGCCGAGCAAAGCACGCCTAAATGACGCATCGGAAACCCGCTTTCTTAGGCTGGTTTCAATTTTGTTACTGGCGCTGATGAGTATCATCGTGCGCACCCACTCAAAGCCCCCCATGGCGCAAAGTAACGCGACAAGTATCAGGGTCAGCATTGTTAAGGTAGACAAGCTGCCGCTAGACATAACGCGGTCGTATACCTGCAGCATGTAAATCACCGGCGCCAACTGGAGTAAATTTACTGCAGCACTAAAAATGCCAGCATAAATAAAATAGCGCTTAGTTTCTTTCAGCGCCTCTGTAAGCTCGGGGTATTTGCTCGAACTTTGATTATTATTAGGAATAGCCATGTGAATTCACGCGTTCTCTTTAGATGTGATTGCATATAGTGAGGCATCGAAGCTGGTTTTCAACCCCTGCCCTGTTTTCTGTTTAAAAATCGATCAAAGTGCTTCGCTGCCGTTAGCCAACTTTTCAAGCGCAGCCAAATCATTTACTAGCAATAAAGCTGCCCCGTCACGCTTAACTATCTGCCGGTTTTGTAAAGTCTGAAATACGCGCGTCACAGTTTCTCGGCTCAAATTCAACATAATGGCAATTTCCATATGCGTCGGCGGATTGTTTATTTTCACTTGAGTGATAGATTTTTTGTCTATCTCTCGAACCAGTCCCCATAGCTGACAGCAAACCTTCTGTGGCACGTTGGGCAGCGCCAGCAATGAGCGCTGGAAAATCATTTGCCTTACCCGCGTTGCCAGCTTTTGCCCTAAGACATTTACCACACTAGGAGCCCTGAGCAAGAGCTCCCGCAAGTTAGTCATAGGCACACACACCACAACGGCGGGGGTCAACGCAATAACAAATTCTGGTTGTGGCCCCTGATCAAAAATACCAAGTTCCCCACAAAATTCACCGGGCTCTACGAAATAAAGACCTACTTCGCGGCCGTCGATGGTAAAATCTACTCCCTGCAGGCGTCCCTCAAATAAGAGGCAAATATGGTCCTCTGTTTCACCAGCCCGCAAAACTACGCCGCGCCGGGCGAATTTGCTGAGAGTTGCGTGTGTTGCAAGCTCAGCCAAAACAGGGCCGGGTAGAGGTTTAAAAATTGCAAAAGTGCCCAGTAGTTCGGGGGTTACCGCCATGAACTCATAGCCTTGTCACCGGTAGCTCATTTAAGGTCTCGGATTGCATTATAAGCAGTTGATAGTTAATAGCAAAAGGGGCTTTTCGACCTTTGTGTGATTACAATCACCTCCTCGGCATACAAGCTAAAGTAGATTACACTGAATAAATTTTATGTAAATTCTTTGAGTTTGACTTAGTCCCGATTCCCAATTTGCTCGGGCTTTAAATACCTAAGATCAAATTATGTAGGCTGCAGATGACCAGATTCTTCTTAATGGGAGCGGTAATAGCCAAAATAATGCAACCGGCAGTACCCGAATAACGCAACAATTAACCATTGATTACCAATATGACATCACAGTGTTTCGACAGGTTGAACAAATTCCTTAATACGCTAATCTTACAATTGGTTGTTTTCGGGCTTGCTGCTTTGACGCCTAGTGTTTTTGCGGAGTCAGGGGCTGACCCCAAGCATGCATGCAAAGACTTAAGCGCTGACGCAATTGGTTGTGTCACCCTGGTTCTGGGTAGGGCTTATATCGAATCTGAGCAGGAAGATCGCAAACGGATAGACGCTGGCACTGAAATTCACGTGGGAGACCAGGTGATCACCAAAAGTAACGGCACCGTGCTTATCAGCTTTATAGATAACGCCTCAGTGTCTGTTCGTCAAGACAGCCATTTAGAGGTAATCAACTACAAATATGATGAGGCTAATCTACAAAATTCTAGAGTCAAATTTAACCTCGTCCACGGTGTAGCGCGAGCCATCTCCGGTAAGGCCGCCACAGGCGCACGCGAGCAGTTTCGGCTCAATACCCCAATCGCTGCAATCGGCGTTCGCGGCACAGATTTTGTAGTAAGTGCGACCGGCTATTCTACCCAGGCCTCAGTTAATGAAGGCATTATTGTACTGGCCCCTTTTTCAGCCAATTGCTCCACAGACAGCTTTGGCCCCTGTATAGCAAACTCGGTAGAGCTTAACGGCGATTCCATGGAAATGATCGCAATGGATAGCAGTGGCTCAAGCCCTAAAATTCTGCCAGCCGCTCAAAACCGTGGCTCAGAAGTAGTGCAGCAAGAGGTGCGAGCTAAGTTGGCAAGCAACGTTAACAATCAAGCAGACAACGGCAGTGAGCCCTATGTAGAGGAGGCATTTGTTGAAGAAGCCAATGCTACGCTGGTGGCGACCAATACAACGAATAATACCACTCTTATGGGTTCTCCTGTGGCCACACATACCCCCACACATACCCCCACACCGACTCCCACACCGACTCCCACACCGACTCCCACACCTGCTCCCACACCGACTCCCGATCCTGTAGTCCCTGTGCCCGAAGTTTCTGTGCCCGAAGTCCCAGATTTTACTCCTGAAATACCGACTACAGCAGTTGCCATTACTCAAAACCAACTTGTTTGGGGCAGGTTTTCTCAAGGCAAAGGCGATTTAGAGAGAATTACCATAAGTGCATTGCAAGCCACAATAGGTAGGGAGGCGACGATAGGAGGCGCCGCTTACATCCTCTATCGCGATGAGGCTGATGCAAGCAGAGGCGTCGACCGTAACTTAAGCGTGGTTAATTTTGCGTTGAACACGGCGCAGGCATTTTACAATTCTGCAACTGGCGTTGTGGCAATGCAGGTTGTAGACGGCAGTCTTGGCATCGATTTTCAGCAAAACAGCTTTGCAACAGAGCTTAATTTGAATCATGATTTAACAGGGCAGATAGATTTTGTAGCCGCTGGCAGTTTGTTCGACGGTGGGTTTTTCCGCGCCAGTGACGAGGCTCAAAGAATTTCAGGATCGGTTAGTTTTGATGGCACAGAAGCTGGCTACTTTTTCGAGCGCCAGCTTGAAGGTGGGTCTATCGATGGCCTTACCCTGTGGAATAGCCAATAGTCATGTCCATTCGCAGTTTTTTACAAGCGTCGTCGTTGAAGCAAATTGTCGACATACATCAGCTGTCGCCGCGCGGTGGGCGTTTGGTTATGCTGGTGGTAGCGGCACTATTCACTGTTCTTGTATTAGTAGTATTTCGCTCGAGCTTTGATGTTTTGGAGGAGCGACTCGGAGCCCTTGGTTGGACTCTTTTTGCTGATGAAACTTTAGAGGAACGAGTGCCCATAGTTGCAATAGATGAGCGCAGCTTGAGTGAAGTCGGCCCGTGGCCATGGACTCGCGCGCAGATGGCAAGTCTTGTGTCTGCGATCGACAGTGCTGGCGCCCAACTGCAATTGCACGACATTGTTTACCCTGAGGCAAAAGCCGGCGACGCAGAGCTATTGTCTGCTTTGCAAGCCACTAACGGCGCCTTGCTTGCTCAGGTTCCGGGTCTGCAGGAACAGTCAACACAGGCTGGCCTAATGACTCACCCATTGACAGGCATTTCTTGTAATGCGGCATCCGGTCTGCAATTTGCGTCGACTACTAGCTACTTGGCGCCTCCTGCCAGTTTCAGCAGTATCGCGAAAGGCCACATAGCACCGGTTATCTCTGCTGACGGCGCGGTACGAAAAACACCGGCTGTTGTTTGCGTAGATAATCAAGCCTATCCAGCCTTGGTTCTTGCAGCTTTCTTACAAGCCACCAAAAGCAGCAGCTGGGAAGCGTCTATCACGTCTGGCAGCAGTGTTTTAGATCCAGCCTATATTTTGCGCTTTAGTGCTTACCCCGGATTAGATATCCCTCTGGACAGCGAGGGTAATATTCGTATCTCATTCGCCAGTTCCCCGGCTGCCTTCCTGGCTATTTCTGCAGCTGACGTGATTAACGGCGCAGCGAATACACCAATGTTGGACAACCAATGGGTTCTGGTTGGCGGCACAGCTTTAGGCATGGCAGATATTGTCCCCACTCCATACGGGGGTGCCACCCTCGGAGTTGAATTACAGGCTCGCCTGCTCGCTAGCCTGCTTGATTTTGATATTCCTTACACGCCAAAGTCTGCTCTTTTAATTCAAGCACTTTTAAGCTTGATCTTTGCGGCCATGCTTTATCTTCTTGCCAACAACGCAGAGCGCCTTTCAGCTTACGGCCTGCCTGTTGCGGGGTTAGCCTTGCCATCAGCCGCTTTATTGCTTCATATTCAGCTTTTGCAAAGCTCAAACCTCTGGCTAGGTTGGGTAGCTCCTGCACTTTATAGTGCTGTTGCCTCCGGCTTGCTACTTTTAATAGAGCACAGCCGAGTTCGAGCAGAGCGAAGCCGAGTGTTTGGCAACCTTAACAGCTATTTACCCAGCGATATTGCTCGTGAGATAGCCTATAGCGTCCCGAATTCAAATATCAATGCAAAGCGCTGCGATGTCACTTTGCTAAGTGCCGATCTGCGAAATTTTTCCGCCTTTGGTGAGGCCAGGGCACCCGAGGAGTCTGCAGCAGTGCTGCATTTCTTTTTCACTCGCGCCACTGAAATAATAGAACAATACGGCGGTCGTGTTCATGAGTTTAAGGGCGATAGCCTGCTAGCGGTTTGGGATGGACACCACCAGCGCGCTGCCTCAGCCGCATTTAAGGCCGCTATTGCCATGCAAAGCGACCTTAGCGAAAGCCTATTGACGAATTTTGCACCTAACGGCCTCGAGCCCCTGGCGCTGGGTGTGGGTATAGAACAGGGCCCTGCTCTGATTGGCTCAATTGGTCCGGCCCATCGGCGCAGTCACACCTTGCTTGGCGACACTGTAGCAATCACTTTACGAATCCAAGAGATGACGGCAGATATAGCCCAACCTATTTTAATTGGAGAATGTGCCGCCAGACAGTTGGGTGATCAGGCTCTGGAATCTCAGGGCAGCTATCTATTAGCCGGATTGAAAACGCCCCATGTTTTGTTTGCGCCTGGTGTTAGCGGCGCCGGTGCTAGTGATGGCACGACCTCACGTAAGGGGCCTGACTTAAGATTGATCAGTGGCGGACATCATTAGCTTATATTCCAGCTAGTCCCCTCGTCCTTGCGCTTCATTTCTCGAATTCGCGGAAAAATAGGGTGCCGCTACTAATTATTAATTATCCTCATATCTCAATGTGATACCTTGCAGGCGTGTTGGGGATTTAACATAATCCCTTAATATCTCGGTGCAAAAATCGGTGCAAAAATAGAAAAGTAGCAAAACAGCTGCGCGGCGCCCTAATATAAACAACCCCCGTTAAGAGTTATCGGATTCAGTGTTAAGTAACCCCCTACGATACTTGTCTGCCTTTGCTATATTTGCCTTTATCGCAGCATTGTTTGCGACGTTGCCAGTAGTGGCTCAGGCGCAGCAATCCTGCCCTGACCTGTCTGCTTATTACGGATCTACTCAGCAAACTGACTGGAGCCAATTAGAGACAAAGCTAGCGGGAATAAAACTGGAGTGCTTGGAAAGTTCTGAATTTTTTGCGCTTCATGGTGCCGCCCAGCTTAACAGTGGCTTACTTAACCAATCTTTGGAGTCTCTTGAGCGAGCGCTGTTAATCGACCCAAACAACGGTGCAGCCCAAATTGACTATGGTCAGGCTATGTATCAAAAGGGTCAGCTCTTTATGGCCCTGGAAATCAACCAAAGACTGCTAGCGCGAGGGGATTTGCCTGAAAACCTTAAACCGGCCCTGCGTGCTCGCCAACAAACGTGGAAGGCCCTTACTCGCCAGCAAAGCTTTCAGGTTGATGCTTTGGGCGGCTATGACAATAACCTTAACGGTGCGCCAAGCCCGGACCAAGTGACTTTAACTTTATCAGGCGAAGCTATCCCCTTAACGCTGGATACTGATTTTCGCCCATTAGGCGGCTCCTATGTAAATTTGCGCTTGGGCAGCCGGTATCGGGCTTTAGCGCCTGAACATCAGCACAACTGGGCTACCGATTTGCGAGCAAGAACCAGCGAAGACAGTGATTCCAATTTAATCCAATTAACCAGCCGGTATGCCTTTATCAAACCCCAAGATGGACATAGCTGGCAATTAACCGGGGGGCTAAGCCATTTAAATTTTGGCGGTATAGGTTTGTTTACCGGGCTTGATACCAGCGCGCGCTATCAAGCCGACAGTAGTTTTCTCTGCAAGCCCTACTACGACTTAGCGGTGCAACTTCAACATTATCAAGAACAAGATTTTCTAAATGGCGTAGAAAGTAAAGCTAGCGCTGGCCTAAATTGCTCCAATTTAGGGGCAACAAATAATCAGCGCATAACAGTTGAAATAGGTTTGCTCAATAACCAAGCCCTTAGTAGCGCTAGGCTTGGGGGCGACCGCAATGGCTGGCAGTTCAAAGCTGACTGGCAGATTCTGTTAGGTAGCGCGGTGTTTACGGCACAGCTTAACCACGTTCAGTTAGATGATAACGATGGCTACAGCGCCCTATTGGACAATGGCGCCGCAAGAAAACTCGATCGTAGCTACTTTTTACTGCAATACCGAAAGCCGTTGGCTGCGTTAGGCTCAAATAGCAGCCTTATGATCAATGTCTATCGCCAAATCCAATCCAGTAACATCGAATTTTTTCGCACCAGCAATGCTTCGGCCGAAATTGGCCTGAGCTGGTCTTTCTAAAAGTCGGCCAACCCCCTATCGCTTATTACGAAATTACACTAAGAAGCTGCCGGTGCAGAGTCACAATTTCACTATTCAAATCAACTAAAACTCTTTTTAAAAGAATTGTTTGCGTTACCCATTAAAAAACTAAGCCTAAAGTTGTGTTAAGCGCTAAGAGCTTGTAACATTCTGCCGATATCAATTTTGGTTGCAAGTATCTCTGTAATACAAAATTGATGTAACACAGAATTTTTGAGGTCATCTACAATCCGTGTGATTTAAATCACGCGGATTATAGATGGTCTTGATTATGCTTAAACAACCGATGATGGATGTAAGTCACTTTTGACTGGTCACCATCGGAAATTAAAATTGAAATCGATTTCAACTCTCAAGGAGTTTTTTAAATGGCTACAGCTGCAACTAGATCGGCGATAATTCAACTGGTAGTGCTTGCCACTAACCAGGCGCCTGGTATCACTAAACTTGGTGAACTAATCACCTTATCTGACTCAGGTCAATCACTAACCCAGATCGCTGCTACGCTGACTAGCGCAGCATCTTTCACGACAGTTTACCCATCAATTGCCACAAATGAAGAATTCGCTGCTGAATTCATGGGCAATATACTTCCTACTGCCTCTGCTGAACTACTAACACTTTCTGTTGACTTGGTTGTATCGCTCTTAAATGACGGCGCAACTAAAGCCGACATCTTAGTTGCTGCTTCTGCATTCTTGGCCACACCACAAGCCGCTGCTGATCCAAGCTTTGGTGCTTCTGCTGTATTATTCCAAAATAAAGCCACTGCTGCAGAATTCCACACAGTGTCTTTAGAGCTAGACACAGGTCTAGACACTTCACTTAGCGGTGTAACTGCAGATCCAGCAACTGTAACGGCTGCAAACGATGTCAATACTGCTACAACGCCAGGCGCCATTGCTGCTGCTGCAACCGCTGCTGCTGAAGCTGAAGCTGCAACCGCTGCTGCTGCCGCTGCTGCAACCGCTGCTGCTGCAACCGCTGCGTCTGTTGCCGCCGCTACTGCATCCACTGAAGCTGGCGCTGCGGTTACTTCTGCAATTGCTGATGCCTCTGCCCTTACAACTGCTATGAGCGCTGCTGTTGCCGCGAACACTGCTGCTACGACTGCTGCTGCCACTGACGCTGCTGCTCTATTAGTTGCTAGTAATGCCGCTGCTGTAGCTGCTACCGCTGCTGTTACTGCTAGCGCTAGTGCTGATGCTAATGTTGTTACAGCTCAAGCTGCACTTGATGCCGCTATCGCTACTGGTGAAACACTTGCTGTTAACGACGCTAACGGCACCTTAATTATTGCTACATCTGTTAAAACTACTGCTAATGCCGCTGTACAACCAGCTGCTGATGCCGCTGCCGCTGCTGATGCCGCTGCTGCTGCCGCAACTACTGCTGACGCCGCTGCTGTTGCTGCGCTTGCCGCCGTTGTTGCTTTAAACGCAACTGCTGAAGCGAGCGCCGCCACCTCTACAACTGCAATCAATGCTGCCGTTGCTGCGTCTACTGCTGCTGCTGCTGCTTTCGCAACCGCTGCTGCTGCAACGTCTGGCACTGATGACAATGCTGCGTCTGCCGCTGCCGTCACCGCTGCTGCAACATTAGACACAGACGCCACTGCTGCGATTGCCGCACTAACAACTGCTAACGGAACTGGCGTTGCTGTTGAAGTTGCTGCTGTCGCCGCTGCCGAAGCTACTGCTGCTGCTGCTGCTGAAGCTGCTGCAACTGCTGCAACTGAAGCTACAGAGGTTGCTGTTTCAGACGCCGCTGCTGTTGATCTTGCAGCTAAGGCTACTGCTACTGCTGAAGCTGTCGCTGCTGCAACTACTGCTACTACAGTAATCACTGATGCTATCGCCGCACAAACTGCTGCTGATACATTGGCTGCTGCCACAGACGCTGTTGCACTTGCCGTGGTTAGCAATGCTTCAACTGCTAACTCTGCAACCCTTGCTACTGCTAAGACGAATGCAGATACAGCTGTTGTAAACGCGCAAACTGCACTAAATGTTGCAATTGCAGGTGGCGTTGCTGAAACTGTAAGCGATGCCAACGGCACGCTTTTAATCGCAACATCTGCTGCTGCAGATGCTGCAACTGCTGCAACTGCTGGTGCTGCAACTGCTTTATCTGATCTAAATGCAACAAATGCTGCTGTAGCTGCTGATGCTTCTGTTGCAACTACTGCTACGGCCACAACGGCATTAAATGCGAC